>Ga0302326_10002673_pt1 | contig 43027 bp, 33 predicted proteins | sample Palsa_T0_3_FD_202264 | JGI IMG/M metagenome (GOLD analysis project Ga0302326, IMG submission 202264) | Peat permafrost microbial communities from Stordalen Mire near Abisko, Sweden - Palsa_T0_3 | ecosystem: Environmental > Terrestrial > Soil > Palsa > Peat permafrost | place: Sweden: Abisko...
ACCCGACCCGTCGACGCAGCGACGTCCAAGGGCGTCATCCGTAGAGTTGTTTGGTGGCGCGGCCCATCACCCAAACCGCGAAACGCCTGGGCAAGACGCGCACCAGCAGGAAGGCGGCGAGTGAATTCAGTGCTCCCGGCACGAGGCTCGGCTTGTGCCCCAGCGCCCGCAGCGTCTGCTCCACCACCGGTTCTGGGTCCATCAGTCGGATGGACTTCTTCGGCTTGGAGGACGCGTAGCCCGGAGTCTTCGTCGCTCCGGCCCGGCACGCGATGACGTCTACCCCGCGAAGCCCAAGCTCGGCCCACAGGCCCTCGGCGAGAACCAGGTTGAATGCCTTGGACGCAGCGTAGGAGGCGAGGAGCGGGCCGCCCTGCGAGCCGGCGAGCGACGTCATCAGCACCAGGCCGCCCCGCCCGCGCTGCGCCATGGCAAGTCCGAAGACGTAGGCCAGCGTCAGCGGTCCTCGGCAGTTGACGTCGATGACGCGGAGCTGCTCTTCGAGTGGATGGGTGAGGAAGGGGCCGATGACGGAATGCGCGGCGTTGTAGACGAGCAGCCCGACCTCCACCCCCTCGGCCAGCCGCGCCGCTCGTTCTTTGAGGTCAGCCTGGCCGAGGTCCATGGCCTGGTGACGGACCTCGACGCCGTACCTCTGATGCAGGTCACTGGCCAAAGCCTCCAGCGCCTCCGGCCTTCGCGCCAGGAGGAGAAGGTGAAGCCCGCGCGCTGCCAGCGCGTGCGCGAAGGCCTCCCCCAGCCCGGCCGAGGCCCCCGCCACCAAGGCCCACGGCCCGTAGCGGTCCCGGAAGGTATTCACCCCGGACTGCCCCTTGGCGGGGCGGGCGGGTGCCGCGCGCCCAGCGTTTTGGCCGTGCGGCCGGTGCTCGCAAGCTGTCGGAGCAGGGGCGTCCGCGCTCTCGGAGTGGATGCGCGCTCGAGCATCTCAGGGGCCGGCGAGGCACAGCACCATTACCGCCGCCATGACGACGTCCACCACTGCCAGGCGGGTGGCCGTCGGAGTCCGTGTCCAGCCTCCGAAGAAGATGAGCCCGGCCATGGCAAGCTTTTCCACGATGGCCATGACCATCGCCGGAACGCGAGCGTCCGGGCGGTACGCCGAATACATCAGCAGGCCCCCCACGAGCGCGGCAAGCAAGGCCCAGTGGCGAGCCAGGAGGAGTGTCAGCGCGTCGGAGGTCTCCGCGCCAAGCGTCACCTTGGCCAGGAACAACCGTGGCGCGAAGAACTGCGGAAGCGCCGCAGCCGTGTAGAGGCCAATCACCAGGAGGATGGTGCCGACGTGAGAGCTCATATGTTGTCTCCGGCGCTCGGGGGCAGGCACGCTACGCCAGGCGCTTGCCGTGCTGGCGAAATTCCAAGCGCTGCCTGCAGTCGAGCGCAACGGGTTAAGGCCCACCCTGCTCTACGCTCTGGACAAATTGCTGCACCGCCGCCAGGTTGGGCGCAGCTTCCCCGAGCTTCCGCGCCCAGCGGCGCGCGCCGTCCACGTCGCCGGCGTCTTGGTGGAGCTTGACGAGGCGAGTGAGGACCTCGAGGTTGCCGGGGAACCGCGCCTGGGTGCGCTCCAGGACGGTCAAGGCGCCTCGGCGGTCGCCACTGTCCTGGAGCGCGACGGCGTAGACATACGCGAAGTCCGGGTTGGCGGCGCCCAGCCGCGCCGCCTTTTCCAGGAAGGGAAGCGCCTCAGCCTTCCGGCCTTGTCGCACGAGGGACAGGCCGAGCTCATGGAAGGCAGGCGCATCGCCGGCATCCTGGAGAACGGCGGCTCGGAGCGTCTGTTCCGCCTCACCCTCCCGTCCGCTCCCACGCAGGACCTCGGCCAGCTTGAGGTAGCTCGGCGCGAAGCCTGGGTCGCGCTGGATGGCCAGGCGGAAGGCCGCTTCTGCCTCCTTTGCATTGCCGAGAGCCAGCTCCAGGATGCCCAGGTTGTACTGTCCGTCGCTTCGGTCCGCGTCGACTGCGAGCGAGGCCCGCAGCTCGCGCATCGCCACCTGCAGCGCCGCTCGCGTCGGTCCATCCAGCAGCCGCTGCGGGACGGACGCCAGCGTCGATGTCGCTTCGAGCCTGACGTCGCGAACCGGGTCGGCCAACAAGGGTGCGGTGACACGGGCCCGCGCCGGGGGCTCGAGCCCGACCAGCGCGTGTGCCGTCGCCCGCCGCACGAGCGGGTCCGGGTCCTTCGACCACTGCTCGAGGAGCGAGGCAATTTGAGGGGTGGGAAACTTCTCGAGCAAGCCCACCGCTGTCGCCCGAACGATGCCCGGAAAGTCGGTATTGAGAGCGATGGTCATCAACTGGTCGCCCGCGCCGGGCAGCCAGTGGCGCCCGGCGGTGATGGCCGCCCCCCACTGAGGCCTGGTGGCCAGGGCCGGACCCCAGAGGGCGAGCGCCTTCTGCGCGCTCCACCGCACCCCCTTGTCCCGGTGGCACCCGGTGCACGCATCGGGAGTCCCGATTTTCAGCGCCAGGTCCGGACGAGGAATGCGGAAGGAATGGTCGCGTCGCTCGTCGAGCACCATGTAGGTCCGCATCGACATGTGACAGGAGACGCACTGCGCGCCAGTGCTCCCCGCTGGGTGGTGGTGATGAGCGGGTGCATCGAAGCGGGAGGCGAGGTGGCAACGGGTACAGACGGCATTGCCGTCCGCCCTCAGTTTCTTCGCCGCGTGCGGTTCGTGGCAGTCGGAGCAGGTGACGCCCTGCTGGAACATGTTGGACTGCAGGAAGGAGCCGTACTCGAGGGCCTCGCCGAGGATTTGACCGTCCGGCTCGTAGAGACCCTCTTCGAGCAGCGCGACGCGATAGGCCTGGCCGATGAGGGCTCCGGGTTGCACCGTCGGCCAGAGCTGAGCCCGGCGCGCATGGCAGCCGCCGCACGTCTCCACCTCCTGGCGGGAGATGGGACCCTCGCGGGTGAGCGTTCCCGTCGTGCCCGGCTTCCCCCAAGTGGAGAGCGAGGCGCCGCGCAGGGCGAACGGCAGGCCCTTGAGCGGGTCGGCTCCGGTCTTGCCGGCGCGGGCCCAGGTGACATGCACCGACGCCGGGCCGTGGCAGGCCTCGCAGGCGACGTTGCCCTCGGAGAAGGCCGTCTCGAAGTGGTCGCCCTCGGCGCGATAATCCTTCCGGAAGTTCGTCGTGTGGCACGCGCCACACATGTGGTTCCCGTTCTGGTGCGGGTCCGTCCAGCGGAGTGTGTTCCGCAAGTCCGTGCGCAGCTCCCCTGCATCGAGGTCAAACCAGCGCTGCCCGCCCTCCGCCAGCGTCCGGGTGTCCCAGGCGATGTCAAGGCTCTGAAGCCGGCCGCGAGGAAATTCCATGAGGTACTGCTGCAAGGGGTCGATGCCGAAGGTGAAGCGGATGGGCAATTCGGCGAGCTTCCCGTCTGGCCCGGCGGTGCGCACCGCAAAGCCACCGTCGTGGCGAAGGAACGTCGTGACCAGCCCCTTCAACGTGAAACGAGCATCCCGGAAGTCCCCGAGCACCGTGGCCTCGGTGGCGGGCTGCATGGCCACGCGGTGGTGGGAGGTCGCCCAGGCCTTGGTCTCGGTAGGATGGCAGGCCGCGCAGGCGGCTGCTCCCACGTAAGTTGCAGGTTCGGCCGCGCTGCGTGCCTTGGCGGGGAGGGGAGCCGGGGGTGAGCGGTCTCGGGAGCAACCGGCCAGCACCAGGGCCAAAAGCAGGGCCCATCGGTGGAGAAGACGTCGGTCGGTTCTGTCACCGTTGCTCAGTCGATGGGCGCACCTCGGAGCTCTCAGCACCGCGCTCTCCTTTGCTCGATGTGCCCCCGCCGCTTGACGAAGGAGCCCCGCCAGCGTTCAACCATAGCAGGCGGTCGCTCGCCGCAAGGAACACCCATGGCAGCCCGGAACCCAGCTCCTCTTTTGAATCGCGGTGCACCCGCTAGAGCGCGCGGTGGGCAGCCGCGGACGGACCGCCTCCGGCCCGCGCGGCGAAAGCCAGCCTGGCCGCCTTTCTTTCGCGCTTCGCGCCAGCCGTGGCTGCTCTGGCGCGCGCAGCGCTGGCACGCACACGGGCTCTCACGCCGCCTAGCTACGAACTCGTCTATGACGCCTACAACGCGCTCTCGGTTGGTTTCAGCTTCAACGAGCGTACGAGCGAGCACTTTCTGCACGTCGCCGTTTACCCCCGCCACGTCAACGTGGGCTTCCCCTTCGGCATCTCACTGACGGATCCGGAGCGACGGCTCCTGGGTTGTGGCTCGCGCGTTCGACACCTGACGATTCGTACGCGCTCGGACCTTCGGGACCCAGCGCTGGCGCGGTTCGTTCGCGAGGCGGCGGAGCAAGCGCTGGCACGCGCCACCACGCCGCCACCGGCGCGCCGCCGCCTGGTGATCAAGGCCATCTACGCCCGGCAGCGGCCTCGACGCCCGCCGTCTTCGTGAAGCTGGCGGGGACCGACTTTCCTCATCGTTGAAGGCAAGCCTTCTTCACCAAGGTGCTCCGTTCCCTTTTGCACTCGCCAGGCCGAGAGAGCATCCTTTCGCGCCAGCCGCCCGCCGAACGGAGTCTGCGGACGTTTGTCGGGTCCACTCACCGTGCCGCTGGAGGAATCGCCAACCATGTTGATCGCCATTCGGAACACGAGCGCCGCCCTGGGACTCGTCGCGCTGGCGGCGGGGTGTGGCGGAGTGTCGCAGGAGAAGTACAACGCCGCCCTCGGCGAGTCCGACAAGTACAAGCAGGATGCCGCGGCGCAAGGCCAGCGCGTCGCCGACTGCGAGCAGAAACTTGCTGCGATGTCGGTCAAGACGCAGGGAGGCGAGCAGACCTCCGCCCAGCTGAAGTCCGATGATTACAAGAATTTGAGTGCCGCGCTTGCGGCCGAGAGTGCCGCCGGCCTGGTGGAGATTGCCGAACTCGCCGGATTGGTGACCATCCGGCTCCCGGAGAGGGTGCTCTTCAAACCCGGGTCGGCGGTCATCGTCAAGAAGGGTAAGCGGACGCTGCACAACGTGGCGACCGCCATCAAGGGAGTGACGGGCCGGGTTTTCTACGTCGCCGGCAACACCGACAACAAGCCCATCAAGACCAAACAGTTTCACTCCAACTGGGAACTCTCCACGGCGCGTGCGGCGGTCGTTCATTTCTTCCTGGCGGAAGGCATCGACCCGAAGACTCTCGGCGCGGCCGGGTACGGGCAGTACCACCCGCTTGCGTCCAACGAGACCGCCGAGGGACGGGCGAAGAACCGGCGCATCGACATTGGTATGGGGCCGCCGCCGAGCGACTTGCCGGCGATGAAGTAACACCGCCCGGCTTCTCCCAGGGGCGGCTACGCGCGGCAGCTGTCGAGCTGCCGCCTGGGAAGAGCGGTGGGGAGCTCAGAAGGCGCGGAGGTATTGCTTCGGGATGCGCCGCCGGTCTGGCTGGCCAAGCTCGAGCGCCGCGTGGAGTGGCCAGTACGGGTCACGCAGCATCGCGCGTGCGAGCAGGATGAGGTCAGCCTCACCGGCATGGATGATGGCGTCGGCTTGAGCGGCGTCGGTAATCAACCCCACCGCAGCCGTGGGGATGCCCGCCTCGGCTCGGATTTGTTTCGCGAACGGGACCTGGTAGCCCGGAGTCGTTGGAATGCGCTGATGGGTGACCAGGCCACCCGAGCTGCAATCCACCAGGTCCACGCCCTCGGCGCGGAGGTGCTTGGACAGCGCGACACTGTCCTCGGCCGTCCAGCCTCCTTCCGCCCAGTCGGTACAGGAAAGGCGCGCGCTCAGGGGCAGGTGCTCGGGCCAGACAGCGCGCACGGCGCGCGTGGTCTCGAGGACGAAGCGGACACGGTTCTCGAAGCTACCGCCGTATTGGTCTTCTCGCACGTTGGAGAGCGGCGAGAGGAAGCTGTGCCCCAGGTACCCGTGCGCGAAGTGAAGCTCCAGCCAGCGGTAGCCCGCGCCGCGCGCCCGCAGGGTGGCGGCCACGAAGGCCTCCTTCACGCTGCGGATGTCGCTCTCACTCATCGCCCGGGGGAGGATGCTTTGCGGCGAGAAGGCGAGTGCACTCGGGGCGATGGGCTCCCAGCCCCCCTCCATGGGGGAAAGGCCCCGTCCCCCGTCCCAGGGAATGGCGGAGCTGGCCTTGCGGCCGGCGTGGGCCAGCTGCATGCCCGGCACCGCACCGTGGGCCTCGATGAAGCGGACGATGCGCGCGAGCGGCTCGATGTGCGCATCCTTCCAGATGCCGAGGTCGCCCAGGGTGATGCGGCCGCGGTCCTCGACGGCCGTCGCCTCACTCATCACTAGGCCGGCACCGCCCACCGCCCGCGAACCTAGGTGAACGAGGTGCCAGTCACTGGCAAAACCATCCTCGGAGCTGTACTCGCACATCGGCGAAACGCCGATGCGGTTGGGAAGGGTGATGCCACGCAGGGAAAGGGGGTCGAAGAGCTGGGGCACGGGCCAGGTAGTAGTCGCTCGCGGGCCGAAACGCCCTAAATCCGAAAGAGGCGCTCTACCGAGCCCCGGTCGTCCGCATCGTGGATGTGCCGAAACTCGTTGGTGATGGGCGAATAGCGGTAGTCGGCTCCCCAGGCGTGGCCGTTCTCGACGCAGCTGCGAACGGCTGCCGCCAGGCCCCGCACTTCCTCGGTGGTGGTGGTGGGGTGGAGCGACAGGCGCACCCAGCCTGGCTTCTCGCTGAGGTCTCCGCGGTCAATTTTCCCGGTGATGCGGTTCGAGCGATTGGGGTCCACGTGCAGCAGGTAGTGTCCGTAAGTGCCGGCGCAGGAGCACCCACCGCGCACCTGGATGCCGAAGCGGTCATTGAGCAGTCGCACCAGAAGGTTGTAGTGCAAGTCCTCGACGTAGAAGGACACGATGGCCAGGCGGTCCTCGAGGTGGTCGGCGAGGATGTGCAACCCAGGGATGCTTCGGAGGTCAGCCAGGAGCATCTTGAGCAGCTGACGCTCTCGCTCCAACATCCGGTCCGTCCCCATCGCTTCCTTGAGGCGGACGGCGAGTGCCGCCTTGATGGTTTGCAAGAACCCCGGCGTTCCGCCGTCTTCACGCGCCTCGATGTTGTCCACGAAGCTGTGTTGATGCCAGGGGTTCGTCCAGTTGACGGTTCCCCCGCCGGGCTGGTCGGGGACGCGGTTGTGGTAGAGGTGCGAGTCGAAGATGAGGACGCCGGGACTGCCGGGACCACCGAGAAACTTGTGTGGGGAGAAATAAATGGCGTCGAGTTTGTCCCGCGGGTCGGCCGGGTGCATGTCGATGTCGACGTAGGGCGCCGATGCGGCGAAGTCCACGAAGCAGTAGCCGCCGTGCTCATGCATCACCCGCGCCAGCCGATGGACTGGGGTCTGGATGCCGGTGACGTTGGAACAGCCGGTGAAGGCACCGAGCTTCAATGGCCGGTCCTGGTAGACGGAGAGCCTTTCTGCGAGCTGGTTCACGTCCACCAGCCCAAGCGCGTCCGGTGGGACCACCTCCACGTCGGCCACGGTCTCGAGCCATGACGTCTGGTTGGAGTGGTGCTCCATGTGGGTGATGAAAACCACCGGTCGCAGCTCCGGGGGCAGCCGGCAGAAGGGGGCCAGTTGCTCCGGCAAGCGGAGGCCCAGCATCCGCTGCAGCTTGTTCACCACCGCCGTCATTCCCGAACCCTGGGTGATGATGACGTCGTCCGGCGCCGCATGGACGTGCTGCTTGAGGATGGCCTGGGCGTGCTGGTAGGCGCGGGTCATCGCCACGCCTGTCATGCTGGATTCCGAATGGGTGTTGCCCACCAGCGGTCCGAATTGCTCCAGCAGGCAGCGCTCGATGGGGGTGTAGAGTCGACCACTGGCGGTCCAATCCGCGTACAGCAGGCGCTGCTCGCCACAGGGCCCGGAGAAGCAGTGGCGCACGCCGACGATGTCCTCGCGGAACTTCGCGAAGAACGCCTCGAGGGGTGCTGCCTCTGGAATGGGGCGTCGCACGGAAGAACCTGGATTCTGGCCTCTTCCAGCGGGCGTGCAAGCCAGGACCGCTTTGACGCGCTTTGCGGGCCCTCGTTTCCCCTGACGGGAGACGTTTCTGGGCCAGGCTCCCGCCGGCTCCCGTCCGAGGCAGCTGGACTGGCCACCGTCTTGGATTTGTCACCTCGCTCGGGCTTCAGACAGGTTCAGGATGGCCGAAATCCGTGCCAAACGTGTTGAATAGGGGCTCCCCCCATGGCCCGCACTGAACGAAAGCCCACCAAGCCCAAAGTCCTGCCGCCCGCCGAGCCGGCTCACTACTTGAACCGGGAGATGTCCTGGCTGGCCTTTAATGAACGCGTGCTGGAGGAAGCCGCCGACCCGGCCTGGCCGCTCCTCGAACGGCTCAAGTTCTTCGCCATCTTCCACGCCAACCTCGACGAATTCTTCATGATTCGGGTCAGCGGCCTCCACGGCCAGCTGGTGCAGCCCGACGTCGAACGGAGTCCCGACGGCCTGACGCCCCGTGAACAGCTCACCCGAATTGCCGAGACGGCACGTCGCCAGCTGCGGACCGGCTCGGACCTCCTCGCCAAGCAACTCGTTCCTGAGCTCGCGGCTGTCGGGGTTCGCATCCGTCCCTGGGAGTCGCTCGACGCGGAGATGCAGGACCGGGCGCGGGCCTACTTTCGAGCCGCGGTCTTTCCGGTGCTCACCCCGCTCGCCGTCGACCCGGGCCATCCCTTTCCCTTCATCTCCAACCTCTCGCTCTCACTGGCCGTGGAGGCGGAGGACCCCGAGGCGGAACTCCGCCGCTTTGCGCGGGTCAAGGTCCCTGAGATTCTGCCCCGTTTCATTCCGCTGGATTCGTTTCGCGAAACGCACGGGCAGGATGCGGCCGCGGCGAGCGAGTTTCTGCCGCTCGAGGACCTCATTGCCGCAAACCTCGACGCACTCTTCCCAGGAATGCGCATTCTCGGCGTCTACCCGTTCCGCATCACACGGGACATGGACATCGAAATCATGGAGGAAGAAGCGCACGATCTCTTGGTGACCATCGACCGGGAAATCCGCCGTCGAAAGTTCGGCAATGTCGTTCGCCTCGAGGTGGACCCGGCCACACCGGACCGCATCAGGGCCTTTCTCCTCTCCAAGCTGGAAATCGACCAGGATGACCTCTACGAGACGCCCGCTCCGCTTGGCGCCTCGGCGTTGTTTGCGCTCGCGAGCCTCCCGCGTCCAGAGTTGCACGACCCACCATTCGTGCCTGCCATCCCGCGCGAGTTCCTCGAGGCGGAGGACCCGTTCGCGGCCATCCGGAATGGCGACGTCATGCTGCACCATCCCTACGACGCCTTTGCCCCGGTGCTCACCTTCCTCCGCAAGGCGGCCGAGGACCCGGCGGTGCTTGCCATCAAGATGACGCTCTACCGGACCGGTTCTAACTCGGAAATCGTCAAGAGCCTGATTGCCGCCGCGGAGAACGGCAAGCAGGTGGCGGTGGCCATTGAGCTCAAGGCTCGCTTCGACGAGCAGAACAACATTGAGTGGGCGCGCGCCCTGGAGCGCGCCGGCGTCCACGTCTTTTACGGAAACGCGGGACTCAAGATTCACGCCAAGGCGACGCTCGTCGTCCGGCGCGAGGAGGGGAGCATCCGGCGCTACGTTCACCTCGCCACGGGCAACTACAACGCCGGTACTTCACGCATCTACACGGACATCGGCCTCTTCAGCTGTGACCCGGAGCTCGGCGAGGACGTCACCGAGGTCTTCAACTCTCTGTCCGGCTTCGCCAAGGTGAGCAACTACCGCAAGCTCGCAGTGGCACCAGCGACGCTGGCCGAACGGGTGCTGGAGAAAATAGACGCCCAGACCGAGCGCGCCCGCGCCGGGAAGGCCGCCCGCATTTTCGCGAAGATGAATGCGCTGGTGGATGCGCCCGTCATCCAAGCGCTCTACCGAGCGTCGCAGGCTGGCGTGGAGATTACCCTGGACGTTCGGGGAATCTGCTGCCTTCGGCCAGGAGTGCCTGGGCTGTCCGACAACATCCGTGTCTTCTCGGTGGTGGGGCGATTCCTCGAGCACAGCCGCGTCTTCGTTTTTGGACCCCCTGGTGAGGAAGAGTTCTGGCTCTCCTCGGCGGACTGGATGCCACGCAACCTCTACCGGCGGGTGGAACTGCTCTTTCCGGTCACCCGCGAAGCGCACCGGGAGCGGATTCGCAACGAGGTGGTTGAACCGGCCCTCAAGGACAACTCTCGGGCTCGTGACCTCGACGCCGCTGGCGTCTATCACCGACGCCATCCGGGCCCTGGCCAGGGCGCCTTCGATGCGCAGCTCTCGGTGCTTACGCTGGTGATGCGACACGGCCTGCGTGCCCTGCAGCCGAGCTGACGCCAGCTGCAGATGTCTTCCCCCCGTGCCGGTCGTCACATCATGCTTCTCGCGGTGCGAACCATCTTCCTCGCCCTGATAGTCCTCGGGCCCGGGCTAGCCAGCGCACAGGCACGGCCGGACGAGGAGCGGACGACCTTCGAGGTAGCGGTCCGAGCTGGCGTCAGCGCACCCTTGGGGCAGTCCAGCTCTGGCAAGAGGTTGTCCGACTGGGTCGGCCCGTCCTTCCCCCTCACGTTCGAGCTGGGCGCGCGCCTCTTTGGCCGCTACGAGCTCGCAGCGGTGGGCCAGTATGCGGTTGGCATCGCCGACTCGACGAGTGGCTCGGGTTGCTACACCGGCAACAACGCCTGTACCGCCTCCGTCGGGCAGATTGGCGTTGAATTCCTCTACCACCCGCTCGGGATGGCGAAGGTCGACCCCTTCGTGGGGGTGGGCGTGGGGTACGAGTGGCTGGTCGTCCGAGCCACCGTCCAGGGGACCAACTACAACCAGGCGCTGGGCGGGTGGAACTGGGCGGTGCTTCAAGGCGGCGTGGACTTCGCGCTCGGCGGAGTGCTGCGGCTCGGGCCCTACCTGTTGGCCTCTGCTGGGCAATACCAGTCGTCGAACTTCACGGTGCCGACGCCAAATGGCCCGGTGTCCGGGTCGAGCTCTGAGTCGAACCCGGCCGCTCATTTCTGGGTCTCTGTGGGGCTCCGGCTGGTGGTCCTCCCGTAGCGCTCGTCGACCCTGCGGACAAAAAAATACCCGCGTTCACCTGTCGCGGTACGCTTGGAATGGGGTTGGGCCTTCGTCCGTTGGGTCCGGCTCTCAGGCGATGGTACGTCCGCGATTGGCAGTCTCCTCGTCACGTTCCTCCTCGTCGCGCAACCGGCGCGCGCACAGGCTGTTGACGACTCGGGGATGGGAAAGTTCGGCTTGAACGTCGGCTTTGCGTTACCCCTCGGCAACGCCGCCGGCGGTCCGGACGGCGCGAGTTTGTCTGATGCCATCAACTTTGCCGTGCCGTTCGGCGTCCAGGTAGGCTATCGAATTGGGGCCCGGCATAACGGCGAACATCTCGCCGAGGTCGATACATTTCTGGTTCACCTTCGGGGGGCGCATCACCTTTCTTGGCATGTGAGGCTCGCGTGAAATGCGCCTGCACCTCGTCGACGGGACATACGAGCTCTTCCGCGCTCACTTCAGCCCGCGCCCAGGGCATGTCGACCCACAGGGACGTGACCGAAAGGCAACCACCGGGCTCGTGTCGTCGCTGCTCGCCTTACTCGGTGACGCGCACGAGAAGGTGACGCATCTGGCGGTCGCCTTCGACAATCCCATCCGCTCGTTCCGCAACGACCTCTTCGAGGGCTACAAGACCGACGAAGGCGTCCCCCCCGAGCTGCTCGCGCAATTCGACGCGGCCGAGGAGGCGACCGCAGCCTGCGGCATTGTTGTCTGGTCGATGCGGGACTTCGAGGCGGACGATGGGCTGGCCAGTGGCGCCGCGCGCTTTGTCGACGAGGTGGAACAGGTCCGCATCCTCACACCGGACAAAGACCTCGGCCAGTGCGTCCGCGGCACCGACGTCGTCCAGGTGGACCGCATGCGCGGGAAGGAACTCGACGAGGCGGTAGTGACGGCCTTGCGTGGCATCCCGCCGTCACTGATTCCCGACTGGCTGGCGCTGGTGGGGGACGTTGCCGACGGAATCCCCGGCTTGCCCGGCTTTGGCGAGAAGGGAGCGGCTGCGGTGCTCCGCACCTTCGGCCCCCTGGAGGCAGTTCCGAAAGACGTGACCCGCTGGCCGAGAGACCTGCGCGGGCGAGACCGCCTGGCGCACGTCTTTGCCGAGCAGCAAGCGGACGCGCTTCTGTACCGGACCCTGGCGACGCTTCGCCTCGACGCCCCAGTCAGCGCTTCCCTGGCGGAGCTGGAACACCAGGGCGTTCCCAGGGAGCGCTTTCTTTCCTGGTGTGACGCGCTCGGGGCACGGACGCTGAAGAGCCGGCCACACCGCTGGCACCGGTGAAACCCCCTAGAGTGGGAGAGCGGATGGCCAAGACACGTCGTACCCCGCGCATCCGTCTGGACCAGGCCCGCCTCCGGGCGCGCCGCATCCGCCTGGTGCTGGCCGACTGCGATGGCGTCCTCACCGACACCGGCGTCTACTACGGAGAGTCCGGCGAGCTCATGAAGCGCTTCAGCATCCGCGACGGAATGGGCGTGGAGCGGTTGCGCCAGGCGGGCATGGAGAGCGGCATCCTCTCAGGGGAAAAGAGTCCTGCCATCCTCCGCCGCGCCGAAAAACTGGGCATTCGCCACGTGTTGCTCGGCGTGCGGGACAAGCGGGCAGCGCTCGAAGCCCTGTGCGCCGAGTCCGGCCTCGGGCTGACCGAGGTGGCGTACATCGGCGACGATGTCAACGACCTGGGCGTCCTGGACGCCATCGCCACTCACGGCCTCACCGCCGCGCCGGCCGACGCGCTGCCAGAGGTCGCAGAGCGCGTCCACTACCTCTGCCGCGCACCGGGCGGGAGTGGGGCGCTGCGCGACTTCGCAGAGTGGCTCCTCGCTCTGCGAGCCTGACCAAGCGGTCCGCGCCCCCGAAGCTTGCGCTGCACGTCGCGTCGTCGATCAGGGAATCTGGTAGGTCTCGGAAGCTATTCGGCTTAGAGATGCGCAATTGCGCGGAAGCTGATTCGTTTGTCTGCCAACCGATGTTGGCCCTTTGACAGCGAATTTCAACATCATCGAAGGAGAGTCCCCTTGGCGCTGACGATCACTGGACTATCAAAGACCTATCCAAACGGGGTGAAGGCGCTCAAGAATCTTTCCCTCACCATCGGCAACAACATGTTCGGGTTGCTCGGGCCGAACGGCGCGGGCAAATCGACACTGATGCGGACCGTCGCCACGCTGCAGGACCCCGACAGCGGGACCATCGTCCTCGACGGCATCGACGTGCTGAAGGAGAAAAGCACGGTCCGAAAGCTCCTGGGCTATCTCCCGCAGGAGTTCGGGGTGTATCCGAAGCTGTCGGCACTCGACATGCTGAACCATCTGGCGGTGCTCAAGGGCGTGACCAAGAGCTCGGAGCGCAAAGACATGGTGGAAGCGCTGCTGAAGCAGACCAACCTGTGGGATCCGCGCAAGAAGGCCCTGAGTACCTACTCCGGCGGCATGAAGCAGCGTTTCGGCATCGCCCAGGCGCTCCTCGCCAACCCCCAGCTCATCATCGTCGACGAGCCAACGGCCGGACTCGACCCGGCCGAACGAAATCGCTTCCTGAACCTGTTGAGCTCCATCGCCAGCAACGTGACGGTGATCCTCTCGACCCACATCGTCGAGGATGTGCGCGAGCTCTGTCCGCGCATGGCCATCATCAGCAACGGCGAGGTGTTGCTGGAGGGGTCTCCGGCCGAGTCCCTGGAGGCGTTGAAAGGCCATCTGTGGAGCAAGGTGGTCGCCACCGACGCCGAGCTAGGTGAGCTGGAGAAATCCCTGCAAGTGGTCTCAACCCATCTGCTCGGCGGCCTCCATGAGCTGCGCGTCTATGCCAGCAGTTCACCCGGCACCGGCTTCAGAGCCGTCGACTCCGATCTTGAAGACGTCTACTTCCTCAACCTTGCCCGCCAGGCAAAGAACTGATTCTGGGCGAAAGCCATTAGGAGCAAAGATTCATGGGACAGTTCTGGGAGTTCTTTTCGTTCGAGCTCAAGTTTAGGCTCAAGAGTCGGTCGACCTACGTGTATTTTGCGCTCTGGTTCTTCCTGAGCTTCTTCTCCATCGCGGCCGAGGATTTCATCAACGTCGGCAACGACAAGATTCTGCTCAACGGGCCGTTTTCAACCACCCTTCTGCAGGTCGTTTTCTGTCTGTTTGGCATCATCGTCATCGCCGCGATCTTCGGGACGTCGATGCTCCGCGACTTCCAGCGCGACACCTACCAGCTCATTTTCACCAAGCCGATCACGAAGTTTGCGTACCTGGGCGGACGCTGGGCGGGCTCTTTCGTCACGACGGTCTTCGTCTTCAGTGGGCTGATTGTTGGCGAAGCCGCGGGGACGCTGGCTCCATGGGCGGATCACACGCGCATCGCGAGCGGACATCTGCGCTGGTACCTGCAACCGTTCTTTTCGATCACGGTCATCCAAATCTTCTTCCTGGGCTCGCTCTTTTTCTGCGTCGCCGCGCTTACCAGAAAAATCTTCATCGTCTATCTGCAGGGCGTCGTCGTGTTCATGGCCTACCTCGTCGCCCAAACGTCCTTCATTGCCACCGGTTCACTGGAGCATTTCTGGTCCGCCATCTTCGATCCCGTTGGCCTTCGTCTGCTCGACAGCATCACTCGCTATTGGACGGTCATTGAGAAGAACACGCTGCTCTTTTCGTGGAGCGGCATCTTTCTTTACAATCGCTTGCTGTGGTCGGGGGTCGGCGTTCTTTCCTTGGTTGTCGTCTATGCCCTTTTCCCGGTGTCGGTGGAGGCGTTGACAGCCGTCTCGCAGGGGCGACGCGCCGCCAAGGCCCGGGAGACTGAAGCAGAGGAGGTCCGTCCGAGACGTTCTCTCGTCGCTGGCAGGCTGCCCGTCGTGCATCAGTTCTTCGGGCCGCAAACGACCTGGACGCAGCTCCTCTCGCTCTCCAGGCTCCGAATCTCCAACATCCTCCGCGAAATACCCTTCTGGGCGATCGTCGCAGTCATGGTGGTCTTCGCGGTGCTCAACGGCCATTTTGCCGGACGTGTCAACGACACCAATGTGTACCCCGTGACCTTCCTCATGGTTGCAGCGGTGGAAGGGAATGCCATTCTCTTCTTCCTGATCGTCGCCACGATGTATGCCGGAGAGCTCATCTGGCGGGAGCGGGACACGCATTTCGAAGGGATTCACGATGCGCTGCCCATCCGCGAATCCACTGACTGGTTGTCGAAATTTCTCGCCTTGGTCTTTATCGAGCTATTCCTCTTCGCCGTCATTCTGCTCTGCGGCGTGGTGATGCAGACCATCGCTGGCTATTACCATTACGAGCTGTTCGAATACTTCAAGGAACTGTATCTCATCGCCTTTCCCGGCGTGCTGGCGTACGTCCTCCTTGCGCTGTTCTTGCAGACCATCTTGAGCAACAAGTTCATCGCGCACGCCGTCGTGCTCGGCGTCTTCGTGCTGAACATCGTCCTCTTCGCCTTTGGTTGGGAGGATACGCTCTATCTCTTCGCGAACACTCCGCCGTACGTGTATTCGGACATGAACGGCTACGGCCACTTCGTGCCAGCCATCTTCTGGTCAATCGTCTACTGGCTTTCCATTGCCGCACTGCTTGGCGTGATCTCCATCGCCTTCGCGCTCCGCGGATCCGACGATTCCTGGAAGGCTCGTCTACGCCTTGCCCGGGAGCGAGCTCCGAGCCTCATTCCCGCCGGCGCCGTCCTCGTGCTGATCGCCATCGGCAGCGGGGGCTGGTACTTCTACAACTCCCACGTCCTGAACGAATATCTCAATGCCAAGGCGCGCCGCGGGATACAGGCCGAGTACGAGCGCAGCTTCAAGAAATACGAGGGCATTCCCCAACCCAAGATCATCGCCGTGGATGCGGTCATCGACCTCTTTCCCGAGAAGCGAGCCTTTTCCGGGACTGGTCATTTTGTCCTTCAGAACAAGAGCGCGGTACCGATTTCGCAGATTCACGTTGTCGATACCGAGGGATCGGTCTCGAAGGTGCAGTTCGATCGGCCCTTTCATCTCGTTTCATCGAGCGCTCGGGACCTGTACAGCATCTACGTGCTCGACCACCCACTCGCGCCGGGCGAGAAGCTCAATTTGAACTTCGCCGTCGGCTACGCGGCGCACGGATTCAAGGATGGCAACGAGCGGCCTCAGTTTGCATACAGTGGCACCTTCTTCGACGCGAACTATTTCCCCCAGATTGGTTACTCTTCTGACGAGGAGCTGACCGACCCCCGTCGGCGTCGGGATGAACACCTGGGAATGGTCTCGGACCTTCCACCGCGAGGCGATGCGATTGGAAGCGTAACCAACCTGTTCTCGCCGCAAGCCGATTGGATCACATTCCACACGGTCGTGAGCACGCCCGACGATCAGACTGCCCTTGCCCCTGGATACCTGCAGCGGGAATGGCACGCGAACGGGCGCCACTACTACGAATACAGCATGGGCGACGTGAGGATCTTGGACTTCGGGGCTTACGTTTCGGCGCGCTACAACGTTAAGCGAGAGACCTATCCGGGCGCGATTGGGAACATCAATATCGAAATCTACTCGGCTCCGGCACATCCGTACGACGTGGACGATATGATCGCCGCCAGCAGGGAAGGCCTGGCCTACTACGAGAAGAATTTTTCTCCTTTCCAGTTCCGGCAATTCCGTGTTCTGGAGTTTCCGCGGTATCGGCAGTTCGCCCAGTCATTTCCGAACACTGTCCCGTATCAGGAGAACTGGTTCATCTCGCGAGTCGTCAGCCCCGATGACATCGATTACACGTATTTCGTGACCGCTCATGAGCTCGCTCACCAGTGGTGGGCGCACCAGCTCATCGGCGGCCGGGTGGAAGGGTCCAACATGCTGTCCGAGTCGCTGGCCGAATACTCGGCGCTGCGGGTCATGCAGAAGAAATACGGCGACTACCAGATGCACAAATTCCTGAAGCACGAACTGGATGGTTACCTGCGTGGCCGCTCAGGAGAAAGCCACAAGGAGACACCGCTCGATCTGGTCCAGCGCGAGGCCTACGTATGGTACCAGAAGGGCTCGCTCGTGCTGTATGCCCTCTCCGATTACATTGGCGAGGACAAGCTGAATTTGGCCCTGCATAACTTCTTGATGCAGTACCGGTATGCCAACGCGACGGATTCGCAGAGCGGCCCGTATCCCGATACGCGGCAATTCGTGCAGGCGTTGCGCGACCAGACACCGCCAGAATTGCAGTACTACATCACCGATGCCTTCGAATCCATCGTGCTCTACGACAACAAAGCGGTGACAGCCACCGTGACGCCAACAGCGGACAAGAAATTCAAGGTGCTACTGACTGTGAATGCGCGCAAGTTCAAGGCTGACGGACTCGGCGCCGAGACCCCGATGCCGCTCGACGACTACATCGAGATCGGCGTGTTCACCGGTAAGAAGGACCATGAAATTCCGCTCTTTCTGGAGAAGCGAAAGATCACCCAGGAGAAGCAGACGTTCGAGGTGATCGTCGATCAGATGCCCGCCAGGGCGGGCATCGATCCTTACAACAAGCTGATCGACCGCATTTCGGACGACAACATGATTGATGTCACCAAGTCATAGGCGGCCCGGTCGGAATGGTGCGGTGACGGCGCTCCATCCGGTGCGTCTCGAATCGCCCGGCAGGGCTGAGCACGGCCTGCGGTGAACCCGCGCTATTTTGCTTCGGAGGACCGGCTCGCGCTCTACCGGCTGCGGCTCCTGAGAAGTTGGGTCGGGGAATACCGACGGGGCGGAACATGGGTGGTGAGCGAGGATGTTGTCCGTCGTTACTGGAACGGCTTCGACGCGGACGTCAGGGAGTTTACCGAGGAGCAAGCCATGGATTTGATGGCTGAACTCGATCGTCGAAAGACATGAAGGAGTTCCCCCCTGAGCTAGAGCAGGCTGTCGAACTGTAGACTGCGCTGCGCGAGGATCTCCTCAGCGGCGCGGATGCCGTGGTACTGCGCCTCCTCGATGAGCGCGAGCCCGGAGAGGTCCGTGTGCGCGAAATGGACATCCCCCAATGGCAGATGGGCTCCCCGCCGCTCGGGCGAGAAGACGAATCCAGGGCGGGGGCGAATCATCGCGTGGCCCCACCGCCAGACGTCGAGCCGCTCGATGCAGGACTCGATGTCCGGGTGGGCGCGCTGGAGGTCGGCCACCACCAGCTCCGCTGCGTCGCGCCAGGTGAGGGCGTACAGCCACCGGTGCGCCTCGCCGGTGTCGGCCTGCGTCAGCGAGAGGTACCAGGTGAAGACGGTGGCGCCCGGCGTGCCACCGTGGCGGTCCAACTGGTGCGTCGCCACCACGTAACCCAGGCTGCGGGAGCCGTAGAGGACGTTGTCCCACGCCTCGGGGAAGCCTCGGGAGACGGGGCGTCGGCGCAGGGTCGCGTTGGCCACCAGCCAGGCGCCAGCATGGAAGGCCCTTGCCTCCGCAACCAGTCGAGGGTGGGGAAGGACGCGGGCGGCAGCCAGGCGGGGAACGGCCAGCACCACCTGGTCGGCAAGCACCCGCTCGCAGAGGCCAGTGCCGGGGTGAAAAGCCACCACCTCGGCCCCTCGCGCGAGTGGCCGGACCTCGGTCACGAGGACGCCGGTTTCGAGGCGTCGGCCAGCGCCCCGCGCAAGGTGAGCGACGATGTGAGCGTTTCCCTCGGGCCAGGTGAGCACCTCATCGGGGCCGCCGCGGTCCGCGCGGGAGGCGTGGTAGTGCAGGCCGGCCCAGGCGCTCGTGCCCTCGAGCGTCGTCCCGTAGTCGTCCCGGCAGCCATATTCCACATACCAGCGGATTCGCTCGCCTCTGAACCCGCGGGATTGGAGCCAGTCAGCCATGGACATCCGGTCCAGCGCGACGAGGTCAGCATCGTCGGAGCCATATTCCATGGGGACGGCGAAGGCGCGCCGGCCTCGGCCGTCGCGCAGCTCAGAGAAGCGCCTCGTCTCGGCGTGAAAGCGTCCTAACTCGTCAACGTCCCGCGCCGTGGCACCGGCACGCGGGTAAAGCCCCTCGTACCAACGGTCGGCGACGAACAGTCTCTCCTGTGGCGCGCGGCAGAGTTGCGCCTCGTCGAAGACGAGCTGGCCGTCGTTCCCCCGCTCGGCCGCGCCCATCTCCAACGCCAAGGCTTCGATGCCGCGGGCATGCGGCTGGGGACAGGGCAGATAGTGCGCGCCCCAAGGGAACCGCGTGACGGCGTTACTGCCGCCACGCGCCGTTCCTCCTGGCTCGGAGTCGAGCTCCAGGATGCGGTAGTCCTCGAACCCAGCCCGCGAGAGGCGCCAGGCGGCCGAAAGACCGGCGATGCCACCCCCGACGATGACGACTTTGGCTCGGGATTGCACCGTGGGCTCGGGCTTGAAGCCCGCACGCAGAAGATGGCCGAGGTTGTCGTTTGCCCCGACGACGGTGCCCTCAAAGGGAAGCGACGGGGATTTCGCGTTCCGACAAGCGGTGGCCACCACCGGACCCAGGAACGCGAGGAGGAGCTCGCGCCGGGTGAATGGCGTCATTCGATCCGCCTCCACTCGGCCTCGTAGTACTGGACGAGAATTTGGTTGTCGAGCCGGTTCACCTCCGCTGGGACGCGTGCCACGTCCGGCCCGAACTGGAAGAGACCAGGCAGGACGATGTCGGAGAGGAAGCGGAGGTTTGGGAGAACACTTCGGGGTGGGTCGAAGGGCTCGGTTCGAGCGAGCATGAATCCCCACTCGCCGAAGGAGGGAACAGCGACGTGCAACGGGCGGACGAAGAATCCCGCTGCTTCCATGGTGGTGGCGATACACCAGAACGAGATGCGCGCCAGCAGCGGAGAAGTGCTCTGCACGACAGCCGCGCCCCCCGGAGCAAGATGGGCCCGGAGGAGCCGATAGAAGCGAGTGGTGTACAATTTCCCCAGCGAGAAGTTGTTCGGGTCGGGAAAGTCCACGATGACCACATCGAAGCGCTCCTCCCGCGGGAGGTCGGCCAGCCAGGCCATCGCGTCCTGGTTCAACACGCGGACGCGGGGATCGAGGAACGCGCCGCGGTTGAGCTCGCGCACCATCGGGACATTGATGGCCAGAGACGTCATCACCGGATCGATGTCCACCAGGGTTACCCGCTGTACCTCCGGGTAGCGAAGGATCTCCCGGACCGCGAGGCCGTCGCCGCCGCCCAGCACCAGGACGTTCTCGTGGCGGGAGGCGGCAGCGAAGGTCGGGTGGACAAGTGCCTCGTGGTAGCGGTACTCGTCGGCCGATGAAAACTGGAGGTTTCCGTCGAGGAAAAGCTGGAAGCTTCCGCGTCCGGCGGTGATGACGATCCGTTGGTAAGCCGACTGACGCGAGTAGACGATGGGGTCGGCAAACAGTGCGTCCTCGGCGAGTGAGGTGATCCGGTTGGCGCCAGCGAGACCCGCCACGCACGCGAGGATGACGACCGCGCAGCGCGCCCTGATCCATCCTCGGGCCTTCAGCTCCTCGGCCAGGAGCCATGTGCTCCACAGACCGACCAGGGCATTCAGCAGCCCCATCGCGAGCGAGGTTCGCACGAGCCCCAGGCGCGGGACCAGGAGGAGCGGGAAGAGCAGCGAGGCCACCAGGGCGCCCAGGTAATCGACGGAGAGTACGTTGGCGACGAGGTCCTTGAACTCGAGCCGCCTGCGGAGGATCCGCAGAAAGAGTGGGATCTCGACGCCGACCAGTGTGCCGACCAGGGCGACGACGCCAAAGAGGATGGGTCGGAAGTGGGTGACGCGCCCGAAGCACAAGAAGAGCACCGGCGCCGAGAAGCCGCCGACCAGGGCCACAGCCAATTCCAGGTCAACAAAGCGTCGCGCCAGCCCGGTCTCGAGAAAGCGGGAGAGGTACGCCCCGAGACCCATCGCGGAGAGGTAGATGCCGATGACCAGGGAGAACTGGGTCACCGAGTCGCCGAGGACATAGGAGGCGAGCGCCCCAGCCGCCAGCTCGTAGACGAGGCCGCAAGTGGAGACCAGCAGCACCGCCGCGAAAAGCGCCGTCGTCTGCGACGTCGCCGCCCGGGCGACGGCTGCCTCGCCTGGGCTCGGCGCCATCTCTTAGTGGATGGCGGCGGCGATGATGATGGCCAGGCCAATCATCACCGAGCCCACGACCAGCCCGACCGCAGTGTTCTGGTCCTCGGCCAGCTCCTTGTCGACGTTGAAGGGCAAGAACCGCTCCAGCAGCTTGTAGGCGACGAGGAAGATGACCACCCCAATAGCGGAGTAGACGATGCTCCCCAGGATCGACTTCACGTTCAGATAGTCCATCACTTGCCTCCTCGAAATCCGCCGCCTCCCCAGCTGCGGTATGTGCGATAGCCACCCGGTGCGCCTCGAACCGACGATGGAACACTCACGTGCCGAGACTCCGGAAGGAGATTCAGCCCACGGGTCTCTGTCATCAGCAAGGCGGCAGCGATGGCGGCGCAGAAGATAGCGTAGGTCTTCGTCATCGTTCGTTGTCCTGTGAGTCAAGCTCACGCACGCTGGGCGCCCCAGGGATGGTCGCTCTCTGCCCAGCGTCGCCGTTCGAAACCCGCGGCCCGGAGGACGAGGAGGAGAGGCCAGGCGGCAACCAGCAACAGGGCCAAGACGAGGGGCGTCGCCAGAAAGACTCCGCGCAGCACGCGCACGTGTGCCGTGGGAGGCACCCGGCCCTGACCCCGCTCGATTTGCGGTTCCACCCGGAGCACGTAGCGGCCGTCTTTGACCGAGCCGATGACGGCGCTGCCGTGCCCCGAACCTTCCGACCAGCCCTCACCGTCCTCCACGCCAGAGAAGGAGGACAGTTCAAAGGCCACCGCTTCGCTCTCACCCGTCTCATCCTCAATGAGAGCCACGTCGAGGCCCACCCAGGCCTGCACCACGGCTGCTTCGGCGTCGATCTCCACAGCCTGGGGCCCACCAGTGAGCTCGAAGGGCTCGGAGAGCGTGACTAGCTCCGCGTTAGGCGGAACGTCGGGCGCCGGCACCTCTTGGCGAGGCGCACGTCCTGCGACGATGGGCGGTGGCTCGTACAGCGCGACTTCCTTCGGCTTCAGGGGAACGTCGAGCGCCAGCACCTCCTGGCGGGGAGCACGTCCGGCGAGGATGGCTGAGAGGAGGAGCACGATCGCGAGCGCAATTCCGGCCACCATCCAGGTGGGGCCGAGGCGCGCCGCGAATGGGTTCGGCTCCGCCGCGCCGACGCCCACCACGGGCGGGGGTGCGCCAGGGAGCTTGAATGCCTTCCAGATTTCCGCGCCCGTCACCGACTCGCCGCGGCTCCATGAGACCTCGGTCTCGGTGTTCTCCGCCGAAAGCAGGAAGGGCGGAGCGACGTAGTCGTCGGTCCTGACCGTGTCACCGGCCCGAATTTCCCAATAGAACTCCCCCTGAATTTCTTGGTACCGCGCCTGTCCGCCCTGGAAGTGTTTGAAGGAGCGGCCGTCGTAGGATGGCGACTTGCCTTCCAGCACCACCTTGGCGCCGGGAATGGGATGCAAGAAGAGCCAGTGGCCCTGGTACACCGAGAGCCAGCGGTAGCCGGCGGCCCCGTGGAGCAGCAGCTCTTGCCAGGGGTACTCCTCCCCGTCCACGGCGATGCTCCGCACGAGAAACCCGAGCACCTCGAGCGCCTCGCCGCGGAGTGTTCCCTGTGTGCCGAGCGGGATGGGTGGTTTCGAGCGGGATTCCAGGACGCCGAGGACCTGGAACGCTCCCTGGCTCACATCGAGAAGGCTGCCGCAGCTCGGGCAGGCGAAGGCCTTCGCATCCGGACGCCTGAGTGCGACGGGGCCGCCGCAGCCGGGGCAGGTGAGAGCTCGTGTCGGCTCGTTGCCGGTGGTGGGCGCCGGCGCGCAGTCTGCCAGGCCCACTTCGGCGTAGCTCACCTCGCGGCCGGCGTAGAGCACCGGCTCGTCGCCAGAGCCGTAGTCGAGCGTCGCAAACCCACCGCTTTCGGTGCTGCAATCGGCGTAAGGCCAGGTCTCGCCCAGCTCGGGCTTGACCGGGAGTTCCCCTTCGAAGCTGACAAGCCGTGCCTGGTTCAGCTCGTCTACGACGGCACGCCCCACCTCGGGCAGCTGGATGTCCCGCCCCACGTGGAGCTCGCTGCGATGGGGGAGCCCCGAGACTCCGGAGAGGGGGAGCGTAACGAAGAGACGCCCCTGCGCCTCGGCGACCCAGCCCCAGCTCGCGTCACCGAAGGAGGCGTACCATTCGTTCCAAACGGCCTCGCCCTGCGAGAGCTGCAGCCGGCCGAGGACAAGGAAGGTTCGGCCCTGGAACTTTCCCGCAGCTCCGATGGAAAGGCGTGTCTCGGTGGCGACGAGGTCCGGCACTTTGCCGGCCAAGTCCAGCTTTGCGCCCGTACGCAGCACCGCGAAGCGGCAGTAGGCACAGACCGCAGCGAGGCTCGCGCCCCCACCGAAGTGCAGGGGGGCTCCGCACTGGGGGCACGTGGTCGAGACGCCGGTGGTCACGTTCCTGCCTCCGGCAATCCGCCGCGCCGGATTTCAATCACCTGGGTGCGCTCGGCGCCGAGCAGTTCGCGACACCGGACTGCGAAATCCCAGCGCTGGCGAAGGCGACAGCAGTAGAGATTGAGCGCGGCGTAACCCCGCTCCGGGAAAGTGTGGCAGGTGAGGTGCGACTCCGAAAGGAGGAGGACTCCGGTAATGCCGCCGGGCGGGGGGAAGAGGTGGAACGACGGAGGTGCGATGGGGCGTAGGGAGAGCTCGGCCACGGCCCGCTCGAAGAGCGAGCGCAGCGAGGATTCGGAGCGGAGCGCCTCAGGCCGGCAGCCGAAGGCCTCGACGAGCCACTCGACGCCACTCTCCAGGCCGCTCGTGTCAGTTGAAGCGCTCACCCGGGCTTGGTCCCGCACTTCGAAGAGGAGGTTGGAGCGGTGTGTCGACACACGTCTTGACCGAAATATCGGCCACCTCTCCCGCCCGAGCCTGCCCCCATGACCGTGAAGCTAGGCCCAGGCTGCTGTTGGTGTCGACCCCTTCAGGTGTCCCCACCGGCAGTCGGCATGCCCTTCGGCTTCCCGTGGAAGCCTCGCTTGCGGACACGTGCTCGTTGCCTACCGATGTGAGAGCAGTCAGTCCCTAGTGGCGAAGGAGGGCCAGGACCACCTCGACTACGATGAGCGCCACAATCATGACCTCGAGCGTGAGGGAGCGAGCAGTGTCCACCTCGCCCTTCAGCCACTGGTAGACGTCGCCGAGCGTCTGTTGCTTGCGTTGGACGGACGCTTTCCAGTCGTCGACGCGCAGCTGCTCCAGCGCCGCCTCGTAGACCTTGGCCAGGTAGAAGTCGCCGATGACCTTCAACGAGTTCTCCACCCGCTCCAGTGCCTCGGACATCTCGATGAGGGTGAGCTGGACGCTGCGGGCCAGCTGGGCGTCCGTGGTGCGAAAGAGTGGGATGCCGCGGCGGCGGGCGCGGCGCAGCGTCTCGCCGACGCGCGTCAGTTGCCGGTCGAGCTGATGATCGTAGTAGCGGAACTCCAGCAGCTGACCGTTGCAGATTTCGAGGATGTCCGGAATGTCGGTCGAGCCAGTGGGCTCGTAGACGAAGGCGGCGTTCCAGTCCACCACCACCAAGTCGTGCTCGCCGTAGCTGAAATGCTGGGCGGTGACGTCGCTGCGCTCCCGCTCGCTCAGCTTGGCTTCACGCGTCTCGCCGAGGAGCAACGGGGCCAGCTCTGGCCAGCTGAGCACGTCGGCCGCACTTGGCGAGCCCTGAATGCGCTCGACGAAGTGGACGGCGTAGCTCTCCGTCTGCTCCCACAGCTTGCCACTGCGCAGCGCCGGAGTGATGGCCGGGCGAAAGGACTCGAGCGCCTCCAGAGCTAGCGCGTCCATGGCGGGGCTGTCGTAAAGCTCGTCGGCAAGCAGGATGAGTGCGCCGACCTCGGTACCCGGCTGCACCGGAACGCGGAACCGAATGCTGACGCTGCCGTGGTCGAAGAGGCGGCCCACCACCTCTACTGCCAATGCGCCCGCGTTGAGGGCGAGCGTTCGCCGGCCCAGCTCGATGGTGAGGGGCGGGTTGGGGAGGAGGAGGTACTCCGCGCCGGCGCGCGTCAGCCGGACGCGACGGGAGTCCAGGGCGAGGAGCCTCTGGGCCGCGTCGAGGTCGATTTCCTCCGCGACGTCGAAGAGGCGGTAGCAGAAGACATGGGCCTTCTCGAGGACGTGCCCCTCTGGAGTCCCTGCGGCCATGGCCCCAGAAGGCTACTTCGAGATGACGACCTCGGCGCTGGACTCGGTGTGTTCGCCGGCCAGCGTGGGGGGAGCCACGCGCAAGAGGGCCAGTGTGCCGACGAAGGGCACCACCGCCAGGAGGGTGGCTTGTAAAGGAAGCTGCCCCTGCGCCAGGTTGAGGACGGCGATGATGAGCGAGCCGCCCAGCATCCGGCAGGCGTACAGAGCAGAGGTGACGGCGCCTCGTTGGTGCCAGGGCACGCGCTGCTGAGACGCGAAGATGGAGGTGCTCGCCGCGGGTCCGAGGCCGAAGCCGAGGACGGCGAGAGAGGCGAACGTCGCAACGTCCCCCCAGCCGCGCACCAGGGCAAACGCGAGCAGGACTGCGCCGACGGTGGCCACCGCGAAACCACCGGCGGCGCTTGCCCGGAGCCCGCCGCGCAAGAGCAGCTTTACGCCGAGGGCGGAGCCAACGGCCCAGCCGACGAGGAGGGGAACCAGGGCCGCTCCAGCAGTGAGGGCCGTCCGCTGGCCGTGGGCCACCAGCCACAAGGGGACATAGGCAGTCGTCCCGTAGAGGACGCCACCCGCCACCAGGCCGCCCACGACGCCCGAAAGCACCGTTGGGTCTCGCAGCAAATGGAGCGGGAGCACTGGGCGTCCGGAGCGTCGCTGCTGGTGGACGAGCACCACAGCCACCGCGGCGGAACCCAGTGCTGCGAGGAGTTGCAATGCGCCGGCCAGGTGGTGTGGCTCAAGCGCGAAGAGGGTGAGCGCCAGCGTGCTTCCGGCAAGGAGCGGCCCTGCGAGCTCCAGGCGGTGCGTCTTCGCACGCGGCGGATCGCGATATGAGGCCTGCAGCAGGATGGCGGCGGCGATTCCCACCGGCACATTCACCCAAAACACCCATCGCCAGCTGGCATGCTGGGTGAGGAAGGCCCCGAGAATGGGGCCCACCACCGAGGCTGCGCCCCAGCTGCCGGTGAAGATGCTCTGGATAGCTGCGCGCTCTTTGAGGTTGTAGATGTCCGAGGCGATGGTGAGGGTGGTTGGCTGAAGCGCGCCAGCCCCGAGCCCTTGCAACATCCGGAAGGCGATGAGCTCCGGCACCGACTGGGAGAAGCCACAGAGGATGGTGCCGAGCAGGAAAACGCTCAGTCCCCCGAGGAACGTCGCCCGCCGTCCGATGCCGTCGGCGAGGCCACCGGAGACGAGGACGCCAAGCGTGGAGGCGAGGAAGAAGGCGGTGAATACCCAGGCGTAGAGGTTCCGGCCGCCAAGCTCGGCGGTGAGCGTCGGCATGGCGGTGGTGACGACGGTGGTCTCGAAGGCGGCCATCACCAGGCCTAGCAGCACGGCGGCCGTCGCCATCCGGCGCGCCCGGCCGGGGACCGTGACATCCAAGGCCTTGGCAGTCGTCATGGAGGCATCTGCTCGCAGCGAGCGGAATAGTACGGGCCGATGAACGATGCGAAAAACGCATTTAGCGCATAGTGTTATTGCTACCTCGGCATGACAAGCGAACAACTCGACGCTTTTCTCACCCTCGCCCAGGAAGGCCGCTTCGTCTCCGCCGCGCGTCGTCTCGGGGTGTCCCAGTCAGGCCTGAGCCGGCAGCTCCAGTCGCTGGAGAAGGAACTCGGGACGCGGCTGCTGGTGCGGACACCGCGCGGAGTGGTGCTCACCGATGCTGGCCAGCACTACCTCGTCCACGCACAGCGTGCGCTGGACTCGCTGCGCCGGGGCGCTTCGGAGGTGCAGGAAATGGCGCACACCGCCCGTGGGGCGGTCTCGCTTGGGACGCTGGTGACGGTGGGGGCTTACCTACTTCCGGACCTCATCGTCCGCTTTCACAAGAAGCATCCGGAGGTTCTCGTGAGGCTGGTAGAGGGCAAAGCGGAGGACCTCGAGGAGCGAGTAGCGAAGGGTGAGCTCGACTTGGCAGTGCTCAACCTGCCGGTCCGTCGCGTGGACCTCGTCGCGCAGAAGCTGTGGGCCGAAGACTTCGTCCTCGCCGTACCGCGCGGCCACAAGCTGGCGCAGGCCAAAGGGCCGGTGCCGCTGCGTGCCGTGCTCGGCGAGCCGCTGGTGGTTGTCCCCGGCGTAGCTGCGACTCGTGCCCTAGAAGCGGCGGCCGAGGCTGCCGGGGAGCCGCTGAACATTGTCCTGGAAACCGACAACCCGGAGGGCATGCGCCGGATGGTGGAGCGCGGCCTTGGCCTTTCCCTGATGCCCTCTCTCATGGCGCGCGAGCGCACCGGGCGGGGCTTCGAAGTCGTCCTGGTCGGGGAGGGCGGCGTGAAGCGTCAGGTGGCCCTCTTGCACCGCGGCGAGACGTACCTCAGCGCAGCTGCCCGCGCCCTGAAAACCTACCTTTCCGAGGCGCTCCCGAGCTTCTTCGCGTCCAAGTGAGCAGTCGCTGGGACGCTGAGACTCCATGGACGCCTCCCGCAGAAGGTCGGTCGCAGGAGTGCCTGGACGTTACACTCCTCCCCCAAAACGTCATGCCCGAGTACCCGGACCTCACCGTCTACCTGCGCGCGCTCGCCCCACGAGTGGTTGGCCAGCTGCTGGAAGCTGTCCGAGTCCGCGGTCCGGCGCTCGTCCGGACTGCGGAGCCGGCGCTTGGCGAGGCGGTGGGCAAGCGTGTGCTGGGGCTTCGACGGGTCGGAAAGCGACTGGTGCTCGTCCTCGAGAATGACCTCTTCCTCGTCCTTCACCTCATGATTTCAGGCCGCCTCCACTGGCGGCCGCACTTGGCAGCTGTGCCTGGACGCATCGGGCTCGCCGCCTTCGACTTCCCAACAGGCACCCTGGTGCTCACCGAGGCAAGCCCGAAGAAGCGCGCCCAGCTGCACCTCGTTCGCGGTGAGGCGGGCCTCAAGGCGCTGGACCGCGGCGGTGTCGAGCCCCTCGAGGCCTCCCTTGAGGACTTTGCCGCCGTCGTCCGGCGGGAGAACCACACGCTGAAGCGAACGCTGACAGACCCCGGCCTCTTCGCCGCCATCGGCAACGCCTACTCGGACGAGATTCTGCACCGAGCAGGATTGTCGCCCGTCGCCCTCAGCCAGAAGCTGGACGACGCGCACGTGAAACGGCTCAGGAACGCCACCCATGAGGTCCTCGAGGGGTGGACGGAACGGTTGGCCACCGAGGCCGGGGACGCCTTTCCGGAGAAAGTCACCGCCTTCCGCGAAGGGATGAGCGTCCACGGCCGCTACCGCCAGCCCTGTCCCGTGTGCGGCGCGCCGGTACAGCGCATCGTCCACGCCGAGAACGAGACCAATTACTGTCCAGCCTGTCAGACGGGCGGGAAACTCCTTGCCGACCGTTCGCTCTCGCGGCTTCTCAAGCAAGACTGGCCGCGCACCCTCGAGGAACTCGAGGAAAGCCGCGCCGCGACCCGTGCGAGGATGACCGGGGCTCGACGTCCGTAGAAGCCCGGCGCGAGGCCCTGGACGAGGCGTCGACCAGCCCGTCACGCCTCGCGGGGGCGCTGGCAATAGGGGCGCCGCTCGTGCGTAGTTTCGGAATCGGGGTGCCCGCAGGGGCTTTCCTCGCGTCTGTCCGCTCCGCGGTGGACAGACCCAGGCTTGGGGGCCGACATCCCTCCAAGGGAGCGTGGCATCATGGGCATCCGTGTCGATGTGCTGGAAGGGGGGAAAATCGCCCTCTACAGCCTGCGTGCCCATCGGCTGCGGACCCTGCTCACCACGCTCGGCATCGGCATTGGCGTCTGCACGCTTCTGGCCATCATCGGCATCATTCAGGGGCTGAACGTTTCCTTTGCCCGGCAGCTGGCGCAGCTCGGCTCGAACTCCATGTACATCTCCAAGTTTCCGTGGGTCATGCGTGGAGACTGGTGGGAGTACCGGAACCGCCGCGAGCTCTCCGTCCATCTGGTGGACAGCCTCCGTGAACAGGTCCCTCAGCTGAGCGCCGTCGCGCCGATGACGCAGCAGAACGTCGACGTTTTTGCGAACGGAGAGCAGCTCTCGTCGGTGGCCCTCATCGGCACGACGGCCGAGTACCCTCAGGTGAGCGGATACGACGTCGCGCAGGGACGTTTCCTGAGCGAGGGCGACAACGACAATTCCACCAATGTCGTGGTGCTAGGCGCCGACGTGGCCAGCGGTCTCTACCCGAGCGGTTCGGCAGTGGGCAATGGCGTCCGACTCAACGGGCGTCCGTTCCGCGTGGTGGGCGTCCTGCACCGTCGAGGAAAGATTCTCGGTGAGAACCAGGATTTGACGGCGATGGTTCCGCTGCGTACTTTCCTGACGACCTTCGGGAAGAAGCGAGGCATCACCATCGGCGCCGCAGTGGCCGATGGCGAGGACGTGCTCCGCACTGTGGACGGGGTGGAGATGGTGCTTCGCCGCGCGCGAGCCGTCCCCCCGGAGAAGAACGATGACTTCAGCATCAACCGGCCGGAAATGCTGGCCAACACCTACGCGCAGCTCACCGGCGCGCTCTATGGCGTCGCCACGGGAATTGGTCTCATCACCCTGCTCGTTGGCGGCATTGGCATCATGAACGTCATGCTCGTCTCGGTGCGCGAGCGAACCCGGGAGATTGGAGTACGGCGGGCGCTCGGCGCGCGGCGCCGCACCATTGTGACCCAGTTCCTGCTGGAGGCGTCGGCAGTCTCCGCCCTGGGCGGTGCCCTCGGCACACTGGTGGGTCTGGGCTTGGCCAAGCTCGTTTCGATGGTGACTCCGCTCGCGGCGGCTGTGCAACCGCTGACCATCGTCGGCGGCATCGGCTTTGCCGCTGCGGTGGGTCTCGTCTTTGGCATCTGGCCCGCCGCGCGGGCTGCGCAGCTGGACCCGGTCGAGGCGCTGCGGTCGGATTAACCCCGAGCGTCACCCGGAGGTTGACTCGGCGCGGTCTTCAACGCCTCGAGAGTGGCGAACCACCTCTCTGCGAGTCTCCGGGGACCTGCCGCAGCCTGGGGCCTCCGAGAGGCCCCCGTACAGAGGGCGAAACGCTCTCCCGGCGTCTGAGCCCCCCCCGGGTTGGGGAAAAGAGCCCCAAGCCGCATCGGCCTTTGCTTTTGGGCCTGGACCGCAAGCGGCGACATCGACCACGCTGCGAGACTTGATGCACGACTTCGAGGGTCTGCGCGCCGAAGGCGATGACCGCCGCCTGGTTGAACTCGTCCATCCCCCGGACTGGACCAACCCCAAGCCTCCACGCCGGTATGACCTGGTGGTCATCGGGGGTGGCACCGCTGGGCTCGTCTCGGCCATCGGTGCCGCTGGGCTCGGGGCGAAGGTGGCCCTTTGCGAGCGAGCGCTTCTCGGCGGCGATTGCCTCGTCTACGGCTGTGTTCCAAGCAAGGCGTTGCTGCGCAGCGCGCATCTGGCCCACGAGATCCAGGAAGCGGGCGCGCTCGGTGTGGAGAGTGGCGACGTGGAGGTGGACTTCGGCGCCGTCCTCGAGCGCGTACGTCGCCTTCGCGCAGACATTGCTCCCCACGACGCGGCGACCCGCGCCCGCGACGCCGGGGTGGACGTGCACCTTGGGGAAGCGCACTTCGTCGCTCATGACGCCGTCGAGTGCGCCGGACAAAGGCTGCGCTTTCGCCGGGCGGTCATTGCTTCTGGTGGACGCACGCGCATCCCGGCCGTCCCCGGGCTCGAGACGACGGGCTACCTCACCAATGCCACCGTCTTCGGCCTGACCCAGGCGCCGCGTCGGCTGGCCGTCATCGGCGGGGGCCCGGTGGGGTGCGAGCTCGCCCAGGGCATGGCCCGTCTCGGCCTCGAGGTGACCCTCTTCAACGAGGGCAACCGCCTGCTTCCGCGCGACGACCCGGAAGCGAGCGACGTCCTTGGTCGCGCACTCGCCGGCGAATTGCAGCTCCACCTGGGAACACAGGTGACGCGGGTGGAACGTTCGCCAGGGGGCAAGGTGGTGCACGCAGAGCGGCTCGGCCAGCCGGTCAGCGTCGAAGTGGACGAAATCCTGCTCGCCACCGGCCGCATCCCAGCGCTGGAGCACCTTGGGCTCGAGGCGGCCGGAATTCAGGTCGAAGGCGGGCACCCCGCCGTCGATGACCACCTGCGCACCAGCAACCGCCGCGTCTTCGTGGCCGGGGACGCTGCGGGGCGCTGGGCCTTCACCCACGCAGCCGACGCCATGGCTCGACTGGTGCTCCAGAACGCGCTCTTCCTCGGGAGCAAGCGCGTCTCTGCACTGCACGTCCCCTGGTGCACCTATACCGAGCCCGAGGTGGCGCACGTCGGGCTCGGGGCCGAGGAGGCGTACGGCGCCGGGACGCGCGTCGTCACCCTCACCACTGAGATGGCAACCAATGATCGGGCCATTGTGGACGAGCAGACGGATGGCTTCGCCCGCATCCACGCCGACGCGCGGTCCGGAAGAGTGCTCGGGGCGACGCTGGTGTCGCGGCATGCTGGGGAAAGCATTGGCGAGGCGGCCCTGGCCGTACGGCTCGGACTCAAGATGGGTGCGCTGGCGGACACCATCCATCCCTACCCAACGCAAGCAGAAGCCTGGAAGAAACTCGGGGACCTGTGGAATGCGCGCCGCCTCACGCCGGGGGCGCGGGCTGCCCTGAAGACAGTCCTCGCCGTCCAGCGCTGAATGGGCAGTCCGCTCACCGTCTTCATCTTCGCGAAAGCGCCGGTGGCGGGCCGTGTGAAGACGCGCCTCGTCCCGGCCGTCGGAGCCGAGGGCGCCGTCCGCCTAGCGATGGCGTTGCTCGAGGACACCCTCGAGGCGCTGCTTGCCCATGGCCGGGCCGCGCCCGTTCTGGCGGTGGACAATGTCGCAGCCTTCCAGGGGCGGGGACTCCCTATGGTGGAGCAAGGCACCGGAGACCTCGGGGAGCGGCTGGAACGAGTCCTGGGCCGTGGGCTTGCCCGTGCGCCGGTCGCGCTGGTGGTGGGGAGCGACACACCCGGCTTTCCGGCGCCGCTCCTCGAAGAAGCCTTCTCAGCCCTCGAGCGCGCGGACGCGGTGTTGACGCCGGCGGAGGACGGTGGCTTCACACTTCTCGGGCTTCGGCGGTGCCCGCCCGGACTCTTGCGGGGCCTGCCCTGGAGCAAACCCGAGACGCTCCGTGCCACCGAGGCTCGGCTTCGCGCGCGCGGACTGGGTGTCCTTCGGACGCGTCCCTGGTTCGACGTCGACGGGCCAGCAGACCTCGCCCGGCTGCGCGTGGAGCTCTCAGAGGGCACCGTCCAGGCGCGACACACCGCCGAGGTACTGGGGACGCTGTCGATGAAACCCTGGCTCTCCGTGGTGATGCCCGTGCTGGACGAGGCGCGGCGTCTGGAGGCTGTTCTGCGGCGGCTGGTGGGCTTGCCGGGCGTGGACGAGGTGCTGGTGGTGGACGGAGGCAGCAGCGATGTAACCCGCTTCGTCGCCCAGGGCGTCGCCGGCGTCCGCCTGCTCGAGGCTCCGCGGGGGCGAGCCCGGCAGATGAATGCCGGTGCCGCTGCCGCCCGGGGAGAGGTGCTGTGCTTCCTTCATGCGGACGTCACGCTGCCCCACGACGCTGTTCGCCACGTGGCCTGCGCGATGGCGCGAGAGGGGGTGGTGGCGTGCGCCTTCCGGACGCGAACGGTGGACGATGGCGGGCCCAGCTGGGCGGGGGCCCTTCTGCCGATGGCGGACCTGCGCTCGCGGTGGACAGACCGTCCGTACGGGGACCAGGCGGTGAGCGTCCGCCGGTCTGCGTTCGAGAAAGTCGGGGGCTTTCCCGACCAGCCGCTGATGGAGGACGTCGAGCTCGCTCGGAGGCTCTCCGCGCTTGGTCGGGTGGTGCGGCTGCGCGCCCAGGTCAAGGTGTCTGGAAGGCGCTTTTTGCGCCGGCCCCTGCGAACGCTGCTCTACTGGAACAGCTTCCCAATGCTGTACCGACTCGGAGTTCGGGCCACCATCCTGGAAAAGCTCTACGGAACCGTGCGCTGAGCCGGGTGCCGGAGGGACTCCAGGAAACGGACATCCAGCCGCTGCTTCCAGCGACGGAGCCAGCGGCCCCGAGCGGCGAAGGGCCCCCAGAACAGAAGCGCTGTCCCGTCGCCGCAATTCACAAGGGCGAGGGCAGTTCGCTGGGGGCGGTAGGTGCGCAGACGCTCTCCGCGCAGCGCGGCGACCAGGTTGTGGCCCAGCACTGGAGCCTCGCGTACCGAGTAAACGCCCGACTTCGGCGCGCGGACGGGGAGGTCGGCGCAGTCGCCGGCGGCAAAAATTTGGGGGTGCGAAGTGCTCTGCAGCGAGGCGTCGACACGCACCGCTCCTGCTGGCCCGAGCGCCAGGCCCGCCGTCAAGAGAAGTGGATGGGGGGCCGGGCCAGTGGCCCAAAGGACTCCGCGCGCCGCTACACTTGCAGCGCCTGCCAATTGGACTGCGTCACCGGTCAGCGCCACCGCGCGGCCTTGCACCACCTTGACGCCCCGGCTGGCAAGCGCACGCCGGACGGCCCGCACCAGGGCCGCCGAAGCGTCGGGAGGAAAGACTGGGGCTTCCGCCACCAGGCTCACTGCTTCGGCCACGGCGCTCAGGCACAGTGCGAGCTCGATGCCGCCCAGCCCGTCACCCACCACCGCCCAGGGGCCGGCCACCACCGGGAAGCGTTCTGAATCGTCCAGAAGCTTTTTCACGTCCAGGGCGTGTGCGCGGACGCCCGGGAGCTCCGCGCCGCGGAGTCCGGAGCCGAGTCCGAGCGAGAGGACATCCGCCTCGAGCGTGCTTCCTCCTTCTAGCACCACCGCCCTCCGGCCGGCGTCGAGGCCAACGGCGCCACCGGGATGAAGCACCACCCCAGCGGCATGCGCCAGGGGAGGAAGCTCGAGCAGGCAGGACTCGGGCCGGTATTCTCCTGCCACCCATCCGGAGAGCATGCCGCTGTACGCCGCGTGCTCCCCGAGCGTCACCCAGTGGACGTCGACGCCTGCGAGGGGCGCGGCCGCGAGACGCGCCACCACCCGGAGATGGGCATGCGCCGCGCCGACCAGGACTAGCCGCGGCAGTCAGGACTCCAGGTAGCGGCCAAGCAGGGGCCGGAGGCGGGCGCGGACGTCCTCCGGGATGCGCGCGCGGTCTGTCCAGATGGCTTGGGCGAGCGCGCTCTGGCAGTGGCAGGGCGCCGCGCCCAGGCCACGCACCGCAGGGATGGCGCGGCGAATGAGGGCCAGCGCTGCGGTGGTGGCCGCCTGAAGATTGCCGACAATCTCGCGGAGCAGGGCGTGCTTGTCCAAGTCGTCCGGCGTCGGGCGCCAGCAGTCGTAGTCCGTCGGGAGACAGACCGCCGCGTAGCAAAGTTCGGCCTCGCGGGCGAGCTTCGCTTCTGGCATCAGCGTCATGCCGATGAGGTCCGCACCCCACGAACGGTGCAACTCGCTCTCCGCACGCGTGGAGAACTGGGGGCCTTCCATGCAGACGTAGGTGCCGCGCGGATGGACTTTCACCTCGCTCGGCAATGCGAGGAGCGCCGTGCGAAGGGTGGGACAGAAGGGGACCGCAAACTCGACGTGGACGGCGAGGTCCTCGAAAAACGTTCCAGGTCGGCGGAACGTCTTGTCGATGACTTGGTCGGGGATGACGAGCTCCCGGGGCCGCACGTCCTCGTGGAGCGAGCCCACCGCAGCGCTGGCCAGCACGTGCGTCACGCCCAGCGTCTTGAGGGCGAAGATGTTGGCCCGAGCCGGCACCCGTGACGGGTTGTGCACGTGGCCCTCGCCGTGGCGAAGCAGCAGGGCGACCTGCACGCCGTCGAGTTCTGCGAGCAGAATCGGCCCGGAGGGAGGCCCAAACGGCGTATCCACCCGGGTAGGCGTTCCGCCGAGCGCGCCGAGGGCCTGTCCGAGACCGCTGCCGCCGATGATGCCGAGCATCGGAATTGCCATGCCGCTACGCTAGCGGGGGAACGGCAGCGCTGGGAACGGACAAAGCGAAAGGAAAGGCACTGTGAGCGGCCAGACGGGTGGACCTCGCCTCGCGTTCGAGGACTTGAAGGCAGGAGAGCAGCGCTCGTTCGGACCTCGGGTGCTGACCCGCGATGAAATAGTCGCCTTTGGCCGGGACTGGGATCCTCAGCCGTTCCACATCGACGAGGCGGCGGCAGTGCGTTCTCCCTTCGGCGGGCTCATTGCCAGCGGCTGGCAGACGGCGGCCCTGTGCATGCGGCTGGTGGTGGATGGAATGCTCGCCGACTCGACGAGCATGGGCAGCCCCGGTCTCGACGAGCTGAAGTGGCTCAAGCCCGTCCGCCCAGGGGACGCGCTCTCCGTGGAGGTGACCCTCCTGGAGGTCACCCCCTCGCGAAGCAAGCCCGACCGCGGCAGCGTCAAGGTGAGCTACCGCTGCACCAACCAGACGGGCGAGGCAGTCATGACCATGGTGGCTCGCATTCTCTTCCTGCGCCGGGCGCCAGCCGCGCCCTGAGGGCCACCGCTCAGGGAGCCGGTCCCTCAGCAACTGCGGGCGCGCGGAAACGGGCGTCGTCGAGGAGCGGGTTGAGCTCGATGCGCTCGATGATGACGCGCTGACTTGGGCCGCTCCCCGGCGCACCCGAGTCGATGGTCGTCGGAAAGAGCACGCCTTCGACCCGCCGAGTGGCGCGAACGGTGAACGCGAAGTCTCTTCGTTTGCCGGCGATGAGCTCCTGCTCGTCCCACCGCACGGGCTCATGCGAGGCCGCATCGAGCTGGTAGCGCTCGATGGTTCCATCCGGGAAGATGATGTCTAGCTGGTCGGTGGCTCGCCCCTCTACCGCGCCCTTACCGGCAAGCTCAATACGAATTCCCTTCGTCTTTGAATCCACGAGAGGGCCGTCCATGTCTGCTTCGCGGCGGGCCTGCGAAAGCTCCGCCGCCGACATGGGCTCGAACTGGAGATGGCCAGGCGGGGCGTTGGAGGTCCATCCCGATGCGCCGTCGAAGAGTCGAACAACGGTCCGGGTGGGAAGCAAAATCTCCATGCGCATTTGGTTCGGCCGCTTGAACTCGATGTAGAGACTTCCGGCCACCGAGCCGACGGAGATTTTCCCGCTGAGTCTCTGGGAGCGAATTGCGCGCAGGTGCTCCAGGCCGCCCCGTGCGGCGACGGCTTGCGCGACGAGCGCCGAGGCGCTCGGTCTGCACCCGCCAAGCAACAGGAGAAGTCCCGCCGGGGCGAGCCTCAAGAGCCGCCTGCTCAAAGTTCGACTCTTCCGGTGCTGGGCCGAGGTCCGGTGCCGAGCCGCTGGACAATGGACCTCGCCAGCCGTTCGGCGGAGACGGGCGCACTCCCCTCGGCCTTGTTGTTGATGGTGACGTACACCGCTTGCCCCTCCAGCCAGGACGTGACGGCGAGTCGGGCAATGGCGGTGCGCATCGGGATGTCCTCGTTCACCAGTTGGTCGAAAGGCGCGTATTGCTCACGGGCCTCTTCGTAGCCGAGGCCTGCGTGCAGCATCCAACGCACCACCAGCGCCCGAGCCTGGCCGGTACGGGTCCGTTCGGCCTGTTCCTCCAGGGGAGGCATTTCCCCCCAGGCCGCAAGGACCGGCACGACCCGGGCCGCAGCCAAAGCGTCGGCGTAGGCGGGCACCAAGAGCTCTTGATTTCGCACCTCCACCCCGTACAGAGGCCCCCTTGGCAAGGCGTCGAGAAAGCCGTGCAGCCGCTCGGCAAACCGCTGTGGTCCCCCGAGCCGGACGAAGTCCTGCGGCGGAAACTGGAACACCAAAGGACCGGCCTTTGCGCCCAGCCCCTCGACGAAAGGCCCCACCACCACATCGGCGGCGTAGCTCGCATCGAGAAAGCGCACGTTGCGTTCTCCTTGCCGAGCGCCGTACCGCGCCCGGTGGGGGAAGTGAAAGAGGGTGAGTTCCTCGTGCGCCTTGGCCAGGAACCGAAATTCGCTGGGTACGGCGTCCGCCCAAGCACGAAACGTCTCAGCAGGCACCGGGCCATAGAAAGTCCGGTCGATGCCCACAGTGCGTAGGAGGGGGTGACGCGCGTAGGCCGGGAGGCCGGCCCGGGCCAGCTGGACCTGGCTCGCCTCCTTTGCATAGACGATGCCGGTCCAGCCGGGGAAGGACCAGGAGGAGCTGCCGAGACGAACTTCCTGCGGCAGGCGCGCGCCGAGGGCCACCAGCTCCGTGGAGGGTAGGGCGGCTTCGGGCGACGGGGCGCCTGGCTCAGCCCAGGGCTCTTTGGCAAAGAGCTCGAGTTGGGACGGCTCGCTCATGCGGGAGGTTAGCGGGTACCAGCGTCCGGAGCGGCGGCTGGCGTACCGGTGGCATGGACGGCGGCGGTTGCGGCCTCGAGCTTCTCGAAGACGTCGGTCACGACGGCGCAGGCGCCCGCCTCCTCGCGGTTCGTCATGTCCTTTGCCTTACACATCTCGGCGTAGTTCTTGAAGATGTCCGGGCATTCGCTCGCGCCGCTGACGGCGATGTCTTCGAGGCAACGGTCGCGGAGCAACTCCGCCACCCGGGTGTTGGCCGCGGTCACCGTCACCGGAGGTTTCAGCCCGGCGATGTCGGGTTGCTTGATGAGAGTGTCCCGGATAGGTCGGCGGATGTTCTTGAAGTCGTCCGACCGTTTGTTGCACGCCTCCGCCGCCTGGCCTACCAGTCGCCGGATGTAGACCTTGAAGATTTCGCCCGTCTCCTCGACGTCGCCAAACTTCGCGTGTCGCTTGGCCACCTTATCGAAGCTCTTGGCAGCCCGAATCAGCGCGTGGCAGTCGCTGGAGTCGGCGAGCGCGGTGACGATGGCCACCACCGCATTGCGGTGAGGCTCATCGATGCCCTGGTCGGTGTTGCTCCGCATCTCCTCGACCAGCGACTCCTCGAGCATCAAAGTAGCCTTGGCGTTGTAGGCATCGTCGCGCACGAACTCCTGAAGCAGCGCGTAGCCCACCATCCGTTTGTCGGCGTTCGACTGGTCGGTGGCTAGCATCGATGACTCGAAGAACGAGCGGTACTTGTCCGCCTCTCGGGCCCGCTGGAATTCCTTGTCCCATCGGTCCTGGTCCACCTTCGCCTGGCGCTCCTGGTTCTGCTTGTTGGCAAAGCTCTGGTAGGCGTTGACCCCGAACCCGGCGATGGCCACCCACCCCACCAGCACTTGACTGGCGACGCTGAAACGGTTGTGCGTCTGCTTGCGCTTCTGGTCGGCGTCGATGAGGTCCAGCGCACTTTTGAGCCTGCTCAGTTCCTCCGCGGAACCGACTGAAGCCAGGGCGAAGGGGTCCTGGCTCTCGAGCGCGTGGCGGACGTCCTGGGGAGTGGGCGGGGGGTCGGTGGGACTCATGGGCGCCTTCTTCTACTAGAGGAAACGCCGTTGGACGACACCCTGAACACCGGCCGCGTTGAGAGGGTCCATGAAGGAAAGCCGCCTCGGGGGGGCACCGCTTGGACTTCCGACACGTCAACCAGGGCAACTTCGCACGCCTGGCGAACAGTCCCGAGTGCTTCGAGCGTGGCCACCCGGCTAGCCCCACCGACAATCCTGGCGGGGTCGCCCAGGTTTTCAGGCGGCGGTCGAGGTGACCGCGGGCCCGGGCCTCGCGCCCTTTACGAACTTCTGAACCATCACCCTAAGTTCTTCGAGGTCGAAGGGCTTCTCCATGCGCTCGTTCGTCACTCTGTCTAGAAATGCATTTGCCTCCGGAGTGAACGCACCTCCAGTGACGAACACGACTCTCGACGCCATCTTCGGATGGAGCCGAGCCAGCGCGTCGTAGAGCTCTATTCCCGACATCCCGGGCATCATGACGTCGGACAGAATCACGTCGAACTCTTTGCCAGTGGCCAGAACGTCGAGCGCATCCTGTGCCGACGCGACAACCACGACTTCATGGCTTCGCAGGACGCGTCGTACCGCAAAGCCCACTGCAGGCTCGTCGTCGACGACGAGCACGCTGGCGGGGGGAAGAAACTCGGCGCCCAACTTCTTGACCGCTGTTCTAGCCAACGGAAGGGCGCCCCGAGATGCTGGCAGCACCACTCGAAACGTCGTTCCTCGACCGAGCTCGCTCAGGACCGAAATCTCACCGCCCATGCCAGCAATAATATTGTGGCAGATGGCGAGCCCCAATCCCGTGCCGATGCCCACGGGCTTGGTCGTAAAGAAAGGATCGAAAATTCGAGTCAGAAGAGCGGGAGCGATGCCCGGTCCCGTGTCCCTCACTTCCACCACGGCCCGACCCGCGGCGTCGGTCGAGGTGATGATTCGAATCTCGTTGTCGTCCGTCGTCCTGCCCTCTGGGAGGGCTTGTGCAGCATTGACCAGGAGGTTGATAAAGACCTGGCCCAGTCGAGCATCGTCGGCATCGACGAGCGGGAGTTTGCCGTAGTCCTTCACCAGCCGGGCTCGGTGTCGAATCTCGTTGAAAGCCATGTTGATGGAGAGCTCCAGAACGGGAATGAGGTCGACTACCCCGATTCGCTCCTCTTCGAGCCGCGAGAATGTCTTCAGTCCGCGCACGATTTTCGCCACGCGCGTCACCCCTTCTCGCGCTTCAAGCAAGACCTCCTCGAGATCCTTCATCCGGCCCGAAGACGAGCCTCCAGCGAGCGCTTGGACCTCTTCAATGGCGGTTCCGATGTTTGCAGTGATGTAGGTGAGGGGATTGTTGATTTCGTGTGCGACGCCCGCGGCGAGCGTTCCGACCGAGGTCATGCGGTCGGCAAAAACAAGTTGCTGTTGGTACTTCGCTTGAACTGCCGCGGTTGCCCGTTCGGAAGTGAGGTCGCGAAAGACGAGGACTGCGCCGTTCACCGTGCCGTCGGCCGCCCGAATTGGGGCGCAACTGTCCGCGATCGCTACCTCTGAACCGTCTCTCCGGACAAACAGTGTGTGATTCGCAAGGCCGACGATGACACCGAGGCGGAGGGAGCGGTCAATCGGGTCATCAACCTTAAGACGCGTGTCCTCGTTGATGATGGTGAAAACCTCAGCGAAGGGTCGACCGCTTGCCTCAGCGAGAGTCCATCCCGTGATTTTCTCGGCGACGGGGTTCATGCGAATGATGACGCCCTTCGCATCCGTCGCGATGACGCCATCGCCAATGCTGTGAAGAGTGGTTTCAAGGCTCTCTGACAACTCCCGAAGTGCCTCCTTCGCCGCCTTGGCGTCGGTAACATCACGACCGGCTCCAAAAAAGAGCCTGCGTTCCACGATGTGCCTGCCGGTCCATTGAAGCCATCGGTAGCTTCCATCCTTGCACCGGTAGCGGTTCTCAAACGTGACCATTGAACGCCCCTGGCTCATGGCGTCCATTGTCGCCAGCTTGTCGTCGGGATGAACGAAGTCGAGCAATACTTTCGACATCATTTCTTCCCGAGTCCAGCCGAGCGTCTGCTCGAACGCCGAATTGAGGCGTGTTAGATGTCCGTCAAAGGTACCAATGCAGAGCAAGTCGCGTGACATCTCGAAAAAACTGTCCCGTTCCTCCTCACTCTCCTTTCGAGCGGTGATGTCCTGATGGACGACGACCCAGACCGTTCCAAAGGCTGGGTCCTCCAGTGTGGATGCGCGCGCCCGGTGCCACACCAGGCTGCCATCCTTACAGGCTCGCGGGACCTCGTAGGTTGCCTCTCCTTTTTGTTTCAGCTCACGAACGATGTCGTCGACCGAGCGTTCTGCCGACTGCTTCCCCTGATGGTGGATGAACGCAACAGGTTTGCCTGACAATTCTCCTGGCTCGTAGCCCAACATGAGGTTGAAGTTGGAGTTCGTGAAGACCATGACGTTGTCTGACGTGCGGACCAAGCAGACGCCCTCGGCCATGTTGTTAAGGATTGCGCAGTAGATTCCTTCACCGAGCGCTGCGGCGTGAATCGTCGTCATTGCGAGTCCCAAGCGCTGCGCAGATTCGGCGCGCCATCGGCCGTCGAACTCCTCCGATCGTCGGGAAAGACTTTCGAGAGGTCGTGGTCGAGGCTGCTCCCACGTCTCGTCAGCGGCGCTCGAAGATAACTGTCGCTCGCGCCAACAATCAGGAGCGATGGCAACAGGGCCAAATACCGCCCACGCGCTTTTTCAAAAAGCGCGCGAAAACCGGGTGCGTCGGTGTGCGCTGTCGTCACGAAACATCTTTCCCATCAGGTGGCACCTTAGCATTGTGCCGACGAAGAAGCGGTCGCCGACCTGGGGAGCAATGACCTGCTGTGTGGGTCCGCGCGCACGTGGCGATTGCCATTCTCGCGTTCACGGAACTTGCGGCGGGGAAGAAAGCGCTGGCGGACGGCGGACGCCGAGCGCCGAGTGCCAGAAAAGGCTTGGCTGCCCAAATGCAGGACGCTGGGAACCGTTTCGGCGCTTGGAGCGGTATCCCAGACGCGAAGGTAAGGGCAGCGGGGCGGGCAGGCGAACTCCAGCAGCCCAAGCTGGGGCTCGCATGGAGAAAGAGGCCCTACGTCTTCGTCGTAAACTTGGACAGAACTGCGGCCCGGGGGGGAGCGGCTACCCAGGCTGGGGCTGCGTTACCTTCACGGAACTCTGAACGGTTTCTCGGAGCCGCTCGACGTCAAAGGGTTTCTCAAGCCGGACGTTGGTCACTTTGTCCAGGAATGCGTTCGCCTCTGGGGTGAATGCGCCACCCGTGACGAACACGACTCTCGGCGCCATTTTAGGATAAAGGCGGAGAAGATCGGCGTAGAACTCTATTCCCGAGGTGCCAGGCATCATCAGGTCGGACAGGATGATGTCGAACTCTTTCCCGGCGGCGAGAAGGTCCAGCGCTGCCTGCGCGCTGGTCACGACGGTCACCGCATGTTTGCGCAGCAGCCGATGTACTGCGATGCCGACCGCGGGCTCGTCATCGATGACGAGGACATTGGCCGAGCGCAGAGATGTCGGGTCCGAGACCGCGCTGAGGACGGGCACTGTCGCGACGACATCGCGAGACGCTGGTAACGCGACTCGAAAAGTGGTCCCGCGGCCGACTTCACTCCTCACGGAGATCTCTCCGCCCATCCCAGTGACGATGTTGCGGCAGATGGCCAATCCCAGGCCCGTGCCAACGCCGACTGCTTTGGTGGTGAAGAACGGGTCGAAGATGCGGGCCATCAGTGCCGGACTCATGCCGGGGCCGGTATCCTGCACCTCGACGACGGCGCGACCCGCAGAGTCGGTGGAGGTAACGATTCGGATCTCGTTGGACTCGGTCGTACCCTCGGGCAGCGCCTGCGCGGCATTGACGAGAAGGTTGATGAAGACCTGGCCCAGGCGAGCATCATCTGCATGAATCAGGGGAACCTTTCCGTAGTCCTTCACCAGCTTGGCCCGATGGCGAATTTCATTGAACGCCATGTTGACGGATAGCTCCAGCACGGACAGCAGGTCGACCACCCCGAGCCGTTCTTCGTCAATCCGCGAAAACGTCTTCAGTCCATGAACGATTTTCGCTACTCGGGTCGCTCCCTCGCGGGCCGCGACCAGCACTACTTCCAGCTCCTTCATGAGGGCCGAGGAAGATCCACCGATAAGAGTGCGTATATCCTCGATCGCGGTATCAATATTTGCCGCGATGTACGTCAGCGGATTGTTGATCTCGTGGGCAACACCCGCAGCGAGTGTCCCCACGGAGGCCATCCGGTCTGCGAAGACAAGTTGCTGCTGGAACTTCGCCTGGACCTTGGTTGCATTCCGTTCGTTGGTGAGGTCGCGAAAAACGAGCACGGCTCCATTCACCGAGCCGTCGGCTGTTCTAATTGGTGCGCAGCTGTCCGCGATCGGTACTTCTGAGCCGTCCCGGCGGATGAACAAGGTGCGTTTCGGAAGACCGACGGTAACGTCATTCTGAAG
>Ga0302326_10002674_pt1 | contig 43023 bp, 38 predicted proteins | sample Palsa_T0_3_FD_202264 | JGI IMG/M metagenome (GOLD analysis project Ga0302326, IMG submission 202264) | Peat permafrost microbial communities from Stordalen Mire near Abisko, Sweden - Palsa_T0_3 | ecosystem: Environmental > Terrestrial > Soil > Palsa > Peat permafrost | place: Sweden: Abisko...
GGCCCACGATATACTCGACCGGGCTCTGCGGATGGTTCCCGGCCAGCAGTCCCTCTTACTGGCAATGGCCAGCCTCGATACCGAGACTGCGTCTCTCTGGTCCAGGCGTGGCGACGAGAAAAAACAAAGAGAACTCGACCTGGAGGCGAAGAAGTGTTTCGTCGATGCGCTAAAGGATAGAACGCTATTCCAATCCTCGCCCGGCCAGGTTAGGACGCTGTACGCGAGTTTCAAAGAGATCGATTTTCCCCTGGACGCCAACAAGGAGGTGACCTATTCAAACAAGGCGATCGAGTTTTACCGGGACATCGTCGAAGCCGTCACGCCCGCCGTCAGGGCTTTCCCCAAAGCGCGCGGCTTTGCCTATGTAGCAGCGGACGCTTCCGCGAATGTCGGAAAGCTGTTGGCAAAGGATCCTACTCATGCCACGGAAGCCGAAGCGTACCTTTCCAAAACGATCGAGTCGCTTAACGCCAGCGGTTTCATCGACGATACGTCCCGTTTTTCAGAGGATTTCAAGGCTTACTGCCGGGCTTATGAGCAGCGAGTTGAGTTGTACGCCTCAACTCGCCAGGCGGAATCTATGGTGGCCGATGTCAAGAAAGAGATGGCATCCTGCCTGCCGTTGCTGAACAAGTATCCTTTCGATCTCTATCTGCGGTGGAACGTGGTACTGAGCAACTGGCGCGCCGGCCAGGCTCTTTTTGAGCTGCAACGCTACCAGGAGGCTCTTCCATACCTGGAGTACGCCTCCCACTGGGCCTCCAGCGACGCCTCCAACCTCCTTGCGCGCATGTACCGCGAAGGACTGGGCGTTGCGCCGGACGAGAAAAAGGCACTGGCCACAGAGGCGCTGGCGCGAAAGCAAACGATCCGAAGCCTCCCCGTTCAGGTCGACCTGGGAACGGGCAAGGCGAAGGACGACGCTTATCTCTTCGAATGGCCGCCCGAATATCCGTATCAAGGAATCGACGATCTGGCCGCAATGTGGAAGGCGCTCCGGGGCGCGACCGTGGATCCCGGCGCGGTCCAGGATCTCCATAAGTTCGCTGCATTCGCACGCGAACATAACATTTCCATCCCGGAATGGTGCGTCTACTCCTGGTATGGCAAGGAGCTGGAAACTGCTCGAAAGAAGTACGCCGCCGAAACCACAGCCGAGAATTTTCAAGCTATGCGGACCATCGCGAACTGGGTCTATTACGCGCTGGTAAATCTCGCGCGGCAACCGGAAGCAAATGCCCTTCAAACGGAACTGGGCGAAACCGCGGAGGCGCTTGTCAAGAACTCTCCGGGTTCCGCGACTTACCGGGTAGCGTGTGATTTCTTCACCGCCCAGGGCGACCGTCTGAAATCGAGCAAACCAGCGGAGGCACGCCAAGCTTTCACGCGCGGTGTGGAACTTGCCAATCTCCTGCCGCAGGACAACGTCGAGGATCTGCACAGGCGCATGGTCGGCTACGAGCGTATTGGCGACATGGAAGCCGCGGAGAACAAAGCTGAAGACGCCCGCGGCTGGTTCGTGAAGGAAGTCGACGCGGCCCGCAAGAAGTACGCCGCCGCACCTACAGCCGATAATCTCGAATCGCTGTGGATAGCCACGAAGCGACTGAGCAACAACCTGATCAAGCTCAAGCGCCAAGGGGAGGCGGAAGCTCTCCTGAAGGAACTGGCCGCCGCCGCGGAGAGTGCCGTCAAACAGACTCCCGGCGCGGCGACATATCGAGTGGCATTCGACATCTTAATCTTTTTCGCCGACACTTTGAAAACGAGCGACCGCCCAGCCGCGCGGCAGGCGTTTGTGCGCGCCTCTCAATTGGCCGACCTATTACCCAACGATAACGCTAGCGATCTGGATAAACGCGTACTTAGCTATGAACGAGTGGGCGATGAGTATGCGGCGGACAATAAAACCGATGACGCCCGCACCTGGTACACGAAGGAAGTGGATACTGCGCGTAAGGAGTATAATCATGAGCCCACCGCCGAGAACCTCGAGTACCTCCGGCTCGCGGTGAACCGCCTGATTAAGCAATTAGTGAAGCTGACCCGGCAGCCAGAAGCAGATGCTATCCAAACGGAACTGGCCCGCACCGCGGAGAACCTGGTCAAGACGGCGCCAGGCGCCCCCGTCTATCGAGTGGCCTGGAGTATCCTCGACGATCAAGGCGAGCGGCTGCAAACGAGCGACCCCCCGGCGGCGCGGCAAGTTTTTTTGCGCAGCATTCGATTTGCCGAGTTGTTGCCCGAGGACAATGTTGCCGATCTGCGCAAACGGGTGACCAACTACGAATGGCTCGGGGATCTGGATTCCCAAGCCGGCAAAGCCGGCCAGGCCTGCGATTGGTACACCAAGGAAGTCGCCGCGACCCGCAAGAGATACGTCCTGGAAACCACGCCCGTCAGCCTCGAATCGCTGCGGATCGCCGCCAGGAGGCTCTGTTTAGAGTTGGTCAAGCTCAAGCGGCAAGGGGATGCCGATGCTCTCCAGGCCGATCTGGCCGTGGAGGCGGAGAAGCTGGTCAAGAAGGATCCGGGCCTTCCGGCATATCGAACGGTATTCGATGTATTCATCACCGCAGGGGAAATCCTGAAAACCGGCGACAGCGCGGCAGCGCTACGCGCATTTACCCGCGCCGTGGAATTGGTTGAGATGTTGCCCGGCGACAATGCCGGCGATCTGGACAAACGCGTGCTGGGCTACGAGCGTCTGGGTGACCAGTACGCCGCGGACAAAAAGATCGAAGACGCGCGCGCCTGGTACGCGAAGGAGGTGGAAGCTGCCCGCAAGGAATTCATGCTCCAAGCCACCGCCGAGAACCTTAAATGGCTTAGGCTGGCCGTGAATCGCCTCAGCAAAGAACTGGTGAAGCTGAAGCAACAGCCCCAAGCCATCGCTGTTTGGAACAGCCTGGCGGATTCCGCCGAACCGTGGCTCGCCAAGACACATACGGATGAGGCGGCAAGCGAAGGTATTCAGACCTATACGGCACGAGCCGACGGATTAGTCGCGGCCGAAGATAAGCCGGGGGCTCGCCAGAGCCTGCTGCGAGCTCGTGAATTGGTTCAAGCGTTCACGAATGCGACGCCCGATGGCGCTTATCGCCAGCGCGAGGCGTTCCAGTCAATCGCGGATTCCCTCCGTAAGATGGACGATCCCGCCGATGCACGCGCGACGTACCTCCAGGCAAGCTTGTCTCATGAACGGTACCTGGCGTTCCGAACCGCTTCGCCGCCGCGACAAGCGGAGGCCGACAAAGAAACTCTGGCTTCGAGTTATGGCAACCTTTCGTGGACATACTTGCTCGCCGGCGAGTTTTCGAAGAGTATCGATGCGGCGCAGCGCGGCTTGCAGCGCGACCCGGATGCTGCCTGGATGGAGGCGAATATGGCGCATGGCCTCCTCTTATCGGGAAAACCGGACGAAGCCATCAAGCACTACATGAAGGTTCGGAAAGCCAAGGCTTTTGAGCGCCCCATGGTTGAGGCAACCAAAGAGGATTTCGATATTTTAAAAAGTCTGGGCTTGGGAAATCCGGCCATGGACGAAATTTTGAAGAAAATGGCGGCAGATTAATGCGCGCCGTGCTGACGCAGAAAGCCGGCCACATCGTCGAACCCATTCGTCACCGCACCTTGCAGCGGCGTGACGCCGGACTTGTTGGCAAGGCTGGCATCCGCGCCCCTTGCGAGCAGCAACGCCACTACATCGCGGCGCCCCCAGGAGGCCGCACTGTAGAGCGGAGTGGCTCCCGCGGCATCCCGCGCATCGATATCGGCGCCGCGGTCGAGCAACAGCGCCGCCACCTCGCGATGTCCGCCCAGGGCCGCATCGTGCAGCGGCGTCGCGCCCGCGGAATTTGTTTGGTTGACGCGCGCGCCATGATCCAGCAGGATGCGGGCGATTTCCGTATAACCTTTGAGCGCGGCATCCGCCAGCGGCGACGAGCCTTCTGCATTGCGGGCATTGACGTCGGCGCCTTTGCCGGCCAGTAATTCCACCATATCGGCCTGGCCCTTGAGCACCGCCTCGTCCAGCAAGTTAGAACCGGGCTGGCCCTTCGCGGCCAGCGTAGCGCCATGCGCCATCAGCACCTCGACGACCGACGCATGCCGGAAACGCGAGGCGTTCTCGATCGGTGTGGCGCCGGAGTTGTCGCGCGCATTAGCGTCGGCGCCGCGCGCGAGCAGCAGTTCCACCACATCCGCCTGGCCTTTGGCCGCTGCCTCGTTCAGCGGCGTCGCGCCGGTCTCGCCGTTCGGGGCCTCCAGCTTGGCGCCTCTATCCAGCAGCAGCGCGGCGATGTCGCGGTAGCCTCTCCAGGCGGCCTCGTCCAGCGGCGCGGAGCCTGTCTTGTCGCGCGCATTGACGTTCGCGCCGTGCACCAACAGCAGCGCCACCATGTCTTTGTAGCCGCGAGTAGCCGCAAGCTGCAGCGGGGTGGCGCCCGCGCGATCTGCGGCTTCGATGGCTGCGCCATGCGCCAGCAGCAGTTCGGCGACTTTGCGATTGTCTTTGATTACGGCATAGTCGAGCGGCGTGGAACCCGCTTCCATATGGCGGGCGTTCACATCTGCGCCGCGCGCGATCAGCAGGGCGACGATCTCCGCGTTGCCTGCCCAGGCAGCGTCGTGCAGGGGCGTGGCGCCCAGCACATCGCGCGCGTAGACATCCGCACCGGCGGCCAGCAGCGCGCGCACCTGCTCCACATTGCCGGCCGTGACGGCCTCATGCAGATCGGCCGCGCGGCCCACGGCGAGGCAAAGCAGGAACAGCCTACCCAACCGGGCAGGCATAGTTGAAACCCACGTATTGCACTTCCTCCTCAAGTTCGATCGCAAACTCACGGCGTACGCGGGCCTTCAGTTCCGCGATCAACGCGCAGAGGTCCGCAGCCGTGCCTCCGCCCGAATTGTAGATCAGGTTGGCGTGATACGTAGCCACGTGGATATCGCCACGCGACATGCCCTTGGCGCCCACCTGCTCCAGGAAGTATGCGGCCGGCACCTTGCCTTCGCGAATCACCTTTTCGGGAACCTGGGCCGCCACGTCGGGCGGCAACTCAGCCAACAGAAAATTCTTGAAAATGCTGCCCGCGCACTTCATGGTAACCGGGAATTTCTCATTGCGCACTCTCACGATGTCGTCCGCCGTCCTGCGGAGGGCGCAGGCGTCGGCGGGAACCAGCCGCAGTTCCGTCGAGAAAATGATCCACTCCTTATGTCGCTTGAAGACGCTCTCGCGATAGTGAAATTCGCACTGCGCATTCTCGAACACGCGCACGCATTCGCCATCGAAGAAGCGCACCTGGCGCACACACTCGGAGATGGAGCGGCCGTAGGCGCCCGCGTTGCCATAGACGGCTGCGCCCACGGAGCCGGGAATCCCCGCCAGCGTCTCCATACCCTGCAAGCCGCGATTGATCGAGAAATCGACCAGATCTTGCAACACCGCGCCGGCGTCGCAGTTCACGCGCCCTCCTGCGGCCAGCATGCGGCGCGCCACGAAGCGCAGCATGATGCCGCGGAAGCCCAAATCGGATACGATCAGGTTGGTGCCTCCGCCCATGACCATGTAGTCGAGGCCGCTCGCGCGCGCCACGGCCAGCGCCTGGATGAAAGCCTCCACGCTCTCGGTTTCGGCATATATATCGGCCGGCCCGCCGATGGCGAAGCGCGTGTAAGCGGATAGCGGCGCGTTGCGAGAAACGGTTAAATTAGGAATTTCGGACAGACGCGCGAGCGTGGGGTCCATGGCTCAATTATAGAGGAGACAACTGATGCGTTCCGGGTTTCCGGGCTTCCCCGCGGAGGCCATTGCGTTTTATCGCGGCCTTGCGCGCAACAACGCGCGCGAATGGTTCCAGCCGCGCAAGGCTGTTTACGACGAGAAAGTCAAAGCCCCCATGATCGAACTGGTGACGGCTCTCAACCAGGCCATGATGGGGTTCGCGCCGGACTACGTCACGGATGCCGGCAAGGCCATTTACCGCATCTATCGCGATACGCGCTTCAGCCCCGACAAGACGCCGTACAAGACTCAGATCGCGGCGTCATTCGCGCGGCGCGGCTTGGAGAAGCACGGCGCGGCCGGGTATTACTTGGCGATTTCCCATAAGGGCGTCGACGTGGGCGGTGGCATCTACATGCCTCCGCCCCCGACCATACTGGCGGTGCGCACGCACATCGCGGAGCGGCACGCGGAGTTCCGGCAGATGGCGGAATCGAGCGCCATCAAGCGGCTCTTTGGTTCGGTGCAGGGCGAGCAACTGACGCGCGTGCCGAAGGGCTTCTGCGCAGAACATCCCGCCGCGGACCTGCTGCGGTTCAAGCAATACCTGTTGTTCACCAGCCTGGATCCGGCGATCGTCACCACGCCCAAACTTTTTACCGAGTTGGAAAAGCGCTTCCGCGCGCTGGCGCCGTTCCTGGATTTCCTGAATGCGCCGCTGGTGGAGAAGGGCCGCAAGCGGGTGGACTAGATGTGCGGCGGGCAATATTGCCCGCAGCCGCCTTTCAGGCGGCTCCTTGAGTTTCTACATTCTGGCTATGCTGCGAAGCCTTCGACTGTCTCCAGGCGAGCGAAGCTGACCTAACCCGCGAGCTTCGCTCGCACGAAGAGCCGGCTGACAGCCACAATGTCACTTAGTTTAGAGTTGTTGACGATTCTGCATAAATTGTGGGGCAGGCCCTCGGCCTGCGGCGGCCTCCCAGGCCGCCATCTTCTCTTCTGTAGAACTCAATTTCCGGGCGACATGCGGGTCCAAGGGACCCGCGCAGGCCAAGGGCCTGCCCCACTATTTATGCAGAATGTCATCTTTGCGAAAATTAAGTGACATTGGGCTGACAGCCGGCTGCGGGCAAAATTGCCCGCCCCACGGTGAGCGAGTCAAGCAGAAACTCCCGAAGCGAGCGAAGTTCGCCTACGATCTCGCAGCTCGGGCTTCAGTAGAAGGCGTCGTGCCGGATATCGGAGCGCGGATCCTATCTCAATACGTCGCGCGCCCGCCGCTGGCGTCGTAGCACTGCCCCGTCACGAACGATGCATCCGGGCTGGCCAGGAAATGCACCACCGCGGCGATCTCCTCCGGCGTTCCGGTGCGCCGCATGGGAATCCGCGCGGTCATATAGTCCACCTGGGCTTCGGTCAATTGCTCCAGGATCTTCGTGCGCACCACCGCGGGCGCCACGGCGTTTACGCAGATCCTCTCGGTGGCGACCTCCTTGCCAGCCGACTTGGTGAATCCGATCACCGCCGCCTTAGTGGCCGAATAGCCGCACATATTGGGGTTGCCCTCTTTGCCGGCAATCGACGCGATGTTGACGATGCGGCCGTAGCGCCGCGCGCGCATGTGCGGCAACACGGCGCGGCAGCAGTAGAACACGCCGTTCATGTTCACCGCGATGATCTGCTGCCAATCCTCGTCGGTGAGTTCCCAAACCGGCGCGGTGCGGCCGGCGATGCCCGCATTGTTCACCAGAATATCGATGCGGCCGGTGCGCGAGATCACCTCGGCCACGGCCGCATTCACGGAATCGGATTGGGTAATGTCGATGGGTACGGCGAAGGCCGCGCCGCCGATCGATTGCGCCACTTCCGCGGCGCCGTCGAAGTTCAAGTCGGCGACGGCCACGGCTGCACCGGCGCGCGCCAGGCGGCGGGCGATGGCTTCACCGATGCCGGTGGCCGCGCCGGTAACGATGGCTGTCTGGCCCGTCAACTCGAAGAGCATGTACTCTTCTTTTACCACTTGTACGGTCGCTTCGGCGACGGCCTGGACGCGACGACAACTGTCCGCCCCATTTCGACGATGCCGCTCCGCATTCGTCGACTAAAATGAAGGTATGGCACTTCGAGAGGTAAGCGTGAGTGAGGCGCGCAGGAATCTCTCCGCCCTTCCGCGGGAAATTGAGTCTCATCCCGAAACCGGGTACCAGATCCGAGTTCGGAAGCGCGTGGCTGCCGAATTGCGAAGTCCGGCCTCAGCTCGACGCAAAAGTTCGGGCGCTATGTTGTTAAAGGCTGCCCGAGAGATGGAACGGCAGCGCCCCGAACCGGAAGGACTGGCCGGGGATGTGAATTCGACTAATTACACAGCATTCCTATATGGAGATCAGCCCGCCACCGCTCCTCGAGGGCGCAAATAGAGTTTCGCGGACAGATTGTCGGCAATTCGCTTCTTCCTTCATCAGCGGGAGCTAAAATTGTCCTTGTGCGATGCGCTTTCCTTTGTCGTCGTCTCGACCCGCTTGGACTGGGTGCCTTGCTTGAGTTTCGACGCAGATTTCGGTGCGATGGGATTGAGCGTGGTTCGGTGACACCAAATTGCGGGCCGTGCTCCCGCAGAGAACGAGCTTCCGTCCAAACGCTGAGAGCGACAATGCCACATACTTTTGCATCGTGGGGCGGGCGATCTTGCCGGCAGCCGGCTTTCAGCCGGCTCAGGCCGCCTAACAGGCGGCTGCGGCCATGATTGGCCGCCCCACGGTGAACGCGGAATCGCGTATTTGTCAAAAAGTATGTGGCATGCGCCAATCAAACTCGAAACTACTCTTCTTTCACCACCTGCACGGTCACTTCGGCGATCACGTCGCGATGCAGGCGCACAGGAACCTTAAACTCCCCAAGCTGCTTGATGGGTTCCTCAAGCTGCACCTTGCGGCGGTCGATAGTGTAATTCTTCTGGGCCAACGCGTCGGCCACATCCTTGGCGGTCACCGATCCGAAAAGCTGATCGTTCTCGCCGGCCTTCTGGGCGATGGTCACAGTGACGCCGCTGAGCATCTTCGACAGATCCTCGGCTTCGCTCTTCTGTTTGGCTTCGCGGCGCAGGTGCGCCTGGCGCTCCTGCTCCACGATTTTGCGGTTGGCGTCCGTGGCGGCCACGGCCAGGCGTTTGGGCAATAGAAAATTGCGGGCATAACCATTGGCCACTTTTACCACCTGGCCGCGGTTGCCGAGTCGTTCGATATCTTCGCGCAGTATGACTTCCATGTTCCGCTCCTAGAACTGCGCCGCGAACGGCAGCAGGGCGATGTTGCGCGCCTTCTTGATGGCGTCGGTGAGCCGCCGCTGGTGCGGGGCGCACACGCCCGAAATGCGGCGCGGGACAATCTTGCCGCGCTCCGCCACGAAGGCGTGCAGCAGCTTCATGTCCTTGTAATTGATGTCGTCGATCTTCTCGACGCAGAACCGGCACACTTTCTTGCGCCGGAAGTATTGTTTCTTCTGCGTGGCGACGGCTTTATCGCCGCCCGTGGGCCGCTGGCCGGCGCTGCCTGGTCTTCCTTTGAATTCTGGCATGGGATTTCCTTACGACTCCTTCGGCAAGCCGGGCATAGCCGGCGCTGGCGCGCTTTCGCCCATCATCTGTTGCGCGACCGATGGTTGCGGCGCGGCTGGCGCGGCAATGGACTTCCGATGCGCCCGCTTGTCGCGTTCCTTCTTGCGCTTCTCCAAACGCTTCAGCGTTTCGTCGATGCGCACGGTCAGAAATTTGATGACCAGGTCAGAGACGCGCAGCCGGCGTTCGAACTCCTTCACGGTTTCCGGACCCGCGCTGAACTGGAACAGGACGTATGCGCCCTCGCGGTACCGGTCCACTTTGTAGGCCAGCTTGCGTTTGCCCCACTTTTCCACTTTATCCACCGTGCCGCCGGCGTTCGAGACGGTCGTCTTCATCTGTTCGATGAAAGCGTCCACCTCTTCGTCCGGCGCGTCCGGTTTCGCTATGAACAGCTCTTCGTAGATTCTCATGCTTCCTCGTTTGGACCTTGGGCGCGACGATTAATTAAATCTCGTCATGGCCTTTTCGACGCCTTCGGTAATTATGGAGACAACCGCGTCGGCCCCATCGGCCACCAGTTGCTCCAATTCCTTATGCAGCGAGCGCTTGAACGGCGACAACAAGTAGTCGATCCCGCTCGCCAGCGGATGGCCGGGATGAATCCCCAGGCGCACCCTCACAAACTCGTTCGTACCCAGGCTGCGGATCGTGGAGTCCACTCCGTTGTGGCCGGCGGACGATCCGCGCGGCTTGATCCGCAAACTGGTCCACGGCAGCGCCAATTCGTCGTACACCAGAATCAGGTCCGCTGCCGTGAGCGAATGCTTCTCCATCAGCGGCTTCAGCGACGTGCCGCTCAGATTCATAAATGTCTGGGGCTTGGCCAGCATCGCCTCGCGGCCGTCGATCTGCCCCACTCCTGTCAGCGCCTTGGAATCCCGCCTGGTGACGCGGATGTGGTGCATTTCCGCGAGCCGGTCCACCACCATGAAGCCGAGATTATGCGGGGTGCCGGCATACTCCTCGCCCGGATTGCCCAGGCCTGCCACCAGGAACATGCGGCGCTACTTCTTCTTGGGCTTGGCCTCTTCGGCCGCTTCTTCCTTCTTGCCCTTCTTGATGACTTCGGGTTCGGCGGCAGCCGGCGTAGCAGCGGCTTCGGCAGTGGGCGCGGCCTCGGCAACCGGCTTCACTTCTTCGGCGCGCATCGCCACCACGTGCGCGATTACGGTCTCCGGCGAACTGAGCAACTTCATGGAGCCGCTCACTTGCAGGTCGCTGAAGCGTTTGCTCTGGCCCATCAGCAACTCGCTCACGTCCACCACGAAATATTCGGGAATCTCATCCGGCAGGCACTCGATTTCGGCCGCCCGCGAGATGACTTCGAGCAAACCGCCCTGCGTCTTCACACCCTTGGGCTCGCCCGCCGTGGAGATCGGAACCGAAACGCGGATGCGCTTGCTCAGATCGATGCGCTTCAGATCCGCATGCAGCAACGTGCCGCGAATCGGGTCGTTCTGGTGATCCACCACCATCACTGGCGTATTCTCGCCGCCTTCGATATCCAAATTGAAGATGGTGTTATAGCCGCTGCTGGAGTGCACGATCTGGATGATCGCCTTGGGGCTGACGGCGATGGCGACCGGGTCTTTGTATGCGCCGTACACCACCGCGGGAATCAATCCCCGCTTGCGCGTGCGGCGCGCTTCATTCTTGCCGCGCGAATCGCGAGGCTGCGCGGCAACCGTAATCTCTTTTCTCACTGCTTTTCTCCTTGAAGGGGCGCAAGTCCGGTCCGCGCGCGGTACGCGCTTTCGTGGGTTGCGTTGCCCCTCTACGTAAACAAAATACTGACCGAAGTCTCCTCGTGGATCGACTGAATCGCCCGGGCTAGCAGGGGCGCCACCGACAGAAACTTGATCTTGCTCGAACCGCCGGCCTCTTTCGTCGACGGAATCGAATCCGTAAAAACCACTTCCTTCAGCGGTGACGCTTCAATGCGCTCCACCGCCGGTCCCGAGAGCACCGCATGCGTGGCGCAGGCGCTCACGCTTTTGGCGCCCTGTTGCAACAGCGCCTCTGCGCCTTTCACCAACGTGCCGGCGGTATCGATCAAATCGTCAACCATCAGGCAATTGCGGCCCTCTACCTCGCCGACCACGTTCATCACTTCCGCCACGTTCGGTTTCTCGCGGCGTTTGTCGATAATTGCCAGCGGCGCGTTCAACCTTTTGGCGAACGCCCGCGCGCGCTCCACACCGCCCGGATCGGGTGAAACCACGGTCAGATCCGGAACCTCCAGCGGCTTAAAATACTCGATCATCACCGGAGCCGAAAACAGGTGGTCCACCGGAACATCGAAGAACCCCTGAATCTGCGCGGCGTGCAGATCCATCGCCATGATACGGTCTGCGCCGGCCCGCTCCAATAGCGAAGCGATCAATTTTGCCGAGATGGGAACGCGCGGTTTATCCTTGCGATCCTGCCGGGCGTATCCATAATAGGGTAACACTGCCGTGATGCGGTCCGCTGAGGCGCGCTTGGCGGCGTCGATCATTAGCAGCAGTTCCATCAGGTTGTGATCCACCGGCCGGCAAGTCGGCTGGATCAGGAAAAGATCGGCGCCGCGCACATTCTCCTGATACTGCAGGTACACCTCGCCATCGGAAAAGGTCTCGAGCATCAGCTTACCGAGTTCGAGGCCCAGGGCGTTACAGATCTCGTGCGCCAGCGCCGGATTGGCGGTTCCGGAGAAGACTTTCAATCGACCGGGAGTCAGCGCCCGGATCGGCTTAACGGCGGCCATAGTTTGTCTTCGATATACGGCCCGAGCATCCGCCACCACATCGTGCGATAGCGTGCCCGGCTAATCGGCGAAATCGGGTAAATACGTTGGTCGGCTAATGACTCTGCGGCGCGATGTACCTGTTCCCGAGTGCGAAACAAACCGAAGAGCGCCGAACCGCTTCCGGTCATCATCGCCGGATTCGCACCCAGCTTCACGAGCCGCTGTTTCAACCGAGCGAGTTGCGGGAACTGCTCGAAAACTACTGTTTCAAAATCGTTAACAGCGGGCCCGTCCCCAAGCTCGCCCCAGGCCCTGGACTGGAAACTAACTATTTTATTTTGTTGTGATTCGGTTGTCAATCGTGGGGCCAAGGCACGATAGGCCGCGGCTGTGGAAACATGCACGCCCGGCGCGATCAGGAGTCCGCGGCGAGGCGGGCAATCGGGCAGCGGGTAGAGTTCCGTGCCGCGTCCCAGGGCGACTGCCGCGCCACCCTGCAAAAAGAAGGGCACATCGCTCCCCAGTTGGGCCGCCAGTTGCATGAGGCGCGGCAGATCCAGGCGCCGGCCGGCCAGCACGGGGAGCGCCAGCAGCACGGCTGCGGCATCCGACGATCCACCGCCCAGGCCGGCGCCCATGGGAATGCGTTTGCGCAGCCGGAATTCGACGCGGCCGGTGATGCGCATGGCATCCAGGGCCAGTTCGGCGGCTCGCACCATGAGGTTGTCCGGGATATCGTCGGCGCCCGTGATTTGAATCGCAGTGCGGCGCGCGCGCCTGAACGCTACGTCGATGGTGTCGGCCAGCGAGATGGTCTGGAAGATGGTGCGGATTTCATGATAGCCGTCCGGCCGCGAATGGAGCACCCGCAAATCGAGATTGATCTTGGCCAGCGCGCGCAGGCGGACTTGGTGGGGCAGGCGCTTCGCCTGCGGCCGGCCCTTGGCCGGCTGAATTTTGGAAGGTTGGTACACGTGACACCACAGCTTTAAGTGTGCGCTTTATGGTAACTTATCCGTCGCTTGGGGTGACATAGCCCTCGGCCCAATTATCTTCATTCAACCCATACCGGCAAATCTGGAGCGCCGACACGTTGGACCGCTGCTTGAGCATCATCCCGCGTTCGATAAACGCCGATTAGCTTTTCGTCTTCCTGCCCATCGCCCGTTTCATGTACATGCCAAAGCAAGAAGACGTCATCCACGGAAATCTCCCTCCGCACGCTGGCCGTGTCGATAATTCTGATTGCCCGAGCGCGTGTAAAACCCCGAACGTTCATTTGTCGTACTTGAGCAGCGAGAAGACATCGTAGCCCGGGAGTTTGGCGCGGCCGTTCAGGAACGTCAGCTCAATAGCAAACCCCAGCCCAGCGACTTTACCACCCGCCTGCTCGACCAACCGCGCCACTGCGGCGGCCGTGCCGCCGGTAGCCAGCAGATCGTCCACGATCAACACCCGGCTACCCGCCCCTATGGCGTCCTTGTGCATCTCCAGGCTGTCGGTGCCGTATTCCAGGTCGTAGCTCACGCGCAGGCATTCAGAGGGCAACTTCTTGGGCTTGCGTACGGGCACGAAGCCGGCGCCCAGTGCGTAGGCCAGCGCGGGCGCGAAGATGAAACCGCGCGCTTCGATACCCAGCACCATCTCCACCTGGGCATCCCGATAGTGTTCGCATAGCGCGTCGATCACGCCGCGCAGACCGGCTTTGTCTTTCAACAGGGTAGTGATGTCATAGAAGAGAATGCCGGGTTTGGGAAAATCCGGCACCTCGCGGATCAGCGGCTTCAGGTTATCCATCAGGCTCCAATAGTTCCGTAACGGGTCGATTCAACGAGCCGCCATTCTAGCACGAACGACCAATCCCTCAACCCGGCCACGCGAGCCCCGCCAGACGCCCGAAGCGCGGTTACATCGAAGCCGACCCAGAACAGGGCGGGTGTAAAATGTCCGAAGGACACAAATACATGGCCCCGCCGCCAGCAGCCCTGCCGCCAGATGCAGCCACTATCGGCAACCCGATCAGAGAAGAGCTTGAAGATCGGAGCTTCTACAAGCATCTCTATAGCTGGGCTGCTGGCGTTATCGCAATCTTAGCGGCCATTGCTGCGTTGGTGTCGTACAATTCCATAGGTCAAATGCGCGCCGAACGCGAATTGGAGTGGGCGCATCTTGAAGGTCCAAGTGCTGGAAGAGAAGCTGCGGCAGCACCGGATTCGTATGCTGGCGCCGCAGAGTGAGACGCTGACCTTCCCGGCGGGGCATGCTTGTAATCGGTTCGCGGTTTCCAACGGATGCGTGCCCCTTACTTCAGCTTAGCGGCGGCGGTTAGGGCGCGCTCGAAGGCGGGATCGCGGCCGGGGATGGATAACTCTTCGCGCATCAGGGCGTAGTCGGTGAGGGCCGGCAGCAAGGCCTTCGACACCAAGCCGCCGGTGCGGACTTCCGCGGCGTGGCCTTCCTCGAAGGCGATGGAGGCAATAGCATCCGGCCGGTCCTGCGCGCGGAGTTCCACCAGGCTGAGGCGGCCGGTGGGCTCGCCCGCTTCCGCGGCGAAGCGCAGGCGCGGGTGGACGCCGATCGTCGCCAGACCGTCCAACAGCCAGGCGCCCAGATAATAGGCCGTGGTGGGGGTGACTGCCGTGCGGTACAAAATGGAGATATCGGTGACCAGCGGCAGGTCCGTCAGGTGCGCGCGGTTCTCGAAGATCTGGGCGATCAGCTCGCGCCAGCGCGTGAGGCGCGTCCAGGCCAGATCGGCGAGCATGTGTCCGGCGGCGACGGCGCCGCTCAATTCGTGCAGGGCGGCGGCTGGGTCGGGGAACGCGCCGCTATCGAGCACCACTTTTTGCGCGATGGCGGCGACTTGCGGGAAGGCTTCCAGACGAAACAGGCGCGGGCTGCGGCACCACAGGATCACAGGAAGGTCCGGCACGGTGAGCGGCAGCATTACGGCGGCCAGATCCGGCAGGCTGGCGTCGGAGGCGGTGATTTCGATTTGCTCGCAGCAGATTTGCTGGCGGTGGCCGAAGGGCATCCAGCATTGCGAAAAGACGCGGGCATCCAGAGCGCGCTTATCTTCGGCGCGCAGACGAATCACGATGGCGCGGCTGGGATGCTCGGGCATGAGGGCCGCCAGCGTTTCGCCGATGGCTTGCGGGTCGTCGGATTCCTCGGCGGCCACCACCAGCGTCATGGAGCAGGCGCGCAGCACGCCGGCATCGCCCTCGCCCTGCTTGCCGAGCGAGACCCACAGCTCCGCCATGTCGTGCAGGATGCGGTCGGGGGAAATGGTGCCGGCGGCGCTCATCAGGGTTGCCTCCAGACGTGCCCGCGGCGCGCCAGCATGTCGTCGGCGGCCTTGGGTCCCCAGGCGCCCGCGGGGTAGTTGGGAAAATCGAACTTGGTTTCGTCCCACACGTGCTGGATGGCGTCCACCACGGTCCAGCTTGCTTCCACCATGTCCTGGCGGGTGTAGAGGGTGGCGTCGCCGATGATGGCATCCAGCAGCAGCGTTTCGTAGGCCGAGGGGGAACGCTCGCCGAAGCTGGACCCGTAGTTGAAATCCATGGAGACCGGGCGCAGCTTCATGCCCGCACCGGGGCGCTTGGATAGAAATTTGAGCGAAATGCCCTCCTCCGGCTGGATGCGCAGGATGAGCAGATTGGGCGCGGTGGTGGTTTCATCGCCGTTGAAGATGGCCAGGGGCGCGGCGTTGAAGTGAATGGCGATTTCCGAGACGCGCTTGGGCATGCGCTTGCCGGAACGCAGGTAGAAGGGCACGCCGGCCCATCGCCAGTTGTCGACGAAGAAAGTGACGGCCGCGTAGGTATCGGTTTGGGAATCCGGCTTCACGCCTTGTTCCTGACGGAATCCGGGCACGTCCTGGCCGCCGATATGCGCCGGGCCGTACTGGCCCGAGACGGTGTTCTGCAGGACCTCGTCGGGCTTCATCACGCGGATGGAACGCAGCAGCTTGGAACGCTCGTCGCGAACGGAGTCGGGACGGAAAGTCGCGCTGGGCTCCATGGCGATGGTGGCCATGACTTGCGACAGGTGATTCTGGATCATGTCGCGCAGCGCGCCGGCTTCCTGGTAGTACGCGCCGCGTCCCTCTACGCCGATGGATTCAGCGGCGGTGATCTGCACGTGATTCACGTAGCGCCGGTTCCATAGCGGCTCAAAGATGCCATTGCCGAAGCGAAACGCCAGAATGTTCTGCACGGTTTCTTTGCCGAGGTAATGGTCGATACGGTAGACCTCGGACTCGGCGAAGGCGCTGTGCAATTCGTTGCTGAGGGTGCGCGCGCTGGCGAGGTCGTGGCCGAACGGCTTTTCGACCACAATCCGGCGCCAGCCGGAGCCTTTTCCCACATTCGCGGCGGCCAAGCCTTGCGCGATGCGGATGTACTGGCTGGGCTGCGTAGAAAGATAGAAGAGCACATCGCCGCCGGTGTGGCGGGTGGCTTCGATTTCTTTCAGGCGAGCCTCCAGGGCGGCGTACATGGCCGGGTCGTCGATGTCGCCGGCCATGTAGAAGATGCCCTGGGCGAAGGCGGTCCAAACATCCGCGTCGAAGGGCGAGTCTTCCAGAAATTCTTTGACGGAGGCGAGCATTTTCTCGCGGAACTGATCGTCGGTCAGGGGCGTGCGCGAGAGGCCCAGCACGGCGAATCCGGCATCCAGGCGGCGCTCGTAGGCCAGCCGGTAAAGCGCGGGCAGCAGTTTGCGTTTGGTGAGATCGCCATTGGCTCCGAAAATAACCATGGCACATTCGGGTACGCGGCGCTCGAAGCGCAGGGGATCCTGGAAGGGATTTTCCAGCGACATGTATTTTAAATTAGCACGTCTGGTGGCGAGGTTCGTCTTCGCCGGACAGGCGAAACCGCCTGTCCCACCATTGGGTGCTGTTTATGAGGTGTGAATGTGAGCGTTCCGGCTGCCCCTGCGCGGGCGGGGTCGGTCGTCGACGGCCATGCCAGAGAGCACAACGGGCTTCCGGTCCGGGAATTGGGCAACCAAAGATAGATTTCCCGCCATGGCCTCAATGGGAGGGGCCCCCTGTTCAGGACGGATTACTTTGATTGGTAGATTCATCGACTTGTTTCACTCCAGCAAGGTAGCAGAACGTTTCGCGATGACCGAGTTCATCACATGCCTCGCCCGATCGGCCTTGTCGTGACCTCGCACAATTGGACCACGACAGCGTTCCGATTGTTCCCGCCGCCGATGGCTGAGGCCAGACGTCTCACTGAGGAAATGCCGGAAGACTTGCTTTCCTTTCAGGTGGAATGGCGAGGCAAGATAGTGGCCCGGCCGGCCCACCGCAGCGGTTTCCCGCGCCCAGCAGGCCACCGCTGGAGCGGCGGAGGACCAGCGGAGGAGGCATTCAGCCTGTCCGAATGCCGCGGCTCGACGTTCTTCTGCGAGCGCGCGCCGATTATCCCAACTCCCCTTCGCGTTCAACCAGGCCGTCGAGAAATGTGAACAGATCGCCTTCCAAGAGCCTGGATCCGATAACTTGCGGTTCCGGCTTTTTCACCTGTTCGGCTTTGGCATTGGCGAAGATGGCACGCAGATTCTCGTTGGTCGTCGGCAAGGGCTTCTCCGGTTCCCACGTCGAAGGATCGTACCCGGGAAGGAGGTCGCACACGTTCACGGTCTGGATCAACGGCAAGTCCCGCTTGATCGGGGGACGGCGGCCATACTGCAACGCCAGAACTCTGCCGGGTTGATTCCGCTCGATGGCATCGCGATCATAGGCGAAACACGTCCACACTTTGCCGTCTGCGTCCTTCAACCGGAAGCTGGGCACGATCCGCCAGTTTCCTTTCGCCAGCGACAGATCCATCCAGGCGTAGCGGCCGGCAAAATGGGCCAGTTCGAGCGGGCGGCCTGGCATCATCGCTTGCGTGCCCGGCGCTTTAGGCGCGGTTGCGAATCGCCGGGCCAGAGCCTCCCAGTTCGTAGCGACAGCATCGGACTCCACCATCGACCATCCGATCACTGGGAATAGGGCGTTACTCAACTCGCTTTGTCCGACGGCGAAGAAGCCGGCCATGAGGTCTCGTTGACACTCGGTTTCGTCGGGGAATATGATCCGCAACGGCGCTTGGGAAAACCCTGAAGGGAAAGCGGCGGGCCTAATCCCCTGTTTCACTGGCACGCTCCAATCCTGGCGTGGCGTGTCGAGCACGGGGTTTCTGTGACGATTTGGCGGATCCCCAAGGTAAGGGAAAAGATCGGCGATCCAACCCGTCACATTCTTGGCGCCATAAGTTGGCATGGGCTTGTAAATGGCCCTCCAGAATTCCCGGTCTGGCTTCCCATCGGCTGCACGCACGAACTGGTCGAGGATGGGCCGAAGCCGCGAGACCCACCATTCCAAATCGTAAGTCCCCAACACTTCAACGCGAGCGCGGATACGTTGCCAGTCCTCGCACTTGCCCTGCAGCGTAATCTCGGGAATTCCGCAGATGCAGCGCATCACATACTCGAAGTAAGCATGATAGATGTCCATCAGCGCCACTTCACTGGCTGTACGGATCACGGGCGTGGTTGTCGAAAAGTCGCAGAGCAGAGTTTCGTGTAGTACTGGATCCGTGCATTCGCGAATCTGCGCCGAGAACTTGTCGATGGCCTCCCCATACGTTCTCGCGCGCACCGTTAGTGTCTTCCGGCCCTCGTGCGACACCATCCGCCCGCGCAACTGTTCGGCATTCTGGTTGATGTGGTGTCCGAATCCCTGCGCAATTACCAGCCAAATACAGTCCGGCGACAGAATCAGCGGACGATGTTGGCTGAAGGCCAAGTGCACCGTTTCGATGAGTCCGTTCAGTGCCCGATGCATTCGCCGGTTGTTGACGGGAGGAGGCGCCACCACCGGCCGGTCGCACTCAGCCATGGCTACCACAGCACGGCCCGAGCGAGTTGCGAAGGCTTTGCTGAGGGCATCCATAGGCAGGGCGTTCTCGGCGGGCGTAACATCATCGACCGGAAACCTAATACCTTGCGCGGTTCTCTGGAACCGGGTTCGTGTAAACAGCATTTTCTCCTCCGGGTGCTGGCTTAATTATACGTTCTCGGGAAACGTCCGGTTGCCCGTTGTAAGCCCAAGCCGGCCAGCGACATCGATCGGCGATGGGCACTGTTCGGGAGCGTGCCTGGCGGCATCCGGCGCGGCTATGCAATGTCGCATCCCCCAATCTCCAGGCGCCCCCCAAAGTATGTTCGGAAAGGACGCTTAACGCTTGGAGACTAGCACTTTGATGTTGGCCTCAATGTTGTCTCGATCCACCAGTCCCTCCTTATACGCTGCTGCAACCCTGCCCTGCCGGTCGATAAGGAACGTGTCTGGGAGATTCGCAATGCCGTACCGTTGTGCCATTGGATTGTCGCCAAGTAGCATTTGGTAAGGCACCTTGTGGTCGGCCAGGAACGGCTTGAGAACGTTCCAGCCGTCCTGGTCCAGCGAAACGCCGACCACGTCGAAGCCTCTCTCGCCATATGTCCTCTGGAATTCCGAAAACCAGGGGATCTCCTTTTTACACCCGGTACACCAGGTGGCCCAGAAATCAAGGAGGACGACCTTGCCATGGTGATCCCCGAGCTTCACCGTCTTGCCGGCAGCGTCTTGCAACGCGAAGCCCGGGGCGGGTGCCCGCTCTTGTTCTGGATACAAAGCGACGCGAATGCCCGGCTGATCCGCAGCAGCGGAGACGCCGGCCCACGCCAGTAGCAGGGCCGCGGTACGCAGCAGATTGATCCGAGCTGAGGTAACGTTCATTTCTTCTTCTCCTTCGGTGCGATGTCGGTTGCGAAACCTCCGCGCATGGCAATACTCCTGCGGGCTCTTCTACCGGGCCGCTTTGAATGCCGAGTAGCCCGCTGACATCGCTCTCCTTTACGAGGCTCAAAGGATGGGAAGCGATAGAAACCATCCCCCTCGGCATAGCCCCGCTTTTCAGGTCGACCGAGTCGATTATACTACCTGAAACGACATTCGAAGGAAGAGAAAAACGGCCTTATAGCGTCCTTCGCCCGACCGGCGAGCGGTACTACGGCGCACCGCTACCTTCGCACGCCCACCGGCGCAAAGTCGCTCGGGCGCGGTCATCGCTTCCGCGCGGCGTGCATCCCCATCCGCCCGGCGGCGGTCGCGCCGCCGCGACCCTCCAAGAGTGTAAGTAAAATCACCGAATTGAAAGGAGATGCTGGTGGGCCCTGAAGGATTTGAACCTTCGACCAACGGATTATGAGTCCGCTGCTCTAACCGCTGAGCTAAGGGCCCGTGCTAACTGAATCAACTACTTAGGCTGCGTCCTTCTCGGCCTCCTGGTTCGGTGTGCCCTCTGTGTGCCCACCCTTGCCATTCGCGCCCGAGTTGAACGCCTCCAGCTTCTCGAACGCGCGCTCCATCGCCTCGGACGTCGGGTGCACGTACCGCTGGGAAACCGTAATGCTGCTGTGCCCCGCAATCTTCATGATGGTGAACGCGTCCACCCCGGCCTCTCCGAGTCTCGTCAGCATGGTGTGCCGTAGCGAGTGGATCACGAAGTCACCAGGTAGTTTCAGTTTATCGCGGACTCGCTTGTGTTGGTGGGAAAGAGATGTGCCGACGATGGCTCTACCCTCCCTCTCGCCGGGGAACACCCACTCGTTGACCGCCTCCGCCCTCCGCTCCGCGAGCATGGCCTTCACTCGCGCGGTCAGGCTGACGTTGCGCTGGGCGTTCCTTGACTTGCCCTTGCACACGTGGACGTACCCGAACTTGGCGGCGCCGACCGGCTCAAGGTGGACGTCCGGCCACTGGAGGCCGATGGCCTCGCCGACGCGGAGCCCGGTGTCGAGGATCATGATGGCGGCGTCTCGCAGCAGCAGGGGAGTGGCCTCCAGGTACTTCGGCTCCTGGTCGTGGCTCAGCACGAACTCCCTGTTACGCTCGCCGGGCAGCAGGCGGATGCGGGGCACGCGATCCACCAGCTTCCACTCCTGCGCCAGCCGCAGAGCGCGGCGGAGCGTCGCGAGGTGGCGGTTCACGGTCGCCGGCATGACCTCCTTGCTTCGAGCTTGCACGTACCTCTCGATCAGGCTCTCGTCGATGCGGTCGATCTTGGCGCTTCCAAGCGGCGCGAACTTGACCATGTTCGCCATCTTCTCCCGGTAGAAGGTGACGGTTCGCGGCTTCTCCTTGCAGCGCACCTCGATGTGCCCCATGAACTGGGCCTCGTACTCCTTCAGGGTCGGGACCTTGCTGCGGTCGCGGATGCCCGCTTCACCCTTCGCTAGCTGCGTCCGGTGCTGGGCCTCAAGCTGCGCGGCGGCCTGCTTGTTGGGCTGCTTCGTGTTGACTCGGATCAGGCGTCCGTTCCATTTGAAGCGATACCAGTAGGCGGGGTATTCCTTCGTGGTTCCGTCCGCGAGTCGTTTGGTTCTTTTGAAGATCATGGCGGTTGAATTATGCTGCGAGCGGCGGGGCCGCGTAAGCCAGCGGAGGTCCCGCGGGCGCCCGCCGCGTGCTCACGCAGCCTGCTCCTCGGAGCCGCGCATCCAGGTGTCGAGGTCAGCCACGGCGTAGAAGGTCATCCGGCCCTTCTTGATGCGGCGAGGTCCCTGGCCCATCCGCTCCATCTTGTTGAGGTACTGCTGCGTCACGCTCAGGTAGTCTGCGGCGGCGCGCAGGCGCAGGTAGGCCGGCGCGATCCTCGTTGGGACGCCAGCGTTTTCGGTGATGCTCGGGGGAACGGGCTTCACAACAGCCATCTCGGGTGCTCCTTGGAGTTTGGTGTCGTGGGGGCGCCCTGGCGGGAATACGGGCAAGGCGCTACCGACCACCGGCTGTTGTTCGGACTGGGCCGGCAACCTGCCGGACGCCCCGAACCGCGCTCTGCACCGAAAGCCGCCCCGAGCCGATTGGCGGCGAAGTGCCGGCGCGACCAGGGCCAGCCTTGATGCTTCTGGGTGCCCGCGCCTAGATGTACTTTATCACTACCGGCCGAAACCGGGCACAACATAATCTCGCGATCTCGTTGATTCAGCAGGAGATGAAAAAAGTGATGTTCGCGTCACCGCCCCCGGCTCGGAGCAGGACGGCGAGCAGCGCCCGGTCCCGCTTGCCGGTGAAGGTGCGCGAGTCGGGCGCCGCGAGAAGCAGGCGGGCCTGCTCCTTCGTGAGCCAGTTGCCCGTGCGCCGCCCCTCGCGGCGGACGCCCTTCACCCTGCCGACCGCGGCGGCGACGTTCGGGTCCAGCATCCCGGCGTCGGCGGCCTCGAAGCCGAGCCGCCGTATCGCGCTGAGCGCCTGGTTTATGGTGGACGGGGAGAAGCCGAGGCCCTCCAGGTGCGACCGGTACTGGTTCACCAGGGGCTTGCCGAAGGCCCGCCCCGCGGCCCACGCGATGAAGCGGTCCAGCGCGATTTCATATTGTCTCTTCGTCAGCGGGGAAGAGACCGCGTCCAGCACGAGAGACTTGAGGACTCGTAGCGGGTCGGGAGCCGCCACCAGCGCGACTGCGCAGGATTCGGTAGTTGGCATTATGCTCCCCTGTCATCCCCGCGACTCGACCAGTATCCCGGCCGGGCGGTAGATCTTGCAGAAGTGCCACGCGACCAGCTTGTCGGGCCGCCCGGACTTGCTCGTCTTGGCCGCGATGGCGGCGCACTCGGCCATCGAGAGCGGCCTGCCGGCGTCCCTGATCTCCTCAGCCAGCCGACGCGCGAAGGGGGTCATGGTCTGCACCTTCGCCAGCCGCTCGGGGCCATCGATCTGGACAGCGTACCTCTTGACCTTGGGCGCCTTGTCCGAAGCTTCCTTAACGGAGCCCTGGGCGGCCTTCTTCGCGCCGAGTGCCGCGGCTTTGGCGTCTTGCACCTCGGGGACCTTGGGAGCCTCTGGGGTCTTCGGGAGCCGCTCCGCGGCCTGCCAGAACAACTCGATGGCCTTGGCCTTGGTTGCTGGTTTGGGTGTCTTGCCGTCGCCCCTGATCGCGGCCACCAAGGCAGCGACCTCCGTCGTCTTCATCGCCGCCAGACTGGCGTCGGTGTGCTCGGCGCCGTTTACAACGGCCTTGCGTGCCTTCTTCGTTGCTGCCATCGTCATCGCACTACCTCCAGATCCTTCACGAAGCGGGCCAGTTTGAGACCGCCGTCGAACTTCACCTGGACGATGGTCTGTCCGCCCATCGTCACCGTGCCAAGCTTGCCGGTTGCCTTGTTCCGCACTCGATCACCTTTCTTCATCTTTGAATCCCTCTTCCAGCCGCCGTTGAATGGCGGCTGATTGAATCGTGTCGTGTTTGGCTGGGAAAGTACGCGCCTATTTTCGCTAAATTTCCTTAGTCTTTCGCCGGGTCCCATAAGACCGACTACCGACCGCAGCTCCGGCTAGTTGATCCGGCGGGGGTGTTACTTATAGTCTGTAGACTCATAGTATCCAGACCCCGATCATGAAAGACGTGCGCAGTCGGGAGCCGATTCTCGCCCAGGTTGGTAAGCGCATCAGAAGTCTCCGCGAGGGCAGGGGTATTTCGCAAGAGGTGCTCGCTGAGAAATCTAGCCTCCACAGGACATACATCGGCGGGGTGGAGCGAGGCCTCCGCAACCCTTCCCTCAAGAGCCTCCAACGGATAGCCAAGGGTCTTGGCGTGGGTGTGGTCGATCTTTTTCAGACGACCAAGGATTGAGGTTTTCACAGTCTGGAACCAAGGTAATGGCGAAAAAGAAGACGAGAACTGGCAAGACCGTCGCCGCTGGGAGCATACTCGACAAATACGAGAGACTCAAGCGGGTGCTCGGACATGCCGACGGCACCGCGCTTATCGCCGAGATCGTGAGTGAATGCGCATCTTTCTTGGCGGGCGAGACGCAGGTATTGCCCTTGAAATCACTCGTAGAAGGAAAGGGGTACTTCGCCTTCCGGCACAACGACGCGAAGGCGCGGACATCGCGTCCGGTCAACAAAGACCTCTACATCGCCGAACCAGAGGCCTTGTCTCAGCTACTGGAGAAGCTGGAGGCCAATCCAGGGATGGATTGGCTTCCGGCGGACGAATGCAACCGGTTCCTATACACTCTCGCGATGGCCTTTTGCGCTTTCAACGATGTGACTTCCGATCAGGACAAGAAGACGCCTGGCACATACTTCGAACTGCTCGTTGGCCATCTCCTGGCGCTGACCTTCGGCGTCCAGCCCCGAAACAGGGTCGAAGTGCTCACGGTGGAGGATGAGCGCTCCACTCTGCCCACCGATTTCATCTTTGACCTCGGCCCGCGCCAACTGAAGTTTCACGTGCCGGTCAAAATCTCCACCCGAGAGCGGGTAGTGCAGGTCTGGGCCCATCAGCGCATGCTTAACGGCGTCTACGGGGAAGGCCGCTTCAAGGGGGTGCTTGTCGCTCTGGCCGAGACCAAGCTGGACTTGCAGAAGTTGGAAGTCGTCGAGATATGCCTCCCGGACCAGTGGGCCGTGTACCAGCGCTTCATTGCGAGGATGGACAGAGTCTACTACTTGGACCTTCCTGCCAAGTACGCTGCCCTCGCAACAGCATTCCCTTACATCCCGGTGAAGACCTTCGGCGCGTTCTTCAAAGAGAAGGAAACCCTCATCAAGCCGGATTCGCTCTGATTCATGGCATGACCAGCGAGGATGCGCCATCTTCCAGGACAAAGTCCAGCGCGTCCTGAAGACCAACCCCCGGAGCCGCACGGAAATCATCTTCTGCCGGCTGAACGAGGCCATCTTCGACCATCAGCGTATGACATACGGCCCGGCCGATGGCCTCACCCAAGGGTGGCGGAACCGCGTTGCCGACCTGAGAGCGCACGTCCCAACGAGTACCGGAGAAGCGAAAGTCATCGGGGAATCCCTGAAGCCGGCCAGCCTCCCGCGGGGTCAATGGCCTGTCCTGCAACGGATGGCCGTATCTGCCGCGCGTGAAACTGTCGAAGCCCGCCGTGATAGTCGGCGCCTGTCCCCCTAGCTTGAGCCTCCCGTAGACGTCCGGCCAGCCGCCAGATCTCCGATCAACCTTCTGGTGGCACCTCAGCTGCAATTTCTCCGGGATGTCCCACCACCCGCCGCCCTGCGGCACATGAGAGAAGCGCTCGATGTTGATCGGAGTCACCTTCGCCCGATAGTGGTTGGGGTACTCAGGATGCTCTGAATAGTCGATCGGCGGCTCGGGAATTCCGTCTAGGGCCTCGCCCACAGTGACCCACTTCTCAACCGTGGGCCCTGGGATCTGAAACCGGGCTTTCACCTTCCTGGACTTGCCGACAATGACGAACCGCACCCTAGTTTGGGCCAAGCCGTAGTCGGCGCAGTTGTAAAAGTGAGGGTAAAGATCGTACCCCCGGAGTTCCGTGTGGAAACGGCTCACGAAGTCCTTGCCGCGCTTCTTGCCGAGCTGGTCAACATTCTCAAGGAGGAAGAACCTCGGACCGGTCTCGCGCACCAACCTTGCAAACTCCAAGACCAGCTCATTTCTCTCGTCACCCAGGTGGGCGCCGCGCTTCTGTTTCGAGAACCCCTGGCAGGGGGGCCCACCAGCGAACAGGTCTAGCCGACCGTCGAACCCCGCTTCTTTGAAGAGTTTTGCGCCGGTCAGATCCTCTGCCTTGGCATGGAGGCATCGCTGGGAGAGGTTGCGCCTGAATGTCTCGACGGCGCACTCGCTGGCGTCGAAAGACACCAGAACTTCAAGCCCCGCCCGTTGCAAGCCAAGCGCAAGGCCTCCAGCGCCACAGAACGAATCAATGCAAGTGTACCCGCGTCTCATATACAGAACTCTTCGGCCAGCTTCGAATCCAACTTCTCAATATCCTTCGTTTCGCACTCCCACACAACTACCACTCGCCACCCCTGGCCGCTCAGCAGGTCGTGGTTCTTCAGGTCCCGGCTCACGTTGTCACCGATCTTCTTTGCCCAGAACTCCGCGTTCGCCTGCGCCCGCGATCTGCCTTTGGTGCACTCGTGACCGTGCCAGTAGCAGCCATTAACAAAGACCACGGTCCTCCTGCGCCGGAGTACGATATCGGGTTTCCCCGGCAGATCGCCCGCAACCAGGCGGAAGCGAAGGCCGAGCCGGTGAAGGGCAGATCGAACGATCTTCTCCGGTTGCGTGTCCCGGCTTCGAATCCGGGACATGATCGCGCTCCGCTTCTCCTGCGAGTAGATGTCGGTCATCCAAATCGTTACTCATAGTCTACATCATCATGACCGCCCCGCGCGGGCTTTGGTCCCTGGCTCCGCAGGTGGTGGGGGAGGTATGCCCAATAGTATGCCCGCCCCTTGCTACCACTGAATCACAATGGATCATCTGAGGGAGTGGGTTGGTCGGTGTGCCCCCGGTGTGCACCTTTCGGTGTCTTCCGGTTTCATCCAGTGCACACCGCCGGTTTCCTAAGAGGCAATGGATTCAGCCAGTTTCGCCCGGTGACAAGACCTAAGTGAGATTATGAGTCCGCTGCTCTAACCGCTGAGCTAAGGGCCCGCTGTGTGCCTTTTTGATGTTACCAAACCCGGCTCGCCCAACGTGGCCGCCAGGCGCGCGATCGCACCAAAGCCTATTTCTATCGGCGTTAATCGGCGTTCATCGGCGGCCAAAATATGGGTCTTCTTCGGGCCCGCCGCGAGAATCAAAACCGTATGGGCCGCCGATGAACGCCGATAAACGCCGATCAAAAAGGCCATTGGGGGCGCCTCAAACGGCCAGCGGCCCGTGACCGGCTTTCCCATCGCGCTCCCTGGCTTGACAAACCCCCTGCCAGTATTCGACAAAGGAATCTCGCATGCCCGCGCTGGCCGCCATCTTCGGGATCGCCGTCCTCCTCATCATCCTATGGGACGGTTTCGAGGTCATCATCCTCCCCCGCCGCGTCGCCCGCCGCATCCGGCTCAGCCGGCTCTTCTACCTGTCCACCTGGACCGTCTGGTCGTGGCTCGCGCGGCGCGTCCACTCCAAGAAACGGCGCGAGCGCTATCTCAGCTTCTACGGACCCCTTTCGCTGCTGTTCCTGATCGCCGTCTGGGCCAGTGGAATGATCGCCGCATTTGGCTTGGTGCAGTGGGCGGTGGGGCCGCCGAACATCACCTTTCTGGAGAACCTTTATCTTAGCGGCACTACCTTCATCACCCTTGGCATGGGAGTTCCGCATACCCGCATGGCCCGCGCGGTGCTCGTCCTGGAGGCCGGTATCGGCTTCGGTTTCCTGGCCTTGGTCATCAGCTATCTGCCGGTACTGTACCAGTCGTTCGCCAAGCGCGAGACCAACATTCTGCTGCTGGACGCGCGCGCCGGATCGCCGCCCACGGCCGCCGAGCTTCTCCGGCGCTACGCCACCGGCCACGGCCTGGCGGCCATGGATCGCCTGCTGGCGGAGTGGGAAATCTGGTCGGCCGATCTGCTCGAAACTTACATCTCGTATCCCGTGCTGGCGTATTTCCGTTCCCAGCACGATAACCAATCGTGGCTGGCCGCCCTCACCACCATCCTGGACGTTTGCGCCGTGGTTATTGCGGGCATCGACGGCCTGGCGCCTTGGCAGGCCCGCCTGACCTTCGCCATGGCGCGCCACACCGTGGTGGATCTGGCCCAGATCGTGAACGCGCCGCCGGCAGCGCCTGAGCCCGACCGCTTGCCCACCGAAGCTCTGGCCAAGTTCCGCGCCAAACTGGCCGCCGCCGGAATCGCGCCCTCGAACGCCGCGGAGTTCGACGCCAAATTGGCGCAGGTGCGCCGCATGTACGAGCCTTACGTCTACGCGCTATCGCAGCGTTTCCTGGTCAGCCTCTCCACCTGGATGCGCGTCGCCAACACCTCCGACAACTGGCGCACCAGCGCGTGGGAGCACAGTACCAGCGGCCTGCCGCAGTCGCTGTTCGACGATGAAAGCGACGTGCATACGTAATGGAACTTCAGATCTTGAAGATGGTATTTGACAAATCGCGACAGCGCGTTATTATTTGAGTTACTCCCCCGATCGCGATCCCTGAAAACCTGTGACCCTAGAAACCGTCATCCTGAATACCGATCTGCCCGGAATCGAACGACACGCGCAAGGCAAGGTGCGCGACGTCTATCGCGTGGACGGGCAATTGCTCATCGTCGCCACCGACCGCATCTCGGCGTTCGACTACATCCTGCCCACCGGCATCCCGGATAAAGGCCGGGTCCTCACCCAGCTTTCCATCTTTTGGTTCGATTTCCTGCGCGCGGTCACGCCCACCCACTTTCTGACCGCGAATGTGGACGAATACCCTGCGGCCTTGCGGCAGTTCCGCAGCCAGCTCGCAGGCCGCTCCATGTTGGTGAAGCGCGCCGAAATGGTTGAGATCGAGTGCGTGGCGCGCGGCTACCTGGCGGGCTCCGGCTGGAAGGAATACCAGGCGCAGGCGACCGTTTGCGGCATTCCGCTGCCGGCCGGATTGCGTGAGAGCGGCCGCCTGCCGCAACCCATCTTCACACCATCCACCAAGGCGCAGTCCGGGCACGACGAAAACATTTCGTTCGATACCATGTGTTCGCTGGTGGGCGCGGATCTGGGCGCCCGTCTGCGCGATCTCACGCTGGAGATTTATTCGCGCGCGGCGGCCTACGCTGAGACGAAAGGCGTGATCATCGCCGACACCAAGTTCGAGTTTGGCTTCGTGGATGGCGAACTGGTGCTGGGCGATGAAGTGCTCACCCCGGACTCGTCCCGATTCTGGCCCGCCGAAAGCTACCGGCCCGGAGGCGCGCAGTTCTCTTACGACAAGCAGTACGTGCGGGATTACCTGGAATCCATCCACTGGAACAAGAAGCCGCCCGCCCCGCCGCTGCCGGACGAAGTGGCCGTGAAGACCAGCGAAAAGTACCGGCAGGCATACCAGGTACTCACGGGCCAGCCGCTATGAACTGGCTGGACATCGTATTGCTGATCGTGTTGGTGGGTTCCGTGGTCACCAGCTTCTCTACCGGGTTGGCGCGCGAAGTGGTCGGCCTCATTTCCATGGTCGCGGCGCTGGTGCTGGCCATCTGGTTCTACGGCACGGCGGGCGCGATGTTGTTGCCGTATGTCAGTTCGCCGGGCATCGCGCATTTTTGCGGTTTCCTGATCGTGTTTCTTGGCGTGCTGATCCTGGGCGCAATTACCGGCCGCCTGCTGGGGCGCCTGATGAAGGTTGCGGGGCTGTCGTTTGTCGACCGCTTGTTGGGCGCCGGTTTTGGCGTGGTCCGCGGGTTGCTGATATCCATAGCCTTGGTCTTGGCTCTGCTGGCGTTCACGCCGGGCAAATCTCCGCCCAATGCCGTCGTGCATTCGCGGGTCGCGCCGTACGTCATCGACGCCGCCCGGGTGTGCGCCGCCATTGCGCCGCATGAATTGAAGGATGGATTCCGCAAGAGCTACGACCAGGTGAAAACGATTTGGGGTAATGCCCTGAAAAAGGGCATTCGGGAGCTGCCGGATGCAGGGAAGGCATGAGATGAAAGAGACGTTCGAAGCGTTGGTGGACCATCTGTCCGGCAAAGGCTTTTTTCTGGAAGAGGTAGTCGAACTACTGGAGAGGACCCTCATCGAAAAGGCGCTGGCGGGCACCGGCGGGAACCGCTCGGCCGCCAGCAAGCTGCTGGGTATCCATCGCAACACGCTGCAGCGCAAGATGGAGGAGTACCATCTGGGCGCCCCCAAAACCGCGCGTAAGCCGGTGCGTGGGGAATCCCGCGCGCGGCGCAAGGCCGCCACCGCGTGAACCGGATCGATCTGCTCATCTTCGATCTGGACGGCACCCTGATCGATTCCAGGCAAGACTTGGCCAACGCCGGCAACGCTGCGCGCGGCCACATGGGTATGCCGCCGCTCGAAGACGAGCGCGTTTGTTCCTACGTGGGTAACGGCGCCCCGGTCCTGGTTCGCCGCCTGTTGGGCACGGAGGCCACCGAACCGCAGGTCCAGGAGGCGCTCGAATTCTTCATCGAATATTACGGCGAGCACAAGCTGGAGTACACGGTGCTTTATCCCGGCGTGCGGGAAGCGCTGGACCGCTTGCGGGACGCGGACGTGCGCTTGGCCGTGCTCACCAACAAACCGGTGCGCATCAGCCGCGCCATCCTCGAAGGCTTGGGGGTCGGCGGACATTTCCGGCAGGTCTACGGCGGCAATAGTTTCGATTTCAAAAAGCCCCACCCCATCGGCGTCGAGACGCTTCTTCGGGAATGCGGCGCCGCGCGCGACCGCACCATGATGGTCGGCGATAGCTCGGTGGATATACAGACGGCGCGCAATGCCCAGGTGAAATCCTGCGGCGTAACTTACGGCCTTCAGCCCGAAACCCTCGCTGCCGTGCCGCCGGACCTGCTGGTGGACCGCATGCAGGATCTCGCCGATTGGGTCCTCACCTGACATTCTGCATACATAGTGGGGCAGGCCCTCGGCCTGCGGCGGCCTCCCAGGCTGCCCCACTCCCTTCTGAAACGGAGTACTAAGCCACCAGGTCTTCGAGCAGCGGCGTCTGCGGGTAGGGGTGTCCTTTGTAGCGGCGGAAGCCCTCGGCGTAGACCACTCCCGCGCGGCGCCCCTGCTCCCGCGTCCAGCGCTCCATGGTGAGCAGGTAGTCGTCCATGCCGTGCTGCGCGCGCAACCACTCGCGCTGGCTGGCGTGCTCCGCGAGCATGGCCCGCTTGGTCTCGAAGTGGGCTTCCACATCCACGTAGAAATCGGCCATGACGGGCCGGCCCTCGCGGTCCACACCGCCGATGGGGTCCATGAAATAAAGATGCGGAACGGCGGGCAGCGCGGGCGCGGGCGATGGCGCCGACGTTGCGTAATTGGGCGCGGACGCGGCGAAGCAGGCGTCGCGAACCAGCGCGCTGACGGCTTCGTGATCGCACATGTAATCTACCGGCGACGCAGTCAGCACCACATCCGGCCGGGCGGCGCGGAGCACCTCCGTGACCCGCCTGCGGGACGCGTCGTCGTTGAAGATGGCCAGATCGCGGAACTCGGCGCAGCCATATACCGCCCCGATGCGCCGCGCCCCGGCCACCGCTTCCTGGCGCCGTATGGCGGCGATCTCGTCGGGCCCGTGGTCGCGCGAGCCGCAGTCTCCCGGCGTCATGCTGACGATCGCCACATGGTGGCCGGCCGCCGACAACTGTGCCAACGTGCCGCCCGCCAGTATCTCCACGTCGTCCGGATGAGCGTGTATGGCCAGAATGGTCTGCTTCATCGGGCCAAGATAGCATGCCGGCTCGGTGCCGCAATGCCACATACTCTTTGCACCGTGGGGCGGCCAATCATGGCCGCAGCCGCCTCTTAGGCGGCCAAAGCCGGCTAAAAGCCGGCTGCGGGCAGAATTGCCCACCCCACGGTGCGCACTCTTGCAGTCGCAGGCGGGCGGCCCGCATCAAAAATAAAACGCCGCTTCCTCCGGCCGGTGCACCCTCGGCAGCCACAACGGCCGCCGCAAGTTCCCCGGACCCGGCGCGGGACGCGCCAGCGCCTTCCATTTCAGATAGACGGCGTGCGCCAGGTTGGTGTCCACAAAGATATCGCCGTAGCGGTCCCCGTCGGCAGCCCGCTCCACGCGCACCAGTTGATGCCAGCAGTGCATGCCGCTGATAGGGTCCGGATGCACCGGAAACGCGATGTCCTGATGCACGCCCGCGTCGCTCCACCACACTCGCCGTGTATCCGGATCGCCGCTCTGGTACGGCTCCACGCTGGAAAGTTGCCGCATCTTCCATTGCCCTTTGCCGGTCTCCCGCAAATCGACCCAAGCACTGGACAACCGCTCCACCCGATCGTCCTTATTCACCCGCCAGCGGCCCAGGTGATGGGAGCAGGCCACCACGCCCGGCCGCAGACCCTCTGTGACCCACGCATGCAGCACGAAGTATCCGATTTCCGTATGCACCTTGAGTAAGTCGCCGGTGCCAATGCCACCCAGCTTTTCCGCATCCACCGGATTCACCCACAGCGGATTCTTGTGCGCAATTTCATATAGCGCCTTGGAGTTACCCGACCGGGTATGAATCAGTACCGGCAGCCGGAAAATTGGCAACAGCGTGAATATCTCGCCCTGCGCGTGCGAAGGCCAATCCACGGACGGCGTATAGCGTGGATCGCGCTCCCCACGATCGATGTGGCTCCGGTAATACTCCGGCAGCGCGAACTCCGGCCATTTCCAATCCACCAAAGTGCGCGAGAAGATCTCCAACTTCCGCGACGGCGTATTATACCCAACCACCGGCTGTCCGTCGACGATGACTCCCACCGCCTTGTCGTTCTTAGTCACGACGCCATTAGGAGCGACCTGCGCGCCTTCCAGATCCCTAGCGCCAACAGGCTTCTCATTTAGCCCATAAACATCGGCGCTAACTTCGAAGGCCCCGTACTTGCGCATGTAACCGAGAGGCGTCAAGCCCTCCTTCTGCGCCGCCTCCGGCAGCCCCGGCACGGAGTTCTCGAATATCCAGCCATAATATTCGTCCACCGTGATCTTCCGCCCCGGCTGGTAGGGCGACTCGAACCACTGCCGGATGCCCATCGACCCATCGGGATCGATGGCCCACGACAGGTCGATCCAGAACTCGTCCTCCTCCCACACTTCGCCGGGATTGGTTTGCCAGGTGTGTTCCGTCTTTTCGCCGCGCTTCTCTTTGTAAACCCGCAGCACCGGCTGGCGGAATCCGATCCACTGGCCGGCGTATGACTCCTGGCTCATCAAGTCGTGCCGCTCGGAGCTTTGTCCCATGGGCAGCACATAGTCGGCATACCAGGCGGTCTCGCTCCAGGTGGGCGTCATGGCGGCGTGCAGGCCGATCAGTTTCTCGTCGCGCAGCACTTCGATCCACGAGAAACCATCCGGATTGGTCCACACCGGGTTGTAGACCCGCGTGAAGTAAGTGTCCAGCCGGCCGCGCCCCTCCTTCAGGAAATGCGGCAGCAGGAACGACATCTCGTGCTGGCACAGCGGCCACTCCGGCGGATAGAGCAGTTCGTTCCAACACTTCTGCGGCGGCGGCGTGCTGAAGGGCCGCGGCACGAACTTGTTCCAGGCGTTCAAGCCGTGCCCGCCCTTGGTGCCCACCGATCCGGTGAGCACGTGCAACAGCATCAGGGTGCGCGCGCACTGCCAGCCGCCCAAATTGCCGGAGGCCGCGCCCCGCCACAGATGCGAAGCGAAGCGGCTGCCGGCTTCCGCGATCTCGCGCGCGGTTTTGACGATAATCTCCGCCTTCACGCCGCTTTCTTTTTCCGCGAACTGCGGTGTATAGCGCGCGTAGTGCCGCTTCAAAGCTTCGATGAAAGCCTCGAAGCTCTGTCCCTGCGCGCTGAATCCATCCGCCTCAAACTCTTCCCAGTTGGTCCAGTTGCGCACAAAGGCGGCGTCGAAGCGGTTCTCATCCAGGATCGCTTTCGCCATGGCCAGCAGCACGGCCGATTCCGTGCCGGGATACGTGGGCATCCAGTAATCGGCCATGCTGGCGGTGTTGGAGAGGCGCGGATCCATCACCGCGATCTTCGCGCCCGCCATTTTGCCGTCGATGATGCGCTGCGCGTGCGGATTGAAGTAGTGGCCGGATTCCAGGTGCGCCGACAGCAGCAGGATGAAGCGCGCGTTGGCGTGGTCCGGCGAAGGGCGGTCGGCATAATGCCACAGCGTGTAACCGACGCGCGCCGCCGTGGAGCAGATATTGGTGTGGGAATTATGCCCGTCGATGCCCCACGCCTGCAGCGTGCGCTCCATGATGAAATCGTGGCCGGGCCGGCCCACGTGATACATGACCTCCTCGCCGCGGCCCTCCTGGATGGCCTTCCGGATGCGCGCGCCGAACGTCTCCAGCACTTCTTCCCAAGTGGTGCGCTGCCATTGTCCGCTGCCGCGCGGTCCCGATCGCTTCATGGGGTAAAGTACTCTGTCCGGATCGTTAATCTGGTTGATGACGGCCGGTCCCTTCGCGCACAACCGGCCGCGGCTCGAAGGGTGCCTGGGGTTCCCCTCGAACTTGACCACCTTTCCCGTTTCCTTGTCGATGTAGGCCAGCAGGCCGCAGGCCGACTCGCAATTGAAGCAGATGGTCGGGATCAGTTCGTAGTGCCGCGCTACCTTGCGCGGCCAGGCTTGCGTGTCGTACTCCACCCAATCGTCCCACTTCGATACCGGCGCGCAGGAGACTAACTCGCTCCCGTCCCGCTTGAAATCCTGCCTGTCGTTGGCTCCCATTTTTTTCACCCGCTCAGCTATTCGGTACGCTCTGTCCGGCCATGATGAAACACCATTCGAACACCAGCAATCCACCCAATGCCGCCAGTCCTGCCAGCGCGGCCGATCCCACCAGCAGAAGCAGCACCGGCAGAAGGCAGCCGATCGCCACCGCGCCCAGCCAGAACAGCCGCCTATACGGTCCATGCGTGATCAGTCTCGCAGCATAGCGCGCGTTATCCGTGGCGTGCGGCATGCTGAATTCGGCCAGCAAAATCAGACCGTGCAGTCCCAGGCAGACCCACAGTCCCGCTTCTGCAACCTTATGGGTTTCCGGCGATCCGCCCAGCACGCGCGGCAGCCACGCCAGCATCGCGGCCCCCGACAGCACCGCCTGCACGATCAGATGCAGCGGCAGCAGCGGCGTTTGCCACAAGTCGCGGCCCTTGCACTGTCCGAAAAGGAACGCAGTGTACGCGGCGGCGAAAAACCCGGCCAGCACGGCGGGCCAAATCGGAATGGAGGAAAGCAGCACCAGCGCACACAACCCGCCGTACGCAGTCAGAATGAAAGCGCCGCGCGCCAGCCACGATCGCATTTGCGGACGCAACAGCACGCGCAGAAACCGGTCTTTGCGGTCCAGATCCCAAACCAGCATCGTCATGGTCGCGGCGGTGAACAGCAGCGCCACAATCGCCAGCGTGATGTCGCGCACACGGCTCACCGGCAGTTTCCCCAGCGCCACAGCCAGCGCGGGCAACGCCAGCGGCGCCGACGCGATGGATTTCAGCCACAGGTACGCCGGCACTTGCCAGGCCCAAGGCCGCGCGTGCGCCACATCGTAAGCGGCCAGCGCGTCCTTTTGCAGCAGCGGGCTGTCCACCGGATACGCCGCGCCGCCTCCGTGCACCTGGCCGTTGCGCTCCGACCACATGTAGAACGCTTCGTGGCGCGCGGCCGTCGGTACGATGGCGCTCTCTTCCGCCTCGATATAGTACAGCTTGGGCTTGGTGCCCATCTCCGGCCGCCTCACGCGCACCGTGTTCCGCTGCAGCATCTCCGCGATGTTGCTATACGGCTGGTCCAGATCGCCGGCCACGATGGCCTGTTCGGGGCACACCGTCACGCAGGCTGGCTCCAGCCCCACTTCGGTGCGATGCGCGCAGTAGTTGCATTTGGCGGCCGTATGGCGGTCCGGATCGAGGTAAATAGCGTCGTAAGGGCACGCCTGCATGCATGCCTTGCAGCCGATGCACGCATCCGAATCGAAATCCACGATGCCGTCCTTGCGCTGAAACATGGCGCTGACGGGACAGATTTCCACGCACGGCGGCTCTTCGCAATGGTTGCAGCGCGTCACCTGGAAATAGCGCCGCGTCGTGGGGAATCGCCCCTTCTCTACGTACTTCACCCAGGTGCGGTTGACGCCCAGCGGGACCTGATTCTCAGTCTTGCAGGCCACCGTGCATGCGTGGCAGCCGATACATTTGCGATTGTCGATGATGAATCCGTAGTTCATGGGGGAGATGCGCGACTGCCATGACCCGTTGTATCACGGCGCGGAGGGCTGGATTTATCACGCGCGGGGCTTTAGCCCAATACAGCTTAGTTTAGAGTTGTTGATGGTTCTGCATAAATAAGTGGGGCAGGCCCTTGGCCTGCGCGGGTCCCCTGGACCCGCATGTCGCCCGGAAATTGAGTTCTACAGAAGAGAAGATGGCGGCCTCGGAGGCCGCCGCAGGCCGAGGGCCTGCCCCACTGTTTATGCAGAATGTCATCTTTGCGAAAACTGTTTCAATCGGCCGTGAAACTGGACCTCAACTCCGTCCGGCCCGTCGGTAATCTGGAGTTAGCCTGGCTCGCCTTGCGCAACGACGCGGAGTTCGCCGCCCGCCGCGCCATCTCGCTCGATCCCGGTTTTGCCCCGGCCAAACGCATCCTGGACCTGACCCTGAAGCGAGTCGTAATCTCCCCTAAGCCGCCGCAGTCCGCGGTTTCCGTAACGATCGTCGGTGGTCCGCCCGCACCCGTCACTCCACGGTAAAGGTGCCGGCGCGGCGGGCACTATCGTAGAATCTTAGTTTGCCCGATCCCCTCGTCACGGTGGTGATCCCCACGCTGGCCGCGGATGCCAGGCTCCAAGAATGCGTGGCGGCCCTGGAGCAGCAGACCCAGCGTGATTTTGAGGTAACCATCGTGGATAACAGCGGCACGGGCGCTGTGCGCCGGTCCACCGCCCCGCGGCCCGGCGTTCGGGTAATCGAACCGCCTCGCAATGTCGGCTTTGGCGCGGCCATCAACGCGGGTTTCCGTGAATCGAAGAGCCCCTACATCGCCGCTCTCAATGACGACGCCGCGCCCGCTCCCGGCTGGCTGGCAGCCCTGGTGTCGGCTCTCGAAAGGCGTCCCGACGCCGGCATGTGCGCCTCGCAAGTGCGGCTTTACGGCGAGGATGCCCTGGATTCTGCCGGCATGCTGGTTTGCGCCGATGGCAGCAGCAAACAGCGCGGCCACATGCGTCCGCCGAAGTTCTTCCCGGTGGCGGAAGAGGTGCTATTTCCTAGCGGATCGGCGGCCCTCTATCGCCGCGCCATGCTCGAACAAATCGGCCTCTTCGACGAAGACTTCTTCCTCTATTGCGAGGATACCGACCTGGGCCTGCGCGCGCGCTGGGCCGGCTGGCGGTGTCTCTACGTGCCCGAGGCCGTGGTGCAGCATCGTTATTCCCACTCGGCCGGCCGCGCCTCGCCGCTGAAGGCGTATTACGTGGAACGTAACCGCCTGTTCGTGCTCGCCAAAAATTTTCCGGCGCGCATGCTGGCGGCTGCGCCGTTCGTTTCGCTGGCGCGTTATTGGTGGCACCTGCGATTCCTCCTGCGCGGACGCGGCGCCGCGGCGCGCTTTCGCCTGGAAGGCGCGTCCGTCTGGCGCATGCCTTTCTACGTGCTGCGGGCGCACGCTGCGTTGTTGCGCCACGCGCCGCATTTGTTGCGCAAGCGCCGCGAAATCCGCCGCATGGCGCGCCTGACGCCGCATATTTATAGACAACTGCTGCGCGCGCATTCTATTTCGGCCCGCCGTGTGGCGGAGCTATAAGCATCTACGCGTGGGGCAGGCCCCCGGCCTGCGGCGGCCTCCCAGGCCGCCATCTTCTCTTCTGTAGAACTCAATTTCCGGGCGACATGCGGGTCCAGGGGACCCGCGCAGGCCAAGGGCCTGCCCCACTATTTATGCAGGACCACCAACAACTCTAAACTAAGCGGCATTGGGCCCCCGGCCTGCGGCGGCCTTCCAGGCCGCCCGGAACATGAAACCCGCTGTATCGATTAGAATAGACCGAACCCGAAGAAGGAGGCCATCTTATGTTTCGTTTCCTAGTCGCCGTGTTGGCTCTTGGCATTTGTCTAACTGCGACCGCTCAGCCGCTACTGTTGCAGCATCCCACTCTCAGCGCCACCCAGATCGCTTTCGCCTATGGAGGCGACATCTGGACGGTGGCGCGGGATGGTGGCGTCGCCACGCGGCTTACCGCGGGCATCGGCACTGCGTCACACCCCGCATTTTCCCCGGACGGCAGCGAGATTGCCTTCACCGGCGAGTACGACGGAAATATGGATGTCTTCGTCATCGCCGCGACCGGCGGCACGCCCCGCAGACTGACATATCATCCCGCTCCGGATAACGTGATCGGGTGGACGCGCGATGGTAAATCCGTATTGTTCACTTCCACACGCGGCAGTTACTCGAGGTTTCGTCAGCTCTTCACCATCTCGCGGACCGGCGGTTTTCCCGAAGCGTTGCCCCTGCCCATAGCTGCCGAAGGATCCTATTCGCCGGATAGCAGTGAGCTGGCCTACGTGCCTCTCGACCATGCCTTCGAGATATGGAAGCGCTACCGCGGCGGCCAGACTTCGCCTATCTGGATCGCGCGGCTCTCGGATTCCAGCGTGACCAAGATCCCACGGGACAATTCCAATGACTTCGATCCCATCTGGGTCGATAACCGCATCTTCTTTCTTTCGGACCGCGATGGACCTGTTTCCTTGTTCAGTTACGACACCCGGTCGAAAAACGTAAAGCCGGCATTGAAGAACACTGGACCCGATTTCAAATATGCCGGCGCTGGTCCGGGCGCTATTGTGATCGAACAGTTCGGAGCCATTCATCTCTACGATCTGAAGTCCGGCCACGCGCACAAAGTGGACATCCAGGTGGCGGGCGACTTGCCCGCCATGCGTCCACGCTATGTCAATGTCGCGGCCAGAATTCAGAACGCCGGCATATCTCCTACTGGTTTGCGGGCCGTGTTCGAAGCGCGCGGCGAGATCCTCACCGTGCCCGCTGAAAAGGGCGACATTCGCAACCTGACCAATACCACCGGGGCCCACGAACGCAGCCCGGCCTGGTCGCCGGACGGCATGAAGATCGCATATTTTTCAGACGAGCCTGGCGAATATACACTCTACATCCGGGAGCAAAACGGCTTGGGGGACCCGCAGAAGATCGAGTTGGGAAGCCCCCCTTCCTTCTATTACTACCCAACGTGGTCGCCGGATAGCAAGAAAATAGCCTACACCGATAAGCGATTGAACCTCTGGTGCGTGGACCTGGAAAAGAAGACGCCTGTCAAAGTGTTTCATGACCGTTTTACGGGGCCGCAGCAGATTTTTCGCGCCGCCTGGTCGCCGGACAGCAAGTGGCTGGCGTACACTCAGCAGGGCCTTAGCCACATGCGTGCGGTAATGCTGTACTCACTCGAAACCGCTGCTAGCATAACCGTCACGGACGGCATGAGCGACTCATTTTCGCCGGTCTTCGACAAGAGCGGTAAGTATCTCTACCTGTTGGCCAGCACCGACGCGGGTCCCACTCTGGATACATCCATGCTGAGCTATAACCGTCCGGTGACCGGCAGTGCATACCTGGTGGTATTGCGCAAAGATCTGCCGTCGCCGCTGGTCCCCGATAGCGACGAGGAGAAAGAGATCAAGCCGGACGAAAAGAGCAAGGAGAAAAGCGAGAAAAGCGAAACCGTCCCAAACAAGGTCGATGTGAAAGTGGATGCCGAGAAGATCGTCCAGCGAATTCTGGCCTTGCCGGTACCCGCCCGGAATTACTCGGAACTGATCCCTGGCAAAGAGGGCGTATTGTATCTTGTCGAAGAGCCGCCCATCCCGCCAGCGAACGGTCAGTCTACGCTGACGGTGCAGCGTTTTGAAATCAAGACGAAGAAGACCGACAAAGTAGTGGACAACATTCTGGCGTTTCACGTTTCGGCCAACGGCGAGAAAATGTTGTATCGGATGAGCCTCCCGCCGCAACTGGGCGCGCCGGCTGCAGCGCCCCAGTCTTGGGTAATCGCCTCGATTCCGCCCGCTCCGCCTCCGGGCGCGCCGGCCCCTCCACCGCCTCCCGCGCCCAAGCCACTCAATTTCACCGCCATGGAAGTACGTGTCGACCCGCCGCGGGAGTGGAAACAGATCTATCGCGAAGCGTTTCGGCTGGAGCGCGATTTCTTCTACGATCCTGGCTTTCACGGCTTGGATCTCGCGGCCGCCGAGAAAAAGTTCGAGCCCTATGCGGCCGCGGTCGCTTCGCGCGGCGATCTGAACTATATCTTCGAGGAAGCCATGGGCGACCTCACCGTGGGCCATCTTTTCGTTCGCGGCGGAGACGGTCCGGAGGTGAAGCGCATTCCCGTCGGCCTGCTGGGCGCGGACTATAAAATCGAGAATGGCCGGTACCGCTTCGCCCGCATCTACGACGGCGAGAACTGGAATCCCCAACTGAAAGCGCCCCTGACACAGCCCGGCATGAACGTAACTGAGGGTGAGTACCTGCTGGCGGTCAATGGCCGCGAAGTAACCGGCAGCGATAACGTGTACAGTTTCTTTGAAGCCACCGCCAACAAGTCCACGGTTCTGCGCGTGGGTCCTAACCCGGCGCGCGAGGGTTCGCGCGAAATAACCGTGGTCCCCATAGAGAGCGAATTCGGCCTCCGGAATTTGGCGTGGGTGGAAGGAAACCGCCGCAAGGTCGACCAACTCAGTAAGGGCAAGCTTGCTTATATTTATTTGCCCGATACCGCCACTGGCGGGTTCAGTTATTTCAACCGCTACTTTTTCTCTCAGGCTGGCAAACAAGGAGCCGTGGTGGACGAAAGGTTTAATGGAGGCGGCACGAATACCGACTATATCCTCGATTATTTGCGCCGCACGCTGATGAATTACCGGACCACCCGCGACGGCGAAGATACCACTACCCCAGTCAGCCTGATTCAGGGACCCAAAGCGATGATCGTTAATGAGTACGCGGGCTCCGGCGGCGACGCCATGCCTTGGCATTTCCGTCAGGCAAAAATCGGCGTGCTGGTGGGTAAGCGCACCTGGGGCGGATTGGTTGGGTTCTTCGGGCCCAGCGAATCGCTCATGGATGGCGGTGTCGTAACCGCGCCCAGCCGCGGCTTTTGGACACCTAACAACCAATGGGAAGTCGAGAATCGAGGCATCGCGCCGGATGTCGAAGTCGAGCTCGATCCGAAGGCGGTGCGCGCGGGACAAGATCCCCAACTGGAGAAGGCCGTCGAGATCCTGCTCGCGGAATTAGAGAAGAATCCGATTCCGGTTCATAAGAAGCCGCCCTATCCTACCTATGAGCGGCATTGAGGTCTGAGGGGTGGGGCACCGAAAAGGCACCGTGGGGCGGCCAATCATGGCCGCAGCCGCCTTTTAGGCGGCACTGCAATTTGGACATTCCGCGGACGTGGCGCACGCTCTCAGCGTGCCGCGACCGCACTCTTGCGGTCGCTGCGGGCAGAATTTTTTCATCACCAGTTCCCGCTGTTGATAAGCTCATGCAAACACACGGCGAGCCTTGGTTTTGGGCCGGTTGCCGGTATTCGCCGTGCTACCTTGGATTCAGAATGTGCCGGCGCCGCTGGTGTCGTCTTCCAGGCCCGCATTTCCGTCCCGAAGATACACACTTGCGAGATTTTCGATAGCTGTCGTCACAAGGTACCTAAAGTGAATTTATGAACCGCCTGCTCATCATCGTGCCGGCGTACAACGAGGAAGCCGCCGTCGGCCGCGTGGTGCGCTCCATTCACGCGGTCATGCCTGGAACGCCCGTGCTGGTGATCGACGATTGCTCCATCGATGCCACTCAGGCGGTCGCGCGCGCGGCGGGCGCACAATTGCTGCCTCTGCCGCATCACCTGGGACTCGGCGGCTGCGTGCAGGCGGGCTACAAGCTGGCCTTCGAGTTAGGCTACGACTACGTCATCCGCGTGGATGGCGACGGGCAGCATGACGCGGACGATATCCCGCGCATCTTCGAAGCCCTGCGCACTTCCGGCTGCGAGATGGTCATCGGATCGCGCTTCGTCAACGACAACGGCTCGCGCACGGGCGCCGTCCGCGGCCTCGGCATCCGATTTTTCCGCCTGGTGCTGCGCCCCATTCTCGGAAAGCCCGTGCACGATCCCACCTCCGGCTACGTGGGCGTGAACCGCAACGCTCTGCAGGTGTTCAGCAAAAGTTTTCCGCTGGAATATCCGGAGATCGAGGCCCTGGTGGTGCTGCAGCGCAAGCGTTTCCGCTTCTTGGAGATTCCCTGCAAGATGCACCCGCGCACCACCGGCCGCTCTTCCATCACCGCATTCCGGTCAATCTATTACATCGTACATGTGCTGTTGGGTGTGTTCGTGAATGTGGTGAAGTTCGACCGGCGCCCCAAACCCCCCAAATCCTGACGGAGAAAATCGATGGATCGCCTTCTAAACGTCATGACGATTTTAAGCGGCGTATTGCTGCTGCTCGTGCTGGTATCGGTGCGGCGCGCGCACATCCGCGTGGAATATTCGGTAAGCTGGTTACTGGCGGCGGCCGCTCTGCTCGTTCTGTCGCGCTCGCGCGGCATGCTGGAAGCCGCGGCCCACAAGCTCGGACTTTCCTATCCGCCGCTGGCCCTGCTGCTGGTTATCGGCGGCGTATTTCTGCTCATGTTTTACCGGTTCTCCGTGATCATCTCCAAGCTCCGCGACGACAACATCGCGCTGGCGCAGCGCCTGGCGATCCTGGAATATCACTTGCAAAACCTGAGAGGCGGCCAGCCGCATGCCTGAAGCGCGCGTCAAGGCGAAGAAGCGCCGCGCGGAAAAAGTAACAGCCGCGCCCGCGAAGAGACCCGCCTCGCGCTGGTGGCTCTACCCCGCCATCGCGGTCGTGGCCATGTACCTCGCGTTCCAGGTGTACAAGCCCGCACTGAACGGCCCGTTCGTCTTCGACGACATATCCCTCCCTTACGACTCGCCGAATTTCTCCCCCGCCCTATCCACCTGGACCAACGGCGTGCGCCCGCTCCTGATGTTCACTTATTGGATCAACTACCAAATCTCTCAAGATCCCCAAGGCTTCCACGTCACAAACCTCCTCATCCACCTCCTAAACGGCTTTCTAATTTTTTTCATAGTCCGGAGAATGCAGCAGTTCGGTTCGCCCGCTCGGCCGCTCGGCCCCGCGCCCCCTCAGCCGCAAGCCCCATCCCTAGCCGCGGTCCCGAACTCGCCCGCTCTCCCTATCGCCGCCTCGCCCCCTCAGCCGCAAACCCCATCCCGAGCCGCGGTCCCGAACTCGCCCGCTCGCCCGCTCGCCCCCTCGCCCGCTCGCCCGCTCGCCCCAACCCAAGCCGCCGTCCCGAACACGCCCGCACGCCCCCCCCCCCCCCCCCCCCCCCCCCCCCCCCCCACCCCCCCCCCCCCCCCCCCCCCG
>Ga0302326_10002675_pt1 | contig 43018 bp, 43 predicted proteins | sample Palsa_T0_3_FD_202264 | JGI IMG/M metagenome (GOLD analysis project Ga0302326, IMG submission 202264) | Peat permafrost microbial communities from Stordalen Mire near Abisko, Sweden - Palsa_T0_3 | ecosystem: Environmental > Terrestrial > Soil > Palsa > Peat permafrost | place: Sweden: Abisko...
CCATCGCCCCACTGAGCGATGATCCCATCGTCAAGCTGCCCGCCGTGGCATCCTGACACTCCGGCCAGACTTGCCGGAGACCGCGAACAGCACGCGCTCCTACACCACCGCTCGGGACACGATCGTCCGCCCAAAGGCGATAGGAATCTCTCACAGCCTTGAAGTAATCATTAACATACATCGTATCGAGATACGAGTGTTGTACTTGTTTCACCTTCAGGAATGTCGGGCCATGTTGAACTTGATTTCCGGTCACTGCGGCCCCCTGCCAGAGTTTCAGTCAGTTATTGACAGCAACGCCAAAACGTACCATAAAATAAATTGAAAGTCACATAGTGAAGAATAGGTTGGCAGATATCTCACATATTTATCATACTTGAATATGAAATCGAATATAAGATCGAAAATCAGCTCTTCTCGAGCTCAAAGCCCGTTTCTCGCCCGTCGTTCATGGCGCCCTCAATCGTTGCCCGAACCTGCGTTGACGGCCGGCCACCCGCCGATCTGCGCAAGCCTGGCGCTGGCCAACGCTTGCATCTGGGCCGGCGCGAGAGGCCATGCCGGATCGCTCCGCGAACCCGGAAACACCACATACTGGAAGGGGCCCGGAGGCGCGCCGTCGCCGTTTCGGGGATTTGGATTTGTTCCGCCCAGATTGACGGCAAGCCCGATGGCCATCTCGCCAAGCGGCGCGTCGTGAGGGCCGATATCGCCCACGATGGCGCAGCTCGTGCGTCCGTTCGTCAGATCGCGAACCATCGCCAGATCGCCCAATGCGCCTGTTCCCTGGGTCTCGTAAAATGCGCCGGGGAATACCAAATAGGGCACAGAGCGGGCATCGAGATAGCGATGCGTGTCGGTAATCGGCTGCGTCTTGTCCAGCAACGAGGTCATGGCGACAAAGTATCCGGGAAACGGATCGCCCGCTTTTTGCACATAGGCGGATGTGGGGTTCAGCGGATCCGGCACCAGAACGGATTGCCACTGTCCGTGCGGATACCCGGCATTACCCAGCGCATCGAGCCCGGTGTTTTGCGGATTGTACGCATTCGGCGCGCCGTCGGCATCGATGGCGATGTTCGACGTCACATAGAAATAAGCCGTGAAATTTGGAACGCGATAGATATTCACGCCATGATAGGTCAGCCACGGCGCCGCCCCGTTATTTCCCGTTCCGGACATGTTTCACCCCTGCGATTGAAGTGCGATGGATTTGGCGACATCGCCGGTGGATTGCCGGATGCCACTACGCTTTCCGAAGCAAACCTAGTTTTTTGCCGGGCTGCTGCTGCTTTGCGGTTCGGGCCCGGTTCCACGTAGGCTGACGAAGTTCTGCAAGGTATCGAACCAGAACGGCGCGCCCAGGCTCACCGCAATCGTGGTGATGGCGCAGCCGATGATCCATGTTGTCACGTCGCCCGGCGGCGTGTGTGACGGCGCCCATTGTACCCATATCGGGGTCAGATCGAATTGAGCGAGTCCCGACATCGCGCTGCTTTCGTTTGCCACGGCCTTCTCTGCGGCTGCCGTGAGCGTGCCGCAGCAATCCGGCTCGCTCCAGAGACCCCTCACGATAGCGATGGCGTCTATCTGGAAGACGAACGAAAGAACTGCCCCGATCGCAAGGCTGATATACTGAGAGAAACGCTTATAAATTCCCGACACCCGATCCATGCTTTGATCGAACCAGTGCTGAAGTCTCGTCTCGAAATCATCGAGACCGGTCTCACCCTCTCGAAGCAAGCTCGCCATAACCTTTTTGAACGGAGAATCCTTCATGCCCTGCACAGCCGTTTGCAGTGAGACCGCAGCTGCGGGGATTTGTCCCGTAACGTTCAGCACATGCAGTGCGGCCGTCGAAAACTGCTCGGCCGAAATGTAGGATGGAGTGCCTCCAGTCGGCGTTACGGCCGGATGCTTGATCAGCGAATTATAGAACTCCACTCCGTTCTGGCCTTCCACCATCATCGATTTGAGGCCGCTCACCAGCGTACTTGCTCGGAGCTTCAGCGCCGACGCCACGGCCTCCTGAATGGCGGTGACAATGAGCGATACGCCGAGAAACAGAAATGCCATCCCGATTGCGGTTTCCAGAGCGTGGCTGCCGAACATTTGATCCTCCTACGGGCTGTTGGATATCGTTGCGGTCAATCCCGTCCGATTTCCCCAGCGCGCTTCGAGTTGCTGCAATGTGGCCACGCTGTTCGTCACGCCCATCCCGTTCGGCGGCATGTTCGTGAGGACCGCGCCGACGGCGACGCAGCCTTTCAACTGGAACGGCCAGTTCGCGCTATGGATCTCGCAAAGACTGCGGCCCTGCTGGCCCGCTGGGATCATGTCCGGCGTGCCGTAAATTCCCAGCGCGGGATTGTGAAACACGACCGTGGCGCCGTGCGCGGGCGATTGATAGGGCAGGAGCTGATAATCGCCCACGGGGATGCAGGAATGTCCCTCGAGATTGTTGTTCCATGGCTGCTCGCACGTCACGCAGAAGGAGGCACCGTCGATCGACATGTGTCCGAAAGTGCCGGTTGCATTCGACAGGGTGCTGTCTCGAACGATCTCCAGATTCATCGGCAATCCCTCAAATGGTCGGTCATGAACAAGCTCTCCCCAGTGCGGCCGAACTCGCGCGCGACTTACCGCGGGCGCAAGCGTCTTCGTTCCGCCCGAACCCGAAAATCGCGGTACCCGCACGCACAAATTTCGGAAAAGTTACGCCCGCTTCGACAAGCGATACTGCCATGATCACTGCAATCGTTGCAATGGTAAAAGTATCGACGCTCAATTCTGGATTGTGGAGCCAAGACCTTCAAAGACTCCGGGCGATCGTTTGTGCCGCTCAGCTCTTCTCGACCTCAAATCCGGCTTCGCGCCACGCCTTCATGCCGCCGTCGAGTGCGGTGGCGCGGGTGAAGCCGAGTTCGCGCAGCGTGGCCGCCGCGAGCGTGGAGATTTTTCCGAATTCGCAGACCGTGACGATGCGCGAGGTGGGATCGGGGAATTCGTCGTTGACGCGCAGCTCGAGCTGGCCGCGCGGCAAATGACGCGCGACAGGAATATGTCCGGACGCAAACGCATCCTTCTCGCGCACATCGAGCACGATGAGATCGTTCGGACGCCGCGCGAGTTGCGCCCGCAGGGCATCAAGCGCGACGAAGGGCACGGCAGCGGCGGCGTCCGCCAGCAACTGCGTCACGGATTTGGCGCCGCTCATGTTGACGCGAAGCGCTTCAGTCAGATGCGTGGGAGCGGACAGGTTCAAGGTTCGCATCATTTCGACAAATTCCGCCCGTTCCTTTTTCTGCAGGCGCGGATTGTCGGCCAGCTCGGCGCCGATGGTCGAATGGCTGCGGCCTTTGTAGTCGTGCGCGGGATAGACCATCAGGGCAGGGTCCAGGTTCAGGAGCCGGCCGAACAGGCTGTCGTAGAGCGCATCGGGATCGCCGGTCGGGAGATCCGTGCGCCCCGTGCCGCCGATCAGGAGCGTGTCGCCCGTGAAGGCGCGATCGGTCGTCATCAGGCACATCGAGTCGCGCGTATGTCCCGGCGTGTGCAGCGCGGTGAGGCGCAGATTGCCGATCGCCAGCATGCAGCCGTCGTCGAGCCGCAGATCGGCATACGGTGCTGGGCTGTCGCGGTGCATGACGACGGGAACGTTCAGCATTTTTCCCAGCCGATGCGACGCCGAAAAATGATCCGCATGGGTATGCGTATCGATGATGTAGCGGATCGTCAGTCCGTCGCGCGCGGCGATGCCGCGGTAGCGGTCGATCAGGTGAATTTCGGGGTCGATCAGCGCGCCCGCAAACGTCTCCGGGCAACCGATCGCATAGGATTGGCATCCGCCGACGACAAACTGCTCGAAAATCACGCCGCGCCCCCATTTCCCCGCGAAATGATCGGCCCGCGAATTCTAAAATGCAAGCAGGTGTGCCGGCGTGTGGATCGATGCGGCGTATCCGGATTAATGTGGTGCAGTAATGATCGGACGGTGCGCGGCGATACGGACTTCCTTATCCGCCGCCGGTTCGAACCACGATGATGACCAACGCGAGCCACAGACATGCTCCGGGAACGGTTTCGATTCCGGCGCGTGCGCCGAGTCGCCGAATGCCGTCGACCGATGGCTTGGCAATTCTCACCCAGGTTTCCGCCGGATTGATCATCTGCGTTGTTCCCGCGCTCAGTTCGGCAAGAGCCTTGCGATGCGCGCGATCTCGTCCTTGATCTGCAGCTTGCGTTTCTTCAGACGCGCAAGCATCAGCTCGTCGCACGCACCGGCTTGAGCGAGGCTCGCAATGGCGTCGTCCAGATCGCGATGGCGTTGTGCGACCTCCACCTGGCGGATGCGCAGTGCATCCACGCTTTCTTCAAACGCGGTGGGACGGCCGGTTTCGGCCGCAATCGGTTCGGACGGAATGGAACGAAGCTCGCGCCGGAAACCCGGCTCGTCATGGGAACGCATGGCACCACCCTTGCGAATGTGTCTCTGCTTCCCTATCGGTGCCCCACCGATCCCGCTCGTAACGCACGATTCGAGTCGATGTTATCGTTAATAAAGTATTAATATGCTCAAAAAAGAGTTAATGTCAAGCGAATCCATCCGGGCGCGGACGATTACCGCGGGAACCGCATTTCGATCACGAGCTGGCTCTCTCAATTGCGCGGATCATTGCCCAATCAGATTGGAGGCGACCGCGCCGCCAACGCGTCGATTGAACATCCGCTGCTTTACCCGGCTCACAAACGCTTTTTCAAAGAAACTCGAAAATCACGCGTTTTCCGTCGCGCTCCACTCCATGCACTATAACTTCTGCCGCATTCACAAAACGCTTCGCGTGACCCCTGCAATGGCCGCTGGCGTCACGGATCGGGTTTGGGATATGTCTGACATTGCGGCGCTGATCGCGGCTCGGGAAGCGCCGGTAGCGAAACGCGGGCCGTACAAGAAGAAGGCGGCATGATAAACGGTCATATGATTGCGGCTTCGGTAATTACGGTCCTCGCTGCACTTCAGAATGCGAATTGTCATGCCGCAGGCATCTATTCAGACCACCCATGTTCGGAGGTCACGGTCTCGGGCAAGATAACAAAAAAGCTATTTGCCGAGGGCACACGAGAGGTTGTTGGCCTTATGGTGGAATTAGATAACGGGCAAATTGCGGAGGTGGAAATCCCGAAGTACAATGATTTCGCGGTATCTGCTGGTGCCGTAGCAGAGCTGGATCGTCTCGTAAAGAACGGCCCCAACGTAAAGTTTAAGGCCATTCCCGTTCCATGTGATGGCACGATGGCACTGCTGGACCTGTTACCGTGAATCAAATTTCAAAATGCGTCACTACCAATTTCTGACATCACTTGACAAACTCGATAAGTGGCTGCTGGCATCGAGTCCCGCGTTCTGGAATTCGGTGATATTGTGAAAGCGGGAATGGGAAATCGAGAGACATGAAAATCGAAGGCCATTGTCATTGCGGCAAGATCAGCTACGAGGCCGAGATCGATCCGGAGAGGGTCGTTATTTGCCATTGCACGGACTGTCAGGGCAACTCCGGCGCACCCTATCGGGCCAATGTTCCGGCTGCGGCCGAGAATTTCAAACTGCACGGGCAACCGAACATCTATGTCAAGACCGCCGACAGCGGCAATAAATTTGCGGTGGCGTTCTGCGGCGATTGCGGCTCGGCTCTATACTCGGCAAGGGTCGAAAACCCACCTGTTTTCAACCTACGGCTTGGAGCGGTAAAGCAGCGCGCGCAACTCACACCGAAAGCTCAGTTTTGGTGCGGCTCTGCGATGCCTTGGGTCCTGGACATCAGCCGCATTCCCCAGTCTCCGGACCAGACGCGTCCGGTTCGGAAATCGACAAGCGCAAACTGACCCGCCGGCGACTATCCGAATCAATCAGGATGGTTTCTTCGGCGCTGCGATGCGCACTTCGAACAGCAGCGGCCAGTCCTTGCCGGAGAGGAACAGCCGGTCGTGAAGCTTGTCATAAGCGATGCCGTTGGGAACGGCCTCGCGATCCGTGGCGCCCACAATCGATACGAGGTTCGAAACGTCGAGCCATCCTTTCACCGCGCCGGTTGCCGGATCGATTCTGGCGATGCGATCCGTCAGCCAGACATTGGCGAGGATCTCGCCTTTCACATATTCGAGCTCGTTGAGGCGCTCGACCGGCACCCCCTCGGCCGTGACGCGGAGCCGGCGAGACACCGTCAGCGTGTTGGGATCGAGAAAGCGCAAATCCGGCGTGCCGTCCGACAGGATGATGTTGCGGCCGTCCTGGGTCATGGCCCAGCCTTCGCCGTCATAATGGAATTCGCCGAGGCGGTGGAAATCCTTGAGCTGCCAGCGAAAGCCGATGCCGCCGCGCCAGGTGACGCTCACAAGCTCGTCTTTCCAGTCGACGATCCCTTCGCCGAACAGTCCCGGCGGAATGGAAACGCTGCGCAGCACCTTGCCGGTGGCAAGTTCGACGGCACGGATGGTGGATTGGCCTTCGTATCCCGTGCTTTCGTAGAGTAGCCCGTCGCGATACAGCAGGCCTTCGGTGAAGGCGTGCGGATCGTGGGGATAGGTTCTCACGATTTGGACCTGCGCGACCGGCAGTTGGGCGCGCGCGGCAGCGCTCGCGAAGAACCATATCGCGCAACAGACAAGAGAGGCTCGCATTTTCGTCATCGGATTGGCCGCTTGTGGACGCCGGTGGTCGTTTCCGTTCAATCTCTACGGGGTGATGCGGGAAAAAGGAATACCGACGATGTTAAAGCACTGGCGGATTGGCTTGGCGATCCTGGTGGCCTTTGGGATCGGTCAACTGAACCCCATCGGGTTCGCGTATTGGAAGATCGCGGAATGGAAGCTGCCGCAGATCCGTGCCGAGAGCCTCGCGCATCCCACGCCGTTCGAAAGCATCGCGCGAGCCAAATGGGTGGGCGAGACGGCGAACACGATCGCGTTCAACGACATCAATCATAACGCACCCGTGCACATCCTGATCATTCCCAAGAAGCGCTACGACACCATCCTCGATGCGCCGCCGGAAATCGTGGCGGAAATGGTAGGGCTGGCGGTGAAGCTCGCGCGCCAGAACCATATCGACCAATCCGGATTCCGCCTGGTGATCAACACCAACCCGCAAGGCGCGCAGACCGTCTATCATCTGCACATGCATCTTTTGGGAGGCAGACAGATGCATTCCTACGATTAGGGTCCGCGAAGCCCGCCTCGTTCATCCCGCGCGGGCGAGGGGAGTCTCCCGCACGGAGCGGCTTGCGGGAAAGCGCGCGGTCGCCGTCGTGCCGTGGTTCGGCTTGCTCGTGACCGACAGTTCGCCGCCATGCAGTTCCATCAGCGATTTGCAGATGGGAAGCCCGAGGCCCGTGCCTTCATGCCTGCGCGCCAGTTTGGAATCGATCTGGCCGAAGGGCGAAAGCGCGATGGCCAGTTCCGCCGCGTTCATTCCGATGCCGGTGTCCTCGACGGAGAGGCAGATGCGACCGCCCGCGTCGCACGCGGTGCGCACCGTGACGCGACCGCCGTCCGGCGTGAATTTCACGGCGTTCGACAGGAAATTGAGAAGCAGCTGCTTGACCACGCGCGCATCGGCGCGCAGCGGCGGCACCGCCGGCCCGGGCTCGAACGCGAGCGCGATGCGGGCCGCCTCGGCGCGTCCGCGCACCAATATCAGGCAACCGTCGACGAGGGCAGGCAGATCGACAAGCGATTCCTGCAATTCCAGCTTGCCGGCTTCGAGTTTCGAGAGATCGAGCACGTCGTTGATGAGCGCCAACAAATGTTCGCCGCTGCGACGGATGTCGTGCGCGTATTCGACATATTTTGGAATCGTCGCGCCGAACATTTGACCTTCGATGATCTCCGAGAAGCCCAATATGGCGTTGAGCGGCGTGCGCAATTCGTGACTCATATTGGCGAGGAATTCCGTCTTGGAGCGATTGGCGAAATCGGCCGCGCGCCGCGCTTCCGCCAGCGCGATTTCCTGGCGCTTGAGATCGTCGGTGTCGATCAGGAGACCGATGCCGAGGAGCGGGTTTCCGTCCGCGTCCCGGTCCTTGACGTCGAAGTAGAATTTGATCCAGCGGTGACCGTTTGGCTGGATCATCCGCAGATCGATCGAGCTCGCATGCGCCGCATGTTCGGCATTGCGAAAGAATGTTCTTGTGACCTCGCGGTCGGCCTCCACAAACAGTCGAAGCCATTCGTCTCCCACCTGCTTGAGCGTCTCGTCGCCGATCAGTGCGGCCAGCTCCGGCGAGATCCAGAACGACTTGTCCTTGTAATTATATTCGAACACGCCCGCATGTGCGGCGCGCAGCGCCAATGCGAGACGCTGGGACGCCTGGCCTGCTTCGTCGCGCGCGAAAGCGACTGCAGTGATATTCTGGCTGATGCCCAGAATCTCGTAGAGCCCGGACGGCAGACGGTTGCCGGCGCGATAGTGCACGGCCAGATGGGTCCAGCCTCCGCCGTTTTCGAGATAACGTATTTCGGCGTTGGCGACTCCTCCCTCCTGCGTGATGCGTTCGCGGATCGCGGTATCTTTCTCCCGGTCTTCCGGGTGTTGAACCAATTGCAGCAACGCCACGGGCACGGGTTGGGCGGCCTGGTCGTGTCCCAGCGAGAGTTCGGACGAAAAATAATACAATCCGGCGTCGGGATCGTAGCGCCAGGTTCCGATCTTTCCGTCGAGCAAGAGACGGTCGCGAACGGCATAGAAGGCGCGAAGGTCTTCCAGCGATCGGCATTCGCGCGTGATGTCGATCAGGATCGCGAGAAATCCCGCGTCGGTCGCTTTCACGTCCAGCCGATACCAGGACGCCGTTGCGCCGCGTTCGATGCGATATGGGCCGGAAGAACCGTCTCCGGTTTTATTCGCGGCAATGCTTGACAGAAATCTGGCAAGCTCGACGCCCATCAACGCCGCTTGCGTCGCGCCGAGCGCGTAAGCCAATTCGGCAGTGGCCGCGCTCACGCGACGGTCGGCATCGAGTGAAGCAGCGGCAAGTCCCAGCCGCTCCAATTCGTCAATCGTTGTGCTCATGGTCCGGTCGGCGTGCATTCTCGTTCGAAACACGCACAAGGTACCCATCGAAGGTTAATAACCGCTTTGCTGCGGCAAGGGTTTGTTAATCCTTCGGAGCCCGCTTCCCAATCGTCTCCGGCGACTCTATCCTTAAGCAGCCGGATCAACCCCCGAACTGGGAAACGCCGGTGTAATTGCCTCGGAATTCTTTTCAGACAAGTCGTAGATTTCCGTCCAACCAATTTGGCTGCGGTGACACAAATTGCAGAGAACCGGACTTACTCTGCATAATTTATGGACGAAAGGCAGGCGAAGCTTCTTCAATTTGTTGCAAAGACGCCATTCAAGGGTCCGGAGTCTGCGCGAGCATCTCGACGCGGTCGCGGCGACGGGTCGAAAAATCGAGTTCTGGTGGCGAGACGATGATGCAGGCCCGGGAGGCGACCGACTGGCGCGCCTGCTATCGTTGTCGAACAAAATTCGTGTCGGAGTCGCTCTGGCCGTCGTGCCAACTCGCGTGACCCCCGAATTGATCGATATGATCCGTCAGACCCGCAATGTGGATGTGCTGGTCCACGGATGGAGGCATCGGTCGTATTCGCTTTCTTCCGAGAAAAAAAGTGAATTTCCGCAATCGCGATCGTTGCCGGACATGGTGGAGGACGCACAACGAGCATTGGCCGCAATGAAATTTGCATTCCCGGATCATTGCCTGCCCGTCCTCGTGCCGCCATGGAATTCGATCGGCTCAAGTCTCCTGGATCAACTGCATGGTATCGGATATTGCGGCTTGTCGTGTCGCTCGAGCGATGCGCCGACACTGCTTCGGCCGCGTCAGGGCCTCGTTCAAGCCGACAGACATTTGGACCCAATGAAGCACAATGAGGACAAGGGGCGGCTCGCCGATGTCGCGCTCATGGAAAATCGATTGGGCGGCCAATTGCAACGCGGAGCGCCCGGACCCGCATGCATCGTATCGCATCACCTCGATTTTACCCCGGAGACCTGGGCCTATGTCGAAGAGTTGTTGTCGATGCTGGCGAATCATCCCGCCGTCAGCTTTGTGCGTGCCCGCGACATATTTTTTCCGGACGATTCGGATTCGCAAATTGCGGCGGCGTTTTCGCAGTGACGACGGCCCGCGCCGCGGCCGTTCGCTGGGAAATTTCGCTTCAGAGCGGCACTGTCACCGCGTCGAACACCGTGAATCTTGGCCCATAAGCGGACTGGAAGATGCCGATTCCGTCGGCCGGCCGGATCAGGTTGGTGCGATCGAGCGCGTTGAGGATTGTGAGCCGATCTTTCACCTCGCCCACGCCGGGAATCTCGAAGCTGCGTTCGATGCCGACATTGACCTGGAACACATTCGGCAGCGCCGTCGTATCCGCGAAACCCGCGCGCAGGCCGCTGCTGTAAGTCGTGTCGATGCTGAAGGACCAGGGTTTCCAGTTGTAGGTTCCACCCGTGGTGACGCCCAGAAGCGGCTGGTGGTCGAGCACGATATAGTTCGAGTCGATATAGGTGAGTTCGGCGGCGGTGAAATTGAACTGGCCCGTGTCGACGCCTTTCTGCATGTTCCGTCCAACGGTCACGTTGCCATAGGCGGAGAAGTTATCGCTCTTATAAGCCAGTGCGACTTCCGAGCCCCAGATATATCCGTTGCCGTAATTGAACGGCGCAAAGATCGGCACCACGCCGAATTGGCCCGTATCGAGATAGTGCTTGGTGATTTCGTAGAAATTGTCCTCGGACAGCGTCCATCCGTGTGCGAGCGTATGGAATAGTCCGGCGTCGAACTCCACATCGTCTTCGGTTACCGGCGTGGCAATGCCGGGCGGTTCTTCGGCCGTCGTGCCCACAAAAGCCGCAGGCGCGCCGCGCGAGATGCCCTGAAAACTCGGAACCTGCATGTAGCGCGCGACTCCTGCATGGAACGTCGTCTCATCCGTCGGCGCGTAGGCGAGATTGATGGTGGGATCGAGCTGATTGCCGCGGGTAAAACCGGACAGCGTGTCCCAGCGCAGGCCGACATTGGCGCGCAAGGTCGAATCGATCTGCCAAAGGTCGTTGAGATAAAGCCCGGTCAGAATATTCGTCGCACGCGTGTTGTTGATCACGTCGACCGGCATGTCGCTTGTCTGTACGCCGGACGCACCCGGAAACACCAGCGAATTGTCGTCGGCGGTGACGTCGTAATCGCCGTAATAGAAGCCCGCGCCGATCGTATGCTGACCCAGATTGTAGGTCAGGTCGCCCTGCAGCGTGTTGTCGAGATCGTAATGCGATGCGTGCGACGCAACACCCTGATAGATCAGTTCGCCGTCATCGTCGGGATCGAACCGTTCCGCGATGGAATGCGCGGCGTAGGAGATCTGATAGGAGAGCTGCTGCGTGAGCGCGCCGGCGAGCGACAGAACGGCGAGATAGTCGCGAAAATCGAGATTGGAATTGATCTGCTCCGATGAGATCGGCGGCGCGTTCGCGAGCGCGTATTCGGGCATGAGGCCGGGCACGTTCGGCAGCTGGTTGTTGCTGGCGGCCGCCGACAAGAGAAGGCTCAGCTTCGTGTCCGTATCCAGCGCATAGGACAACATGTCGAGCGTCTGGCCCTGAAGGGCATTGTCGTGAATGGCATTCGGCCCGGGAGTAGCGGAGCTGAACGCCATGTCATTCTGACTGTAAAGCGCGCTGGTGTAGTAACTGAAGGCGCCGTCGCAGCCGGCATATTGCGCGCTCGGCTGGATCGTCCCCCTTTGTCCGGCGAAGATCGTGGCGCTGCCGCCCGGCTGCTCGCAGCCGTCTTTGGTCTGGATGTCCACCACGCCGCCGGTCGCATAGCTGTATCGGGACGGAAGAATCCCGTCCAACAGATCGAGCCGTTGAATGAAAAGCGGATTGAGCATCGAGATGAAAGGCGGATTGGTGTTGATGTCGAGCGGGATTAACGCGCCGTCGATCTGATACTGAAACTGCGGACCTTCGGTATTGCGGATGTGTATCTGCTGGTTCTGGTCGATCGCCACTCCCGGCATCTGGGCAAGAACGTCAGTGATCGCGGTGTTGTCTCCGGCGGGCAGGTTGGAAATATCGGCGCTCGAAACGGCATAATCGTTGGCGCCGCTGACAGAGATGCCGGGGCCGTTCATTCGGATCGCGGTGACGACGACCGTTTCGATTGCGGAAGCAGAGGCATTGGTCGCCAGAGCAACCGGCTGGCCGGGGTCGGCGAGGGTGGGTGCCGCGACGCACAGCAGAATAAGCGCAATCGCAAGGACGCGGGTCGCCTGCCGCGGGCTGAGTTCCCGGCGGCGGCGGTCGGCACCGGAGCGCCGGCGCGTGCGTGATTTTCCCAATGGGTTGGAATAGTTCAAAAATTTCTCTCAGGCTCAAGCCGATCTATCGTTGCTATTAAGAATTATTCGCAATAGGATACGTTTGGCAATAGGGGCTATCGCTTATCGGCCGCGCTTTGTGCGCGCGGGTGGTTTGACGGCGTCGTTGCTTGGGGCAAGGCCTAATACGGGGAGCCAACGTGAACAATCCGATAGAAAATCCGCGTCAAGTCACCAGTCTGCACGGTGGTACCCGCAATTGGGTCCTCGCGGTATTTGCGCTGTTGCTGGCGGCCTTAGCGTTGATTCCCGAAACCGCGTCGGCGGCCGGGACTCCTTGCCCCCGACCGGGAATTGGGAGCGTCGTCGCGCCGCCGCCCGATTTGTACAGCGCCAATGGCGTGCTGACCGTCGCGTTCAACTATTTCACGAGCGTGGACGAAGCGGGGCACACCTTGTTCTGCTTCGTCACTCCCGATGGACAGCAATCGCCCACGCTCCACGTCAATCCCGGCGATACCATCAAGCTCACCTTGACGAACATGGTTCCCGCGGCGCCGCCATCCGCGCCGTCCGAGATCATTTCCGAAGCGTCGACACATTGCGGCTCGGCCACCATGACGATCACATCGGTGAACATGCATTTTCACGGCACCAATACGTCGCCCCGATGCCATTCCGATGAAGTGGTTCATACGCTGATCAATTCGGGCAAGACCTTCGTCTATACTGTGGTCATCCCCACCGACGAGCCGCCTGGGCTGTATTGGTATCATCCGCACGTGCACGGGCTTGCGGAAGCGGCGGTGCAGGGCGGCGCATCCGGCGCGATCGAAGTCGAAGGCATCGCCAATCTGCAGCCGGCGGTGAGCGGGCTTCCGGAGCGCTTTCTGCTGGTGCGCGATCAGCTGCTCACGCATTACAAGAAGAAGTCCGGCGGCACGCCGCCGGCATGGGACGTATCGCTGAATTACGTTCCCATTCTCTATCCGCAATACATCCCCGCGGTCATCAAGATGCACGCCGGCGCGAAGGAGTTCTGGCGCGTGGTCAACGCGTCGGCCGATACGATTACGGATCTGCAACTGGTCTATGACGGCGTGGCCCAGCCGCTTCAGCTCGTCGCCCTCGACGGCGTGCCGCTCAATTCGCAGGACGGCAAACGCCAGGGAACGATCCAGACACAACCCGACATCGTTCTACCGCCGGCGTCTCGCGCGGAATTCATCGTCACGGGACCGCAGGCAAGCGTTGCAAGCGCGGTTCTGCGAACGCGCGCCATCAATACCGGCCCCTTGGGCGACAACGATCCCGAGCGTCCGCTCGCGACAATCGAAACGACAGGCAGTGACGGCGCATTGCCGCGAACGCCCGCATCTGCAGGTCCGGCCAATGCGCAACGTTTCGAAGGGTTGGCAAGTGTGACGCCGAACGCCAGGCGGCGGCTCTACTTCTCCGAGAATCCGTCTGGAAAGAGGTTGTTCGTCACCGTGAATGGCCAACATCCGACGCCGTTCAACGCCGCCAATCCTCCCGCCATCACGACGACGCAAGGTTCCGTCGAAGATTGGACCATCGAGAATCACGCGACGGAAGAGCACGTCTTTCACATCCATCAGATTCATTTTCTGGTGTTGGCGGTGAACGGCGTGCCGATCCCCAGGAACCGCCAGCAGTTCTACGACACCTATCCCGTCAGTTTCTGGTCGGGATCTGGACCTTATCCAAGCATCAAGGTGCGAATGGATTTCCGCGGACCGGTGACCGGCGACTTCGTCTATCACTGCCACATTCTCGGGCACGAGGATGCCGGCATGATGGCGATCATCCGGGTGCTGCCGAAATCGAGTGCGGGTCACTTCGAAAACGGGAGCGCACCGGCGCATCATGTCTGATGCGTTCGGCCTCTTGCGACACACGCTGCTAGTCGCAGCGTTTTGGATCTGCTGTTGCGCTATCTCTCCGGCAAGCAGGCCGACGGCGGTGCAGCCGCTGATCGGCGCACATTTTTCTCTGGTCACGCTCGATGGACGGCGCGTGACGGAGAAAAGTTTCCCCGGCAAATGGCTTCTGATCTATTTCGGCTACACGTTCTGCCCCGACGTTTGCCCGACGCAGTTGAGCGAGGTGGGGGAAGCGCTTCACAGGTTGGGTCCGCTGGCAAGCCGGCTGCAGCCCATCTTCGTGACGGTCGATCCCGCACGAGACAGCGCAAAGGAGATGACGGCCTATCTCGAAGCGTTCGATCCGCGAATTGTGGGTCTGCGCGGCGACCCGGACGAAATCGAAGCGGCGGCGAAGCAGTATCGGGTCTATTATCGCGCCCGTGCGCTCGGCGACGGCAGCTACGCGATCGATCACAGTTCGTTTCTCTATGTGCTGAATCCGCAAGGCAGGTTCGTGGAGATTCTGGCCGGCAATCTGCCGGGCCACGATCTTGCAGACGCGTTGCGCAAGCTGGTGAAGTAACGATGCGCCGGCTTGCAAGATTCGCGTCGGCACTCGCGCTTTTGACCGGCGCAGCGCATGCGGCGCCGGTGCATTTCGCCAATGCCGACAATCCCGTGCTCGTCGAGCGAGGACGGCTCGTTTACCGGGACTCTTGCGCATCGTGCCATGGCCGCAATCTGCAAGGTCAACCTCTGTGGCAATTGCTCGATCGTTACGCAGGCCGGCGCGCGCCGGCGCATGACGCGACCGGCCACACCTGGCAGCATTCCGACGAAGATCTGTTTCACATGACGGCTCTCGGACGCTTTGCCGCGACGTCGCCGCGCGAGGTTTCGTACATGCCGGCGTTCGGTGGGGGGATGAAGGACTCCGACATTCTCGCAGTGCTGGCGTTCATCAAATCGCGCTGGCCGACGGGATTGCGTGTATCGCAGGCCATGCTCAATCCCGGATTTGCGGGAATGCCGGCTGATGCGGGAACGACGGACTGGACTCTGCCCCCCAACTGCAAGGCGACCGTCCGACGTTAACTCTGCTGCGTCGCCGCCGTCGCACGCTTGGCGCGAAAGGCGGAACCCGGGGAACTTTCCGCGAGTTCCGCATCTTCACCAATGCGCATCCTAGGGACCGGAGTCGCTTGCGAACCATTCGCAATCTCGTTATTGCTTTGGCCGAGCAGGTTCCTGTGCGAAAAGAGTCTGGGCAAGACGGAAGCGCCGAAATGTCGGCATGCCGCGTTGTCATTATCGGGGTTGTCTGAACATGATCGAGTTATCTTCGCCGTCCGCGCGCATGAAAGCGATCGCGCGCGCACTGGCTTCGGCAATAGCGCTCTCTTCGCTGGGGATCGGCAGCGCGTCGGCGATCAACGTGACGACGTATCACTACGACAATTTCCGGACCGGCTGGAACCCCAACGAGACGGTACTCACCCCCGCCAGCGTCGCCGGCGGAAATTTCGGTATCCTGGCGAATGTGGTTGCGACCGGAGATATCGGCGTTCAGCCTCTCATCGTTCAAGGCGTATCCATTGCCGGGGGAACGCACGATGTCGTCTACCTTGCGACCAACGCCGACAATGTCGAGGCCTTCGACGCGACGACCGGAGCGAAACTCCTGTCGGTGAATCTCGGCACGCCGCCGCCGAAGACGATTTTCCCCAGTCCCGTTCAAGTCGGTGTGCCGTCGACACCCGTCATCGACACGACGCAGAACGCGATGTTCCTGCTCACCTGCACCTATGAAAACAATCTGCCGGTCTATCGCCTGCACAAACTCAATCTCAGCACGCTCACCGACATCGTTCCGTCGGTCGTCGTCGCGGGGTCGACCAAGCTGGTCAGCGGCCAAGTGGTTCAGTTCCAGGCGACGGTGCAAAGACAACGTACCGCGCTTCTGGAGGCCAATGGGAAGATTTACGCGGGCTTCGGCAGCTTCTCCGACCTGGCGCAAACGACCTCGCGCGGCTGGCTGTTGGGCTGGAGCGCAACGACGCTGGCGCCGATGACGAACAACGAAGTCACGAATACCCGTGCGGGCAAGAGCGGTACCTGCAACCGCTATCAAACGGGAACCTGCTATCTGACGTCGATCTGGATGTCGCAAACCGGCATCGCGGCGGACACGGCGGGCAATCTGTTTTTCGTGACGGGCAATTCGCAGCCCGGCACCTACGCTCCGCCCAGCGTCATCCAGGAGAGCGCGGTCAAGATGGAAGGCGACCTCGCGGAGGTCAAAGACATCTTTACGCCTCACGAGGCCAACACGCTGGACGATACGGATTGGGATTTCGGCGCGGGCGGAATTACGCTTCTGCCTCCGCAGCCCGGCAAATATGCGAGCCTCGCGGTTGCAGCCGGCAAGAGCGGCATCATGTATCTGCTCAATCGGAACGATATGGGCGGTCATACCCTCACTGCGCCGGATAATGTCGTGGGCGAATACACCATCGGGGGCTGCTGGTGCGGGCAAACCTATTTCACGGGTTCCGACGGCATCGGCCGCGTAGTGTCCAGCGGCGACGTGACCGAAGAAGTGTGGAAGCTGCAGACGACGCCGACGGTGGGCCTGGTGCAGGAGAGCCAATCGGTTCCGCTCGATTCCGGACAAGATCGCGGGTTCTTCACCGTTGTCTCCTCCAATGGAACTGAGGCGCAGACCGGCATTATCTGGGCCTTGTCGCGCCCGACGACGACAATGGGGAACATTACGCTCTATGCGTTCAACGCCGCGGACAGTTCGACGATCTGGTCGTCGGTCGCGGGCACCTGGCCGAACGTCGAGGAGAACGCCAACGTCGTGCCCGTCGTCGCAAACGGAAAAGTCTATGTGTGGGGCGGCGACGATCTGGCGATCCTTGGGCTTGGCGCCACGCCGGGCGTTCCGCTCAGAAGAAGCACGCCCACGCCGCGCGTAGCCGGCCACGAGATCTACGGCACGGCCGTCGCGATCAACGGCAATATGATCAGCCTCAAGACTCGCACGGGCAAGATCGTGATGGTCGACAATTCCGCGGCGCAAGCGGCGGAACGCACGATCGAGTTGTTCGTCGGCCGGGCACTCGTCATCGACGGCGATTACGACGGCGCCGGCGTCATGCACGCCAAATTGACCACCCGGGCCAAGTCCTCGCCGCTGCTCTGGTACAGCGACAAGTAGTCGTTTCCGCGCGCCGCGTCTGCGAAGGTCGCGCGTCTCTGCGCGCGGTTTCCGGCCGTCTCGACTTTCGGGCTGCGCTTGGGCTCTATTTCCGGCCTCGACGGTTATCGACTCGGTCGATGGCCGTAATCCCGACAGGAGCCCAGCTTGGTTGATGCCGCCGTACCGCGCGACGCCCGTCCGCAGATCACGGGAAGCCTCGCGGGATTGAGCCTTCAGGCGCTGGGGATCGTGTTCGGCGACATCGCCACGAGCCCGCTCTATACGCTGAAGACGGTCCTCGACGTGACGGGCGGAAAACCGGGAGCCGCCGCCGTTCTGGGTTCGCTGTCGCTGATCGTCTGGACGCTCGTCATCATCACATCGGTCAAATATGTCGGCCTCGCCATGCGCATCGACAATGACGGCGAGGGCGGCATTCTCGCGCTGATGACTCTCGTAACCTCGGGGCCCCTCAGGCGACCGTTCCTCGTCGCTTGCGGATTGTTTGGCGCGGCTCTCATCTATGGCGACGGCGCGATCACGCCGGCCATTTCGGTGCTCTCGGCGGTGGAAGGCCTCAACCTCGTCTCGCCGGTGTTTCACAGCTATGTGCTGCCGGGTTCGGTCGCGATCCTCATCGCATTGTTTCTGTTCCAGCGTCAGGGCACCTCGCGCATCGGGGGCGCCTTCGGGCCCATCATGCTCACCTGGCTTCTCGTCATCGGCGCACTCGGCGTATGGGGAATCCTGCGCCATCCGGCGGTGTTGTGGGCGCTCGATCCGCTCTACGGCCTGCGCTTTCTGGCGCATGGCGGCATGACCGGATTCCTCGTGCTGGGAGGCGTGTTTCTTTGCGTGACGGGTGCGGAAGCGCTTTACGCCGACATGGGGCATTTCGGACCGAAACCCATTCGTGTCGCGTGGACGGCGATCGTGTTTCCCAGCCTGCTGCTGAACTATGCGGGGCAGGCGGGGATCGTGCTGGCCGGCGCTCCCACTGCGGGCAACATCTTCTACCAGCTCTGCCCCGGCATGGTGCGCGTGCCGCTGATTCTGTTGGCGACCGCGGCCACCATCATTGCCAGCCAGTCGATCATCACCGGCGCGTTTTCGATGACGCGCCAGGCCATTCATTTGGGCTGGTTGCCGCGCCTGCCCATCACGCAAACCTCGGCGCGGGGTTACGGCCGGATCTATGTCGGATCGGTCAACTGGCTTTTGATGCTGGTCACGCTCGGTCTCGTGCTGGGCTTTCGAAGCTCGGATCGTCTCGCAGCGGCCTATGGCATCGCGGTGTCGGGCACCATGCTTCTGACGTCGCTGCTGCTGTTCGATGCGCTGCGCGAAGTCCGCCATTGGCCTCTCTGGGCCTGCGTCGCCACGATGGCGCCGCTCGCCCTGGTCGACGCAACCTTCTTCGCGTCCAATCTCACCAAGGTTTTCGCGGGCGGATATGTGCCGCTGCTGCTTGCCTCTGCCGTTTACGGCGCGATGGCGATCTGGCATGCGGGCATGAACGCCATTGGCGTCCGCTTGAAGGAGGCGCTCGAGCCCATCGGCGATTTCGTTGCGCGAATCTCCGCAAGCCACATGGCGCGCGTTCCGGGCACGGCTGTTTTCCTCACGCGCGCGACGGAGCAGACGCCGCTCGTTCTCGCCTGGTATGTGCGCCACATCCGTTCGCTGCACGAGCACGTCGTCATCCTTCGCATCGACACATTGCCCGTTCCCTGGTCGCAGCCCGCCGGTCGCATGACGATCGACTGCCTCGCGCCGGGCATGTGGCGGGGATCGGCGCGCTACGGATTCATGGAGCGGCCGGACGTGCCGGCGCTGCTGCGCGAGGCGCGAGAGAAGGGTTGCGACGTCGATCTCGACGACGTCACCTATTTCATCGGCCACGAAACGGTGATCCCCCGCGCCGCCGTCAAGGGTCTGCCGCGCTGGATCGAGGCGCCGTTCGCATTCATGCAGCGCAACGCCGCGCACGCGACGGACTATCTCCAGGTGCCCCACAACGCCGTGGTCGAGATCGGACGCGAAGTCGAGATTTGAGACTGCCGGTGCGTCATCGATCCTCTTCCCCCGCGCGCGGCAGGGCTGTCCGGGGAAAGTGCTTCTGCAATGCAGACGAGTCTTTTCGCGCGGCATCGCAATCCAAGGTGGGTGCATTTGGCGCTCCCTCGACGGTCCGGCTCTTCCAATCCTCGTGTCGGGGAGACCAATTCCCCCGCCAAGCGTCGAAATTGCAATCTGCGCGAGTCTTTTGGAGCCATATCTGCAACCGAAAAGCTTTCCCCGGACAGCCCTGCGCGCGCGGGGGAAGTGCCGAGCAAAGCGAGGCGAAGGGGGAATATCACGATTTCCCCCTCCGTCACGCGCGCTGTCGCGCGCGTGACACCTCCCCCGCGCGCGGGTGAGGAGGATCGAAATCGGAATTCCACACCGCGTTAGCTTCTGCAGAATCCGTGACCCGCCAGCGGATTTTTTTTGCGAAAATTTTGTCGTTCCGGAATATTGTGGAGATTCAAAGGCTTGATGCGGCGGAACAGGGACCTCGATACCTGTTATCACGCCTGTTATCGGTCCTGTTATTGGGCCTGTTGTGGGGCCTGTTATCCGCTCTGTTATCGACACTGCATTCGGACCGGCAGAAATCCATGCAGGAACTTTCTGCTGCACCGCAAACAAGTCGCGTTTTCGGAAAAATCCAGGGTTTGCCTCGATGTCCACAAATCCGGGTCGAGTATTTTCCCCTGTTAAACACGAGAATAACAGGGGAACTATTTGCTGCGCCGTACCCGAAACGAAATCTCCCAACCGATTCAACGGAAGGGGTGAGTCCCGCGAAGCCCCGATCGGTCGTTTTGCCGAAATAACAGGACGATAACAGGAGCGCGCGCCGCGCCGGACTGCGTCCAGCTGCGCAACAGAAGCAATCAACTCCGCGCGGGCGACCCATGCGAGCGCAGCACCTGCTGCGCGCTTGCCGGATTGTCCCTTGTACCTGCGTGTGTCGAAGCCTTGCAAATGCTCTTTCCTTGCCGCGAAAACGACAATCGTGGCGCTGCAAATCGCCTCGCACAAGCGAACGAAATCGATTTGCGAAAATAAAGTTGGAACGAAAATCGAAACTTTGGCGAATTTTGCGCGCGAATTTATTGACGGGTCAGGAGGTTATTGAAGGGCAGATTTTGCCAAATTCTTTTTTTGATCCGGCAACCATCGAATTTCCATCGCCGACGCTCGCGGACGAACCGGCGTGCTTCATCAATTCGCGCCTACTCGCATTCGACCGAAAGTCGGAATACGACTCATCGGCACGCATTCAATGCCATTGCTCTGTCATTCAAGGTATTCCGCGATGTATAGACCGAATATTGTTCGTTCGACGTCTTGTTTAAGGTTGGTCAACGGTATACGCATTCCGCCGGTACGCCTAAGCAAGACTTGAGATGAATTCGCATCAAGTCGTTGGAACCAAAAGGGGAGGGTATCCGCAGTGAAAAAGGCAATGGGGGGACTACTCGCAAGCACATTGATTTGTGGCTTTATCTGCCAGGCGCCAATGGCGGAGGCCGCGAGCGTGACCGACACGGTGATTCACGACTTCGCGGGCCCAGTCGCGGATGGCTCATATCCGCAAGCCCGTCTCGTTCCAGTCGGAAATGACAGATTGTATGGCACCACGGAAACGGGTGGCGCAGGAACCCAGTGCGGTGTCGCCGGCTGCGGTACGATATTCGAACTTTCCCAAAACGACGGGAAGTGGAAATACAAAGTGCTGCATTCGTTCGTGGGCTCGGACGGAGCGTGGCCTGTCGCGGCCCTGATAGACGTCGGCGGAACCCTTTATGGAACGACCGTATATGGCGGCACCGGATTTGGCAGCGATCAAACATGTGCCGGGCACGCCCCTCCGTCCGGCTGCGGCACGGTCTTTTCGATTCAGCCGAACGGTACAAACTTCAAGGTGCTGTATTCTTTTACGGCCAACACCGGTGACGGCGTCTACCCGATGGCAGGGCTGCTGAATGTCGAGGGATTGCTCTATGGCACCACGTTCGCCGGCGGCACGAACGGCACGGGTAGTTTGTTCTCCGTGAGCGCGTCCGGGGTAACCGACAAAATCCTCTATGACTTCGGAACCACGACCAGCGGCGATGGGTACGAACCGGAGCAAAGCCTGACCAATATCGATGGTACCCTCTATGGCATGACCGATCATGGCGGCGCCGGAACCTGCGATACAGGCTGCGGCACGATCTTTTCGTATACGATCGGGAACGGGCATTACGCGAAATTATATTCCTTTCTGAACAATGGCATAGATGGCTCGTTCCCGGCGGGTGCACTCGTCAAAATCGGTGACACTTTGTATGGGACGACCTACCTGGGTGGCAGCGTCATGCATTGCAACGGGCTCATGACCGGTTGCGGCACGGTTTTTTCCTTCAAACCCGGCAGCGGCAATCCGCCCACCGTGTTGCACAACTTCGCAAATGGCCCGGATGGCTCCAATCCGTTGGACACTTTGGTGAATGTCAACGGCACGCTTTACGGCACCGCGTTACTGGGGGGAAGTCAGACGAGCTGTGAAGGCGCGTGCGGCACGGTCTTTTCGATCTCTCCAAGCGGAGCACATTACAAAACCGTCTACGAATTCTGCGGAGCAACTTGCAACGACGGTTACTACCCGTATGCCGGCTTGGTCCAGCTCAATGGCGCCCTGTATGGGACGACGCTTAGGGGCGGCGATACGAAGTGCAGCACACTGGGATGCGGTATCGTATTCGAGCTTCCTGAGGATTGACTACGCCGACGAATATCTAAAACTCGAAAGCGTCAAATCAAGGCGGGGTCTGACTCGAGCGAGGGCCAAGGGGGAAATCAATATGACAAGACCATCGATCATTTCGGTTGTGGCTGCCGTGTTTCTCACGCTGGGCTTTGCGCCCGCGCAGGCGCAATTCAACGTCACCACCTATCACTACGATAATTTTCGCACAGGCTGGAACCGCGGCGAGACTGTGCTGACGCAAAGCAACCTGGGATCCTTCGGGCTGTTAAAGACTGTCACGCTGGACGACCAGGTCGACGCGCAACCCCTGCTCGTCAATGGTCTCACGATCAACGGCAGCCGGCACAACGCGCTCTACGTCGCGACGGAGAACAATTCGGTATACGCCATCGATGCGCAGAGTGGACAGGTGCTCCTTCGGAGGAATCTTGGTTCACCCGTTCCTTGGTCCGACCTTCCAGGTTACTGCAACAACAATGGTCTCAACGTCGGCATCGATGGAACGCCCGTGATCGATTCGACGAGCGGAAACATATATGTAATCGCCTTTGTCTTGCGCGACGACAAGCCTGCGTACTTCCTGCATGCGCTGTCACTGACGACTCTCGATGATTCCGCTGCGCCGACTAAAATCTCGGCGACGGGCATTCTAAGCAATGGAAGGACCTATCGATTCAACGCGGCCGTGAATCGCCAGCGGCCAGCGCTTCTTCTTTCGAACGGCACAATATACGCCGGCTTTGGCAGTTTCTGCGATTTTGCCACGAATGAATCGCGAGGATGGGTGTTGGGCTGGAATGAAGCGAATTTATCGCCGCTGGCGTCCAACAAATTGACAAACACGCTTGCCAAGTCGGTCGACCAGTTTTTTCTGACCTCCATATGGATGTCCGGGTTTGGATTGGCCGCGAATGCGGGCGGGTCGGTTTACTTCGTAACTGCAAACTCCGATCCCAGTGGCACGTCATATAACAGATTCACGAATATCGCCGAGAGTGCCACCGAAATTAGTGCCGATCTTAGCACCGTGGAAAGCCTGTTCACGCCGAGCGATCATGCGCAACTCGACCAGAATGATGGCGACTTCGGGGCCGGCGGCTTGATGCTCCTGCCCCAACAGCCGGGGCGGTATCCCGACCTTGCAGCCGCCGCCGGAAAAGACGGCAACCTGTACATTCTCGACGCCGATGGTCTAGGAAGAAACCTTGCGACCTTGTCCATCGGTGCCTGCTGGTGCGGGCCGTCCTACTATGAGGACAGCGCCGGACTTGGTCGCATTGTGGCGAGCGGCGGCTCGACGATTGGTGTTTATGTAAACTCAGGCAAGTCGAAACCGAACTTTGTTTCGAAGTCCCAATACACGCCTATTGCGAATGGACAGAATCCTGGGTTCTTCACCAGCGTGTCTTCCAACCGCACGACTGCTGGAACCGCGGTTGTTTGGGCAGTCGGACGGCCTACAGACAATTATCCGGCCTATGTCGATCTCTATGCGATAGATCCCGACACAGGTGCGTTGCTGTTCAGCGGGCTCGCGGGCGAGTGGCAGAATACCGGCGGGGACTCAAACATCGTACCCGTGGTTTCGGATGGGTTGGTGTACGTCGCTTCGGATCAGTTATTGACGATATTCGGACCCGGCGGCGATCCACACGCACGATTGCCAGACGTGCCGCATGTCGACATGCGCGCACCGCTTTCTCCGGGCGAGCACGAAATTTACGGTATTGTCGAATCGTCGAAGGGTCCATTCGTGACGATCAAAACGCGAATGGGAAGTCTCCTGTCCATAGACACGACCAACGCGAGGCGAGCCTCCCGCTATGCACAGCCGGCGCTTGGCACCGCGGTTCTGGCACGCGGACGCTTTGCAGGCGGGAACTCACAATTTAACGCGGATGCCGTTCTGCACGCGATCAATCATCCAGCGATGTGGTCGCCGGACCGCTGACAAGGCAACTGTTTTCGACCGGGAATGAAGTGCGGAGTGGATTGAATGCGCAAATAGGATATTCTTGGGGTATACCGATCACGGTCGAGCGATCAGAATGGATTTGTTTGGTAATCGAATCGGCTATTCGGGAGTTCACTGGTAACAAAACTTGGTGGGGGCGGGCACAATGTCATGGGCAATTCGAATTCCAATAGTTGTTTTTCTTTGCTTCGGCGCGATATCGGTCTCATCCGATGCATACGCGCAAGGTGCGGATTCGACAGAAAAAAAGCTAAATTTATTGGCCGACTTCGCCGAAAAGATTTGCGGTGACATACCGCTGTACTCCGATGAAAAAACGGGGACTGCGAGCGTTAAGGCCGACGCCGAGTTCGACAAGCTCTTGAAAAAATTGGCCAATATCGGTGTCCGTGCAAGTGCCAGCGGTAGCATCGCCACGTTTCATGGCGTCATGCAGAAAGATAAGTTTGCTGCAATTCATGACAACCTCGAGTGCAGGCAGAAGATGGTCGACGATTTGCTGACCGACGTCTTTCCACCACAAGCGGCGCCGACACCGCCGCCAACCCATCACAGACCGCCTGTTCTATACAAGGGACCTTTTCCTAGCTCCGAGGACGAACAGAATTTTCGTGCCGCTTTGACAGCGGATACCGCGCCAAAGGCGTTCGCCATTTATTGCGTGGCCGATTCTCCAAACAGCTACCGGTACGCCGAAGAGATTCTCGAAGCGATCCGAAAGGCAGCGTGGCCAACTGACGGCTTGATCCACGATTCGACTGGCAAGAGTTTCCAGCCGCCAGACGGCGGCGTCGAAATCGCAGCAAAATCGGAATCCCTGCCCGGTATCAAGGTACTACAGGACGCACTCTCCAAAATCAAAATTGACGCAACATTCAGCAAACAAACCTGGATAGGCGACGACAAGATAGAACTGTATGTTGGAAAACGACAATGAAATGGGTTACGAGGTCACGGTGACAGATCATTTTTGCGCCAGACAAAGCTGGCGAGTTTCCGCCGGTGAAAGTCCGGTCTGAGCAGACTGTAGCGGGCGCTCGGTAGTGAGTGTTGCGACGTCGCCAATGATGGCGGATGCGAAGAGTACTCAGCAATCCGATAGGGTGCGTATTGAGCCATTGAGCGCGGGCGTTTATGGCGCGCGCGCCTGACCAACTCATATCGCGGTCGCGATCGGGCAGGGTATTGCTGCCGTTCGGGACCGCTCAGCGAGCGGGTAGAACGGTGGGACGCGTACCAATGGGTCCGGTTGTCCCTTTCTTATGGACCACCGTATATGTGCCCGTGTTCAACACGGTGACAGTGCTGCCGTTGGTGGTGACCAATTCTTCCCAACTGCCCCCCGTCACGTAGGGATACTGGATTCTGTAGGCGTACTGCTCGGAACCGGCGGCGTTCCCATCCCATGCCTCCCAGTTCACGCCAAGGACGATTTGGGGGCCTCCGTCTTTCTTGCCGGCATCGATTTTGTATCCCGCGCCCATCACCAAAACGCCGTCCAGGCACTTGCCCGTCTGCGTCGACACGTAGCGAACGGAATCGCTCGTGCCGATCTCCATTCCATCGCAAAAATTGTCGAACGTGATTTTGGTGCTACCGGCCATCGCGCCGGCGCTCCACATGGCGCAGCAGATCGCAATCGGAAGAATGGATCGTCTCATGATTTGCCCCTTCCCAACTTCGCGCCCGGATTCAAAAGAGTGTGGCGAGATAGACTTGCCCTGCGTACTGAAAGACGACGTACTGGCCATTGCCGCTGATGCTTTCGGCTGTCGCGCCAACGCTGCTGCCGCTCAGACACTCGAGTTCGCCGGTTTGCATGTCCTTCACGAATACGCCGTAGCCGCCACCTACCGTCGTGGCGCATCCGGCATCCGAGCCGAGAGCGGGAGAGTCACTGGCGAATAAATTATATCGACCGTCCGAGGAAAGGCCGATGGCGACGGAGTATTCCCCGTCTGCCTCGGAGCCGGCACTGGTTGACGAGACGAGCTCCGTGGCCTGCGTCGTTTGGTTGTACAGGAATACCTGATCTCCCATTGTGCCGCCAGCTACCAGGTCCCTGGCGGGACTGGAGAATGTGGCATAGGTCCCGTCCGGGGTCAGTTGTCCGGTGGGTTGACCGGCAGCCGGCATTCCCTCCGTGCCGTTTGTCGATCGCGTCACGTTCGTGAACGTGTTCGCAAACTGGTCCCATATATAGTCGGCGGAATAGTTGACGCCTTCCACCAGATTCGTTGCCGTGCACACGAGCAAAACGAACTCGCCAGTGCCGTTGGTCGCCACGGGTGTACAGCCGGCATTATTCGGCTGGCTGCCGTCGGGCGCCAGCATCTGCGTCAAGGTTCCGCTGCCGACATTGTAAGACCAGACCTCGCCGGCGGTAGCGGGGCTGTCGACGACCGGCATGAAGATGAAATAGCTGCCGTCGCCGCTGATCATCACGTTGTCCGCTCTGTCCGCGCCGCCGGTGTCCGCAAAAGTCAGAGTCGTCTGCGTATTAACGTTGTAGAGGAAGTCATCGCCGCTCCCGCCGGAATCGCCGGGCGAGTATCCAACAAGGCTTCCATCGCCCGAAATCGATTCCCACGAGTTGCTCGTGCCTTCCGGCAGGCTGGTTGGGATTGCGGTGAGCGTCGCGTTCGGCACGTTGTAGATGTACTGCGTGACATTCGAACTTGAGCTTCCCGGCAGGTTTGAAGCTTTGCTCGTAAAAACCACATTGGCGTTGTCTGACGTCCAGACTTGCGGACTGCCGTCCCAGCTTGGCGCATTCCCGGGCGTGCCATCGGCGGCGGCGGAAATCATGATCACGGAAAGAGGCTGCGCGGGGGCCGCCCAGGCGTTGCTCGTCCAGTTGGAAAAATCGATGGTGAAGGTGGCGCCCTTCGGAATGGCTCCGGTCGCCTTGGCGCGCCAGCTATACGTCACCCGGTTGCCGGCGAAATCGGCGACCGCCGGATTACCGCTGCACAATTTCCAGTTATGAAGTCTCATTCCTCGGGTGCAACGGTCCCAATCGGCACCGCTGAGCTGCGCCTTGTAAGCGTTCGTCCCGTCGTCGGCCGTGAACGGGCTGCAAAGCTTTCCGGCCTTCGCGCCGCTGCAGGAATGAACTTCAGGGGTTTTCGAATTGAAATCCGTTCCCAGCGGCAGCGCAAAGAGAGAAATCGGACGCCCCGTATCGTTCACGACAAGAAATCTGCCCGAAGCGCCGACAGGCTCGGCCGACTGTCCCTTAAGATGGCTCTTCCCGTCGAGATCGACTTGAAACCACTTGGCAATCGCACTGGCCTTAAATGCCTGACCCTGGCCATTGTTGAGGTATCCCTTGGTCCCATCCTTGCTGCAAAGGACGGCGCCGCCACAGCTCTTGTTCGCGAGTCCGAACGCAATTGAATTTGCAGCCTGCGCGTCGCAAATGCCGAATGCGTTGACGGCGAGCGCTGCCAGGAATCCGATTGTGAAATATTTCATGGAAGTCCCCCCTGGGCACGACGGAAATGAATTACATTCGATGTATCCTGAGATGATCTTGGGTTGCCGCGGACAATATCATTAATCTGAAACGCGTTGAAGCCTCGAACACCACGGACGAGGCTGCCGACGCGGAGGCGCAAATTGGTGCGCGCGCAAGATATTGTTTTGGATTGGTTTTTTGGCATTTATACAATCGTCTACCGCTGGTTTGGCTCTCGTCGGGAGCGCGCCCCGCCTTGGTGTCGTGCCGGATCGGGTCACCGTCGAATATTATCGGCGAAGGGCCGCGGCGCGCCGTGCGCTTCTCGGTCCGCCGCCCAAGTGACGAGCCGCCGGACCTGGGCTTCTATCCGCTTGTTGCGGTAAGTACTTATTAACCGAGCGCCGTCCCCGCGCGATGCGTTTGCCCATAATAATCTCAAATTAGGAGGACGTTCGCTACGTTGGCCTCCCGGCCGGCGAGGGCGAGGCGAGCGTGCGCAAGTTTATCCGGAAACGGCCGGTTGGACCGTCGGCGAGTGCTGTGCGTTCGCAGAGCCGCGGCTATATCGTGGTCGCCGGTCTGTTTTTCACATTGCTCGTCGCGGCACTGGCGACGAGTTGGGCCGCCATCGAGCTCGTCAACATCACGCGCGCCTATGCGACGGGCGAGGGCCGTTTTTCCAAAGCGGAAAAAATGGCGGTGCTGGACATGTACCGCTATGCCGACACCGGGGATGCCCGCGATCATCGCGCGTTCCTGATCGATATCGCGGCGCCGCTCGGCGATCGCTCCGCGCGCGCCGCGCTGGAAAAATTGCCGCTCGATTTTGTTGCCGCGCGCGAAGGACTTTTGCGCGGACAAAACCATCCGAACGACATCGACGGCCTGATTTTCATGTTCGAGTGGTTCAGGTGGTGGCGCCCTTTCGCTGCCGCGTTGGAAGATTGGCGCATTGCCAACACTCAAGTCGCAGAACTGCTCCACGAGGAAGAAGCGCTGCATGCATCGGTTGAGAACGGAAACTTCGGTGCCCGCGCACGCGCCAGATTGTTGCATCGCATTGCCGCTCTCGATCATGCGCTCACCAACCGCGAAAACACGTTTTCCACGCATATGGGCGAAGCGGCGCGCGGCGCCACTGCACTGGTCGTGCTCCTTCTCGGCATTGCCACGATCGTGCTGTGGGCGATCGGAACGTTTTTCGCCACGCGACTGTTCCGCGCGCAGCTCGCGCTCGACCGCCAGCTCGCGGCCAGCGAAGGTCGGTTCCGCGATTATGCCGAAGTCGCGTCCGACTGGTACTGGGAAATGGACCGCGACAATCGGATCACGTATGTGTCGGAACGTTATCATTCGATCGTCTCCCGGACGGCGGACGGCGTGCTCGGCTTCGACGCTACCGCCATGATCCTGAGGAGCGCCGACGATCCCGTGCATCGCGACGAATGCCTGGCGGCCATCGCGGCGCGGCTTCCCTTCCGCGGCCTTTGCCTGCGCTTCACCGCGACCGACGGAACCAACGGCTATTGCGCCATCTCGGCCAAACCGCATGTCGGCCGGAGCGGCGAATTTCTCGGCTATCGCGGCATCGGCGCGGACATCACGGCGCAGGTCTACGATGCGCAGGCTCTCAGGGACGCCAAGACCCGCGCGGAGGTCGCCAACCGCGCCAAGTCGGAATTCCTCGCCAATATGAGTCACGAGCTGCGAACGCCGCTCAATGCCATTCTCGGTTTTTCCGACATCATCGCAACGCGCATGTTCGGCGATCTCGCGCTCGACCGTTATTCGAATTATGCCCGCGACATCCACAATTCCGGCGCGCATCTGCTCTCGATCATCAACGACATCCTCGACCTGTCGAAGATCGAAGCGGGCCACGCCGTGCTGGAGGAAACGGACACGCCTCTCGACCGGATCGTGTCGGAGGCGTGTACGCTTCTGGGCGACAGCCACAAGCACGTCGCGTTTCGCATCGACGTTCCGAAACCCTCGCCGTGCTTGCGCATCGACGAACGCAAATTCGTCCAGGTCCTCGTCAACCTGCTGTCGAACGCGTTCAAGTTTACCCCGGCCGGCGGCAGCGTCACGCTCGCGGCCCGTGCGTCCGACGACGGCGGGCTCTGCGTCACCATCAGCGACACCGGCATCGGAATCGCGGCAGCCGATCTGCCGAACGTGCTGGCGCCGTTCGGCCAGGTGGAGTCTGCCTTCAGCCGCAGGCATCAAGGCACGGGCCTGGGCCTGCCGCTCGCCAAGTCTCTCACGGCGTTGCACGGTGGCGTGCTCACGCTGGAGAGCACGGCCGGCGCCGGAACGACCGTGACGGTGTCGCTGCCGCGTTCGCGCGTGATCGCCCTGCAGCCCGCACCGAGGACGCTTCTGAGCGCGTGAAAATGGTTGACGGCGTGCAACAGGCCGACGGGATCGAGCCCCCGGGACTTGCCGCAATCCGTGCGATGCAAATAACCTGCACGGGGGCTCGCCATATGGTCTATCGTGCGGCGGTCGCGACGGCAGTCGCCGGCAATGGTCGGTTCTTGCGACCGCGAAGCGGGTAACGGAGTTCGGATGCAATGAAAAGATTATTGGCGGCGTTGGCGCTTTGCATTTCGTTCTCCGGAAACGCCGTCGCCGGGCTCAATCATTTCGAACATATTATCGTCATCGTGCAGGAAAATCGGACGCCGGATAATCTGTTCTACGGGTTCTGCCAATATGTCAGTTGCAGCACGACCCCGAGTGCCACCCAGTACGACATCCAGACCGCCAACTGGCTCGACAAAACATCGCCGGGTGGGGTGATTCAACCATCGCCAGTGCCTCTCGCATCCACCTGGAGTCCCGCCCACAACCATCCCTCGTTCGTGACGTTGTGCGACGCGAACGCTACGACAGGCGTGTGCGCGATGGATGGGGGCAATGGCGTGGAATGCGAGGTCGGCAACGGTGTCTGCCCCTCCAAACTGGCGTTCATGTATGTCGACAACTCGACCGGCGTCTTGAACCCCTATCTGCTTCTGGCAGGCGAGTACGGCTGGGCCAACTACATGTTCCAGACCAACCAGGGGCCGAGCTTTCCGGCGCATCAGTTTCTGTTCGGCGGCTCGTCGGCTCCCAGCGAGCTGGACGATCACGCCGGTGTGTTTGCTTCGGAAAATCCGGCGAACGGCAGCGAACTGGCGGGCTGTACCGCGCCGGCCGACCAGACCGTGCAGCTGATCAACAAGGAAGGCGTGGAGAGAAAGGTCAACGTCGTCTTTCCGTGCTTCGAGCGCACGACGCTTTCGGATCTGCTCGGCGATAAGGGTATCACCTGGCGCTACTATGCCGTCGACGATGCGAATCTCTCCATCTGGGATGCGCCGAATGCGATTCAGCATATCTGCGTGGCGAGCGCCGGCAGCTGCTCTGGAAGTTTGTATACCGGCAACGTCGACAACACGCCTTCGGACATTCTGAGCGACATCGCCAATTGCAATCTGCGCCAGGTGAGTTGGGTCACGCCGATCGGGCAGAATTCGGATCATGCCGGCAACAACGAGGCGGGAGGACCGGACTGGGTTGCGTCAATCGTCAATGCCGTCGGGACCAGCACCTGCAAGAACAGCAATAAGACATCCTACTGGAACTCGACCGCCGTGTTGATCGTCTGGGACGATTGGGGCGGCTGGTACGATCACGAGCCTCCCACCATCCTGCCCAGCCCCTATGGCGGCTATCAATACGGCGCGCGCGTGCCGTTCATTTTCGTGTCGGCTTATACGCCCGAGGAGTTCATCAGCAACACGCGCTATGATTTCGGCAGCATGATGCGCACCATCGAGCACAATTTCGAAATTCCGGAAGGCGCGCTCACATTCGCCGACAAACGGGCGGCCAACGACCTGTCCGCGTTCTACAACTTCGCAGCGACACCGCGCGCCTTCAGGGCCATTCCCACTGCCAAGAAGGCCCAGGATTTCATAAACGACAAAAGAAAGCCGACCGCGCCGGATAACGATTGAGGCGCGCGCGGATGGCCATGGCGTGTGGACGACCACTCGCCGCGAACGGCGCCGGGATCCCCGGCGCCGTCCATTCGTCGAAGGTAACGCTTAGAGAGCCGGCACCGTCCCGGTGAGAAACGAAGGATGGACTTTATCTTCCTTGCACACCGGCTTTTTCGTATTCGTCATCGTCTCGTCATAACCGTCTACTCTATTGTAAGACGCAGCACCCGTCCCCCATATATCGATGGCCCACACGGTCACGCCGTCGCCATTTGGGAGCGGCGTACGGCCGTCTGTTCCTAGGCAGGTGTCTTTCTTACTTGACCACGCCGCGTTGGCCTTGAACGCCTTCCTCGCCCAAACGTTGCATTGCGCCTGCGTCTTCATCGCTCCTCCCTCCCCAAGGTAATCATGCTCGGTCGATGGCGCAGACGCAGGCCCTGGGCCGCCCGACGATAGGCCGGAATAGACACCGGCCGAGGATTTGCTCGAAATCGGACCTGCCGAATACGTTACCCATGCCATACAATCGCCTGTCGATTGCGCCAGCGCCGCTCCGGACGAAGCCGAAACAAAAAGCAGACTTGCACCAAGTGACACCAAAATCGCATGTAATTTTTTCATTGTAGTCTCCCTGGTTTTCCAGTCGTACCAATATTGGCAAGGTGGCTGGACTTTATGGTGTCATCGTATCGATGACTTTGCCTTGCCGCCAGAATGACGTAGTGCGGCGCGCTATGCCGCCGTACTCACGCGGTCCTACCGCTAATACTCTGTAATACATGGCGAATCGCAGAATAGATCGCGAAGACGACTGCCTGGTCCGCGATGCAGGCGTCGCTATTCGTCGAGATATTTTCCGGTGTCGGCGCCGTCGAGGCGTCGCACGCGCGCGTTCGCCAAAACCTCCGGCGCCATCAGCCGCGCATTGACGCCCATGCGGGTGGCGGATTTGTCCACTGGCGTCCAATGCGTGACGCAGCCGCAATTGCGGCAACGGTGGAATTCGATCGACCTGTCGTCTCACATATATATGTCGGTCGGGCCCGCGCCGATGCGCACCTGGCTCGGCGCATAATAGGCCCACAGCACGCCATAGCGCCGGCAGATGGAGCAGTTGCACTCGGTGACGGTTTCAGGCGCGACCGCGATCTCGAGTTTCACCGCGCCGCAATGGCACGAGGATTCGATCATGGTTTGTGTCTCCGCCCAGGCGGGTTCAGGGATATCCGCCGCCGCCGGGCCCGGGACCGCCGCCTCCCGGATTGGGCGTGTTCGGGCCCTGACCCATCGGAACACCCGGGGAGGCATTGAAGAGCTGTTGCAGGAAGGTCAGCTCGCGGCCGCGCGCGGGAGTCTGGCGCGTCTCGAATGCCACGATGTGACCGTCCTTGAGGCCATAGTGATGGATATCGATGACCTTTCCGTCCTTGTCGAAATGAACGGCGAGGACGGCGCGGGTCTCGACCCGGGGATCGAAGAACGCGATCTGCTTTTCGACGCTGGAAATGTAGTACCAGGAATCGCCGTTGAAAGTTGCCTGGGTCGAAGGATCGCCCAGCCGCTGCTGGATCGTGGTCTTGGTGTCGGCGCCGATCTTGATCGAGGCCTCGCCGATGGGGTCGGGCAGGTAGCCCCGCGTGTTGACCACCGGAGTGCAGCCGAGCAATAGCGCGAGCGCCAATACGGGAACTCTGCTAAGAGCGGGCATTCTCATATATGTGTCCTTGTGCCTGAGCCTTGGGTCCCGGGAACGATGTGCTAGCGTCGCGGACGAGGCGTTGCAAGGTCCGGCTGGTTTGGAGCGTTAACATGTTGAAGGTGCTGCGCCGTTTGGGCGATCGAAAAAGGCTGGCGGAGGGCCTCGCGGCCCGGCTCACGGCCCGCGCGCGCGAGCCCATCTTCTTTCTCGAGCTTGGCGTTCCCGACACTTTGGACGGTCGCTTCGACCTCCTGACCCTCCACGCTTGGCTGGTGCTGGAACGCCTGAGCGCGGAACGCGATCTTTCGCAAAGCCTGATCGACACCTTATTTATCCAGTTCGACGAGGGACTGCGACAGCTCGGAGTCGGCGATATCGGTATCGGTCACCGGGTCAAGAAGATGGCCGACGCATTTTATGGTCGCCTCAAGGCCTATGGCGAGGCGAAGGACGAGGGCGAATTGGCGGCGGCGATTTTGCGCAACATCTATCGCTGCGACGAACGCCACGGCGATGCCGCGCGCGCGCTCGCGGCCTATGCGACGAGCGCTCGCGTACGTCTGGCAGAGGCAAATGTTGCCTCCGGCGAACTCGATTTCGGTCCCATGCCAATGGAGGCGCGCGCGTCATGACCGCGGCCGCCGATACGCCAGCGCCGATTTCGCGCCTCTACGATCTCGCCGATCTGTCGGAAGCGGGTTACGAGGCCCGCATCGTTCCCGATGCGAAGGACCGCGCGCGTCTGGCGGAATGGGTGGAAGTCGAGGCGATCGAGAAATTCGAAGGCACGGTCGAATTGCGCCGTCAGGCAAGAGATCGCTTTCTCTATGAAGCGCAGCTGGAAGCCGACATCGTGCAGACTTGCGTGGTGACGCTCGAACCCGTGAAAGCGCACATCTCCTGCGCGTTTCATCGCGTGCTGCATCTGATCCCGAACGTGCACCGTTTCGCCGACAAGGGGGGAGCCGTCACGCTTGATGCCGCGGACGACGATGCGCCGGAGGAAATCGAGCGTTCGCGCTACGATGTGGCGGGCCCGCTGCTCGAGGAATTCGTGCTCGCCATCGATCCCTATCCGCGCAGCCCGGGCGTCGCTTTCGAGCTTCCCGAGACCGAGTCGATCAAGCCCGAAAGTCCCTTTGCCGTGCTGAGCCGGCTCAAAAGAGAGGGTTGACGCGAAAAAGGCCGCGCAAACCCTCGATTTTCCGTGCTTGAATCGCGCGACCGTTTCGGCTTCACTCCGCGCCTTGTTTTGCCCGCCCCATCCGCGGATGGCAGGCGCGCCTTCGGGCGTGCCCCGACCTGTTCGCGAAGGGCCCAAAGGAGCTTGCACCGCAATGGCGGTCCCCAAAAGAAAGACGTCGCCGTCGCGGCGCAATATGCGCCGTTCGCACGACGCACTCGCGCCGACCTCCCATGTCGAATGCCCCAATTGCGGCGAGCAGAAACGTCCGCATCATGTCTGCGCGGCTTGCGGCCATTACGATGGGCGCGAGGTTCAGAAGGCCAAGGGCTGAACCGGTTTCGCCGGGAGGTCCGGATGACCGGGCACTCTCATGGGAAGCGAGGCTAGGGTGAGCCGCGATCTGACGGTTTCGATCGATGCGATGGGCGGCGATGCCGGCCCGGGCATTGTCGTGACTGCGCTGGCGCGTTCCATCGTTCGACATCCGGCCGTGCGCTTTCTCATTCACGGCGACGAGGCCGTGCTGAACCCGCTTTTCGCCAAGCGTCCCAAATTGCTGCCGCGCATCGAGATCCGCCACTCCGCGGAACGCGTACGCATGGAAGAGAAACCGAGCCAGGCGCTGCGCCGCGGTCGCAACACCAGCATGTGGCGCGCGATCGAATGCGTGGCCAAGCACGATGCCGATGTCGCGATCTCTGCCGGCAACACCGGCGCGTTGATGGCGATGTCGATGTATCAGTTGGGCTTGATCGAGGGACTCGATCGTCCCGCCATCGCGTCCTTGTGGCCCACCAAGCGCGGCCAGAGCGTGGTGCTGGATGTGGGAGCCAACATTCAAAGCGACGCGCAGCAGCTGGTCGATTTCGCGGTGATGGGCGAGGCGTTCGCGCGCGCCATCCTCGGACTCGAGCGGCCGATCGTGGGGCTTCTCAATGTCGGCTCCGAAGACCAGAAGGGCAACGATGCCGTGCGCGGCGCGGCCCATATCCTGCGCGGCGCTAAGCTTCCCATCGAATTCTGCGGTTTCGTCGAAGGCGACGACATCGCGGAGGGCACGGTCGATGTGGTTGTCACCGATGGTTTCACCGGCAACATTGCGCTCAAGACTGCGGAAGGCACCGCAAAGCTCGTAATCTATTTCCTGCGCACGGCTCTCCGGCGCTCGCTTTTGGGGCGCATGGGCGGGTTCGTCGCCGGGGGAGCGCTCAATGCCCTGCGTCGCAAGCTCGATCCGCGCGCCTCCAATGGCGGCATCTTTCTCGGCCTCAACGCCATCGTGGTGAAGAGCCATGGCGGCACGGATGCGATGGGCTTTGCCAGCGCGCTTGACATGGCGATAGACATGGCGCGCGCCGATGTGACTGCGAAAATCGCGGCAGACAGGGCCATGCTGGCCGTGCCCGAAACGACTGTCTAACCCCGGAGTCGCCGCGACGTGAGCATTGTGCGTTCCCATGTGATCGGTTGCGGTGCGTATCTGCCGGATACCGTTCTCACCAATGCCGAGATCGCCACGCGCGTCGACACCAGCGACGAATGGATCGTCGAGCGCACGGGCATTCGCAGCCGGCGCGTGGCGAAGCCGGGCGAGACGACGTCCGATCTCGCACTCAAGGCCGCTCACGCCGCGCTTGAGGATGCCAAGGTAAGTGCCTCGGAGATCGACCTGATTGTCGTGGCCACCACCACGCCGGACGAAACCTTTCCGGCCGTCGCCACCAAGATTCAATCGCGCCTCGGCATGACGCGCGGCGCCGCGTTCGACGTCCAGGCGGTGTGCACGGGCTTCGTCTATGCGCTCGCGGTCGCGGACAATTTCATCAAGGCGGGGCAGGCGAAGACGGTTCTGCTGATCGGTGCGGAGACCATGTCGCGCCTGATGGACTGGAGCGACCGCGCCACCTGCATCCTGTTCGGCGACGGCGCCGGCGCGGTGGTGATGCAGGCGGGCTCCGGCCATGGCGATGCGCGCGACCGCGGCGTGCTGGGCACGCAGCTTTATTCCGACGGCCGCCTGCACGACCTGCTTTATGTCGACGGCGGACCTTCGACCACGCAGACGACGGGCAAGCTGCGCATGCTGGGCCGCGAAGTCTTCAAGCATGCGGTGGTCAACACCACCGCGGCGATTCGCGAAGCGGCGCGGGCCGGCGGAGTTTCCGTCTCCGATATCGACTGGATCGTGCCGCACCAGGCCAATCAGCGCATTCTCGATTCCACCGCTCATAAGCTCGGCTATCCTCCCGAACGGGTGATTTCGACCATCGCGGAGCACGGCAATACGTCCGCCGCCTCCGTGCCGCTGGCGCTCGCGGCGGGTCTCGCCGACGGCCGCATCAAGCGGGGCGACCTGTTGCTGCTCGAGGCCATGGGGGGTGGTTTCACCTGGGGTGCGGCGCTCGTCCGCTGGTGAATCTGTGAGTTGAACTTAATCGTCTATCCCGTTGATGTTGACCGCTAAAACCCCCGCGCCTAGGCTTCCCGGCGCCGAGGGAGTCGATTCTCCATGACGACCAACACACTGACCCGTGCGGATCTGGCGGAAGCCGTGTTCCAGGCCGTGGGCCTGTCCCGCAACGAATCCTCGCAGATGGTCGAGGACATGCTGGAGGAAGTGTGCGACGCGCTCGCTCGCGGCGAGACGGTGAAGCTGTCTTCGTTCGGAACCTTCGCGGTGCGCCAGAAATCCCAGCGCATGGGTCGCAACCCGAAAACGGGAACCGAAGTGCCCATTGCGCCGCGTCGCGTGCTCGTGTTCCGGCCGAGCCATGTGCTCAAGTCGATGATCAACGGCGAAGCGCCGAACCTCGAGATCGTGGACGAATGAGTTCCCCCGCCTTGGCGGCGCCGCGCGCAAAATCGCCCGAAGCGTTCCGCACCATCAGCGAAGTGGCGGTCGAGCTCGACGTGCCGCAACATGTGCTGCGGTTCTGGGAGACGCGCTTTGCGCAGATCAAACCGATCAAGCGCGCCGGCGGAAGGCGCTTCTACCGGCCGGAAGATCTGGATCTGCTGCGCGGCATCAAATCGCTGCTCTATTTCGAAGGTTACACCATCAAGGGTGTGCAGAAGGTGCTGCGCGATCGGGGCTTGCGCTACGTGGCGGAGATCGGACGCGGCAAGCTCGCGGGCTTCGGCGCGCCGGCCAACATTCCTTCGGTCGAAGAGATCGAAGACGTGGAAGACGCCGACATCGGCGACCACGCCACGACCGCGCTTGCCACGCTCGCCCGCGTCCACGCCGAAGCCAGCAACGCGCTCGACGAACAACGCCGCATCGATCTCGAACTGTTGCTCGCCGAACTGCAGCAGATGAAAGCGCGGTTGCGGAAAGCGCGCGAGGGCGTGGCGGCCTAGCTGCGTGAGCCGGCTCGATAAATTTGCGGATGGTTTCGCTGAACGCCAGGAGCGGCGAAAAATGCTCCCCCAGTGGTTCTTCTATGCTCACTTTTTGATTTTCATTCTTTCGCTCCTGAGTTCGTATTTTTCTTACTTGTGGCTGATCGTTTGGTTGCACGGCTATCTCCATGGTGGCGAACTGGCCGTGAGAGCGTCGGATCACGCCCAGCAGCTCATGTTCATACCCATAATCGTCGGGACGTTCGGGCCGTGCTTTGCGATCGCGAATTTCCTCGAATGGGCGATCAAGCCGATGCGGGACACCTGGAACCGGGTTTTCGACGGCGTGCAGGGTGCAAGCTTGTCCGATGCATTGCGGGCGACCTATTGGCTGCTTGGCGCGACCGCGGTGTGCCTTGCGGTTTCAGTCGTAGGGGCCATCGACCCCTGGCAGCGGTGAAAAAGGCTATCACCGGGCCCGTTGCCCTGCCGGAACCCGCCGACTATAGTCCGCGCCCCTCGACGGCTGATGCCGTCAAAACCGGTACGGAGCGTGGCGCAGCCTGGTTAGCGCACCAGTCTGGGGGACTGGGGGTCGTGGGTTCAAATCCCGCCGCTCCGACCAATGATTTCAAAGACTTAGAGATTATCTGGAAGCGCCGAAAGAGCGCGGGGCGCAGCGGGGGCTCACGTGGCGCATGAAAAAAATCTTATGGTACGCTGACGACATGGTGTCGAAGCCCGAGATTCTTGATGAGATAAAGCGTACGGCGCTCGCAAACGACGGGAAGCCCTTGGGCATTGATAGATTTGAGAATGTAACGGGCATCAAACCTCACGAATGGGGTCGATACTGGGCTCGATTTGGAGATGCGCAGAAAGAAGCTGGCTTCGAACCTAATCAGCTACAAGGCGCGCATTCTGACGAGTTTCTCATCGAGAAAGTAGTCGAAATCACTCGAAAGCTTGGGAAATTCCCGACCTACCGCGAGATCGAGGTCGAAAGACGGTTCGATGCTGACCTGCCTAACAATAAAGTCTTCCAGCGCCTTGGTTCGAAGGAACGCCTCGCGCAACTCGCATCAGAATATTGTGCCGAGCGCGATGGGCTCGACCACGTGGCCGAATTGTGCCGTACAGTCACTTCCAACGATAAAGGTGAGCACGACAACGAGGCCGCTGACAGTGTCTCCTATGGCGAAGTTTACCTCTTCAAGTCAGGTCGCTACTTTAAAATCGGTCGAACGAATGACACGGTGCGCCGTGGCAGCGAGATTCGCATCCAGCTTCCCGAAAAGATGACGCTAGTCCATTCAATCAAAACAGATGACCCGCCCGGCGTAGAGGCTTATTGGCACAAGCGCTTCGAAACAAAACGTATGAAGGGCGAGTGGTTTGACCTTGATCCTGCGGACATCAAAGCCTTCAAGCGATGGCGCCGCATCGCGTAAGCGTTGTCCCTAAGTCGGCTTCGCCCCCAGAGCTTTCAGCGCATCGATTTCGGCCTGAGGTGTTTCCACCGGAGCAATAAACCTGACAGCTCCGTGGCCGCCTGGTCGCCAACTTTTTGTAGCTGCCTCGACCGTTCCAAACGTATGCCCGTCTTCCGCGAAGACACGTGCGCCTTCAGCGTCATATTTTTCAAGATACCAGCCGCGCATTCTTCCGCTCCCTTTTGAGTTCAACCGCTTTTGCCGTCTCGACGATTATTGCGAGGAGGGACGCCGCCCGTCACTGCGTTCGGCGACGTACCCGGGATTGGTCTCGCAAATCAGCGATAGGCCGAGTCCGCTCACCATCCTTGTAGTGCCACCCCATCCACGCATTTTCCGTCCGCGCACCAATTTGTGCGCTTAGTGCGTTCAGGGATGCCACCACTCGATTGATGTCCGCCCGATACCACAAACCGTCCTTTACCGTGGCGCGATATTCACGCCCTTTATAGGTTCTGAAAATCTCGAACCCCTCAGGAAATTCGACGCCATATCTATCATCACGGAACCCCTTGCCATTCAGCTCCTTGGGCAACGCTGAAGTTTTGTGCCCGGGCAAAAGGCATCTTCGGATGATGTCTTCCTCTGACCCGTCCCCTTCCTGCCACTTAGACCAGATGGCGGCGTAGGTGCCCTCGCTCACTTGAATTGTCCGCACTTTCCTTACTCCATAATGTCATTTATACATATAGCGAGTTATTATTACGGGCGCAAGAGCTAATTTAAGGGGGCAAATCTCAGGGAGACAGGGACATAGGGACGTCAGGGACGTGGTAGCCGACATATACGAGCACCGGCGGCCCGGTGGTACGACGCGGCTTGTTGAATGACGCCGCGCCTGATCGGGCCGCCGGTGCTCATCTCGGGGACGTGGGGATGTGGGGACGAAGTAGGAGGTACTATATTCTTCCACCTTCTGCTATATTCTTCAGTATACAGAGTATGTGCTTTATTCGAACATTGTCTCGATGATGAGCACATTCATCTAAATTTTCTAATTCTGATATCTCTCGATACGGAGTTCGTAGCGTAAACGTTGGAGATTCGCTGGATACGGAGAAGTTCGAACAGACGATATCGAGCAATTCGCGCTTTTCGTCGTCCATCATGATTTCGTATCGCAATAACGCGGTATTATTGTGTTCGAACTCTTCAAACAGCTCTTGGAGCGGAGACGCGCGATCGGCACGCGCTAGCTCTTCGATGATGCCCTGGCGCTCCATGAGCAGTTTCTCCTTGCGGGCGTTGTACGTGGCGCGGTCGATGGCCTCGTCGATCAGGAGGTCGGTGAGGCGGGTGAGACGATCATCGAGGTGTTGCAGCCGGAGGGTCAGTGATGCCTTGAGCATCTCCCTATCTCCCTGTCTCCCTCGGTACTCATCCTCCACCAAGTCCCTTAAGTCCTGAAGTCCACTGGTCTCGTTCTTCGTCCCCACATCCCCACATCCCCGGGCATCGATGCGGATGCGCTCGATGTGATGCAGTGCGACGCCTTCTAGTACATCGCTCCGCCATGAGACGCCTTGGCACTGCTCGCCATGGCAGCGGTAGTAGAGGTGGCCTTTTTGATATTCGCCGGTGAGATGGCGACGGGAGCAGTTGCCGCACTTCACCATCTGGCGCAGCAGGTAGCGATGTTTCTTCGCTTTCGGCACGGTCTTGCCGCGCAGGATCGCTTGAACGCGGTCGAATAGGTCTTTGGAAATGAGCGGTTCATGGGCACCAGCGAACGTTTCGCTGGTTGTACTGATGCGGATCACGCCCATGTAAAAAGGATTGTTGAGGATCGCAGTGAGGGTGTTGTCATAGAGGGGCTTGCCGGCAGATGTGCGTAGTCCCTTCTCCCACATCTCGTGACGTAGCTCTTCGAAGCCGATGGTGCTCGTGGCATAGCGTTCGAACATATAGCGCATCAACGGACCTTTGACCGGGTCGATCACTTTCAACTTGCCCTTGCCGCAGTTGAGGTAACCGATGGGTGCTGCCCAGGGATACAATCCCTGCTTCAAGCGACCATACATCCCCTTCTTCACCTCCTCGCGGAGGTTGCGGATGTAGTCAGCGGCCACGACAGCCTGGATGTCGGCCGAGAGGCGGCCGCCACGTGTGAGCAGGTCGAAGTTGTCGCTCACGAAGCGAACATCAATGCCGCGGTCTATGAGATCCCCAAGGTCGGCCCAGTCGCGCAGATTGCGCGCACTGCGGTCGATCTTGTGGATGATGAGACCGTCGACCTTGCCCCTTCTGAGCTCCGAGAGCATCTGGGTGAACTGGCGGCGTCCTTGCTTGGCGGCCGTTTCGACTTCTTCGTACCAGCTTGTGATCGAGAGGCCATTTCGAGCGGCATACGCCTCGATGGCGTTCTTCTGTTCCTGAAGGGATGAACCGTGCTCGCCTTGCTTGACCGTGGAGACGCGGATATATGCGAAATAGGTCTTAGTCATACGCTTGTGGGAAGCGACTCCGACTCTAGCGCGGGTTCCGCAATAGCGCGAATCGCAGGCTGTGGATTGTCAAGCGCTGGGCGCTCATGCACACGTATGAGCAGGCGTGCGAGGCGCTTCAAGTTCTCGCGTGCAGCTTCACGCTCCTCCGGTGAGGCGTTCGGCAGATATTTGTTCAGAATGATGTCGCCGGGACGATGCGCGGGCATCGAACCATTGTCTCGAAACGCGAGCGCGGTGTGTAGGGGGGACTTTATTCCGCCCAGTCATATTTACCCGCCTTGGCAGAATTCAAATTGGTGGTGGAATCCAATTTATCCGCATACGGAGGGGTGGTGATATAGTCATCTGCACGTCCCCAACACCCCCACGGCCACCCAAGACGATTGAGGCATGGAAAATCCTGACTTTACGCCTTTCTTCGAATGGATGTGGCAGCGTCAAGGAATCAGGGACCGCACTTCCCCTCCGAACGATCGCATGTCAAGTGGCGCGACTACTCTGAGTCCTCACACGTTAGTCTCGCCTATCAAGTGCAATGAAAATTGGAATCACCCGCTCTGTTCCTACCTGGCGACTCAGTTGGCTCCATCAAACGGGAAAGGAACGCTAAGAAGATTGAATTGGGACTGATAATCTACCTTAGAATTCATCACGGTAAGTGAGTCGCAGGGGGCGGCGATGTCAAATTTGCGAAAACTCAAGGACCCGCTTTATGGTTACGTCTACTATTCAGCGTTTGAAGAGAAGATCATCGAGCATCCGCTTGTCTTGAGGCTACACCACATCCGGCAGAATGGTGCTGCCTTTCTTACTTACCCAAGTATGCGCGTTCATCGGTTTGAACATTCCCTTGGTGCGATGCATGTCGCTGGTCTTCTGTACAAGAGCGCAATCGAGTTTTCGGAGGCCGGTCCCGTTGACTCATGTTTGGCCGATTTGATCAATGCTATCGATGGCAACAGCGTTTCACAAATCCTGACAGACATCCTCAAGGCATCACACGGTAAGGGGCTGGGCTTCTTAACGGAGGACCGCTTCTATACGTACAATTGCCTTAACGAAATTGAGAACCACAAAATATTTGCGCGCTTGCTTGTTTTCCAATCACTGCGAATTGCGGCTCTTGTCCACGACATCGGTCACCC
>Ga0302326_10002676_pt1 | contig 43016 bp, 40 predicted proteins | sample Palsa_T0_3_FD_202264 | JGI IMG/M metagenome (GOLD analysis project Ga0302326, IMG submission 202264) | Peat permafrost microbial communities from Stordalen Mire near Abisko, Sweden - Palsa_T0_3 | ecosystem: Environmental > Terrestrial > Soil > Palsa > Peat permafrost | place: Sweden: Abisko...
AGCTCTCACAGCAGTTGTAGCCACATGAATGACAAGGTCGGAGCGGATGGCCAGAAGCCTCCGCTCCGACCTCCGAGGAGGCGGGACGGGGCCACACCCCCGTCCCGCTTTCGCGTCTCAATGTGCGACGCTTGAGACTGATTGGATCGCACGGATGCGAGCCCAGGCCGCGTCACCGAGCATGACGAGAGAAGCGAGAGCGGGGAGAACCGCGATGGCGATCGTGCAACGCAATGTCCAGATCAATGCCTCGCCGCAGGAGACGATGGCGCTCTTGAGCGATGCCAGTCGCTGGCCGGACTGGTATCCGGGCCTGACCGTCATCGACATCGCCGCTCCCTTCCCCGAGACAGGGGGCAAGGTTGCCTTCAAGGTGAAGTCGGCAGGTCTGTCGTTGCCGATCACCGAGACGGTTCTCGACTACCAGCCGGGCAAGCTGCAGCTCTTCCAAATGGACGGCATGTTGTCGGGGCACGCTCGCTGGGAGCTCGCCGCGGAAGGCGATGGAACACGCCTGACCACGACGTTCGACTACGCGCTGCGGGGCGGCGTTTTCGGCAAGATCGCTGATGCGCTCATCGCTAAGCGCCTGAATGCCAAGAGCCTCCGAGAAGCTCTCCAGAACTTCAAAGGGCTCGTCGAACGCCAGCAGGTTGCTGGCTGACGACGGGCCGTCGCCGCTCGGGTGTTAGGTCCGAGCTGTGACGAGTTGGGTGAGCTGGGTGGCGATCGCGTCGAGCGGCGCAACCGTGCCGCGGGCGCGGCAGAGGATGAGTGCTCCCTCCATGGCGGCGACTGTTGTCGTTGCGACTGCTAGCGCATCGGAGCCGCCCATGCCGGCGCTAGTGAGCTGGTCTGTCAGGAGGGCGGTCCACGCCCCGAAGGCTCGCTCGACGGCTGCGGCGAGCTGCGGGTCGTCGCCGTAGGGATCGGTGGCAAGGGCGGCAATCGGACAGCCGGCGTGAGCGCCCGAGGCTGTGACGATCTGGCGCCAGAGGTCGACGAAGTGCTCGATGACGCTCGTCGGCGCTGTCGCGTCGCACGCGCGCTGATGGCCTTGTACCTGCTCGGATGTCCAGTCGACGGCTTCCGCCACGAGCTGGCGCTTTCCGCCCGGAAAGTGGTGGTAGATCGAGCCCCGCGGCGCGCCGCTGGCTTCGAGCACGTCCGAGAACGAGGTCGCGCTCACGCCACGCGCGCCGATCAGGGTCGCCGCGGCGCGCACCATCCGAGTCCGCACGTCGTCGCTGTCCTGATCCTGAACCGCTATGACGACCATCATATGCTAGCCTCGCGCCCGCCAGACTATGACTACGTCATAACCGCGGGTCCACGCGCGTCAATAAGTAGCGGAACGGGCGCAAGGTAGGGCCATATGAGGCGCCAAACGTCAGTGTTTACGGACGTTTCGCGCCTCTCAACCGTGCCCCGGCTGCGTCGGTTTTGTGCGTGGATTTCGGTCGATTTGCGGCGATAACGGCAGCCCTGCCAATTGACCTCATGCCAGCCTGCGACGTCGCGCCGAAACGACTGCTGACACGCGGGAGCAACATGTCGAAGGGCGCGCGTACTCTCCCGAAGGACCGTTAGCTCGATCAAATAGGCTGGCGCGGTGGCGGCTGCGGCCGAGCTCCGTCCTGGCAAGGACCGTGTCCCGCTTGCGAAGATCGCTCGGGAGTGGACACGGATCGGGTTCACCGGTTTCGGCGGCCCGCCGGCGCACATCGCTCTGCTGCGGCGGCTCGTTGTTGAGCGCGAGGGTTGGATGGACGCCAGTTCGTTTCAGGACGCCAACGCCGCGTGCGGGCTGCTGCCCGGTCCTGCCTCTACTCAGCTGGCGATCTTCTGCGCCTACCGCGTTGGCGGGCCGTTAGGCGCGATCGTGGGCGGCTTGGGTTTCATTGTGCCCGCTGTCGTCCTCGTCCTGTTGCTGTCGCTGTTATTCCTTGAGCATTCGCCGCCACTCTGGGTTCGTGGCGCCGGTGCTGGGGCCGGCGCGGCGGTCGCGGCGGTGGCCGTGCAGGCCGCGCGAGGGCTGATCGGTCCGAGCTTCGCGCGAGTCCGCGGGGATCGTGCGCGTGGGGCGCGCTGGTGTGCCTACGTCGCCGCCGGCACCGCGGCGGCGCCGCTGATCGGCGCGTACCTGGTGCTCGTGCTCGTGGGCTGCGGCGTGCTGGAATTGGTGATCGCGCGACGCCCGGCCAGCGGGCTGAGCCTGCACGCTACGCCGCTCGCACTGGTCGCTCCCGCGTTGGTTGCTGTTGGCGGCATTGGCGCGCTGGTCTGGACCGCGTTCAAGGTCGGGGCGCTCTCGTTCGGTGGCGGGTTCGTGATCGTCCCGCTGATGCAGGCGGACGCCGTCCACGTCTACCACTGGATGAGCAACGCGCAGTTCCTCAACGCTGTCGCGTTAGGCCAGATCACCCCAGGGCCGGTCGTGGCGACCGTCGCTGCAGTCGGTTACGCCGCTCACGGCCTCGCCGGCGGCGTGATCGCCGCAACGGTCGCGTTCACGCCATCGTTCTCGTTCGTCCTGCTCGGTGCCCGCCGCTTCGAGCGGCTTCGCGCGAACACCAATGCGCGCGCGTTCCTCGACGGCGCTGGACCGGCCGCCATCGGCGCGATCCTTGGTGCGGCGATTACCCTCGCCATCGCGCTGCACGACGCGTGGCAGTTCGGACTGCTCGCCGCCGCCGCCCTCGCACTGCTCGTGTTCCATCGCGGGGTCGTCCAAACGCTGCTCGCAGCCGGCGTGATCGGCGTGATCGTTGCCCTCGCCGGAGCGCCGCTACCCTGAGGAACGGGGGCGCAGTCGGGCCCCGAGCCACCACCGAGCGCGCCGTCTGCCGAGATAGACTCGGCCGCGCGATGGACGCTCGTGTCGTGCAGCTGATGGCCGATATGCCGCGTGTCCACGTGTTCGATGGTCCCGAGCAAGAGTCCTCGCCGAACGGTGTCTGGTTCACGCACGACACCTGCTACGACCTGATCGCTCGGCACTGCGGAGCGGGGATGCGGACGCTCGAGACCGGGATTGGAATATCAACGGCGCTATTTGTGATGCTAGGCACGCACCACACCTGTGTTCCGCCGTTTCAAAACGAGATCGACGCGCTCGCCCGCTATCTCGACGAATGCGGCATCGACCATGACCGGGTGCGATTCGAGCAGGGCTGGTCTGATGAGGTGCTGCCGCGTCTTGAGCCGACACCGCTCGACCTGGTGTTTATCGACGGTGGCTACGGGTTTCCGTCTCCGACCATCGACTGGTATTACGCCGGGTCACGGCTTGTTCCGGGCGGGGTCCTGATCCTCGACGACCGCAACCTTCCCGCGGTCGCCGGCCTCGAGGCTGCCGGAATGATCGCCCAGGCGATCCACCACTGAAAAAGTCGGAAGGCGAGGAGACTCCACGAGACGGCGACGCGTTGTGAGCCGTTCTATTGGCAGATATTGGCAGACGAGGCGAAAAGACACGACGACGGCGAGTGACGAGAGCGTTGCGAGCCTGACGGAAACGCTGGATTTACAGGCTGACCCTCCAGCGCGCCCGGCAGGATTTGAACCTGCGACCTCTCGCTCCGGAGGCGAGCGCTCTATCCCCTGAGCTACGGGCGCCGGGACTGCGACGCGCAGACGCCGCCGCGAGGAGCATAGCCGGGTTCACCGGCCGGTAACCTCGGCTTGGATGGAGCTTTCAGTGATGTTCGCCGGCACTGCGGCGTCGGTGCCGAGCGCCCGCCGGGGGTTGCCGGCGCTGCTCGTGCGCTACGGCGGCCAGCGGATCCTGATCGACTGCGGCGAGGGTACGCAGCGCCAGCTGATGCGCTCGAGTGGGCTGGTCGAGCTGACCGATGTGTTCATCACGCACCTGCACCTCGACCATTGGCTCGGTCTCCCCGGACTGCTGAAGTCCTTTGACCTTCGCGATCGCGAGCGCCCGCTTGCGATCCACGGCCCGCCCGGGCTTGAAGAAGCGATGCGAACGATGCGGAAGGTGTACGGGCGTCTCGGCTTCGCCGTCGAGGTCGTCGAGCTCGAGCCAGCCGCCTCAGTGCGTCGTGGGATGCTCGAGATCCAACCGGTGAACGTGCGTCACCGCGCTCTCGCCTACGGCTACGTCCTGGCCGAAGACGAGCGTCCCGGTCATTTCAATGCCGAGCTGGCGACTGAACTCGGTGTCGAGTTCGGCCCTGACTTCGGCCGTCTCCAGCGCGGCGAGACGATCAACGGCGTGCGCCCCGAGCAGGTGATCGGCGAAACGCGCGCCGGTCGCAAGGTCGTAATCTCCGGAGACACCGCGCCATGCGAGACGCTCGCGATCGCCGCCCACCACGCCGATCTGCTCGTGCACGAGGCGACCTTCGGTGAGGACGAGCACGAGCGCGCCGCCCAGACCGGTCACTCGACGGCAGTCCAGGCGGCGCAGATCGCGCTCGAGGCCGACGTGCGCATGCTCGCGCTGACCCATATCTCCGCGCGTTACGGCGGTCGTGAGCTGCGCGAGCAGGCACGCACGGTCTTCGCCGATGCCGAGCTGCCACGTGATTTCGACTCGATCGAGGTGCCGTTCGCCGAGCGCGGCGGGCCGCGGCTGGTTCGCTTCGGCGACACGCCGGCGGCGGCTCCGCTCGGCTGAGCCCGCCGCCGCGTCGCGCCCGAGTGCTACATTGCCGACGGCTCCTTTAATCCGGTCCTGTGAGGCCAGGAAGGGCGGAAATGACGGTCGACGGGTCAGAAACCGTCGTCCTCGACGAGGACGACATCGCGCGGGCAATCACGCGCATCGCGCATGAGGTGATCGAGCGCAACACCGACGCCGCGCTCGACGTCGTGATCGTTGGCATCCACCGCCGCGGTGTGCACCTGGCGACGCGGTTGCAGCGCGAGCTGACGGCGCTGCTCGGCGCCGAGCTGCCGCTCGGTTCGCTCGACATCTCCTTCTACCGCGATGATCTCGACCTGCGGCCTGAGGCGCCGGTCGTGAACGCGACGCAACTGGACTTCGCGACCGACGGGACGACCGTCGTCATCGTCGACGACGTGCTCTTCACCGGGCGTACCGTGCGAGCGGCGATCGACGCCCTGCTCGACTACGGTCGCCCAGCCCGGGTGCAGCTCGCCGTGCTCGTTGACCGTGGCCACCGCGAGCTACCGATCCGTCCCGACTTCGTCGGCAAGAACCTGCCGACCGCGCGTGGCGAGCGCGTCAACGTCCGCGTTATGGAGCTCGACCGCGCCGACAACGTGACGATCTCGCGGACCGCCGGCGCTGAGGTACTCGCGTGAGGCATCTGCTGTCGATCGAGGATCTCGACCGCGACGAAATCGAGCGGATTCTCTCCGCGGCGGCCTTCTTTGCCGAGGTCGCAGACCGGCCGATCAAGAAGGTGCCGAGCTTCCGCGGCCGGCTCGTCATCAACCTCTTCTACGAGGCCTCGACGCGAACCCGCAGCTCGTTCGAGCTGGCCGCCAAACGGCTCTCCGCCGACGTCCTCAATGTGGTCTCAAGCGGCTCGAGCGTTGAGAAGGGAGAGTCGTTGCGCGACACCGTCGCGACGCTTTCGGCATACGGTCCGGATGCGATCGTGATCCGCTCGCCTCACGCCGGTGCACCGGCCCTTGTTGCGGGCTGGACCCACGCCGCGGTCGTCAATGCGGGGGACGGCAAGCATCAGCACCCGACGCAGGCGCTGCTCGACGTCTATGTCCTGCGCCAGCGGCTCGGCTCGCTCGAGGGGCGCTCGATCTGGATCGTCGGCGACGTCCTGCACTCGCGCGTCGCGCGCTCCTGCGTCCAGGCGTTCGTCAAGATGGGCGCCGAGGTCGTCGTCGCCGGGCCACCGACACTCGTCCCGGCCGCGCTCGAGGCGCTCGGCTGCGAGGTCCGCCACACGCTCGCGGACATCGGTGAGGCCGATGTCGTCTATGCGCTGCGCCTACAGCAGGAGCGGATGAGCGAATCGTTCCTGCCGTCGCTGCGCGAGTACGCCGACAGTTACCAGATCGACGCGCGCCGGCTGAAGCCACGCCAGCTGCTGATGCATCCCGGACCGGTCAACCGCGGCATCGAGCTCGCCGGCGAGGTGATCGACTCGCGGCAGTCGCTGATCATCGAGCAGGTGCGTGCCGGCATTGTCGTGCGGATGGCCGTGCTCGTCGAGGTGCTTTCGGGGTCGCATGCCAGCGATGCGCGGCGGCTGCCGGTGACAGTGGAGCCGCAGCTAGCGTGAGCTCACTGTTCGCCGCGCCACGCCCGGCCGCCGAGCTGCTGCTCCGCGGCGCCCATGTCCTCGATCCGCGCAACGACCTCGACGGGCCACGCGACGTGCTCGTGCGCGACGGGCTGATCGCCGAGATCGCCGCCCCGGGAAGCCTTGCTGCGCCCGCCGGCGTGGAGCAGATCGACGCCGAGGGCAAGCACCTCTTTCCCGCGTTTGTCGACCCCCATGTGCATTTGCGGGTGCCGGGCGAGGAGCACAAGGAGGATCTCGACACCGGCACGCGTGCCGCGGCTGCCGGCGGCTACTGCGCGGTCGTCGCGATGCCCAACACCGTGCCGACGGTCGATGAGCCGACGCTGTTGCGCGGGCTGATCGCGACGGCCAAGGAGCAGGCGCACGTCCGCGTCGGCTTCATGGCGGCGATCAGCGTTGGCCTGCGCGGCGAGCAGCTCACGGCGATGGCCGAGCTGCGCGACGCCGGGGCGCTCGGCTTCACCGACGACGGCAAGCCGGTGAGCTCTGCCGGCCTGTTGCGGCGCGCGCTGCAATACCAACAGCTCTGCGGTGGCGTGGTGGCGCTGCACGAGGAGGACGCGACGCTCTCCGGCGGTGGCGTGATGCACGAAGGGATCGTGTCGGCGACGCTCGGGCTGGCCGGAATCCCCTCGATCTCGGAGTCGACGATGATCGCCCGCGATTCGCTGATCGCTGCTCACGAGGGCGCCCGCGTGCACTTCCAGCACCTTTCGGCGCGTGGCTCGGTCGAGGCCTTCGCGCAGGCCAAGGCGCGCGGTGCACGCGTCAGCGCCGAGGTCAGCCCACATCACCTGCTGCTCACCGAAGAGGCCGTTCGCTCGCTCGACACGAGCTTCAAGATGAACCCGCCGCTGCGCAGCGGCGATGACCGCCGGGCGCTGATCGACGCCCTGCGCGACGGCACGATCGACTGCATCGCGACCGACCACGCGCCGCACGCGCGCGACGAGAAGGCGGTCGTCTTCGAAGAGGCGCCGATGGGCACGACCGGCCTCGAGACGGCGTTTGCCGCGCTCTACACGGAGCTCGTGCTGCCCGGGGAGCTGACGCTGGCCTGCCTGATCGAGCGGCTGACCGCGGCGGCGGCGCTGTTCGAGCTCGAAACCCCGACGCTTGCCAGCGGCGTGCAAGCCAACCTCTGTCTCGTCGATCTCGCCGCCAGCTGGCGGGTCGGCGAATCGGGCTACGAAAGTCGCTCGGCAAACTGCTGCTTTGGCGGGCGTGAGCTCAGCGCGCGGACGCTCTTGACCGTCGCCGGCGGGCAGGTCTCATATCGCGAGCGCAGCTTCACCTTGAGCGCCGCATGAGCTACCTGCTGCTCGAAGACGGAACTCGCTTCGACGGCGAGCCCTGTGGCGCGGAGGCGATCGCAACCGGCGAGGTTGTGTTCAACACGGCGATGTCTGGCTACCAGGAGTCGATGAGCGACCCGAGCTACGCACGCCAGCTGTTGATCTTCACCTATCCGCACATCGGCAACTACGGCGTCAGCGCTGCGGCGATGGAATCGGCCGACGTCCATGCCTGCGGCGCGATCATGCGCGCTGCCGGCAACGGCGTCGACGCGGCTGGCGCCGAAGGCGGTTGGCTCGACTGGCTCGCCGAGCACGCTGTGCCGGCGATCACGGGCGTTGACACGCGCGCGCTGGTTCGCCACATCCGCGAGGCCGGGGCGATGCGCGGCGGGATCTTTCCAAGTGAACTGCGCGAAGCCGAGGCCGCCGAGCTGGTCGAGGCGGAGCCGCCGATGAGCGGGCGCGACCTGGCGCGTGAGGTCAGCCCGACTGAGCCGCTGTGGCTCGAGCCGACCGGCGGTAGCGCCGAAGGGCCGACGATCGCTGTGATCGACACCGGCATCAAGGCCTCAATCGTCGCCAATCTGCGCGCCCGCGGCGCCCGCCTGCAGATCCACCCCTGCACCGTGACCGCCGCCGAGCTACTCGAGTCAGACCCTGACGGGGTCTTCATCGCCAACGGACCGGGCGACCCGGCAGCGCTCTCCTACATCGTGGCGGAGCTGCGAGGACTCGTCGGGCGGGTGCCGGTATTCGGCATCTGCCTCGGGCACCAGCTGCTCTCGCGCGCGGTTGGTCTGGAGACCTACAAGCTGCCCTTCGGTCACCGCGGCGTCAACCACCCGGTCAAGGACCTCGAAACCGGACACATAGAGATCACCAGCCAAAACCATGGCTTCGCGGTACTCGGGCCGGGCGGCGAGCGGACGATCGATAGCGACGCGCCGGTCCGCTGGGAGACCGAGTTCGGGGTCGCCGAGCTGACGCACCTCAATCTCTATGACCGCACCGTCGAGGGACTGCGGCTGGCCGAAGCCGGTGCCAGCACGGTCCAGTACCACCCCGAGGCGGGACCGGGCCCGCACGACGCGCTGCACCTCTTCGACCGCTTCATCGCAGAGCTCGCGCGCGCTCGCGCGCGGGCGTAGATGCCGCGGCGCGATGACATCTCGCGAATCCTGATCCTCGGGTCGGGACCGATCGTGATCGGGCAGGCCGCCGAGTTCGACTACTCGGGCGTGCAGGCCTGCCGCGTGCTCGCCGACGAGGGCTACGAGGTGATTCTCGTCAACTCGAACCCGGCGACGATCATGACCGATCCCGACTTCGCGCAAGCGACCTACATCGAGCCCCTGCTGCCCGGGCCGGTGACACAGATCATCGAACGCGAGCGCCCGGATGCGCTGCTCGCGACGCTCGGCGGCCAGACGGCGCTCAACCTGGCGACGAAGCTGACCGAGCTGGGAACGCTCGAGCGCTTCGGCGTCGAGCTGATCGGGGCCAACTACGAGGCGATCCGTCGCGCCGAGGATCGCGAGCTGTTTCGCCAGACGATGCTCGACGCCGGCCTGCGGGTGCCCCGCAGCGCGATCGCCAGCAGCGTCGTCGAGAGTCGCGCGGCGCTCGCCGAGATCGGCCTGCCGGCGATCGTCCGCCCGGCGTTCACGCTCGGCGGTCAGGGCGGCGGCATCGCGCGCACAGCAGAGCAGTACGAGCGAATCGTCGCCGGCGGCATCGCCGCCTCGCCGATCGGTCAGGTGCTGGTCGAGGAGTCGGTCCTCGGCTGGGGCGAGTTCGAGCTCGAGGTGATGCGCGACCACGCCGACAACGTTGTGATCGTCTGCTCGATCGAGAACGTCGATCCGATGGGCGTGCACACCGGTGACTCGGTGACCGTCGCGCCGCAGCAGAGCCTCAGCGACCAGACCTATCAGGCGCTGCGCGACCAGGCGATCACCGTGATTCGCGCGATCGGCGTCGAGACGGGCGGCTCCAACGTCCAGTTTGCGGTCAACCCGCAGACCCAGGAGATCGTCGTGATCGAGATGAACCCGCGCGTCTCGCGATCCTCGGCGCTCGCCTCCAAGGCGACCGGCTTCCCGATCGCGAAGATCGCCGCACGCCTGGCCGTCGGCTACGCGCTCGAGGAGATCCCCAACGACATCACGCGGGCGACGCCGGCGAGCTTTGAGCCGACGATCGACTACGTCGTCGTCAAGTGGCCGCGCTTCGCCTTCGAGAAGTTCCTCGGCGTCGAGACCGAGCTGACCACGCACATGACCTCGGTCGGCGAGGCGATGGCGATCGGGCGGACCTTCGGGCAGGCCTTCCTGAAGGCGATGCGCTCGCGCGAGCTCGACGTCATGGCGGAAACCGATCTGCCGCTCGCCGAGCTGCTGGCGCGCGTCGCGCACCCCGGTGCCAGCCGTTTCGACGAGCTGCTCGAAGCGCTGCGTCGCGGCGCCAGCGTCGAGCAGCTGAACGAGGCGACGGCGATCGATCCCTGGTTCCTGCGCGAGTTCGCCGCAATCACCGCCGACGAGGGGGCCGTCTTCGCCGGCGTGCGCACGTTCAAGTCGGTCGACACCTGCGCCGCCGAGTTCGCCGCCAGCACGCCCTACTACTACGCCGGCTGGGAGCGCCCGGCGCGCGACGGCACGCCGACGCACGAGGTCGGGCGCTCCGCTCGCCCGAGCGTCGTGATCCTCGGCTCCGGCCCCAACCGCATCGGGCAGGGCATCGAGTTTGACTATTGCTGTGTCCACGCGGCGATGACTGTGCGCGAATGCGGCCGCGACGCCGTGATGATCAACTGCAACCCGGAAACCGTGTCGACGGACTACGACACCTCCGACCGGCTCTACTTCGAGCCGCTCACGCTCGAGGACGTGCTCGGCGTGATCGAGCTCGAACAGCCCGAAGGCGTGATCGTGCAGTTCGGCGGCCAGACGCCGCTGCGCCTCGCGGCCGGGCTCGAACGGGCCGGCGTCAAGTTGCTTGGCACGAGCGTCGATGCGATCGACGTCGCCGAAGACCGCGGGCGCTTCGGTGCACTGCTCGATCAGCTCGGCTGTCAGGCGGCGTCCTATGCGACCGCGCGGACGCTCGACGAGGCGCTGGCGCAGGGGGAGCATGTCGGCTTCCCGCTGCTCGTCCGCCCGAGCTACGTCCTCGGTGGCCGCGCGATGGAGATCGTCTACTCGAGCGCGGACCTCGCCGACTACCTGCAGCGCTCGGCAGCCGGCGCCGATGGGCGCGAGATCTACCTCGACCGCTTCCTCGAGAACGCGATCGAGGTCGATGTCGACGCGCTCTGCGACGGCACTGATGTCTGGGTCGCGGGCGTGATGCAGCACGTCGAAGAGGCAGGGATCCACTCCGGCGACTCGGCCTGCGTCCTGCCGCCGTATTCGCTCGGAGCCGAGATGCTCGCGCTGATCCAATCGCAGACGACGCGAATCGCGCTCGCGCTCGGCGTCGTCGGCCTGCTCAACGTGCAGTTCGCCGTCGTCGCGACGGACGAGCTGTTCGTGATCGAGGCCAACCCACGGGCATCGCGCACGGTGCCGTTCGTCTCCAAGGCGATCGGCTTTCCGCTCGCCAAGCTGGCCTGCCGGATCATGCTGGGCGAGACGATCGCCGCGCTCGAGCTGCCGCCCGAGCCGATGAGCGGCGCGCACGTCTGCGTCAAGGAGGCGGTGCTGCCGTTCACTCGTTTCCTCGGCGCCGACTCGCTGCTCGGCCCCGAGATGCGCTCGACCGGCGAGGTGATGGGGATCGCCAGCGACTTTCCCACGGCCTTCGCCAAGGCCCAGGCCGCCGCCGGCTCCGCGCTGCCGCGCGGCGGCACCGCATTCATCACGGTCACCGACTCCGACAAGCCGGTCGGAGCCGAGCTCGCCGCGCAGCTGCACGAGCTCGACTTCCAGATCGTCGCGACCAGCGGCACGGCGCAGGCGATCGCCGCCAGCGGTGTGCCGGTGACGACGCTGAACAAGGTCGGTGAGGGCTCGCCGCACGTCGTCGATTGGATCGAGCGCGGCGACGTCGACCTGGTGATCAACACGCCGACCGGCTCCGGCGCGCGCACCGACGGCTGGGAGATCCGCCGCGCGGCGCTGGCCCGCGGAATTCCCGCGATCACCACGCTCTCCGGCGGCCAGGCGGCGATCAGCGCGATTCGCTCGGCGAGGCAGGGCGAGCCGGTCGTCGTCTCGCTGCAGGAGATACACAAGGCCACTTGATGGCAGCCCCGTTCGGCCGTCGCATTTGCGCGGTGCTCACACGCTCCGAGGTCGGCGCCTATGTCGTGCTCGAGCTCGCGGATGACTGCCTGCCGGCGCAGCCGGGACAGTTCTACATGCTGGCGGCCGTCGAGCGCTGGGGTGGGGGCGATGCCGAGCGCCCGTTTCTCGCCCGCGCAATCTCCGCGCTGCGCGCCCGTGGGGACGGGCGAATCGCCTTCCTACTCGAGGACGTGGGCCCTGGGACGGCGCGCCTTTGCGAGCTCGTCGCGGAAGATCGCGTGTATGTAGTTGGACCGCTCGGGAAGGGATTCGTCGCGCCTGAGGACGGTCGTGAGCCGCTCCTCGTCGGCGGCGGTGTCGGTATCCCGCCACTGGCGATGTTCCAGGAGCGCTGGGGGGGACGAGCGCTCTTGGGCTTCCGCGACGCTCACCATGCCGCGGGCGCGAGCCTGCTGACCGAGGCTGAGCTCGCCACCGACGACGGCTCGCTCGGCCACCACGGCTTCGTCACCGACCTGCTCGATCGGGTCCTGGCCGAGCAAACCGATGTGGTCCTCTACGGCTGCGGACCGCCGGCGATGCTGGAGGCGCTGAGAGTCCAAGCGGGGCGGCACGGAGTGCCGGCCCAGCTCTGTCTCGAGGCACCGATGGCCTGCGGCTTTGGCGCCTGTTACGGCTGTGTCGTCGCCACGGTCGAGGGTTACAAGCGGGTCTGCGTCGATGGGCCGGTGCTCGATGCGGCGGTGCTCGTGTGATCGAGTTCTGCGGCATCGAGCTCGCGCACCCGGTGATCAACGGCTCGGGCTGCTTCGACGTGCTCGCCGCTCGGCAGTGCTTTGGCGCGGAGCTGAGCGAGCACTTCCCGTTCTCCGCCTACGTCTCAAAGACCGTGACGCTCGCCCCGCGGGACGGCAACCCGCCACCCCGGCTGTGGGAGTCCGCGGCGGGCATGATCAACTCGATCGGCTTGCCGAACCCCGGCATCGAGCGCTACCTCGCCGAGCATCTCGGCGAGTACGCGACGCTCGGCGTGCCGCTGATCACGAACGTGATGGGCTCGAGCGCGGAGGAATTTGCGGAGCTGCTGAGGCGACTCGATGACCGCGCCGAGGTCGCGGCGATCGAGCTCAACGTCTCCTGCCCGAACGTCGCGACCGGGCTTGACATCGGTGCCGACCCGCGGGAGCTGCGCTCACTGCTCGACGCTCTGAGGCCGCTCACGCGCAAGCCGCTGATCGTCAAGCTGACCCCTAACACGGCGGATGTCGCGGCCTGTGCGAGCGCCGCCGAGGACGGCGGCGCCGACGCCGTTTCGCTGATCAACACGCTGAGCGCGATGGCGCTCGCACCAGCTGGCGGCGGTCCCTGGCTCGGCGGAGGAAGCGGCGGGATGTCTGGGCCGGCGATCCGCGCGGTTGCCCTGGCGCAGGTTGCCAAGGTCGCCGCGCGCGTCCAGATTCCGATCGTCGGCATGGGCGGTGTCAGCTCCGGCCGCGACGCCGCGGCGCTGCTCGAGGTCGGCGCGCGGCTCGTCGCGGTGGGCACGGAGAGCTTCCGCGACCCCGCCGCGGGTCCCCGAATAGCCGCCGAATTGGCCGGGCTTTTCACGGAAAATGCGGAATGATGCTCCTCGCCGCGCACGCATCGCGGGGGAAAAGCCCTGCAAAGCGCGCCAAATAACGGGCTCGTGGTAACCAACCACGAACCTCAAGTAGAGATCGAGATGAATTCGCCCGTTGGTCCTTGAACGGCGGCTCCGAGGCGATACACTCGCCGCCCATGCCGCCTGGTTCCGAGACGTTCCGCAAGAGTATCGCGACACCGGAGCGTTCAATCAACCAGCGCCTCGACGCGCTCGCCCGCGCGAACGAGATCCGCTCCCAGCGAGCCCAGCTCAAGCGCGACCTGAAGGCCGGCCGACACTCGATCCAGCAGCTGCTGTTGGAGCCGCCGGAGTATGTCGAGACGGCGAAGGTGTTCGACATCCTGCTGGCGGTGCCGAAGTACGGCCGCGTGAAGGTCAACAAGATTCTTCACTACTGCCGTATTTCACCGAGCAAGACGATTGGCGGGCTCTCCGAGCGCCAGCGCAGCGAGCTGGTCTCGATGCTCCATCGCTGACCGCGACAACCGCTACGGTGCACGGGCATGGCACGCGTGTTCGTGATCACCGGTCCGTCCGGCGTCGGCAAGGGCTCGCTGATCGCCGCGCTGCGTGACCTCCAGCCAGAGCTCCAGCTGTCGATCTCGGCGACGACCCGCGCGGCGCGCGATGACGAGGAGGATGCGGTCGCCTACTACTTCCTCTCCGATGCGGAGTTCGATCGCCGGCTGGACGCGGGTGAGTTCATCGAGCACGCGAGTTACGCGGGACACCGCTACGGCACGCTGCGCGGCGAGCTCGATCGCCGCACGAACCGCGGCGCCGCGGTGGTGCTCGAGATCGACGTCCAGGGCGCCCGCCAGGTCCGTGAAGCGGTCCCCGGGGCGGTGCTGGTGTTCATCGCGCCGCCCTCGCTCGAGGTGCTACGCGAACGCTTGCAATTTCGCGGCACCGAGGATCAGGAGACGATTGCCGAGCGACTAGTCGTCGCCGAGACCGAGCTCGCCGCGCGTGATGAGTTTCCCCACGTCATCGTCAACGACCACTTCGATGACGCGGTCAGGCAACTCGAGGCGCTTTACCTGGGCGAGCTGGAGCAGGAGTAGCCGGCGTGGCTCGCACGCTAGACTCCCTGAAGTGATCTCTCCCCGTATCGATGATCTGCTCGAGCACGTTGACTCCAACTACGCCAGCGTGATCGTGGCCGCCAAGCGCGCGCGGCAGATCAACTCCTATTACCAGAACCTCGGCGAGGGCAGCTTTGACGAGTTCCCGCCGCCGATGGTCGAGACCGGCTCGAAGAACTACCTCACGATCGCGCTCGAGGAAGTCGCCGCCGGCAAGCTGAAGTACCACTACCGCTAGCGGAGGGGCGATGCCCAAACTGCTGCTCGGGGTGAGCGGCGGCATTGCCGCCTACAAGGCACTCGAGCTGGTTCGACTGGCGACCGAGGCGGGGCACGCGGTACGGGTGATCCAGACGCGCAGCGCCCAGCGCTTCGTCGGCGCGGCCTCGTTCGCGGCGCTCAGCGGTGCGGCGGTGCTGTCCAGCGAGTTCGAGCGCGATCCGCTGCGCGGCTCCTTTCCCGGCGAGCCGCTGCCCGAGCACGACCCCGCGAGTCACCTCGAGCTGGTCCGCCGCGCCGACCTCTTCCTGATCGCGCCGGCGTCAGCCAACACGCTGGCCAAGCTCGCCCATGGCCTGGCCGACAATCTGCTGGCGACGGCCGCGCTCGCGGCGCGCTGCCCGCTGCTCGTCGCCCCGGCGATGAACAACCGGATGTATGAGCATCCGGCGACACAGGCGAACCTGGAGCTGCTGGTGGCGCGGGGAGTGACGGTGATCGAGCCATCGGTCGGCCGACTGGCGACCGTCGGTGAGTACGGCATCGGCCGTCTCGCCGAGCCGGCCGAGCTGCTCGCGGCCGCCGACGCGCAGCTCGGAGCGCGTGGAAGCTGGAGCGGTCGGCGGGTGCTGGTCACCGCCGGTGGCACGCGCGAGCCGATCGACGCCGTGCGCTACATCGGCAACCGCTCATCGGGTCGCATGGGCTTCGCCATCGCCTCTGCGGCTGCCGCGCGGGGCGCCGAGGTGGTTGTGATCGCGGCGAACGTCGCCTTGGCGCGCGACCCCGCGGTTCGCTACGTCGAGGTGAGTAGCGCGGCGCAGCTCGCCAGCGCCTGCGAGACGTGGATCGAAGCAGCCGATGTGCTCGTGATGTGCGCCGCGGTTGCCGACTTCGCTCCGCGCGAGGAGCGCAACGGCAAGCTTTCGCGCCACGAGCACCAGCGTTTGACACTCGAGCTCGAGGCGACACCGGATATCCTCGCGGCGCTTTCGGCGCAGCGTCGGCCCGGTCAGGCGATCGTCGGCTTCGCGGCGGAGCACGGCATAGGTGGACTCGAGCGCGCGCGCGAGAAGCTCGCCCGCAAGCACCTCGACCTGATCGTCTACAACGACGTCTCACAGGATGGCATCGGCTTTGACGGCGGCGAAAACGAGGTGACGCTGATCAGCGCCAGCAGCGAGCAACGGCTTCCTCGAGCGCCCAAACGCGAGGTCGCAGCGCGGCTGCTGGACGCGATCGAGCAGCTGGCGCTCTGAGCCAGAGCCCCAGGGAGCCGCGGTGGCGGTGCTATTCTGGCTGGCAGCTTTCGCGCCGGCGCAAATGCGGCGGCGGTCCCTTTTCGGAAGTGGGCGCTAGCCCGCTTTTTTTTCGTCATGAACCAGATACAGAACGAAATCGAGACACGCGTGGCGGGCCAAGAGCCCGAGATCGAAGTGCTGCTCGTGGAGGCTTCAGGAGCGACGCTGCGGGTCTTCATCGATCACCCGGACGGCGTCACGGTCGCGCACTGCGAGCGCGTCGCCAAGGCGCTCGGCGAGCTCAGCGAGCGCTACACGATCGAGGTCAGCTCACCGGGTCCGCGGCGACCGCTGGCCAAGCCGGAGCACTTCCGTCGCTTCGTCGGGCGTCGCGCACGCGTGCGCATCGCGGCCGGCTGCGAGAGCTTCGAGCAACGCAACCTGACCGGGGAACTGGTTGGCGCCTCGCCGGACGAGGTGACGCTAGCCGCGCCGCACGGGCTGGTCGCGATCCCCTACGCGGCGATCGAACGTTCCCACCTGGTGGAGGAGTAAGGCATGTCACGCGACATCCTCGACGCAATGCATACGCTCGCCCAAGAGAAGGGCATCGAGCCCGAGAAGCTGATGGTGGCACTCGAGGATGCGCTGCTGTCGGCCTACAAGAAGCAGCCCGGCTCGGCCAAGTACGCACGCGTCGAGATCGACCGCGAGACGGCTGACTTCCGCGTCATCGAGCTGATCATCCCCGAGCGGCTCGAGGCGCACCTGATCGTCGAGACGATCGACGAGGGCACGACGATCGACCCCGAGACCGGCGAGATGCGCGAGCCGGAGGACCCCGAAATCGATCCGGCGAAGTTCGCGCAGTACCGCGACCAGATCGACGAGCGCGACGTGACCCCAGGCGACTTCGGCCGGATCGCCGCGCAGACCGCCAAGCAGGTGATCCTGCAGCGCATCCGCGAGGCCGAGCGCGACATGATGTTCGAGGAGTACCGCGACCGCGTCGGCGAGCTGATCACCGGGATCGTGCAGCAGTCCGACTCGCGCTACACGCTGGTGCAGCTGCGCGAGCGCGTCGAGGCGCTGCTGCCGAAGTCAGAGCAGGTCGACGGCGAGCGCTACGACCACTCGCAGCGGATCAAGGCCGTGATCAAGGAGGTCTCGCCGGCGACCAAGGGGCCGAGCATCATCGTCTCGCGCCGCGATCCAGAGCTGATCAAGAAGCTGTTCGAGCTCGAGGTGCCGGAGATCGCCGACGGGCTCGTCGAGATCGCCAACGTCGCCCGTGAGCCCGGCTATCGCTCGAAGATCGCCGTGATCTCGCACGCCGACGGCGTCGACCCGGTTGGCGCTTGCGTCGGGCCGCGCGGCTCGCGCGTACGAATGGTCGTCTCCGAACTGCGCGGCGAGAAGATCGACATCATTCCTTACAACGACGAGCCGGCCCGCTTCGTCGCCAAGGCACTCTCGCCGGCCCGCGTGCGCGAGGTGCTCGTCGACGACAACGCCAAGCAGGCGACGGTGATCGTGCCCGACGATCAGCTGTCGCTGGCGATCGGGCGCGAAGGCCAGAACGCGCGGCTCGCGGCGCGACTGACCGGCTGGCGCGTGGACATCAAGTCCGAGAGCGAGTTCGCCGCCGAAGAAGCCGAACACGGCTACGAGGAAGAAGAGACGCAAGGACGCTGCGCGGCAATCATGTCCAACGGCCGGCGCTGTCCCAACGCCTCACTGCCGGGCTCGCGCTACTGCGGGCTCGAGGCTCACCAGGCGCTCGAGACCGCCGCTGCGGCGCCTGCCAACGGCGACGCGCCGGCAGATTCCTAAGCGCCGGCGGATCGCGACGCACGCGCCCGGGCGGCGCGTCTGCCCGCGTAAAGGAACTGAACCCAAGCCCGTAGAATCGAATTGATCGATGGCCAAGAAGCGCGTACATGAAATCGCCAAGGAGCAGGGCATCAGTGCGAAAGAGCTGATCGCCACGCTCCAGGCAGGCGGCATCGAGGTGAAGGCCGCGGCCTCGACGGTCGAGGAGGGAGACGCGCTGAAAGCACTCGCTGCGGCAAAGCCCGCGAGTGGGGCCACCAAGAAGGCTGCCAGTGGCGCCAAGGCTGACGCGGCGACGAAGAGCGACGCTGTGGCGAAGGCCCGCCCGACGGCGGCGGAGCGGGCTGCGCCCGTGGCGCACGCCGCTGCCGCTCCGACGCCGACGCGCACGCATGCCCCGGTGCCGGCGCGTGCCCCGGCGCCGGTTGGCGCTGCCGTCGCGGCGCCCGCGGTCGGCGGCGATGAGGCGGCGAGCGATGGCGGCGCTGGCGATGGCGCGGCGCGCAGTCGTCCGACGCGCGACTCGCGCCAGGGCGAGCAGCGCCCGGGCGCGGTCGGACCCGGTGGGCGACGGCGTGTGGTGATCGACTCGCAGGCGTCGCGGCGCACCACCGGTGGTCCCGCGAGCCAGCCGCCACGGCGCCCACCGCGACGCGGGCGCCGGCGCCGTGGCACCTATGACGACACTGTTGCGCCGATCGATAACAGCAACCTTGGTGCCACCGATCTGGTGCGGATCAACTCCGGCTCGACGGTCAAGGACGTCGCCGAGTACTTCGGCGTCGCGGTGCCCGAGATCATCCGCAATCTGATGGCGCTCGGCGAGATGGCGACGCTCACGCAGACGCTCTCAGACGACGCGATCGGCGTGCTCGCTGTGGACTTCGGCAAGCAGGTCGAGATCGTCCACGCCGCGGATGACATCGATGAGCCGGTGTTCGAGGATCGTGACGACGATCTGGTTGAGCGCCCACCCGTCGTGACGATCATGGGTCACGTCGACCACGGCAAGACCTCGCTGCTCGACGCGATTCGCGAGACCGAGGTCGCGGCCGGCGAAGCTGGCGGCATCACACAGCACATCGGCGCCTACCAGGTCCACCACGGCGGGCGTGCGATCACCTTTCTGGACACCCCCGGTCACGAGGCCTTCACCGCGATGCGCGCCCGCGGCGCTCGCGTTACCGATGTCGCCGTGATCGTCGTCGCCGCCGACGACGGGGTCAAGCCGCAGACCGACGAGGCGGTCGACCACGCGCGCGCCGCGGGCGTGCCGATCGTCGTCGCGGTCAACAAGATCGACAAGGAGGGCGCCAACCCCGAGCGGGTGCGCACCGAGATGACCCAGCGCGGTCTGCAGCCGGCCGAATGGGGCGGCGAGGTCGAGTTTGTCGACGTCTCGGCGAAAACCCGGGAGGGTCTGGACTCCTTGCTCGACACGATCCAGGTCGTCGCCGAGCTCGAGGAGCTGCGAGCGAACCCGCACGCCGACGCCTCGGGCGTGGTGATCGAGTCGCGCTTGGACCCGGGACGCGGCCCTGTCGTCACCCTGCTCGTGCAGCGTGGCACGCTGCGCGTCGGCGACGCGCTGGTGGCGGGTGCCAACTTCGGTCGCGTGCGCGCGATGCACGACTTCGTCGGCGGCCGCGTCCACGAGGCCGCGCCGGGCGACCCGGTCGAGGTGCTTGGTTTCGACGGCGTTCCCGAGGCCGGCGAATTCGCCCGCGTGGTCGAGAACGAGCGTCGCGCGCGGCAGTTGGCCGGTGCCCGCGCCAACCGGCTCAAGACCGAGGCGCTGGCGCGCCGCTCCGGTCGCAAGGTCTCACTCGAGGATGTCTTCCGCCTCGCCCAGGAGGGCGCCGTCAAGGAGCTCAACCTCGTGCTCAAGGGCGACGTCTCGGGTTCTGTGGAGGCGGTCGAGGATGAGATCGCCAAGCTGCCGCAGAGCGAGGTTTCGGTGAACATCATCCACCGCGGCGTTGGTGGCATCAGCGAGTCCGATGTGATGCTCGCGGCGGCCTCCGATGCGGTGATCCTCGCGTTCAACGTGCGCCCGGTCGGCGATGCACGGGCGCTGGCCGAGCACGAAGGCGTTGAGATCCGCGGCTACTCGGTGATCTACCGTGTGATCGACGAGCTGCGCGCGGCGATGCAGGGCATGCTCGAGCCCGACGAGGTCGAGGACACCGTGGGCCAGGTCGAGGTCCGCCAAACCTTCCGCGCCTCGCGGATCGGCACGATCGCCGGATCCTTCGTCACCGACGGCAAGATCACACGGGGCGCCAAGGTCCGCGTCGTGCGCGACGGCACCGTCATCAACGAGACGACGGTCGCGACGCTGCGCCGCTTCAGCGAGGACGTGCGCGAGGTCTCGGCCGGCTTCGAATGCGGCATCGTGCTCCAGGGCTTCCAGGACATCAAGGTCGGCGACGTTCTTGAGGTTTACGAGATGCGCAAGGTCGAGCGCGCACTCACCTGAGCGCCGTGCCCGCGATGAGCGCCCCGCGCAACGCGCGGCCCAGCTACTAGACCCGGGTGGGGTGGGGGGTCTAGGATGGTCAGCGGGCGGATGCGTCGGGTCGATGAGGCAGTCCGCCAGGTTCTCGCGGATGCCCTTGCAGCCGAGCTGAAGGATCCGCGTGTTGGATTCGTGACCGTGACCGACGTGACCACCAGCCCAGATCTTCGCTCTGCTCGCGTGTATGTGAGCGTGCTCGGCGACACCGGCGCCCGCGAGGCGTCGATGGACGGCCTGCGCCACGCTCACGGCTACCTCCAGGGTCGCATCGCCAGCGAGCTGCATCTGCGTCGCACACCGACGCTCGAGTTCCGCTACGACGAGACGACCGACCGCGCGGCGCGCGTCGAACGCCTGCTGCGCGAGCACGAGGGCGAGGACTGAGTCGATGGCCCCGCTCACGCTCGACGCGCGCAAGGCCGTGCTCACGGCGATCCACGCCAAGGAGCGCTTCCTGCTCGTCACCCACGAGCGCCCGGACGGTGACGCGCTCGGCTCGCTGGTCGGGATGCAGGCCCTGCTGCGTGGCCTCGACAAGGACTCCGTGATGCTGATCGCGCCCGAGGACTTTCCCCTGCCGACGGAGTACCGCTTCTTCTCGCTCGACGGGCTCGTGACCGCGCCGCCGGAGGATCTCGCACAGCGCGCAGTCGTGTACCTCGACTGCGGCAACCTCGATCGCAACGCGGTCGTGGTGCCAGATGGCGGCGAGGCGCTGATCAACATCGATCACCACCACGACAACACGCGCTTCGGGACGATCAACTACGTCGTCGAGGACGCCTCCTGCACGGCGGAGATCGTCTGGGACCTGATGCACGTCGCCGGTGTCGATCTCACGACCGAGGTCGCCGAGGCGCTCTATGTCGGCCTGGTCACCGACACCGGCCGTTTCTCCTACGAGAACACGACGATCCGAGCGCACGCGATGGCGGTCGAGCTGATTGCCGCCGGCGTCGACGTCGCGGAGATGTACCGGCGCATCTACGAAGGGATCCCGCTGGCCAAGCTCGAGCTGCTGGCGCGCGCCCTCTCGACCGTCGCGCTCTACTCCGATGGCCGGCTCGCCGTCGCCGTCCTGCAGACCGCCGACTTCGAAGCGACGGGCGCCGAGGATAGCCACGGCGAGGGGATCATCGATCACCTGCGCGCGCTCGAAGGCGTCAAGGTCGCGGTGCTGATCCGTGAGCTCGGCGGCGTCGGGCGCCGCGGCCAGCAGAAGGTCTCGCTGCGCGCGACCGACAACGACATCGACGTCTCGCTGATCGCTCGCACACACGGCGGTGGCGGACATCGTCGGGCGGCCGGCTTCACGAGCGGGCTGTCAACCGCCGAGCTGATCGACGCGATCCGCTCCCAGGTGTGAGCGAGCACCCCGCGGCAGGGGTGCTGCTCGCCGACAAGCCGGCCGGGATCAGCTCCCACGACGTCGTCGCGCGCGCGCGCCACGCCCTCGGCGTGCGGCGGGTCGGGCACGCCGGTACTCTCGACCCGTTTGCCACGGGACTGCTGATCGTCCTGGTCGCCCGCGCGACGCGGCTGCAGCGGCTGTTCATGGCGCTGCCGAAGACCTACGAGGTGCTGGCGCGGCTCGGCGCGACCTCCGACACCGGCGATCCCGAGGGCGAGATCGTCGAGACCGGCGTGCTGCCCAGCGAGCCGCTCGAGCTGCCACTCGGCGTGATCCGCCAACGCCCGCCCGTCTACTCGGCGGTCAAGGTCGCCGGCGAGCGGGCCTACGCGCGAGCCCGTCGCGGCGAGACGGTTGAGCTCGCCGAACGCGAGGTCGAGGTCTATGAGTGTCGCGAGCTGGGGCGCGACGGCGACCGCGTGTCGTTGCGGATTCGCTGCTCCAGCGGCACCTACATACGCTCGCTCGTCGCCGCGCTGGGCGACGCCTACTGCCTGGAGCTGCGGCGCACGGCGATCGGGCCCTTCGCAGTGGCGGACGCTTGGCCGACGCAGGGGCCGGCCAACGTGCTCGACATCGTCGCGGCCTGCGCGCGTTTTTTGCCGCTGCTCGAGCTCGACGAGGAGCAGGCTCGGGCGATCCGCCACGGTCGTGCGATAGCTGCGCCGGCCGGTGCGAGCCCGGTGCTGGTGACCGACGCGGGTGCCGCGATCGCAATCGCCGAGCGGCGCCGCGGCGCGGATGGCACGACGCTGCTGGCGCCGGTCGTCGGTCTGGCTGAGCAATAGATTTCGCCGGCGTGAGACTCACCGAGTTTGTCGACGCCAAGCCGGGCGCGAGTTGCGTCGCCGTCGGCGCCTTCGACGGCGTCCATCTCGGGCACCGCGACGTGATCGCCGGCGCCGACGCGGTGTTGACCTTCGAGCCGCATCCGGTGGCGGTGGTGGCGCCGTCGCACACGCCGCGACTGCTGACGCCGCTCCCGATCAAGGCCGACATCTTGGCCTCGCTCGGCGTGCAGGAGCTGATCGTGATGCGCTTCGACGCGCAGTTCGCGGCGCAGAGCGCGCAGCAGTTCATCGACGAGGTGCTAATCGCCCGGCTCGGCGTCAATCGCGTCTCGGTCGGTGAGAACTTCCGCTTCGGCCACCGCGCAATCGGCGACGTCGCGATGCTCGCCGCCGATCCGCGCTTCGCGACGAGCGTCGTGCCGCTGCGCGAGCTCGATGGCGAGATCATCTCCTCGAGTCACATCCGCTCGCTGATCGCCGCCGGCGAGGTGCTGCGGGCGAGCTCACTGCTGGGCCGGCCGTTCGAGCTGCGCGGCACCGTTGTCAGCGGCGATCGTCGCGGGCGCGAGCTGGGCTTCCCGACAGCGAACATCGTGCCCGAGGAGACGCTCGTCTGTCCCGGGCACGGCGTCTACGCCTGCTTTGCCGGCGAGCGGCCGGCGGCCGTCAACGTCGGCGTGCGACCGACCTTCGAGTCCGGTCGAGGCGAGCTGATCGAGGCCTACCTGCTCGACTTCGACGGCGACCTCTACGGCAGCGAGCTGCGGCTGCACTTCCTCGAAAGGCTGCGCGGCGAGCACCGCTTTGAGAGCGCCGAGGCGCTGATCGCGGCGATGCATGACGACGTCGCGCGCGTTCGGGCGATCTGTGCGTCTGCTAGCGTTGGGCGTCGATGACGCTGACCACAGAGCGCAAGCGCGAGCTGACCGTCGAACACGGCGCGAGCGAGCACGATACCGGCAGCACGAAGGTGCAGATCGCCCAGCTGACCGAGCGCATCAACGAGCTCACCGAGCATCTGCGCACCCACAGCCACGACCATCACTCGCGCCGCGGGCTGCTGATGCTGGTTGGCCGTCGTCGCCGTTTCCTCAACTATCTGCAGCGCACCGACCTCGAGGGCTACCGCACGCTGCTGAGCTCGCTCGGCCTGCGCAAGTGAGCGCTACCGAGGCCGGCAGCCAGGCGCCGGAGTTGCACGTGCCGCCGCCAGGGCCCACCTTCGAGGGGACCGACGCGGTCTGAGCGCTCCGCCGTGCCGTTCGCGCCGCAGGCATTTTCGATGACCGCCCCGGCGGGCACCGCGGTATCGGCGCGGGCGCTCGGGCCCCACGCCGCACACCGGCTAGGATTAGCTGGTTCCGTTAGAGATATAAAGACAAGCCGCGCCGCCGATCAAAGGGCGGCCAGAGAGGTACCACATGAGTAGTAAGGGCATTACCCGGCTCTCCGTAGAGATCGCCGGAAGCGAGATTTCGTTCGAAACCGGGCGAATCGCGAAGCAGGCCGGCGGCGCCGTCGTCGTCCGCCAAGGTGACACGATGGTGCTGGCAACCGCGACGGCCGGCAATTTGCGCGACGCGGACTTCCTGCCGCTGACCGTGGATGTCGAAGAGCGGATGTACGCCGCCGGCAAGATCCCGGGATCGTTCTTCAAGCGCGAGGGACGCGCCGGTGAGAAGGGGACATTGACGGCGCGGATGATCGATCGCCCGATTCGGCCCCTGTTCCCCAAGAGCTGGCGCTATGAGACACAGCTCGTCGCGATCCCGCTGTCGGTGGACCACGTCCACCCCTACGACATCCTCGCGATGAACGGTGCTTCGGCGGCGTTGATGATCTCCGACATTCCGCTCGCCGAGCCGGTCGGAGCGGTGCGGATCGGCAAGGTCGACGGCAACTTCGTCGTCAACCCGCGCGAGGAGGATCTGCTCGGCCTGAGCGACCTGGAGTTGACGGTCGCCGGCACCGAGAACGCGATCCTGATGGTCGAGGCCGGGGCGAAGGAGATCCCCGAGGCCGAGATCCTCGACGCGCTCGACATCGCCCACAGCGAGATCAAGAAGCTCTGCGCACTGCAGCGCGAGCTCGCCGAGAAGGTCGGCAAGCCAAAGCTCGAGGTCGTCGTCAAGAAGGCCGACGAAGCGCTGCTGGCGAAGGTTCGCGCCTCGCATGGGGCCGCGCTCGACGAGGCGACCCAGGTCGAGGACAAGCTCGCTCGCCAGGACGCAACCAAGGCAGTCGAGGCGGCAATCCTCGAGCAGTACGCGGGCGACAGCGACGCTGAGGATTTTGAGGAGCAGCGGGCCGCGACGCAGCTCGTCTTCGACGCCCTCGAGAAGTCGATCATTCGCGAGCGGATCGCGGTCCACAAGAAGCGCCCAGACGGCCGTCGCGAGAACGAGATTCGCGACATCGCGATCGAGGTCAGTGTGACGCCGCGGACCCACGGCTCGGCGCTGTTCACGCGCGGCCAGACGCAGGCCCTGAGCGTCGTAGCACTGGGCACGCTCAAGGAGGAGATGCGCCTCGACACGCTCGGGCTCGAGACCAAGAAGTACTACTGGCACCACTACAACTTCCCGCCGTTCTCGGTCGGGGAGGCGGGTCGCCTTGCCGGCCCGAAGCGGCGTGACATCGGCCACGGTGCGCTCGCCGAGCGCGCGCTCGTGCCGATGATTCCCTCGATCGAGGACTTCCCCTACACGATCCGTGTGGTTTCGGACATCTTCGAATCCAACGGGTCCTCGTCGATGGCCTCGGTGTGCGGCTCGTCGTTGTCGCTGATGGACGCCGGCGTGCCGATCGTGCGCCCGGTCGCGGGGATCGCGATGGGGCTGATCAAGGAGGGTGAGGACTACATCGTGCTCACCGACATCGCTGGGGTCGAGGACCATCTCGGCGACATGGACTTCAAGGTCGCCGGCACCGAGCGCGGGATCACCGCGCTGCAGATGGACATCAAGATCTCCGGCGTCACCTTCGACATCCTGCGCGACGCTCTGACCCAGGCCCACGAGGCGCGGACGTTCATTCTCGCCAAGATGGCTGAGGCGATCAGCGCGCCACGCCAGGCACTGAGCCAGTACGCGCCGCGGATCGAGAAGGTTCAGATCGATCCGAGCCAGATCGGCCTGCTGATCGGCAAGGGCGGCGAGACGATTCGCGGCCTGTGCGACGAGTTCGAGTCCCAGATCGACGTCAACGACGACGGTCAGGTCCTGATCTACTCCGCCAACGGTGAGCTCGCCGACGCGCTGGTCGAGCGGATCCGCACGATGATGAAAGAGGTCGAGGTCGGCGACGAGTACCTTGGCAAGGTCGTCAAGACGACCGCGTTCGGGGCGTTCATCGAGCTCTCCAAGGGCACCGATGGCCTGCTGCACATCTCCAACGTCTCGCCCGGTAAGCGGGTCGAGACCGTGGAGGAGGCGCTCAACAAGGGCGACGAGATCAATGTGCGCGTCGTCGAGGTCGACCGCGAGCGCGGGCGGATTGGCGTCCGCCGCGCCGACGATCCCGAGATCGCGGGCAAGACGGTCGAGGAGCTCACCGCCTTGTCTGCCAGCAACGGCGGCGACCGCGGTCCACGCCGTCCGCGCGAAGGCGCAGGAGGGCCGCCGCGTAACGGCGGCCCGCGTGGATCGGGACGTCCGCGTCACCGCGAGCACTAGCTGCCGGAAACTGTGGGGTCGCGCGGCGACCCCACAGTGCGGTTCGCCGTCGGGCACAAAACATGGCCAGCGAGCACGTCATCACCGAGTTGCCGGGCGGCGTTCGCGTCGCCAGCGAGCGCGTGCCCGCGGTCCGCTCGGTCGCGCTCGGCTTCTGGATCGGTACCGGATCGATCACCGAGACCGACGAGCAGGCCGGCCTTTCGCACCTGCTCGAGCACATGCTGTTTCGCGGCACCGCGCGTTACGGCTCGGAAGAGATCGACCAAATCTTCGATGCGATGGGCGCCGAGCTGAACGCCGGCACCGGCAAGGAGACGACGTCGGTGTATGCGCGCGTGCTCGACATCCATCTCGAGCGCGCCTTCGACGTGATCGCCCAGATGATCACCGAGCCGGCGATGAGCGGGCTCGCCGAAGAGCGCGAGGTCGTGCTCGAAGAGATCGCGATGTACGAGGACGATCCCCAGGACCTGATTTTCGATGTGCTCGGCGAAGCGACCTTCCCCGATCATCCGCTGGGCCGCGCGATTCTCGGTCGCTCGGAGGTCGTTGCCGGGGCGACCCGCAAGCAGCTGCTCGCATTCCACCGCGAGCGCTACTTCCCGACCAACGTTGTGATCGCCGCCGCCGGCTCAATCGACCACGACCAGCTCGTCAACTGGGCCGAGGTGGCGATGGTGAGCGCCGCGCCCGCCAGCGGCAAGCTCAGCCCGCCCGCCCCACCCGCGCCCGGCGGCGGCCCGCGGACGCTGTTTCGCACCAAGGACACCGAGCAGTACCACGTCTGTCTCGGCGGCGTCGGCATCGCCCGCGACGACGAGCGGCGGTTCGCCCTCCGTGTGCTCGACAGCCTCGCCGGCGGCACGTCCTCATCGCGCCTCTTCCAGGCGGTGCGCGAGCAGCGCGGCCTCGCATACTCGGTCTTCAGCTTCCAGAGCCTCTATGCGCACACCGGCCAGGTCGGCCTCTACGTCGGGACGCGCGCCGACAACCTCGCCGAGGTTGCGGGCGTGATCGATGACGAGCTCGCGCGACTGCGCCAGGAGCCGGTCAGCGAGGAGGAGCTCGCACGCGCCAAGGACAACGTCAAGGGGCGCGTGGTGCTGGCGATGGAGTCGACGACCGCGCGGATGGAGCGGCTCGGCGCGAGCGTCCTCGCGGAGATGCCGATCCTCGAACTCGACGAGGTGCTCGAGCGGATCGACGCGGTTGACGCCAAGCAGATCGAGGCACTGGCAAGCGAGCTGTTTGACCCGGCTCGCCTCTGCGCGGCAGCGATCGGTCCCGACGAGGAGATCTTTCGCGGCGCCTTCGCACCGCTGCTTGCGAGCGTCGTGGAAGCGCCATGATCCGCGTAGGCGTGGCGGGCGCAGCCGGGCGCATGGGCATCACGACGTGCGGCGCGATCGAGGCCGCCGAGGATCTAACGCTCAGCGGCCGCGCCGATCCCGTGCTCGGCGTCAGCCTCGAGGCGATCCTGCCGGACTGTGACGTCGTCGTCGACTTCACCCAACCGGACACGGCGCTGGACAACGCGCGCGCCTGTCTCGCCGCCGGCGTCCACGTCGTGATCGGCACAACGGGCTTTGACATCGCCGCGCTCGAGGGCGTCGAGGGCGCCAACGTGTTCATCGCGCCGAACTTCGCGATCGGCGCCGTGCTGCTGATGTCCTTCGCGGCGCAGGCGGCGAAGCACATGGCGGCCGCCGAGATCATCGAGCTCCACCACGATCGTAAGCTCGACGCGCCGAGCGGCACGGCGAAGCGCATCGCCGAGCTGATGGAGGCGGCCAGCGGCCGGCCGGCGCCGCCGATCCACTCCGTGCGCCTGCCGGGGCTCGTCGCCCACCACGAGGTGATCCTCGGCGACCTCGGCCAGACGCTGACGATCCGCCACGACTCGATCGACCGCGAGTCGTTCATGCCCGGGTTGCTGCTGGCGATCCGCCGCGTCTCGACGCTCGAGCGCTCCCCGGTCGTCGGACTCGAGCAGCTGCTGTTCGCCGGCGACGTCGACGGCGAATGAAAACGGCCGCCCGTTTCAGCGCCCGCCTGAGATACTGAATCCGTGGAGGAGCTCGGCAGCATCATCACCGCGATCGTCACGCCGTTCGACGAGCAGCTGCGCGTCGACGAGGACGCGTTCGTGTCGCTGATGGCCCATCTCGCCGCCAACGGATCCGACGGCTTCGTCGTCGCCGGCACCACCGGCGAGGCGTCGACCTTGACCGACGAGGAGCAGCTCGGCCTGATCGAGCTGGCGGTCCGCGAGCGTCCGGCGGGTGTCAGCGTGATCGCCGGAGCCGGCTCCAACGACACCCGTCACGCGGTTCATCTCACCGAGCGCGCATCGGCGCTCGGGGTCGACGCCGTGCTCTCGGTGACGCCGTACTACAACCGCCCGAGCCGCCGCGGGATCCTCCGCCACTACGAGGAGGTCGCGCGCGCCAGCAGCGTGCCGGTCGTGCTCTACAACATCCCCCAGCGCACTGGCACCGACATGCCAAACGACCTGCTGGCCGAGCTCGCCCAGATCGAGCGGATCGACTTCGTCAAGCAGGCCAACGACAACAACCTGGCGTCGGTCGATGGCCTGCGCGTCTACGCCGGCAACGACGGAACGCTGGCGCGCGCGCTCGATATGGGGGAGCCCGGCGGCATCCTCGTCGCCAGCCATATCGTCGGGCCGCAGATGCGGCGAATGGTCGACGAGCCGGACAATCGCGCCGAGATCGACGCCTCGCTGCGCGACGTCTACGAGACGATCATGATCACCTCCAGCCCGACCTGCACCAAGGCCGCGCTCGAAATGCTCGGCCACCGCGTCGGCGGCCTGCGACTGCCGCTGCTGCAGGCCGACGAAGCCGAGCGCGTTGCGGTGCGCGCGATGCTCGAGCGCCACGAGCTGCTGGGACAACGGACGGCGTGAATCCCGCGGACGGCGCAGGAGCGCTCGATGTCTAGCCCGCGCGGCAGCGCCCCCGGCGGCGGGCGGGGATCTAAGCTGCGGGTTCTCGCGCTCGGCGGCCTCGGCGAGATCGGCAAGAACATGACGGTCGTCGAGCAGGACGGGCGGATCGTCGTCGTCGATGTCGGATTGCGCTTCCCGACGCCCGAGATGGTCGGCATCGACCTCGTCCTGCCGGACTTCTCCTACCTGCTCGAGCGCGCCGCCGACATCGAGGCGATCGTCGTCACACACGGCCACGAGGATCACCTCGGGGCGCTGCCCTGGGTGCTACGCGAGCTGGGCGCGAAGGCAACGCCGCCAATCTACGGCGGGCCGCTGACGATGGCGATGGCTCGCTCCAAGCTCGACGAGCACAAGCTCCGCGACGTCAAGCTCGTCGACCTCGATCCCGGCAATGAGGTCGAGCTCGGGCCGTTCACGCTCGAGCTGATCCACATGACGCACTCGATCCCCGACTCCTGTGCCGTGGCCTTGACCGGCGACCTCGGCACGGTCCTGCTGACCGGGGACTACAAGTTCGACCAGACACCGGTCGACGGCGAGCCGGCCGACGTCTCGCGCCTCGCCCAGCTCGGCTCCGAGGGCGTGCTGCTGCTCTGCGGCGATTCGACCAACGCCGACCGCGACGGCTTCTCGCCCTCGGAGTCGGTCGTCGGCCCGCACCTCGAGGAGGTCTTCTCGCGCGCCGCCGGCCGCATCATCGTCACCAGCTTCGCCTCCAACATCCACCGCGTGCAGCAGGTCGTCGACGCCGCCGCGGCGCTCGACCGCAAGGTCGCGCTGGTTGGCCGTTCGATGCGCAAGAACGTCGCCATCGGCAGCCAGCTCGGCCACATCGAGCTGCCGCCGGGCCTGCTGATCCAGGCGCGCGAGATCGACGACTTTGCCGACGATCGGCTGGTGATCATCTCCACCGGATCACAGGGCGAGCCGCTATCGGCGCTGCGGCGGATGGCCTACCGCGACCATCCGCAGGTCAAGCTGCACGAGGGCGACACGGTCGTCTTCTCGGCGACCCCGATCCCCGGCAACGAGCGCGCGGTCAACGACACCGTCGACCGCCTCTACCACGTCGGCTGCGACGTGATCACGACCCGCGACGCGCCGATCCACGCTTCCGGCCACGGCTACGCCGAGGAGCTGAAGCTGATGCTCAACCTCGTCAAGCCGCGTTACGTGATGCCCTTTCACGGCGACTTCAAGCGGATCAAGCTGCACGCCCAGCTTGCCGAGTCCGTCGGCATCGACCACGGCGCGATCTTCCGTGCCGAGAACGGCATGGTGCTCGAGCTCGACGCGCGCGGCGCCCGCTTCGGCACGCCCGAGCACGCGGGGATGATCTTCGTCGACGGCGTCGACATCGGCGACATCGCCGACGCCGCGCTGCGCGATCGCCGCATGCTCTCCGCCGACGGCATCTTCATCGTCGTCGCGACGATCTCCGAGCAGAGCGGGGGCTCGGTCGCCGATCCCGAGGTGATCTTCCGCGGCGTTCCCTTCATGGACGAGGCGGGCAAGCTGGTCGATGAGATCAAGGACGCGGTCGAGGACTCGCTCGAGAGCGCCTTCACCGAGGGCGTGCGCGACCTCGCCGTCCTCAGCGACCGCCTCCACGACCGCCTCGCCGGGCTGGTCTATGACCGCCTGCGCCGCCGGCCGATGGTCCTGCCGGTGGTCGTCGAGGTCTGAGAGCGCGAGGATTTGGGCGGTCTGCGCAGCGCGCAACCGTCGCTCTTCACGACACAGCGAGCGCGACCTGCGGCTCGCTGACGAGCTCCGCCGGTCGGCCGGCGAGGCGCACGGTGAAGCGAGCCCCCTTGCCCGGGGCGCTCTTGACGACGATCGTGCCGTCATGCGCCTGGGTCACCGCTTGGACGATCGCCAGGCCGAGGCCGAAGGAGCCGCTGCTCTCGCCGCCGGCGCGGACGAAGCGCTCAAACAGATGCTTTTTCAGCTCCGGTGCGATGCCCGGGCCGTCGTCAGCGACGATCAACTCGGCGCGCCCGTCGCGCTGCGGGCGCACGGTGACGATGATCCGCGTGCCGGGCGGCGTGTGGCGGATCGCGTTGTCGATCAGGTTGATCGCCACGCGCTCGAGGTCGTCGGGGTTGCCGACCAGCGGCGTCGGCTTGACCCGCAGCTCGAGCCGGTGGTCGTCGCTCGCCGGCTCGAGCTCGCTCGCCGCGGCGATCACCAGGTCGGCGAGGTCGACGGCCACGGCCGGCGCCGGATGGCGAACATCGGAGCGCGCGAGCAGCAGCAGGTCGGCGACCAGGCGGCGCATCCGCTGGGTTGAGCGCAGGGCCGAAAGGGCGAGATCGCGCTCCGGTCCGTTCAGCGACTCCTCGAGCAGCTCGAGGTTCGCGAGCACGCTGGTCAGCGGCGTGCGCAGCTCGTGCGAGGCGTCGGCGACGAACGTCCGCTGCCGCTCGAGCGCGTTCTCGGTGCGCCCGCGCGCCTCGCCCAGCGACGCGAGCATCGTCGTCAACGTCCGCGTCAGCTCGGCGACCTCGTCGTCGGCGGTCGGGGTGGGCAGGCTCAGCATCGGATCGCCGGTCCGCTCGATCTCGCTCGCTGCCGCCGTCAGCTCGGCGATCGGCGTGATCGCCCGCCGGGCGACGAGCCAGCCGGCGCCGAACGCCAGCGCCGTGCCGACGAGCACGCCGAGGATCACCAGCAGGTCGAGGTTGGCGATGTCAGAGTTGAGCGAGGTCAGCGGCAGCCCGTACTGGATCAGCAGGCTGTCGCCGTTGTGGAAGACCGCGGTCTCTGTGACCACGCGATAGTGGCCCGCGGTGTGGAGGGTGTAGTCGTTGGGCGCCGGCGCCGGCAGCGGCGACCCGAGATAGGGCTCGCCGTCAGGTTGAATCGCCGCGGTGCCATCGAGGTCATAGATCCGCATCACGCCGCCGCCCACTTCGAAGCTGGCGAGTGCCTGGGGCGAATAGCCGAGCCCGGGTGTGCTGAACGCTGGGTGGAAGGCGCTGGCCAGGTTTCCAGCCTGGGTGACGATCTGCGAGTCGAGATTCGAGCGCAGGCGGTGCGCGGTCACCGTGCGCACCGCGGTGCCGAACACGACGAGCATCAGGAACGTCACCGCGCCGACGCTGACGGCCAGCCGCAGGCGGATCGGCAGCCGCGCCAGCGGCGTCCGCAGCCGCCCGCCTTCAGGCGCGGAGGACGTATCCGGCTCCACGGATCGTGTGCAGCAGGCGCGGCTCGTCGCCGGCCTCGAGCTTGCGCCGCAGATTTGAGACGAAGACCTCGATCGTGTTGGTCGTCGAGAACGGGTCGTAGCCCCAGACCTCGTCGAGCAGCTGCTGGCGTGAGATGACGATCCGCTCGTTGCGCAGCAGGTACTCGAGCAGCTCGAACTCGCGCTGGGTCAACTCGACGCTGCGCTCGCCGCGGTAGACCTCGTGCGTGTCGGGGTTGAGCGACAGATCGCTGACCCGCAGCGGCGCGCTCCCGCGCGGCGGTCGCCGGCGCAGCAGCGCGCGGATCCGCGCCAGCAGCTCCTGCCGCTCGAACGGCTTGACCAGATAGTCGTCGGCGCCGGCGTCGAGGCCGATGACCCGCGCTTCGAGCGCATCGCGCGCCGTCAACATCAGGATCGGCGTGTCGTCGTCGCGGCGCAACTGCTTGGCGACCTCGACACCGTCCAGGCGCGGCAGCCCGAGGTCGAGAATCACGACGTCGGGAAGGAACGCGTGGGCGTCGTCGAGCGCCGCCACGCCATCGGTTGCCAGGCGCACCTCGTAGCCCTCGAGGCGCAGCGAGCGCACGAGCACGTCGGCGATGTCGGCGTCATCCTCGACCACGAGGACCCGCGCGGCGCGTCCATAGTCCGTCATCTGCTTCGATCTTAGGGCGTGCAGCAGGCTCAGCCCGCGATCTTTATTGCCGGTTGAACCGGCGGCTCGCCGCGCCTTGCAGCGCCACGCTCGAAGGCATAAGCGTCCCCATGTCGAACTGCGACCGCAGTGGCCCCCCGGTCCTCAGGCACTAAGACGCGCAGGGCGCCCGCGCGGCCCGCGGCCAAACGTCGGCCCGCGGCGCGCCGGCGAGCTGCAAAGCGGCGCTGGCGGCGCTTGCGCTTCGACCAGCGCGAGCTCGACGTGCTCGGGCTCGCCCTGATCGCGCTCGGCGCGTTCATGGGCTGCGTCCTCTACACCCATTGGGATGGCGGTAGCGCCGGCAACGGTGCCGCGCACGGGCTGGCCTGGCTGTTCGGTCGGGTGCGCGACGGAGTTCCGGTCGCGCTGGTCGGCGCCGGCGCACTGATCGTGCTGCGGCCGCTGATCGGATCGCCGCGACCGCTGCGCGCAAGCCCGATCTTCCTTTTCGCCGCCGGCACGCTCGCCCTTGCCGCCAACACGCTCGGTGTCGCCGGCGTCGGACCGGCACGCCACCTTTGGCAGGCGGCGCCGTTCGAGCGGCGCGGCGGCATCGTCGGTCAGGCTGAACTGTGGGCGAGCACCCACGTGGTCGGCACGCTCGGGGCGAACTTTATCGCCGTCTTCCTGTTCCTCGGCGGTGTCGCGCTGCTGAGCGGCAGCTCGCTGGCGCTGGCGATCCGCTCTGCCGGTGCCGGGGTCGCCGATGCGCGGCGACGCCTGCCCGCGGTCTCTGAGCTGCGCCGGCCGCTGCGCGACGCGCGCGCCGGGGCGATGCCGGCGGCGATCGTGCCACCGGAGCCGACCGGCCGAGAGCTGATCGTCCGTGCCGGACACGTCGAGGCGCCGTCGAACGACTTCTTTGACGGCAGCGAGTTCGAGGGCGAAGACGCCGCGCCGCTCGAGGCGCTGATCGACGAGGCGGAGCCCGAAGGGGCGGAGCCCATCGAAGAGCTGCCTCTGGTGGCGGTCGATCCGGCGGATCTGACGCCGCAGGGGCGCTTTCGCGCCGCCGTCACCGACGATCCGAGCTTCCAGTGGCGGCTGCCGCGCCGCAGCCTCCTCACGCGCTCGAGCGGTGAGCACACCCGCCCGGACACCGCAGGACAGGCAAAGGTGGCAGCGCGGCTGGTCGAGGCGCTCGGCCATTTCGGGGTACGGGCGAGCGTCGTCGGCACCGTCGCCGGCCCGCACATCACGCGCTACGAGCTGCGCCTCGCGCCCGGGATCAAGGTCGCCAAGGTGGCGGCGCTGAAGGACGACCTCGCCTACGCGCTCGCCGCGACCGATGTCCGGATCCTCGCGCCGATCCCCGGCAAGCAGGCCGTGGGCGTCGAGGTTCCCAACGCGACGCGGCGGATCGTGCGCCTCGGCGACGTCTACCAGGACCCGCCGGAGGACTGGTCGCCACTGACGGTCTGGCTCGGCAAGGACGTGGCGGGACGCGCGATCGGCGCCGACCTGGCGAAGATGCCGCACCTGCTGGTCGCCGGCACGACGGGGTCCGGCAAGTCGGCCGCCGTCAACGCGATGCTCGCAAGCATCCTGCTGCGCGCCACGCCGCACGAGGTGCGGCTCGTCCTCGTCGACCCCAAGCAGGTCGAGCTCAACCACTATGACGCGATCCCGCACCTGCTGACGCCGGTGATCACGAGCCCGCGGGTCGCGGCCAACGCGCTGATGAACCTGGTACGCGAGATGGAGCAGCGCTACGGGATCATGTCGATCTCGCGCACGCGCTCGCTGGTCGAGCTCAACCGCGCCCGTTCCGCGAAGGGCGAGCCGCCGCTGCCCTACATCCTTTGCGTCATCGACGAGCTGGCCGACCTGATGATGGTTGCGCCGGCCGATGTCGAGGACTCGATCATCCGCCTGGCACAGAAGGCACGGGCGGTCGGCATTCATCTCGTCCTCGCGACACAGTCGCCGCGTGTCGATGTGATCACCGGCATGATCAAGGCGAACGTCCCGTCGCGGATCGCCTTCGCCGTGTCCTCGCAGATCGACTCGCGCGTGATCCTCGACCAGAACGGCGCCGAGTCGCTGCTCGGTGCCGGCGACATGCTGTTCGCGCCGATCGGCAGCTCGGCTTCGCAGCGGATCCAGGGCGCCTACATCGACGAGGCCCAGATCGCCGCGCTGACCGACCATTGGCGCCGTCAGGGCGAGCCCGAGTTGCGTGCCGAGCTGCTCGAGGAGGTCGAGCCAGGGGAGGAGGATGGCGACGGCGCGAACGACGGTTTCGACCCCGACGAGGATCCGCTTTTGGGAGCGGCGATCGAGCTCGTCGTCGAAATGGGCACGGCTTCGACCTCGATGCTGCAGCGGCGCCTGCGGCTCGGCTACACGCGCGCGGGCCGCGTGATCGACATGCTCGAGCGCCGCGGCATCATCTCCGGCTACGAGGGTTCCAAGCCGCGCCAGGTGCTCGTCACCGAGGCCGACCTGCCCCGCGTGCTGGCGGCGCTCGACGTTCGCGCACACGGCAGCGGTGGACCGGGCGAGCCGGTTCGCGCCGTCGGCCCCGAGAGCCGGTAGACCGCGGCGCTGTGGCGCTGCACCCCGCCTGTACGCTTGGGCGTCGATATGGCTGATATTGGACCGACCCTCCGCGAAGCCCGGCTGCGTGATGGTCGGGATATCGCCGAGATCGAGGAGCAGACGAAGATCCGCTCCAAGTATCTCCGCGCGCTCGAAAACGAGGAATGGGCGCTGCTGCCGGGCCCGACCTTCACGAGAGCTTTCCTGCGCACCTACGCGGGCGTGCTCGGGCTCGATGCCAAGGAACTCGTCGAGGAGTACCGGCGCCAGTGGGAACAGCCGCACGAGCTCGACGTCGTCCCCGTGCGCCCGGTGATCGGCGGCGGTACGCGCGACGGCGAGCGGCCGCGCAAGCGCCGCCGCCTGCGGCGCTGGGTCGGTGCCGCGCTGCTGATCGTCCTGCTCGCCGTCGCACTGCTGCTGATCGGCCGCGGCGCCGGCAAGCCGAACAACAACCACGTGCGCGTGACCACGCCGGTGGCGAAGGTCCCGGCGCGCAGCACGGCGACGGTCGCGGCGAGCTGTGACAGCACGCCACTGCCGAGCGACTGCGTATCGCTGGAGGTCGAGGCGACGACGCCCGTATACGTTTGCCTGATTGGTGACGACGGCCACGTCCGGATTCGCGGCGTGGATCTCGACGCGCGGTCGCGGCGCATCACCTACCACGCCCGCCAGTTCATCCTGACGCTCGGCAACAGCTCGGCGGCGCTGCGGATCGACGGCCACACGTATGCGATCGAGGCGGCGGTCGGAGCGGTTCGCTACCAGATCACGCAGCACCTGCGCAAGAAGCTCGCGACGCCGACGCGACTGACCTGCAAGTGAGCCCACGGGCCGCCATCGTCGTGACCGGCACCGAGCTGCTCAGCGGCCGCGTCTTCGATCGCAACGGGCCGTGGCTGTCCCAGCGGCTGGCCGAGCTCGGCGTCGATGTGGCGCACATCACGATCGTCGGTGACCGTCCCGGTGACATGCTCGATGCGCTGCGCTGGTGCGCGACGCTCGACGTCAGCCTGATCGTCACGAGCGGCGGCCTGGGTCCGACCGCGGACGATCTCACGGCCACCGTCGTCGGCGAGTTCTGCGGCCGTCCGATGGTTCTCGACGAGGCGCTCGAGCAGCGCATCGGCGTGATCGTGAGCGCGATGGCAAGCCGCTGGCCGGGGCGCTCGCCGGAGGCGATCCGCGCCGCGAACCGCAAACAGGCGATCGTGCCCGAGGGCGCGACCGTGCTCGATCCCGTCGGCACGGCTCCGGGACTGGTCGTGCCGCCGGCCGCCGGGCGCCGCGGGCCAACCGTCGTCGTATTGCCGGGACCACCGCGCGAGCTGCAGCCGCTGTGGCAGCTGGCGACGGCGCAGGAGGCCTTTGCCCGCGCGGTCGAAGGGCGCACGCACTATGAGCAGCGGATGCTGCGGCTCTACGGCCTGGCGGAGTCGCAGCTCGCCGAGACGCTGCGGTCGGCCGGCGAGAGCGGGGTCGATCTGGAGCGGATCGAGGTCACGACCTGCCTGCGCCGCGGCGAGATCGAGATCGTCACGCGCTTTGAGCCGGCCGACGCCGCGGTCTATGAGGCCCTGGTGGCGGTCGTGCGCGAACATCACGCCGACACGCTGTTCTCCGAGGACGGCAGCAGCGTCGACGACCAGGTCGCACTGATGCTGATCGAACAGGGAGCCGGCTTGGCGGTCGCCGAGTCCTGCACCGGTGGCCTGCTCACGGGCCGCCTGACCGAGCGTCCCGGGTCCTCCGCCTATCTGCGCGGCGGTCTCGTTGCCTATGCCGATGAGATCAAGGAGCGGCTGGCCGGCGTCCCGTCCGCGCTGCTCGTGGCGCACGGGGCGGTCTCGGCTGAGACCGCACTGGCACTCGCGGACGGCGCGCGCGAGCGATTCGCGGCGCAGTTCGGCATCGGCGTGACCGGAATCGCCGGTCCCGGTGGCGGTAGCGCCGAGAAGCCGGTCGGACTGGTCTGGATTGCGGCGAGCGCCGGCGACGGGCGGCGGCTGGTGCGCAGCGTGCAACTGCCGGGCGGCCGCGCCGATGTACGCGAGCGCGCGACGACCGTCGCGCTGCACCTGCTGCGCCGGCTGCTACTCGGCGAGAGCGACCCCGCGCCGGCGTGAGCCGCGCACGCGGCGACGGCGGTGAGCGTGCGCGGCTGTTCGTCGCCGTGAGCTTGCCCGAAGTGGTGACGGCCGAGCTTGCGCGCTGGGCCCGCGCGGCGACCGCGACCGCTGGGGGCATACGCCGGCTCGCGCCGCAGTCAATGCACATCACGCTCTGCTTCCTCGGCGAGCAGTCGCTTGGCGACGTCGAGGAGCTCGCGGCGCTGCTGAGCGCGGCGGCCGTGCCGGTCGCGGCGATCGGCCAGCTGACGCTTGGTGCGCCGCTCTGGCTGCCGCCGCGGCGCCCGCGGGCGCTGGCCGTCGCGGTTGGCGACCCCGATGGCGGCCTTGGTCGGCTGCGGGCGCTGCTGGCGCGCGAAATCGCCGCGACCGTCGGCTGGAAACCGGGGCGGGAGCGCTTTCGCCCACATGTCACGGTCGCGCGGATGCGGCCGCTCGTCGCGAGCCGTGGCCAGGCCGGCCGCTCGGCGCGACGGGCCGCCGGCGACGTCGAGCTGGCACCGACGCCGCAACTGGCTTTCGTCGCCGACACCGTCGTCCTGCTGCGCTCGCATCTCGAGCCCGATGGTGCGCGCTACGAGGCGCTTGCCCGCGTCGGCGGCTGGTGAGCGGACGGGCAGACCCTCGATCGCGCTGTTCTGTCCGCGTCGGCACGTAGCGTGGCACTACAGACTCAGCCAAGAGGAGCTTCACGATGCCCGCGACAGAAGACGAAAAGGTGGCGAAGGCCCGCGTGGCCGCGCTGCAAGGCGCACTGACCCAGATCGAGCGCGAGTTCGGCAAGGGATCGGTCATGCGGATGGGCGATCCAGGCGCGCAGGTGCGCTGCGTTGCGATCCCCACGGGAGCGCTGTCGCTGGATTTGGCGCTCGGTATCGGCGGCGTGCCGCGGGGACGGATAGTCGAGGTCTTCGGGCCCGAGGCGTCGGGCAAGACGACGCTGATCTATCACGTGCTCGCCGAAGCGCAGAAACTGGGTGGCATCTGCGCCTTCATCGATGCCGAGCACGCCATGGACCCGCTGTATGCGAGCCGCATCGGCGTCAATATCGACGAGCTGCTGGTCTCGCAGCCGGACTATGGCGAGCAGGCGCTCGAGATCGCCGACATGCTCGTACGCTCCGGTGCGGTCGACGTCGTCGCGATCGACTCGGTCGCGGCGCTAACGCCACGGGCCGAGCTCGAAGGCCAGATGGGCGATCAGAGCGTTGGCCTGCAGGCGCGGATGATGTCGCAGGCGATGCGCAAGCTCGCCGGCAACCTCAACCGCACGCAGACCCTGTGCATCCTGACGAACCAGATCCGCGAGAAGATCGGCGTGATGTTCGGTTCTCCGGAGACCCAGCCCGGCGGCCGCGCGCTCAAGTTCTATGCCTCGCAGCGCCTTGACATCCGGCGGATCGAGACACTCAAGGACGGCACCGAAGCGATTGGCAACCGGGTCCGCGTGAAGGTCGTCAAGAACAAGGTCGCGGCCCCATTCCGCCAGGCTGAGTTCGACATCGAGTTCGGCAAGGGAATCTCGACCTCGGGTTGTCTGATCGACCTCGGGATCGAGCACAACATCGTCACCAAGTCCGGCTCCTTCTTCTCCTACGGCGAGGAGCGGCTTGGCCAGGGACGCAACAACGCCAAGACCTATCTCGAGGAGAACGCCAAGCTCGCAAAGGAGATCGAGCAACGGATCTACGAAGCGCTCGGCATATCGGACTCGCTCGTCGAGCCGATCGAGCACAGCGACCTGCCGGCGGAACAGAACGGTGCAGCGGCGGCCGATCCCGAAGCAGAGCCAAGCGACGACGACCCGCTCGACTTCGAGAAGGAGGTCGCCGCGATCACCGTCGCGGACGAGCGGAGCGCGTAGGTGGAGGCGGGACTCGATCCCGCGCCCACCTGGCCGCCGCAACCGGGGGCGCCGGAGGAGCAGCCGCCCGCAGCAGACGACGCGAGCGCCCTGACCGACGCGCTGGCGCGCTGCTACGCCCATCTGGCGCGGCGCGAACACAGCGTCGCCGAACTCCGCGCGCGACTGCGGCGCGGTGGCACCGACGAGCAGACGATCGACGCGGCACTCGCACTCGTGATCGAGCAGGGCTACCTCGACGACGCCCGCTACGCGCGGCTGCTCGCCGAGGATCGCCGCACGATCGACGGCTGGGGCGTCGATCGCATTCGCGCCCGCCTGGCCAGCGCCGGCGTCGATCGCGAGTTGATCGAGCTGACACTCGCCCGATTTGACGCCACGAGCGAGTGCGACGCCGCGGTCGCCCTGCTCGGGCGCCGCTTCCCGCAGCCGCTGCAGGGCGACCGTGAGCGCCAGCGCGCCTTCGCGCTGCTGATGCGCCAGGGCTACGACAGCGACGTCGCCTACGACGCGATCCGCCGGCACGAGGCGGACGGGCCGCAACCGGCGCGCTGAGACCGCGGAGCGCCGCGCGCGCGAATTACGCCGGTCTTGGTTTCGGTGGGGTATCCGGTGCTAGCCTGGGTGTGGGCGCGAAGTGCGTCATCCACGATGACCGACGACCCCGCCCCAACTGATCTCAACAACGCGCGTGACGCGGCGTATCAGGCACGCAAGCTCTATGACCAGCACCGCCGCGCCAACCGCGACGGTGGTCCCTCTGACGGGCCGGCGGCGCGTCGCGGCGAGGAGCTCGAGCGTCTGGCCGCGGCGGCGGGAACCCGCTTTGAGCTCGCCAAGCAGCAGGCTCGTGGTGCTGCCTCGATGAAACGCCGAGCGCAGAGCATCGCCGAAGACGCCCAGTTGCAGTCCCGGCTGCGCCACGAGGCCCAGGCCCGTCGCGAGGCGGCAGCATCGAAGCCGCCGCTGCCGCGCCGCGGCCAGCGATAGACAGCAGGAGCCGGAGTACGCTGTGCCGATGGAGTCGTTGCAGCCCGGCGAGCTTGTGAACGTCGCCGGCGGCGGAGCCGTCCGCCACGGCATCGTCTTCGACACTCCGAGCCGAACCAAGGTCGTGGTGGCGGTGGTCGACGGTGGCCGCGGACCGGCATTCCGCACCGTCCATCCGAGCGATTTGAGCGAGCGAGCGGAGGACGGCCCCGATGACCAGGCGCTGCGTCTGCTGATCCGACGAACCTCACCGCCGGTGCGCGGTGTGGACAGCGGCGGGCCAGGCGCCGGGGGGCGCCGCGCCGGCTTTTCGCGCGGGTCGATGCACCGCACGACCGGCAAGTAGCGTCGCCGCCGCCCGCGCGTCTGTACGTGATAACGTACAGACGTATGGCGATCACGGCTGCGCAAGAGCCTTACGACGTCGCTTCGGTCGGTCCGCGGGTGCGCGCGCTGCGCGAGGCGATGGATCTCTCGTTGCGCGAGCTCGCGCTGCGATGCGGCGTCAGCGCGCCGATGCTCTCGCAGGTTGAGCGCGGCGAGACAAGCCCCACGCTGCAGGTCGCCGCGCGAATCGCTCAGGGGCTCGAGCTACGCCTTTCGCAGCTGTTGCGCCTGGATGAGGGTGGCGCCGTGACGATCGTCCGCGTCGATCGGCGACGGGCGGGCGGCGCCCCGCGGGACGGCCACCGGTTCGAGATTCTCACGCCACCGCTTCCAGGCCAGCGCGCGGAGCTATCCGTGCATACGCTCGCCGCCGGCGCCGTGACCGGTGGACCAAGTGATCCGCCGCTACACGAGCCCGGCAGCCGCGAGACGACGCTCGTTGAGCAGGGTGCGGTCGTCTTCGTCTGCGACGGGCGCCGCCACGATCTCGCGACGGGCGATTGCGTCACCTTCGACGCCGACCTTCCACACCACTTCGAGAACCCCGGCCCGGATCAGGCGCGGCTGTTTGCCGTGCTCGCCGCTGGTCTGCGCCGGAGCTGACCTCCGCACACCGCGACGCACCGACAACCGCAGGAGACACCGATGCCACAGACCATGCTCGACAAGATCTGGGACGCCCACGTCGTGGCGCCCGGGCTGCTCTACATCGACCTGCATCTCGTCCACGAGGTGACCAGCCCGCAGGCCTTCGAGGGGCTGCGGCTCGCCGGCCGCAAGGTTCGCCGCGCGGACCGCACGCTGGCGACCGCCGACCACAACGTGCCGACCGACGGTACCTCGCGCGCCGCGGCGATCAAGGACGAGCTGTCGCGCGTGCAGGTGCAGACGCTCGAGCACAACTGCGCCGAGTTCGGTGTACCGATCTACTCGGTCGGCTCGGACCGCCAGGGCATCGTCCACGTCATCGGCCCGGAGCTCGGCGTCACCCAGCCGGGCATGACGATCGTCTGCGGCGACTCGCACACGGCGACGCACGGTGCGTTCGGCGCGCTCGCCTTCGGCATCGGCACGAGTGAAGTCGAGCACGTCCTCGCGACGCAGTGCCTGGTTCAGAGCAAGCCGCATTCGATGCGCGTCCGCCTCGAGGGCGCCGCCGGCTTCGGCGTGACCGCCAAGGACCTGATCCTCGCGACGATCGGCCAGATCGGTGTCGCCGGTGCGGTTGGCCACGCCGTCGAGTACAGCGGCCCGGCGATCGAGGCGCTCTCGATGGAGGGCCGGATGACGGTTTGCAACATGACGATAGAAGGCGGCGGTCGGGCGGGCATGGTCGCGCCGGACGACGTCACGTTCGAGTGGTTCGAGCGCTCAGCGCGCCCCGGGTCACCGAGCGGCGCGGCGCTCGCTGAGGCGATCGCCGCCTGGCGTCAGCTCACCAGCGACGAGGGTGCGAGCTTCGACCGCGAGATCGTCATCGACGCCGCAACGATCTCGCCCCAGGTCACCTGGGGCACAAACCCGGGCATGGTCGTCGGCGTCACCGGCAACGTGCCGGCGCCGGCGGACTTCGACAGCCCCGCCGATCGCGAGTCGGCCGAGCGCGCGCTGCACTACATGGGTCTAGAGGCCGGGACGCCGATCCAGGAGCTCAAGCTCGACCGCGTGTTCATCGGCTCGTGCACGAACTCGCGCATCGGCGACCTGCGCGCAGCGGCGTCCGTGATAAAGGGTCGCCGAGTCGCTCCGCATGTCAACGCGATGGTCGTGCCCGGCTCGCAACAGGTCTGTGCCCAGGCCGAGGCCGAGGGCCTCGACGGCGTCTTCCGCGAAGCCGGCTTTGACTGGCGCAGCGCCGGCTGCTCGATGTGCCTCGGCATGAACCCCGACATCCTCGCTCCGGGCGAGCGCTGCGCATCGACCTCCAACCGCAACTTCGAGGGCCGCCAGGGGCGCGGCGGGCGCACCCACCTCGTCTCTCCCGAAATGGCCGCAGCAGCGGCGGTCGCCGGG
>Ga0302326_10002677_pt1 | contig 43008 bp, 45 predicted proteins | sample Palsa_T0_3_FD_202264 | JGI IMG/M metagenome (GOLD analysis project Ga0302326, IMG submission 202264) | Peat permafrost microbial communities from Stordalen Mire near Abisko, Sweden - Palsa_T0_3 | ecosystem: Environmental > Terrestrial > Soil > Palsa > Peat permafrost | place: Sweden: Abisko...
GCTGACCTTCTCGCCCCTGGTCTTGATGATGTCGTCCTTACGGCCGACGAAGTACAGATATCCATCCTCGTCGCTGCGGAACAGGTCGCCGGTATAGAGCGCCTTTTCTCCCGGCAGGGGGCCGGGCTTGAGCATCTTGTCTGTTTCTTCCGGCAGCTCCCAATACCCCTTCATCACATTGGCGCCGCGCACCACCAGTTCGCCGACCACCTGCGGCGGCGCCCGGTTGCCCTGGTCGTCCACGATATAGACTTCTTCGTTGGGCATGCCGCGGCCGATGGACGTCGGCCGCACATCGAGTTGGTCCGGCGGCAGGTACGAGACGCGTTTGCACTCCGTCAGTCCGTACATCGAATAAAGCTTTGCCGAAGGAAACCGGTCCCGCAGCCGGCGGATGTGCTCGGTGGGCAGCGCCGCGGCCGTATTCGTGAGGTAACGCAGCGCGGGGGAATGGAAGGCCGAAAAATCCATCTGCAGCAGTACGGCCGCCATGGTGGGCACGATCGGAAAGCCAGTTACTTCCTCCCGCAGCATCAGGTCGAGCACCTTGTACGGGTAGGTAAAGGAGCGTTCGAGGACCACCGATGCGCCGACCTTGAAGGCCATCAGCACCTGGTATAACCCGTAATCGAACGAGAGCGGCAGGACGCTCAGAATGATATCCTCGGCCCGGTTCTCCAGGTAGGTGGTAATCGAGGTGGCCGCGGACACGATATTCAGGTGGGTCAGCATCACGCCTTTCGGCCGGCCCGTGGAACCCGAAGTGTAGATGAGCGCCGCGAGGTCGATGTCGATGCATTTCTTAGGCGGCGCCCCGGCCGCGATACTGTTATCGCCAAGAACGGCGTCCAGGTCCGCCAGGCGTTTGCCTGCCACCGGAGCGTCCTCCCCGATGCCACCGGCCAGCCAAATGGTCGCCAGGCATCCGGCATCGGCCAGCGCTTCCCGGCTGCCGGCCAGCCTGCGGGCATCGGTGATCAACCCCTTCGCCCGGCAGTTCTTCAGGATGTAGCATAACTTGTCGGCCTTGGTGGTCGGATTCACCATCAGGAATACGGCGCCGGCCTTCAAGATGGCGAAGATCGACACCACGGCTTCGACCGAGTTCTCCAGGTAAATCGCCACCCGGTCCCCGCGCTCGACGCCCCCCGCCAGCAGCGAGTGCGCCAGCCGGTTGGCGCTTTCGTCCAATTCGCGGTAGGTCAGCCGGCGCGCTCCGCAGATCAGCGCGATTTTGTCGGGCAACCCGCGCGCGCTCAGTTCCAGAAATGATTCTACTTGCATGGCTGGTCTCCTCAATTCCGCGGAAGCTTACTGCTGACGAATCTGGCGAGGTTGTCGATCGAATCGAGGTTATCCGGCACTAAGTCATGATCCTGCACATGAATGCCGTAGCGCTCATCGAGAAAGGCGACTAACTCCAACACGCCGGTCGAGTCGATGATCCCTTTGTCCAGAAAGGAGTCATGGTCGGCGAGACTCGCGTTATTCTTGCCGAACAGAAAGTTATCCGTGACGAACTGCCGTAGCTCTTGATTAAGCGGCATAAGCGATTCCTTTACGATCAAAATTATTAATATACTGGTGCACCAGAAGCTGCGTGGAAACAATACCTACCAGGCTCATATTGTCCTTGATGCCGATGGCGGCGCCGCGCCTGAACTTGTCGAGCAGCTTTTCCACAGACTGGGGGTCGAAGATTCCATCGCGCCGGATCCTGGCGGGCGACAACAGCTCCTCGACGTACTCGCGGGCCGCCGGATCGAGCAGACTGGAGCCCTCCGGAGCCCGGTAAGGCTGCTTGCGCCTGGTCCGCACCGATGTTGGAATGAGGCCCTTGGCGCAGCGCCGCAGCAGGTACTTTTCATCCAGCACTTTCATTTTCAGGCTGACCGGAAGTTTAGAGGCGAATTCGACCACGCGGTAATCGAGGAACGGGAATCTGCCCTCCACCGAGTGCGCCATGGCTACCCGGTCGCCCTGGGATGAGAGGATATAGCCCGGAAGGAGATATTTTGTCTCCAGATATTGCGCCTGGCAGAAGCCTGGCCAGGACGAATAGCGCCCGGGAAGTCCCGCCGAAATAGCGGCGTAAGAGCTGTCCGAACCTAATTCCGCGCGCGCGGAGTCCGAGAAGAAACTCTTCAGTTTGGCGGTAAGCTGCCACCGCGGAATATGCGAAAAGAAGGCCTCCAAAGCCGGATCCACCTGAATGTGGAAGAAGGCTTTGCGGTAGGCATCGGATTGATTCTGGATCTTATCGAGGTAGGGATACAACCGCCGCAGCAGCAGCGGGCGCATGCGGCTGTTCGGCTGCGCTCTCCAAAACCGGCGGATCTTGGCTTCCTTGAAGATATCGTAGCCGCCCAGAATCTCGTCGGCTCCCTCCCCGGTTATCACCACTTTGTAACCGCTGTCGCGCACCATCTTCGAGAGAAGAAAAAGAGGCGCGGGGGCGGTCCGCAGAATCGGTTTCTCGGTATGCCAGATGACCTCGGGCAGCGCCGCTCCGATCTGGGCCGCGGTAACCCGGACCTCCTGATGATCGGTATCCAGAAAGCGCATGGCTTCGCGCTGGTACGGGCTTTCGTCGAATTCCGCATCCTCGAAGGAAACCGAAAAGGTCCGCAACCGGGTGTTGGTGAATTTCTTAATCAGGGCGGTGGTCAGGGTCGAATCCAACCCTCCGCTCAGGTACGCGCCTACCGGGACATCCGCGCGCAGCCGAATGCGGGTCGCGTCAATCATGAGGTCGAGAAGCTGCTCGGCGTAGTCACTCTCTTTGGCAGCATCCACGACGCCACAGTCGCCTTCGTATGCGGCTTCCCAGTACGGCCGCACCGTGGCTCTGCCCGCCTCTACGGTCATGGAATTTCCGGGCGGCAACTCGAGCACCCCCTGGAAGACAGTCCGTGGCGGAACCGAGCACCAGTAGGTGAAAACTTCGTCTAACCCGTTGAGGTCCAGTTCCCGTCTGACACCGGGGTATAGGAACAGAGCTTTTATCTCCGAACCGAAGACCAGATTCCGGCCCACCCAGGTGTAGAACAACGGCCGGACTCCGAGACGGTCGCGTGACAGGAAGAGGCGCCGGCGATTCCGATCCCAGATGGCAAAGGCCCACTGGCCGTTCAGATAAGTAACGCAATCCTCCCCCTTTTCCTCGTACAGGTGAAGGATGACCTCGGTATCGGAACGCGTGGCGAATACATGGCCCTTCTGGATTAACTCTTCCCGCAATTCCAGATAGTTAAAGATCTCGCCATTGAAGGTGATCCACAGGGAGGAATCCTCATTGTGCATCGGCTGACCGCCCCCGGCCAGGTCGATAATGCTCAGCCGCGCGTGTGCCAACCCGACGCCCGGTTCCACGTGCACTCCGGTTTCGTCCGGTCCGCGGTGCCGGAGCATGTGGATCATTCCCTTCAAGACTTCCCGGGACGCCAATTCGCCGCCGGCAGTCATTACCCCTGCTATGCCACACATATGCTTGTCTTCCTCAATTCGACTCGCGCTCTGATTTGTGGTCCAGTTCGGCGCTTTGTTGCTGGAACAGCCAAGCCTCGTCCGCTTGCAGCAGGCCGGCGATCCTTTTGCGTATATCCGGGGTGGCCTGGCGGAAGCCGTTAATGACTTTGCTGAGCATCGTTTCGTCCATACCCAGTATCCGGGCAAGGCGGTTTTGTTTCATACCGGTCGACCATAACTGGAGTTTCAAATTTGGGTACATAGCGCATACTCCGGCCGAGAGCCGGGCCTGGCGGCGACGGCCCAAACCGGAATTTCCTTCGCGTTAATTCAGTGGAACCGAGTGAGGGTCCCAGGTGGCGCCGTCATGTGCCGCCGCCACGGGTTCGACATCGCGAACATCGACTTCCGCGGCGACCGATTGTGCCAGCAGGTCGATCGAGATAATGAGGCGGACCTGGTTCTTGACCCTCACCAGGAAACCCTGCAGGTCCTTGAGAGGACCTCGCCGAACGCGCACGAGCGTGCCCGCCTGGAGCCACGGCTGCCGGTAGCAACGCCCGCCGCTGCCGGTCAACATGCGGCGAATCGCCTCAATCTGCGAGTCCGGTATCGGCTCCGCCTTGATCTCCGGACCGAGGATCCGTACCACCCCGCTGGTTACCAGAACGCGCAGCCGCTCGGCCGGGCTATCCTCGAGCCGGACAAACAGATAACTCGGAAAGACGGGTACTTCGACCGATTTCTGGCGGTCCCGCCACTGGTGAAGCTCATGGAACGCAGGCAGGTAATGTTCCACCTGTTTTTCGGCGAGTCTGGCGGCTACCCTTTTTTCAAAGTGGGGGCGCGTATAGACCGCATACCATTGCGACTCCGCTCGCGCCGGCCCGAATCCGGGTATGTGTTGGTCTCCGTCAGACCGTATTGCGTTCATGGATGGCACTGAAAACATAGCTTCGCCCCGTCAGTCACAAATGGCCGGTTTTTACATCGGCGGAATTGAATAACCTGTTTCGCAGCTCACACACTTCCGCGAATGCGATTCAGGCTGTCAACATCTTGCTGACAGATGTAGCACGCAGAAAGCCAAAACACGGGCGAAATATAAACGCATAACAAAAAGGGACTTGCCGGCAAGAAGCAGGGTTCTGGCGACATCTACGGCCCCGCTATCGCGCGCTCCGGGCGCGTTGCTCCCGGTTTACGGTGCCAATGATTCGGAGATTTGCCGAATCATTAGATCCATTTCCGACGAGACTGGCGCCGAGCCGCCAGGGCGCGCTTTCCTTTCCGCAGCTAAGGCCGGTTTGCCGCCAATTGCTGGGCTGGCGGGCGAAATGCAAGGCGATGCCCCACCACTGCATAAAGTTTTCATAAAGAGTTCGCCTTGTGAGGGTTAGAGGCATTTGCCCTCAGGACGGGATATGAACAGAGATACGCGGCGAAGATGTCTCCCAGCAATCAAATGCGTTATCTGGAATGCGGCTGGACGGCGCCGCTCAAGCGACCCCTGCGCCTGGCTGAGTTGGCCCAAAGGTTGCGGGTAAAGACTGCTACCTTGAAGTCGGCGGAAATCCGCAGCGAGTAACGCCACAAGTACCTAATATGAGCCCGAATCCTGTTTCCGCGGTCATTCCCACGTACAATCGCCCCCACCTGATCGCGCGGTCTCTCCGCAGTGCCATTCAATCCCGCAGGGATGCGGATGAGATTATTGTTGTAGACGACGGGCGCCTCGAGGCCAAGCGGCGGCTGATGGACGCCCGGCCCGAGATCGCGTTCTGTGGCAGCGATTTTGCCGCTCGATCGCAGGACGGGAGTACCGTTCATAATAGTCTGCGTTACTGGCACGAGGGCCCTCCGCGGTGGGACGAGATACCCGGCATCGGAGTGACCCTAGCGTCGCTGATTCAATTGCCGCCCGACGTGCGGGGCAAGCTGGTGCATGTGGGCAACCTGTATGTCTTCGAGATGGCGGCACTCTATGTCTTCACCACTACGCCGGTGGTGCGGAAACAGGCCGTTGGGGATGCTCTTCACTTTGCCGAAGACCTGCCAACCTACGAGGATTGGGAGTGCTACGGCCGATTGGCCCAGCGCGGTTTATGCGCATCTCTGGCAAGCGAGACCGCCTGGCGGCATGGCCACTCCGGACCGCGTCTCACAGGCACTGCCGTCGTCGATGCCGGTTTGGCGCGCATGGCCGTCCTCGAGCGGGTCTGGGGCGCCGATCCCAGCTATCTCGCGGCGCACGTGGGGGACTTCCGCGCTGTTTGCACCCGGCGGCAACACCTCGTGATACGCGCGCTACTCCGCCGGGGAAGGCTTCCGGCAGCGCGTGAAATCCTGAGCCGCAGGGAAGCCGCGCCACTGTCCTCGAAGATGCTGGCGCACCTGCCGAACAGCCTGGTGCGGCATGGCTTCCGCGCGCCAACCGTCCGGCGCCGTGCGAGGCAGGTGATATGAGCAGTACAAGCACAAGAAAGATCTTGGCTTTCTCCCTTTGCGTGAACGCTCTTGTCGTGGCCGGAATGCTCCGCACGATTCAGGTTCGAGGAGGTTGGGGGTATCTGCAGAGTCGATTCGCGGGTGCCCGGGAACGGCGTGGGGTCGATCTGGACGCAGCGAATTACGCGCACCGGGAATCTCTGTTCGAGCTCCTCCCGAAGCCGCGGAACCGGATCGTGTTCGCCGGCGACAGTCTGACGCAGGGTGGCGAATGGGCGGAGTTCTATCCCGGAGCGCTGAACCGGGGAATCGGAGGCGACACCAGCACGGGGATGATGAAGCGCATCCGAACTATTACCGCACTGAATCCCCGGGCGGTGTTCCTGATGATCGGCTCGAACGATCTGTACAACCTGGGGCTGTCGCCCCGGCAGACGATCGAGAACATCCGCGCGGCGGTTGCGGAAATCCACCGCGCGGCGCCAAGGGCCCCGATTTATTTAGAGAGCAATCTGCCGACCTGGGATGTGCGCAAAAACATTCATGGACGTGCGGTAAACGAGGGGCTGAGGTCGCTCGCCGATGGAAAGACAGTGGTATACGTGGATTTGTACCGTGCTTTTCTCGAGGGGGACATCCTGAGCCCAAAGTTAACATCCGACGGTGGCCATTTGAACGGCGACGGCTACCTCTTGTGGAAGCGTTCGATTGATCCTTACATGAGCCAGATTCTCCAATAGTAGGGGTGATACCGCCACACGCTGCCAGCCGGTCCGGCTGGATAAATAGCAACGACCTCGGCGGGGGTATTTCAAGTATGTAGGCAGTATCCCACCCTGTTCCGCCAATTGTTTTTCCCAGAATCCCAAAGTTTTACCCGCAACACGGCGCTCGGAACGCGAAAGCGATCGAAGTGCCTGACCGGCAAGCGGGTCAAGACCCTAAGCGCCGGCCATGTGTGATTCATATGGAGCGCTTTGGCTTTATGATCCTGTGGTACTAGAACGCGCGGTCCTGCATCTAAGGAAGTTGGGCAATTTACCCGTGCGACGGCGACCAAATTGCTCTTAGTTAGACCGATCAAAGGCCTTAGACGACCAAAATAGGTGCGTGTACGGATTGGCCACTAGCGAGACGGAAGCGACCATGCAAAACAGACTATTCAGACTCATCAGAAACCTCAGCTTTGTTCTGGCATCAGTGCTTCTGCCCATAGGAGCGGCCTCAGCGGATCCGCATACAAATAGAGGCGCGGCGTTCGACCAAACGTCGGGCATTACCGCGGTCGGAGACAAGTCGGTTACACCGCGCCACACTCGACTGCCGAATGTTTCTCCAGGGACGGACCGTGTAGCGGCCGGCCTCGAGTGGATTGCCGCCGTGCCCGAGCCGCGCGCCATTGTCTTCCTTGGCGCCACGCTGTTATTCGCGTCCGGCATTGCCCGTCGCCGGTTCATGCGCAACGGAAAAGTGTAGGAGGGCCAGAGCGCCGCGCACGACTAAGAGTTCCGGGTGATGGGTCTTGGCAAACCGATCGCCCGTTTTGTAATTCAGTACGCCACCACGCCGCCACTTGTTACCCGACCGCCCACAACCCATCGACCACCATCCCATCGTCTCCCTCGTCAGCGGCCTGCCAATATTTGGGACTGATTTCCAGTTCGCCGTAGTGTTAGCGCAGCGCTCGCTAGCAGGCTACGGGTAACTCCTTTGATCACGTCTCGTTAGTGCTTTGGTCCACAATTTGCTGACAACAACCTCGCCGACAGGTTTTCAGTATGTACGCAAGACGTTTTGGACTAACTCGCGAGCCCTTCAGCATGACAGCCGACCCGGCCATGCTGTATCTGACGGCGCAACATCAGGAGGCCTTGGCCGGACTTATGTACGCGGTGCTGGACGCCAAGGGCCTGGTAGTGCTCACGGGTGAGGCCGGGACCGGTAAGACTACGCTGCTGGCCAGAACTCTGCAGCGATTGCCGGCCCCTCGGGTACGCGCCAGTCTGGTGGTGAATCCATCGCTCACCTCGCGCGAGTTTTTGGAGATGGCGCTGATCGGTTGGGGCATCGCCGATCCTCCCGAGAGCAAGGCTCAACAGCTCCTCCTGCTTCAAAAGATGCTGCTGCAGGCTCGTGCCGATGGCCAAATCGTGCTCCTGGTGGTAGATGAAGCTCACGCGCTCAGCGCCGATCTGCTGGAAGAGATCCGGCTGCTCGGGAACTTCGAACAGCCGGACTGCAAGCTGCTGCAGATCCTGCTGGCCGGTCAGAACGAACTGAACGCGCTGCTCAACCACGACAACCTGCGGCAGTTCAAGCAGCGCATCGCCGTCCGGCTGAAGGTCGAACCGCTGCGCGGGCCGGCGGTCCGCGAATACATACACTTTCGCTGGACCGAAGCGGGCGGCGCCGAACCGCCTTTTGCGGCCGCGGCGTACTCCGGCATTTCGCTGTCCTCCGGGGGAATCCCCCGGGTCATCAACGCGCTCTGCGACAATGCGTTGACACTGGCACTTGCGGAGGGGGCTGCCTTGGTCACTGACGTCCACATCCGGGAGGCTTGCCGCGACCTGGACCTGCCGGTTCAAGGCGCACCAGAGCCGTTACCGTCCGAGCTACCCGCCCCGGATTGCTACAGATCGCCCACTCCGCAACCGGCCTCCGTGACCGTTCTGCCGGTGCGGGTAAACGACGCTTCACGGGAGGCGACCCTCCCGGCAGCTTCGTTCTCAATGAAAACGCTCGAGCGCTACGGCTCTGGCAAGCCTGTTAAGTCCTTCTGGTCGCGATGCGCTGGAATACTGGGCGCTGCCCAAACTGATTAAAGGTATGGCATGAACACTCCATCCACAACTATCGCGAACCTCTCGCCGCTTTCCGTTGCGAAGGCGGTCTGGGACCATAAGTATCTCTGCGCGGCGCTTTGCCTCGCACTAACTTCCGCGTCCGTCTATGTGATCTATCGCCTGCCGGCGGTCTATCGCGCGGAGACCGCGATCTTAGTCGAGTCGCAGCACATTCCCGAGCGTTACGTCTCGGCCACCGTGACTCCGGACCTGCAGGACCGGTTGAACGTGCTGAGCGAGCAGGTCTTGAGCGCCTCACGCCTGAATGCAATGATCGAGAAATACGACCTTTATAAGGAAGATCGGAAGCGTCTGGTCCGCGAAGAGCTGCTCGCCAAGATGCGTTCCGATATTATCATCAAGCCGAGCAAATCCGGGGTCAGCGGTCCGGGCGCATTCCGTATTTCCTATCAAGGTCCGAACCCGGTAGTCGTGGCGCAGGTCGCAAACCAGATCGGAAGCTTCTTTATCGATGAGAACATCCGGCAGCGGGCAAGCGAAGCAGATGGCACTTCTGAGTTTCTGGAGCACCAGATGTCCGAAGCCAAAAAGCGGCTCGAGCAACAGGAAGGCATGCTCAGCCAATATAAGCTGGCGCACAGCGGCGAACTGCCCGAGCAAGAGAACGCTTTGCTGTCCACTATCGGGCAAACCAAAGTGCAGTTGGTCGGCGTTCAGGACGCTCTCAACCGAGCCCAGCAGAACAAGGTGATGCTGGAATCCTCGCTGTCCACCCTACAAGTCACTTCCGCGCCTGTTACGCAGATGTTGAGTGCCACGCCGTCCACGGAGCCTTCCGAGATCGCCGGCGTGCCACAACCACAAAAGGAGTCTAAGCGTCTGACGACGGAACTGGCGGCGCTGACGATTCGCTACGGCCCCCAACATCCCGAGGTACGGCGCGTTAAGGCGCAATTACAGCGAGCTCTGGATGCCGAAGCGCTGGCAGGGTCCTCCGGCAGCCGTCCGGAGCACGGCGAAACAGCGGCCGCGAAAGCTCCGCGCGCGTCATCCGTGGCGCTGGGTCAGATTCCATCCGGAGCCGCCCAAAGCCCGTCGATGAACCGCGAAAGGATCGACACGCTGAAGGTCGAGATAGCCGCCGCCGATAAGGAAATCGAAGGATTGAACAACGAACGACGCAGCATTCAGATCAATCTCAGTTCGCTCGAGGCGCACATCGAGAACCTGCCGCTGCGGGAACAGCAGCTGGCATCTGTAACGCGAGACTACGAAACGACGAAGGCCGCGTACCAGTCCCTGCTCGACAAGAAACTGGCGGCCGATGTGGCGGCCGATATGGAAAAGCGGCAGAAGGCAGAGCGCTTCGTACCGCTCGAGATCGCCCGCGTTCCGGAGAAGCCCATCAAGCCCAAGCGTCAGTTGCTGGCCGCCGGCGCAGGACTGTTCGCTCTGGCGCTGAGCATGGCCCTGGCAGCCGCCCTGGAGTTTCGTAAGGGAGTGGTGCTGGGGGAGTGGGAACTGCCCGCGTCTGTAGCGATTCTGGGCCGCATCCCGGTCATGGCTCCGCATCCGGTAGCAATCTGGCACGCCAAGTTTCCCCGGAGAGGGCCGGTCGTCCTGGCGCTTATCTCCATGGCGTTTGCCAGCACGGTCGGCGTCTGCCTTAGTTTGATAAAGCTCTGAGCCTGGCCGCCAGAGGCAAGCACGCAAATTTATGAGCAAATTCTTTGAAGCAACGCTACGAAGGCGGGGTTCGCCCGGCGCCACCGGCTTATTCCCGGAACCGGCCGGGCCGAGCCAAAATCTCCATACCGTCGACGCCGGCCCCGTGACAGATAACTTAATTCGGGCCGCCGCCGACCCTTCGTCCCGGATACCCGGGGGATTTCGCGTGGTATCCGTACACCCTCCGGCCGGAGCTCCTTCACTATCCCTGGATGTGGCGGAACGGTCGTCCGAGAGCTATCGACTCATCCGCACAAAAATCGTCCAGCACCCCCTCAAGCCCAGGCTTATCTGCGTTTCAAGCAGCACACCGGGAGACGGCAAAACCGTCACCGCTATGAATATCGCCGGTTCCCTCGCGCTCAAGCGCGAAACCACGGCCATACTGGTGGATGCGGATCTGCGGCGTCCGCGCCTCTCGGGAGTTCTGGGCATTCCCGGTAGTCCGGGCCTGGCGGAGGTTTTGGCCGGAACCTGCAGCATTCAGGAGGCGGTGGTTCGGGTGGCCGATTTGCCGTCTTTGTATTTCCTGCCCGCCGGCCGCTCCGCCATCAATCCCACGGAACTGCTGGACTCCGAGCGCTGGAGAAGCTTGGTGGATTGGATGCACAACACCTTTACCTTCGCGATTCTGGACTCGCCTCCCGTGGGTATGGTAGCCGATTACGACCTGATCCAGTCTCTCTGCAACGCCGTCCTTCTGGTCGTGCGGCCCGGCCATACCAATCGAAAACTGCTGCAGAAGACCATCGACCAAATGCCGTCCGAAAGGTTTCTAGGCGTAGTAGTTAACGCCGTGGACGACTGGTTTTTGTGGCGGACACATAGTCACTATTACGACGGATATTACCGATGCCAGAACCAATAGTAAGTGTTCTCATACTGACTTATAATCGCCCGCACCTGATCGGCCGGGCGATCGAGAGCGTGATCCGACAGGATTACAAGGAGTGGGAGCTCGTGGTCGTGCACGACGGGCCGGACGAACGCACCATCGATACGATGCGGGAATGGCAGGGGCGGGAGACCAGGATTCGATACCTTCACCGTAAAGAGCCGGGTAACATCGCCGAGGCTACAAACTACGGCATATCCCAAGCCCGGGGTAAATACATCGCGATTCTCGACGACGACGACTACTGGGCGACTCCGGAGAAGCTGGCGCGCCAAGTGAAGTTCCTGGATGAACGTCCCGAGTACGTCGCCTGCGGCGGCGGAGCGATAGTGATCGACCGGAATAACGTCGAAACGATGCGTTACCTCAAACCTGAGAACGACCAGGCCATAAAGAGCCGTGCGCTGCTGGCGAACCCCATGGTGCATTCCACGTTGCTGTACCGCCGCGCCGTGGCCCTGGACCTGGAGGGCTACAATGAGACTCTCCCTGGTTTTCAAGACTGGGATTTTGTGCTTAAGCTGGGGAAGGCCGGCAAGCTCTATAACTTCCCGACATTCTTCTCATACTATTCCCTCTGGCATTCCGGGGGTTCTTTTCAGCAGCAGACTAAGAACACCAGGTCCGGCATTAGAATTGTCTGGTCCCACAAGCGCCGGTACACGCATGCGCCCGTGGCTCTCGGTCTCGTGTGGCTCTACCACGCCTACTCCCACCTGCCGCTTTTCGCCAGAAAACATTCGTACGACTTTTTGGCCCGCTTAAAGAAAAGCAGATTCTCTTCCAAAGGCTCGCCTGCGCACACGTCCGAAGGTTCTTGAGGCCCGCGGCGTGTTCGAAACATCTGGCGCGGTGGTCGTCATTCGCCAAGGCCGGCCGTGGTTCGCGTTTCACCGTCTCGGCATGTCTCCGCAACGTCAGTTCTCGCTCGATCAGGCGCTGGCTGAGCGAGGTACAACGGTTTGGAAGAAAGACAAAATTATTGGATCTTAGTCACTGCGACTTCGGTCACTTGCGATCGTAGTTAGTCCAAGTCAGGCCCGCCGATAAAGACGGTATCCGAGCCGACTTAGTGGCCTCTGGCGTGCTCTGAATCACCTGAAAGATGTCCATCGTCGCATCCACATTGTCGCCCAGCGGGGGCTTGAAGCAGCTCCTCGCTGACAGGGACCCTCGTTTCTTTGACCTTCTGCGGCGGCAGACCCTCGCCGCTACTGGCTTTGCGGAGATGGCGGCGCTCTCGACGTTACGCAAACGGGCTCGGCATCAAGGTATGAAGACGGAGACCGCGCCCCGGGCCCCGCGGTTGGCGATCATCGGCGGTTGCAGCCTCTATCCACTGCACGAGTTGGTACAACACTGCCTGGAAGCCGCTGGATATCCGGCCGGGCAGAAAGTTGACATCTTTACCGGCGCCTATGACAACTATGTGGCTGAGGTCATGCTTCCGGAAAGTTCGTTGTACGAGTTCCGTCCTGACGTCATCGTTTTGATCCCGTCCGACAGGCGCTGTAGTTATTCAGGGGAGTTGTTCGATTCACGCGAGCAGCAGGAGGCGCAGGCGCGTCGGCTTGCATTCGACTTGCTCGAGCTATGTCGTACCGCGCACGACCGCACCCGGGCGGAGATCGTTCTGGCTAACTTCGCCCTGCCGGCTGCGTTCGACCCGGGTCCCTACCGTACGCGCACGGCTGCATCGGACTGGACATTTCGTAAGATGGTGAACCTGGAGCTGGGTCTGGGGGCGCCCGCTTTCGTGCACCTATGCGACGTGGAATTCCTGAGCGCGAGGCGCGGCACGCTCGGCGTACACGACGCGCGGGCCTGGTTTGAGAGCAAGCAGCCCTACGCGGCCGACTTCCTGGTGGACGTAGCCAGGGAAATCAATCATATCGTGTCGGGGCTGCGGCGGAATATCAAGAAGCTCGTCGCCCTCGACCTGGACAACACTCTGTGGGGCGGCGTAATCGGAGATGACGGCCTGGAAGGCATCGAGATCGGCGATACTTCTCCTCGAGGGGAGGCCTTCAAGGCGTTCCAGCAATACCTGAAGTCGCTCACCAAACGCGGTATCCTACTAGCTGTGTGCAGCAAGAACGACCGGGCAAAGGCCGTTGAGCCCTTTGAGAAACACCCGGAGATGACGCTGCGAATGAGCGATTTCGTATCGTTTAAGGCCAACTGGGAGCCGAAATCTGATAACCTCCGCCAGATCGCGACTGAGCTTAACCTGGGGCTGGATAGTTTCGTATTCGTGGACGACAACCCGGCGGAGGTCGACATTGTGCGGCAATTTGTGCCTGAGGTGGAAACGGTTCTGCTGACCGCCGACCCCTCGGACTTCATAACGCTGCTGCAGGACTGCCGGTTCTTTGAACCGCTGAATATAACCCCCGAAGACATTCACCGCGGGCAGCAGTACCGGCAGGAGGCGCAACGGAAAGAGACACTAGCCGCGTGTACGGACATGGCGGCATATCTGGGCTCGCTCGAAATGAGGGCGGTCATCACCGAATTTCAGGGCGTGGACGTACCCCGCATCGCGCAGTTAATCAACAAAAGCAACCAGTTTAATGTGACCACCCGCCGGCGCACGGAGTCGGAGGTTCGGGCCGTGATCCAGGATCCGTCACATATCGCCTTCACGGTCCGGCTGGCGGATCGGTTTGGGGATCACGGTCTGATCTCCGTCGTGATCTGCCGGATCGAGGGCACGGTGATGGAAATCGATACATGGTTGATGAGCTGCCGCGTGCTGAAAAGGCAGGTAGAAGACGAGGTAGTCAAAGAAATCGTGCGCCTGGCTCGCGATCTGGACTGCCACGTCATCCGAGGCAGATACAACCCCACATCAAAAAACAGCATGGTCCGCGATCTCTATCCGCGGATGGGCTTCGCTGAAGGGGGCCAAGTCGGCGATCAACTGGTATTCGAATTGGGCACGGCTGGGCGCCAATCGGAACCGACGGCCATTCAGGTCATGCGGAGGTCCTATGAACAGGTCGTCAGTGCTTGAAAGACTACAGTCGGTCTGCGACGACGTTTTTGAGGATCCCGTTATGGTCACGCCCGAGCTGTCGGCCAAGGATGTGCCCGAATGGGATTCGTTTTTGCAGATCTCGCTGATAGTCGCCGTGGAGAAAAACTTTGGCGTCCGCTTCCGCATGGGTGAGGTGGAAGCGACCCGAAACCTGGGCGAGTTCGCAGATCTGATCCTCAGAAAGCTCCCAACATAGTTCCGTCGTGGTTTCATGCGTCCTGCGTTTGTCAAAGACCGCGACCTGATCACCTATGTTACGGTGTTGTCGGCTTGCCTGCTGCTGCCGGTAATACTGCTTGCGATCGGGCCGCCGCCGCGACGGACAATCTATGCGATGAACGAAGAGACCGGCGCAATGGCCGCTATGGGGCGGGAAATCTACGAGCGCCAGGCGCCTGTTGATTTACTGTTCTTCGGCTCCTCCATCATCCGTGCCGCGATTGCTCCCGATTTGATTGAGCGGCAATTGGAGGAACGTACCGGTAACAGGCCCGCGACGATCCTGTGCGGCCCGAACTGGCAGGGTCTGGACGCGCAATACGTGATTCTTCGCGACTTGCTACCCCGTCGAAAGGTGAGGTACCTGTTTCTCAACCTGCCAGATGCTGTCGCGTGGTCGAATAAGCCGCACATCGGCCTTTATCGCATGTTGCGGTTAGGAGACGATCCAGGTATTTATGCGGGGCTGGGGCTGCTGCACTCGTTGCAGCTCTATGCCGCCGAGATACTGGGTGCGCCGAGGCAATTCCTCAGTCTCATACGGCCTGATCTCGTCGGCGAGGACGAGGCGGGTCTATTGGACCGGCTGCGCAAATCGCCGGGTCCGCTGCTGGGCTACTATGGGGCGCCTGCTGTGCAAGACGACCGCCGACCGCCGCTGCTGCGCGGAGACGAGATGCTACACGACGACGCCACCGACGGAGGATGGTTCCGATTTGCAAATCATCCTTTGGGCGACTATCAGTTGAATATGCTCGCCAAGATCGGGGCGTTAGCCCGAAGGTACGGCGCTCAAATTGTGGTGCTGAACATCCCGATCGACTCGGATGGTAGCGACCAATTCGTGTTCGAGCGCATGGACTGGTCGAAGCCGTTGGGAATGCACGTGACCGTATTGGGAATTCCCCCGGCCTTGCTCTTCAAGGACATGAGAGCCGATGAGGTTCAACATTTTTACGTGGATCAGCACCTGAATCGGAACGGCCGCAAGTACTTTAGCGAAGCGATTGTCCCTGGGTTGAGATTGCTCCTGGAAAGGACCCATGTCTCCCAATAGCCGTCGAGCCCTGCTGGCCTTTGCCGTTGCGCTGAGCATCGCAGGTTGCACTCTTATACTATTGCTGCCAGCCGGGTCGCTGATCGTGGATCTGGTTTACCAGGCCTTCTAACCGATGTATGACCTGATTCGCTTTCTTCCCCTGCTGATCACCTTTGGCGTGTTTCCCGTGGTCGCGTTGCTGTGCCTGCGCTTCCTCGATCCCCGACGTCGGGCAGCGGGCCTTGCGGTTGCCGGGCTGGTACTGTTGCCGCCGTTGTGCATTCTGGCCGCGGACACGGACGTGCGTATGCACGACTTGCGGCACTTTCTAGCGGCGGCTCTTCCGCTCATCGCCTCCTACGTCCTGCTTTTCGTCATCCACTGGGTTCTAGTGCGGGTCTGGGGTGCAAGCGAAGGCCCTTCAGGAATGCTGCCAGTCCTTTTCCCGCTGGCGGTGCTGGTGATCGCCAAGTACCTGCCCGGCCACTGGGGCGAATTCTATAGCGGGAAGCGGTTTAGCGAACTATATCTCGGCCTGTCCTATGTCGCCTTCCGGCTTGGGCTGCTGGCGCTCGAGGTGCGCAATCGGGTGGTACCGTGCCCGTCGCTAGCGGAATATCTGGGCTTCACTTTCATGCCGCTGACGCTTTCCGTTGGTCCCATCAGCGCGTACAGTCTGTTCCGGCGTTCCCTGAGCGAGCCCGTGGCTGTGCCCATATCCGTGGTTCTACCGCGCTTCCTGAAGGGCGCCACCAAATACTTGCTGCTGGGAAACCTGGTCAATCAACTGACGTATGCGGGCCTGCTAGGCGATGGGCACCCGCACTCGCCCGTGGATGTGATCGTGGCAATACTGGCGTACTACATTTACCTTTACCTGAACTTTTCCGGTTACTGCGATATGGTGGTCGCCGCCGCCGCGGGCTGCGGCATCGAAATTCAGGAGAACTTCGATGCGCCGTTCAGCGCGCGCAACCTGCAGGAATTCTGGACGCGGTGGCACATTACCTTGGGCACTTACCTGAGGGATTTGTTGTTTTCACCGCTTTCGAAGTACATCGCTACCAAGCAGGGCGGAAGGAATATTCAGCACGCGATTGCCATCAGCATTTTCTGCGTCTTCCTGGTAATCGGCGTGTGGCACGGCGTCGGCTGGAACTTTGTTCTGTTTGGAGCCCTACATGGCGTTGGGGTAGTGACGGTTCATTATTATACGCAGTTCCTCAGGAGGAAGCTAGGCCGCAAAGGGTATCAGGATTACCTGGCCAATCGTTTCATTAAGGGAACCGGCATCGTCATCACGCAATTGTTCGTTGCGCTGTCCCTTATCCTGTTCGCAAACCCGCTGCCCGCCGTTGGCCGCCTGCTACATGCAGTCGTCGCCTGGGTGCCCTATGTCCGCTGATCCCTCCGCCGGATTACCGCAATTCCACTACCCAGGCAGTGCGTGTTTGTTGTGTGGAGCTCAGGACGGGATCCTATATCGAGTTCGTCGAAGCCGCCGGCGAGCGGCCGGCCATCGTGGTCGTGTTGAAACGTGGGATCAGCTTCTATCATCTGGGCTTCGCGACCACCTCGACCTTGCCTGGCATACTCTTGCACAGCAGAACTATCGGCATCTTGAGACGTTCCGCTCCGAGGCGTTCGCCGGAAGGAGGTGTGCGTTCTTGATGTCGGAGACCATGCAGTTGATCGAGCTGATCGAGAGCGGGCACGACGTCATGGAGGCCGAGTAGCTTAGTTGTCCCGCCCAAGCCTCTCGGCGACAATGGATCTTGGCCATCCCTTAACCCATGGGACCTTTGTTCACATTCGCTTATCTAGCCTATATGCTGGCTTCACCAGTGTCATGGTTCCCCGACCTCGCCGCCACGAATGTCCAAATGTACATTGTCCTGATCGCCCTGCTCGCTACCGTTCCCAAGGTCCGCACGGAGGGCGCCTTCCGTCATACGCCTCAAATGACAGTCGCGGCTGTTCTATTCGTTTGGCTGCTTTGCTCGCCCCTTACTCATCTATGGTTTGGCGGAGTCCTCAAAGCCTTCGCTGAACAATTTCCCTTACTTGTCCTGCTGTTTCTGCTCCGTATCAACTGCGCCAGGGCTGTCTCGCGGCGGCGGCTGGTCATGGGACTGGTGCTTCTGATGACCGCGCTGACCGCGGTAGGCATCTATCAATACCAGGTAAACCCCGACGTACCCGACAACAAGTTTGTCCTTCGGTACTCCGTTGGCGACATGGAGAATACTCACGTTATCTACCGCTTAAAAGGTCAGGGTCTTTTGGACGATCCCAACGATTTCGCGCAGATACTTCTGATTTGCGCGATGCTGTCGACTCTGTTCTGGTCGGATAGCAAATTGCTCAATCTCATCCGCGTGATTGTGCCTTTCTGCATCCTCTTCTACGGCGTATTTCAGACGCACTCTCGCGGCGCTTTGGTCGCCATCGCCGCCGCCATTGCTTCCTCTCTTCGAAGGAAACTCAAGCTGTGGGGGTCCGTGTTGGTCGCCGTGCTGGTAGTGGGTGGGCTGCTGGCGGTCAACTTCACCGGGGGCCGGGAGGTTTCCGTCGAAGGCGGGAAAGACCGCCTGGACATCTGGTCAGACGGCCTTGGGCTGCTCAAACAGACCTACTTCATGGGTGTGACCTACGGACAGTTCAGCGAACAGATTGGGATCACGGCGCATAACTCGGTTCTGCTGGTGGCTGCCGAACTCGGACTGCTGGGCCTGATCCTGTTTGTCGCGCTTTGGGTGCTCTCCTTTATCCAGGTCAGCCGGATCCGTATGGCTGCTTCCGTCGCTCCTCCCGATCTGCCGGTGCTGCGCGAATCGCGTGCGCTCGAACTCGCGCTGGTCGCCTTTGTAACTACCTCCTGGTTCCTCTCCCGCGCATTTACGGCCGCGCCCTTCATGCTCATTGGGCTGGTAGCGGGCTTCGTGGCGGAACAGGGAGAACGCTCGGACAAGCTAGAGCTCACACCTCGATGGCCCGTTTGGCTGCGCATCAGCATATTGATTAGCATGGCCGCGCTGGCGGTGATATGGGCTATGGTCCGTTTCCGCGGCGTATGACGGGCCGGGAACAGTCCATCGTGCCAAGCCGCCTAGGGAATGCGGCGAAGCTGAACACGATTCCGCGATCAAGCTGAACACTCTTCGGCAAGCCCGGAATATTGTTCGGCTTCCTCGGAATGTTTTCGACAGAAGCTGGCGCTGGGCATCATACCCGGCAAGATGACCTTCGACAGGCGGGATCAAATTTGCCGGCAAGGAGTACGTCCATGCGCAGAACCAAGAGAGACTGAGCCTGAAATCGAAATCCGGCGGGGATTGCGTCAGATCGTTCGCGGCTTGTCAATCGCGACGGGTTTGGAACTCCCACAGTCGACAAGTGGTAACACGCTGTGCAATTTCTAAAATCAGCCTCTTTGGGCAGGTGCCGCCCAGACGGCGAAGCAAATACGTTCACTTCGGCAGAGCGAGAAGGGGGGCCGCCTGGCCGGAGTCCCGGGCGATTTCCATCCCCGAAGTGTCCACCGCTTCAAAAGCATCGCTTTTCACTCGTTTGAGCTCATTGACCAGGTCGCGAGGCCAGCCATCCGGCGCCGCCGTAAAAAAAAACGAGCTGCCATTGTCGGCGATGAACGCTCCGTACTTTTTCAGGGCCACGAGAATAACCTTGGCTTGCGGGGAGAAACCGTTGGTGTCGAAGTCCCGCCTGAGTCGCAACCGGAGCCCCATGGGCGGAAGAGAAGGGTTCGAGTCGGAGGCGGCAAAATGGCGTGCCGGCCAGATATAGGCCCGCTGCGACCGGGGTACCGTCATCCGCAGGGCGTGCCGGATCTGACCGCTTTTCACTTCTTCATAGCGCAACAGGCCAGGCAAAATGGGCAGCCCCGCCGCGTCAGCGGAGGTCCAGCCGTCGGGGCGCAAGTGATTCGACCTCAAGTCGAAGATGGCGGTGCTCGAGGCGGTCCACCAGTTCCCCTGACGCTTCGCCTGGTAAATCTCGTAGAGACGGCAGGAGCCGGTCTGCAGAATCAGCAGGTGGGCGTCCTCATTTTTCTCCACGGCCGGGTTGGCTGGAACTGGAAACAACTCCAGGTCCGACTCAGCCGGCGCTCCCACATTGACGAGCGGCCGCGCCGGTTGATCCGGTCCGACTACGTTGAACGGCAGGGAGTCGTCCACGTGCAGCGGTTTGCCACGTCCGGCGGTGCTAATATATTCCGAACTGCGCGGATGCACGGGCAATTCATCGATCGGGCGGTTCCACGCATTATCCGCGGGGAAGATGGCACAGCCGCCAATGACCGGCTGAGCCTTACCTGCTGAATGCACCAGCAGGCCCAAAACAGCCAGGAACAACGTCGAACCGTTTCGTCGCGCTTGCCGTTTTTTCGGCATTTTCCCCACCTTTCACAAAATCACTTTCGGCCCCATCATGACCGAGCTTAACAAAGGCGCCACCTAGCCCGCGTGCGCGGCCTTGAGCGGCCACTGCAAGGCGCGACGGGAACTCTCCCATAGCCGAATTCAGCATGGATACCACCTCCGCCGCTGCTGCGCTCTCCATATGAACGCCGTCGATGAAATGATCCTCGTTCGCGCGAAATCCTGCGTACGGGCCGGAGGTGAAGTCGATCAGCTCCTCACCAGTTGCAACATGGAGGTGTATCAGCCCCAAATACTTTTCAAAAGCCGCCCGCTTCACCCGCAACAGATCTTCGGAGACCGGCGGCACGACGAACACGATCCTGACATGATGCGCGCGAATTTCTTGGATCACGTCCAGGTAAACCTGGAGCGCGATGGGGTCCACCTCGAAATCAGCATCCGGCCGCATCATATGCTTCAGCGTGGCATTCAGCTCGTGTTTAGCCTTGCCGTAATCGACGGCGCCAAATTCATTGTAGGTTTGACGGGCAAGATGCAACCTGATCTTGAGCATTTCCACGTATGCGTTCAAAAGGCTCTGCGATCCAAGAGCGGACAATTTTAGGCGCGGAGTCAAGTGGACACTCTCGAACTCGTGGGAATACGTGAGAAAGGGATGTACAACCAGGAAGATAACTTGCATGCCCGGCCGGGACAAAGCTTGGTCCAGAAGGCATTTTTCTTCGACGATGTTGCCGCCTAACAGCGATTCATTGTAGATCCGCAGCCCTTGCACCGCCTCGGCCATATTCCAATTGCCCGATACCGAAGAGCCTATCAGCAGCGCGTTGAAGTTCTCGGGGACATACCGCGCGCTCAGCAGGTATTTCGCCACGCGCTCGTCGCCATAAACCTTTAAATGGCGCCGGTGTGTATCGCGATAGATGCCATACACATCCAGCCAGATATTCAGCGCCGCCCCGCAAGCTCCGGCCGCCAGGATCATGGCGATAGTTGTAAGAAGCCAATTCCGTGCTCGCATATTCAGAAGGCGAAATAGACAAATTGCTTCGCCGGACTCGAGTTTATGAAAAACAGCGCGAGCAGGATTAGCCCGGCCGCGGCGCCGGCGGTCGCCAGGGATGGCCGGAACGCTTTGGCCAGTTCGGGCGCGCTTTTGAACGCGAATGCCAGCACCGCGCCGATGGCTATGGGGCGCGCCAGGGTCAACAGAGTCAGCGGCAGCACTCCCTGTAGTGCCATCGTTCCGAACAAATTGACGCGCGGGAGCATCGACCGAATCATATGCAGCGCGGCGGGCACGGTCGGGGATCGAAAGAAGACGAAAGCGACATTCACAAAGCCGAATGTCAACATCCAGCCCAGCCAGTCAGGCATTTTCAACCGGCGCTTCTTCCACACCTGATTGATGACCAGGGCGCACCCGTGCATCAAACCGAATATCACGTAGGTCCACGCGGGCCCGTGCCACAGTCCCGCGATTCCCATTGCGACCAGTGTCGCTACGGCGCTGGCACGCAGGGTAGCTTTTCCCATCGAGCGCAGCATGGGCGTGTATAGGTAACTGGTGATGAAGTTGGAAAGCGAAATGTGCCATCGCTGCCAGAACTCACTGATGGATCGCGACCGGTAGGGCGCGTTGAAGTTTTGGGGGATATCAATCCCCAGCATCCACGCCGAGCCCAGCGCCATGTCGGAGTAACCGCTGAAATCGAAGTAAATTTGGAAGGTAAACGCCAGGCTGAAGACCCAGGCTTCCAGAGATGAGAAATCGCGCGCGGACCTGAAACCCGCGTCTGCTACGGCGGCAAAGGAATCGGCGAAGATGGTTTTTTTGCCCAGTCCCAGCGCAAACAGGTAAAGACCGCGGCAGGCCAGTTCGAGCCGCGATTCCTGAAACGCGAAGTTCCGGAACGCCCCCACTATGGCACGCGACCGCACCAACGGACCGGAAATGACATAGGGAAAGAAACAGACGAAGGTAGCATGGTCGAACAGAGAGTTGGCGCCGTTCAGGCCTTGATAGGTGTCCACCAGATACATGATTTGGGTCAAGGTGAAGAAACTGATTCCGAGCGGCAATTCCCAGTCCGGCAAGCTCAACCGCGGTCCAGGAAACATGGACGCCGCGCCGAGAAAAAAGTTGCCGTACTTGAAGGCGCACAGAAAAGTGACGTTTACCGCCAGGCCGATACGCAGAATCGCCTTGCGCCGCTTTTCACCGGTTTGAGACATCATGGCGCGCGCCGTCGCCCAGTTGAATACGGTGGACGCCAGCAGGGGGACCAGCTGCCAGGGTTTGGCGTAGCCGTAAAAGAACAGCGAGGCCAGCAGCAGCCACGCCTGCGACCAGCGCGCCCCGGCGCGGCTTCGCAGCACACCATGCACCACGGCGACCGCCGGCAGGAAAACCAGTAGATAGCCAAAGGAGTTGAAAAGCATCAGTACACAGCTCCTCCGGTAACCGGGATTTCGACTCCGGTAATATAGCTGGCCTTGGGCGATAAGAGGAACTCGATGGCGTCGACCACCTCATCAGGCTTCGCATTGCGGCGCCGCGGCGACGCTGATGCGCTCATCTCTTTGACCAGTTCGGGAACGTTGTCCAGGAACTGCGTATCGACCATTCCCGGGCTAACCGCGTTCACGCACAAGCCCGTGTTCGCGTATTCGCTCGCCAGCGCGCGCATCAACCCCAGTTGCGCGTGCTTGATAACCGTGTACATGGACATGAATTTCGGGGGTACGCCGCGAGTGACACTCGATAACAGGAACACTACTCTCGCGCGCGGCATGCGCGCCATCGCCGGCAAAAATCGCCTGAGCAAGATCACCGCCGACCGAAGTTGAATGTGCAGGTCCGCCTCGAAGTGGTCCCAGCCGAACTTGCTGAAGCGCTCGTACACCAGTTTGAGTGCCGGAATATGGACGATCTGGGTTGGCGGACCGAAGCTGCGGCTAACCTCTTCCCCCAGGCCGGCGACGCATGCCTCCGAGCGGAAGTCCGCTTCGATCGGGTGGATCTCAGCAGATGCGAGAGCGTCGCGCAACGCGGCGATCCGGGCAATGCCCGAGTGCCCATGCGCCAGGATGACGGGCGCCTCGGGCGCCACCGCCAGGCGCCTGATCAGCGCCAGACCGATATCGGAGGAAGCGCCGGTGATCAGAACAATGTCACGACTCACGGAGACCCGCCTGAATTGACGCCTTGGAGATCACGTTCCCCGCCTGATTCCGAATGCGCGCCTTCAATTCAAGCCGGCGGTAGGCCTCATTGAGAAACACCACCTCGCCGGAAACGCTTAGCCGATCTCCGATATATGCCGGCAGCCTGAACTCCACGTCGATTCCGTGCAGGAGGGCGCGCTTGCCCGGCAGATACACTCCCACCAGCCGGGAATAGAACGATGTAGTGAGTAGACCGAAGGCCACGCGGCTCGGAAAACCGGCTGCCTTGGCGAACTCCTCGTCTGCGTGCAACGGATTCACGTCGCCCGAAATCGTGGCGAAGCCAGACATCATCTCCGCACTCAATTCGACCTCAAATTGAGCGGCCATGCCCGTCGCCAGATCGTTCCACCGGTAATCGTTCATGACCTGGTCTTGCGCTGAATCAGTATCACCATCTCGCCCAGATTTTTCAAATCTTGTAACTCCCCGAGCGCGAACTTGATTCTATATCGCTTTTCTATGGCAACGATGAGATTGATGTGGGCTAGAGAGTCCCAACCTTCCACGTTGGAGGCGCTGCTCTCCGGCGCCAGCCGGAGGTCCGACTGATCCAGGATGTCGGCGAAAATGGGTTCGAGATCTCGTATGATAAGTGCGTTATCCATGTACCACTGTCCTTACTTCAATATGCTCGCTTTTGCGCGAATACGATGGCGTCGCCAAGCTCCAGACCGAACTGCCGCCGTCTTCCGCGCAAGACTCAAACCCGAGTTTCCTATAGTGATCAGATACCATGGCGTTCTTGGCGGTCCGCCCATAATACCCGATTATTCGCTCGACGCCGGCGTCGCGGGCGCGCTCGGCTAACACATCCAGCATGGCGAGCTCCATGTCGCGTTTCAAGACGCGGCAACTCATGATCCAGAGATCGAGGTGCAGGAGCCTGCCTTCGCTTCGGCCGATGATCACGGAGACGAGTCCATTGTCTCCAAAGGCGTCAGCTAACTTCCCGTACAGGGCGATGTAACTCCCATCGTTTGCCAACTGCTCCACTTCGGCGTAGGTGTATCGCCGGCCAGTTAGATTAAACTGGTTTGTCTTGTTGATCAATTGCGTAATACGCTCCAGATAGACGGGGCGAAAGGCCTCAATTTCGGCGTGCATCTGCAGAGAATTGAGATACTCGCCGTAATCGGCGAACTTGGCTTCGAGTCCGGCGCGTTGCGCATTGCTAGCGTAGCTCTGAGCCCGCTCGAGGTCCTCCTTCGACAGATTAACCGCTTCGAAATAACGGCCCGCCTGCACGATTTCTGGAAACAACGAGATGTCGCTCCCCATATCCGGAACCGCCACCGCCGGCAACTGCGCCGCCACAATGGCACGCTCGGCCGGATTGTCGTCAACAAAAACGAAACTCTCGAGTCCCAGGTTAAGCTCTTTGGCGATGGCCTCAATGTTCTCGTGCTTCGGCTTCCAGTTGGCTTGGAACGAGGAGAAATGATCGAGCTTTAGCACCATTTCCGGATGCGTGAAGCCGGATCGGGCGATTTCAGGATCGTTCTTAGAGCAAACGGCTAGAAGCACTCCCCGTTCGCGCAACAATAGGCAATAGCTTTGGAATGCGGTGTAGGCTTCGGCGACTGGCGTCTCCTTGCCAATCTCGATCTTATCGAGCCCGTCGTCGCCGATCACGCCGCCCCAGAGCGTGTTGTCCAAATCGAGGATCAGGCATTTCTTCGCGCGCCCGAACATTGAGCCTATCATCCCGGCAAGCGATCCGGCGATGGCCAGGCTGGCTTCTGGCGTAGTTAGGATTTTGTAGCTATACCAACGGCGCCAGTCGAACCATTGCGCGTACCCGCTTCTGGCGGCCAAAGCGTTCAGATCTTGCAACAGTAGCTTGGGGTTCTGATTCGCCGCTTTGGCGAACTCCAGATTCAGTTCGTTGGTAAACCGTGTCCTGCCGCCGTAAGTGACCGCATCCAGGTTGCCCAGAACCTGAAATGGCGGATGCTCGAAGTTGTTTTGAATGACCTGGCAGCCAGTCGCTGCTTGGATCGAATTCCAAATGCTTTGGAAACGCGCGAACTCACTGGAGAGCAACTCGTAAAACTCTGTTCCCGAACATCCCGCAAGAGGAAATCGCCGGAGATTGATACAGTGGGTGTGTACGTACACCAAGTCAGGCCGGAAGTCCTTGATCTTCTCCGGTTCGAGGACGGCGTCTTCGTAGTATTTGTTGTACTCCGATTGAAAGAAACTCGCCTTGAATCCACTGGCGAGTAACAAAATCTCCAGCAAATCCACGACTTCGCTCGTAGTAACCCCGCCTAAAACCGCGATGCGCAATTCCTGGTGGTTACCTTCGGAGAGTTCCCGCCGCAAGCGTTTGCGCTTTTGCAGGAGCTGCTCTGCCGGCAACTGTCGGACATATCTCAAGTCCGGCCGCGTTTCTTGGAGTTCAAGAGCTGTCACACAATGCCGCCTTATGCTTCGCAGTGAATCGATTCGACCCTCTTCAGACCGACATCGCTTTTTGACACCTTATCAGCAGCACGCCACAGACCATTCCGGGTCTTTGCCAGGCTGCCGCTAGTATATGGCCCAGCGAGTTTGGCGGGCCTCTTGGCGGACACGAAGTATAGGAATCCAGCTTCTACGACCGCTGGGTGTGAGAAGTTTTGGGAAGAAAGGAGACAGAATCGGCTTGGCGGCGTTTGGGATCGACAACATGCTTAAATCTGACCTCTGGAGCTGGCGGCGAATTTACCCGCAAAGCTATCGACAGGCGCCGGCTTTGAAAAAGCTCGTTCCAGGCAGTTCGCGAGGTTGCTGCTAGGGTAGACATGCGCCCGATAATATTCCCAATTCGCCCGCCGCATCCGCTCAACCAAGTTCTTCTCAGACAGCAGACGGACGCACTGTTCCAGGCATTCATCGACCGACAAAAACTCCAGGTAGTTCAGCCCCGGGGTCAGAGGCTTTGCCAGTTCATTGCGCAAGGGCTCACTCACTATGCATTTGGAACTCGCAAGGTACTCCGGGAGTTTGAACGCCAACGAGTGATGGAGCCCCCTTGTGTAGATGCCGATCAAGGCTCGCTTGCTCCGCGCAATGAACTGATCGCGACGCCAGGGCTCAACCGTGACCGCATCCGGATAATGTTCGCATGCGTACGCATCGGGTACCAGTCCTCCGCGGAACAACGGCCCAAACTCAGCCTTAAGCGCTCGAACGAGTTCGACCCGCCGGCCATTGACCTCCTCGGCGAGATCTGGCTGGATATCCGTGGGCTCCCAAACCCGGGTTTGAAATAGGATAATTCGATCGACGTCGCAGTCGGGTTGATGTTCAAATTCCGGGAGTAGAGGACTCCGCACAAAGCTGGAGAGTATTCTCTTGTGAAGGCTGAGGTTATGGAACACAGACCGTGGCGAAGCGATGGCCCGAGAGCAGTACCGCGCAATCAACAAGGGCAGAAGGCGTCGGGAGCTTGATGGAGTTCGGCAGGTAAAGTTTAAACCACCCGGCAGGATTCTCTCGCGCAGCCGGGCGGCTAGCGGCAGGAGGTCCGGTGCATAATAGCTGCGCTTGAAATAGACATCACAGACGTCTAACGCTTCCATGTTGAACACGTCGCTCCGATCAGACATTTCAAAAGCCAGCTGGAGTGAGGCGCCACTAACCAGGTGGCGGACCTTCATCAAGACAGTGCTTGGATCTGTCGCGCGGGTGCTCTCGGTACATCGAAGGAATGCCACCGCCCGATGCTCCTTCTCCAATTCACATACAGCGGTGTACAGGTTCGCCAGGTGGTAAAGGCCCTCAAAGTCATCTAGCTCGCAACGAATTTCGTATATCACAGTTAAATCTTCTCCGGTTCGCGGCCGAATCTTCGTAGTATCTCTTGTCTCTAAGTTGAAAAGCTCGCCGTGAATCCGCTGGCAAGGTTGCCCGCGGATGGCCCCCTACGGAAGCGACTGACAACCGTCTCCGAAGCCGGCCTGGTTTCCGGAGGTCCGAGAGCGAGCATACGGCCAACTATGTTCCGGACGTGCACCACCGGCCGGTTCAGTCCGCCACTTCTCGGGTATGATTGACGTCAGCACGCTATAGACCATTCCGGGCCTTTGCCGGGCCGCTTTTCACAATTACCCGGCGAACTCATATGATCTTCTGACGGGAACGAAGAAGTGACCAGCTCATTGGGCGCATAAGGGGGAGCTTTCGGCCCGACGAAAAAAATATCGAGGTTCTACGCCCGCCGGTTGCGGAGAATCTTTGGGAACAAAGGAAACAGAATCGGCTTGACATGAGCCGCTTGGGTGTGAAGACTTTTTGTTTGCACAATCGAGAAATAGATCTCTATCTGGCTAAGCCAACTGGCGTGGACAGGAAGCGTGGAGCCAGATAATGAGCGGGCTTGCATGTTCGGCTTTTCATCCGCCGAGATCACAAAGTCACTAGCGCCCAATGGAGCACCCTCCCAAGCGCGCTGGCCAGGAAACATCCACCTTCGATGCTGCCATGGCGGAGGGCGTCACTGCTTGAGCCAACGCCACAAGGTCGGGCCATTGATTTCGAGAACACGCCGAGGCTGCGACTCCAGATCCGGGAGTGCAAGCGTCGAAGATGACACACCTCAGTAGCAATTGACCGTGACGTCCATTAATCGCTGGGGGCGAAATCAAAACGTAGGCTTCGAAAACCTTAGCCAACTCCTGGCGCCTTCGGCGTTCAAATCTAATAGGCTGCTATTGGCTAAGTTTCGAGCCTACTTGATTTCCGCGCAGCACCGGCAAGGAGCGAATAAATCAGACTGTTCTTCAGCGGCTCGCGAAAACCCGGTTAATCCAACGGAACGCCGTTAACGCTTGCCCGGTGGTCGCGGAGCTCAAGATCGACGAACCGATTGCAGATTTACGCCCGGCCTTTAACCCAACCGTGGTGCCGGAGGAGCTGGGCGCCGATTCACGTGATGTAACGGGTCACATTGTTTTCCTTTGACCTTCTCACGGTAGTTTCAGCGAGATTTGTCGGATTGGCCTGCTTCCGAGTGCATCGTGTCGTGAAGGAGCGGGATAGAATCCTCACTCGTGTAGGCGCCGGTAGTATCCCGGACAAGCGAGGGAAAGCAATTTGGAGCGCCCGGCAAAAGCGGCCGGGCGGTCTTCGCGTTTTATAGCCCAGGGCCTCCGCTCGGGAGTTTCACCAAAGAAATGCAGCATTCCTTGTTTTTCTCTGTCGGAAAGCAGACAGCCCTCCGGCGCCCCGATTGGCGAGCTGCGGGAGGGCTCTGGTGAGCCGATTTCTTCGGAGCCAACTCCGTCGCATCGGCCCTGGGCATCCACCCGGGCGCGACCCCGTGCGGACCTCGATGCGGCCAAGCGCGCTACAGTGGTAGCCGGTATTGGCCGTCAACTTGAACAACCAACCCTTCGCGGCAGGCTTCGCTGATCGCCAGTTGGGCGGTGCGTTTGGAACACTCGGTCTGCTCCATGACTTGCTGGCGGAGTTGGTTATACCGAGCCTGCCGTCCCAGACCAGCCAGCGCTTGAGTCACATGCTCCTGCTCCACTTTCCTGCGCGCAACCGCTGTCCGGGCGGGCGCCACCCCAGCGGCGGAAAAGCACAACGTCTGCGGATCAAGTTGCCGCAGCCGGGGCGCGGGCGGCGCGGCGTAGCGAAACTGGAAACGCAACTCCACCGTGGCGGCGAGATGGGCCAAAGGGCGCGTGAGCAGCAGGTAGGAGTCGCCCACCGCGTGCAGCGCCGAGGAACCGCGGAAGGCGCTGCCAATCTCTTCGCGCCCGATCGATTTGCGCACGTGATGCACGACGATGAGCGCTGCTGTGGACGCATCGCGTAGCCGCAGCAGGCTCTGGCACAGCGCCGCCATCGAGCGCGTATCGTTTTCGTCCTGGTCGTGAGTCGAGTACAAAGGGTCGAGCACGATTACCTCGGCGGCAGCCTGACGGGCGGCGTGGAGAAACGTCCATCGAGGTTTTTCTCCCGACCCCAAGCGTAAGGAGAAAGGCGGCGCGATTCCATGCAAATGATGTGTGGGGAGACTCAAGCGGGTGCTCCGGCGGAGGAGAATGCGGCGCGGCGGCCGTCGGGAGCCAGACCGCGCGGCCAGCCCAGCAGGTGGCAGCGCACGCCGGCAAACAGGAATCGATGAGCGGCGATCCAGCCGGTGGATTCGAGCATGGTCAGAGCGCGGTGGACGAAGTCGGACGCGGGAGTGGGTCTGGTCAGCGCGGCCAAGGCGGCGCACAGCGCCCCGGCCTGCGCGCGGAAGCGTCGAATCCAGAACTGGCCGCGTTGGTAGTAGGGCATGGGAGGCGGCGCGGAGCGGGCGGCGGCCTCGAGCGTTTGCCCACCCAGCAGATGGGCTACCAGGAACAGCGCAATCACCATCAGGCTCGACCGCAGGTAGGGCAAGATGAACTCGGGCAGTAGAGAGACGGTGCGCTGGCAGGCATTGCACAAGTAGCGGCGCACGCGAATGACGCCGTCGAAGGCTGTGTCGATGAGTGTGCGCGTGTAGAATCCATGCGCGCGGAGTGGGCGCTTGGTCTGGCACTGCGGACAGCGGCTGTGACGATGAGCATCAGGGTTGGATAGCTGCTCGTTGTATTGTTGGACCGAGCCGGCAAATAGGTGTAGGATCTGCATTGGATCTGGCCTCTGGGAGGTGCGAACTCCCAAAGTTCATTCCGCGGCGGGAGAACTCTTTGGTTGGATCGATGTGTGCAAGACACGGCGGTGTGGCGACTCGCAAATCGAGAGGGTTGGTCTGGCCCGACACTCGTAATGGTGACCCTGGAAGACGATGAACGCCATTGAATCACCAGAGCTCCGAGACGTCGGTACGACTACCTGCGCCGTCGATCCTTCGGGGCGCCTCGAAGCATGGCCGTGACACGCGTCACAGGCCATTAGCCGCTCATTTCCCTGACTCTCCTTCGGCTCGGACCGCCCTGCATCACGCCGCCCCTTTTGGATCCGGGGCGTTCGTGAAGGAATGGTTGTATTTATTACGCTACGCATCGCGCTTACTGTGTAGAAAGGTAAATCTGAACCGCCGCAAATACGGGTAAGGCGCTTATTTTTCAGTGAGAGGGAGAGTTGGCGAGGCGCTTGCTCCAAGTTCTCTCTCATTACTGCAAACGACAATTGGAAACCTTCACCCAGACAAGTGTGCTGGTGGGTCAACTTAGCTGGCTTCGTGCGTTCATGACTAAGGGAGCGAGTCTCACCTAGGTCAGGCGCAACGGATCTCAGCCGTTCGGTATTCCGGGCGCACGCGGACTATCAAAGGTCAACTCAACGCTCCCGTCAATGGCTCTGGAGGCTCGCGTGAGACTCTGGGGCGGATTGTGACTGGACGGGTGTGCGAACGTAGGACGGTCATAGCACATGAACCGTGATTTGCCGCACAAATGCGCCGAGCTGAATGCGGTGGTTACAGAGGTGATTACCTCAATACTTTTAAGAAATGTAGCAACGATCTTGAGAAAATCGGCCTCCATTTTCTCACTAATGTTCCAAATCGACTATATGGGAAGGCCGAACCAAGCAGCCGTTTGCCCGGCCCCACGACCGGGTGGTGTAAATCAACTCCCGCATCTATGATCATGTATCCGACATTCCACCACTTGGCGTCCTCGCCGATCACCGACCGCATCGACTGGCGAGCACTCCTCGCAAAACTCCGAGTGAAGCAGATAATCATCTCTCGTCTTTCTCCGAGCTCGAAGCCGCACCCTCCATTCTTAGCTCGGCAGCCTTGGATTCGCGCCATCATGTGGCTGTGCTCCCTGGTATCGCTGTCAGTTGCGCCGCTCGCCGCTACTACCGTGTACTTGCCCGCCCCGGGCGCGCAGACCACCTATACGATCACAGGCGCGACGACCGGCACGCCCATTGTCGTCACGATAAACGGAACAGCGCCGCAGAACGGCACAGCTCTGTGGATTTACAGCATCGGTGGCCAAGCGTGCGCTAATGGCTTCTGGATCACGGCTGGCGCGACCGGCTCCTCATTTCAGTTGACTTATATGTACTACGGTGGCTTTGCCGTTGGCACAACCTCGAACTGCACCGGCACATATACCAGCGGGGGAACTGCTGTACTGCTTACGGCGTATAACTTGACCGCGCATCCGCGGGTGTGGCTGGATGGACCAACGGGAGCGATCACAACCTCGCTGGCCAACACCGGCCCTACCGGGAAATCGAATACGAACAACCCTCCCTATGCCGGCCTGGTTAATCGGTCAGCATCGTATTGGGGCTCTAACGACTATCAGACGACCAATGTCGATCAGACTTCAGACTACCCATATTGCTGCTATATGTTGGACTACGCCGTCCCCGGATTCTTGTGGTTTGTCAATGGCAATAGTACCGATCTTGCGATAGCGCGGTGGGGAATCGATCATATAGAGCAATCGGCGTTTCCAACCAGCAACTTTTATTGCGCTGGAGATCAGTGCGGAGACAACACGGTCGTCAATTATGTGTCTGGCATGAACGCAATCCTCCAGATGTATTCTATGATCCGCAGTCAGTTGTCGATTACGGAAATTCAAAATTTCAAGGACAAACTTTTAAACGATTCGGCCTATCTAAACAATGGCATAGGTGTTGTAGAAAATTCCGCAAATCCACTGACCAGCTCTTGTACGAATTCCAACTGGTCAACGTGGGTTGATTCGTCCAACTACTGCGGCTTGGTTTTTATTTCGCGGTATGAGGAGTTCGCGCCAAACATAGCGCCGGGACAAGAACCGCATTACACGGCCGATTACGTGGCGCTCAATCCTAGCTCATCTGGCCCTGGATTCTACGATATGTGGCCACATGGAGACAATCTGGGCCTCTCCAAGTTGGCCGGTTATATCATTATCGGGCTGGCGTTGGCCGATGACGACGTGCGCGCGCGGGTGTTACTGACGCAGGCATATTCTTTCTATTATAAGTGGTATTGGGCATATGCTACGTCGGCGTGGACGCCGCGCAATCAGGGATCTCGATATACGTCATTTAACGTTGGAACTCTGCCGTCGGAGGTTGCCGCAGCAGTGAAACAATCGGGCGGACCCGATATCACCGGCGGCAATTACTTGCAAAACTTTCTTCCTTTTGTTATGTACCAGGCGCTTCCTGGATGGCCAGCGGCGTATAGCTACATGGATCAGTGGGGTGACGTGTACCCTCCCGATAATGACCAGGGGGATTGGTCCAATGTATTGGCCGTGCCGCTATGGGCATACAATGGCTCGACCTACGCTGCGTATGCCAATTATTGGATGAACTACATCGGGCTATACACGAGCGATAATTTCGGTGGTGAGTCTTTTGAGGAATCATTCGTCCCTTATTTGTTCGTTGATCCTACCTACGCGCAGACGAATTACACCTCGCTGCCAACGCAATTTCTGTTCCGGGATACGGACTATGCAAACTGCACGGCGGCATTTGGCACTACCCCAGCCTCCGGAAATACCTCGGCATCGGGCACTTCCGGGACAGCCGGTTGTTACCCCAATACGGTTTATGCCGGGGCCATCAGCAAAAGCGATTGGACCAGCACGGCGACGCAAGTCAACGTGCAGGCCTCATTCAATGACGACAACTACGATCACTCTGGTTGCGGTCTATGGGGCAGTTATCATATATACCGAAAAGACTATCTGCTGTCCGGGGACGCCACCGGGGCCGGTACAGCACCCAACGGGGCGGCGCATTCTGATTGCACGGGAAACGCCGCGAGCGACATCTTAATTGAAATCGGGGGCGGTGATAATTGGAACACCTCGTCGGGCAGCATGACCGCGGGTGCTAGCAGTTGGGCCTACGCGACGATTCCAGAATGGGCCGGTACAGATCCGACGGGAGAGTCCAGCAGCAGCTATATGTTCATGCTGATGGACATCACGCCGAGTTACGCCCCGTCCGCCAATGCGAGTCACGTACAGCGCAGTCTTGCCCACCTCAAGAAGCCGGGAACCCAGGATTATGTCGTCTCCTACGATTATGTGGCGCTCTCCACTGGTGGAGAGATACAAGACTGGATGATGTACTGGGATTCGCCCGCCGGAGGCGCGCAGTCCATCACCGCAACTGCCTCGGCGGCAACGGTTGTCAGCAAAAACACTACGGTCGGCAACTTTCTGGCGTCATCCTTTTTTCCGGTGGCTGGTTCAAAGACGATTGCCATGATTGCAAATGGTGTAACCGGGGCCACAAACAGAAATTACATTTGCCCATCTACTACTGGGACGACTTGTAATAACAGCGCGACTTCTTTTGAGATGGCTGTAGTGCACAAGCCGTCAACGAACTCCGGTGACTCGATGCCAGCCATTTCACAGCCGGTGTGCACGGGGACCGGTGGGAATTGCACTGTCGTCGACATCCAGGACAGCAGCTATCCGAAGGTGGCCGTCTTCGCCCGGCAGGGCGCGCTGCTGACGGCCGTGGGTTTCACGAGTATTCACGCCGGCGCGGCGCAGTATCTGATTGCCGGCTTGCAACCTGGGAGTTACACGGTAATGCGCAACAGCGCGGCCATAGCCGGATCGCCATTCGTGGTGGCGGCCGGAGACGACACGTTGTACTTCGAAAACAGCAGCGGCGTCTATAGCATTACGCCGTACAACGGTTCGGGCCGCCAGGAGCCGGTGATTGCGAATTTCTCCGCGACGCCCAGCTCGCTCGTCGCGGGGCAACCGTCTTTACTGTCATGGTCTGTGACCGGGAGTCCAGCGCCGGCAATCTCGATCAGTCCCGGAGTAGGGACGGTTACAGGATCTTCGGTATCGGTGTGGCCGCAGGCCACTACGACGTACACGCTGACGGCGGTCAACAGTGCCGGCTCGGCTCACGCAACTGTAACGATTACGGTGGTGAACCAGGGGCAGGCGCCGGCCATCGCTTCGTTCGCGGCCACGCCGACATCCATCCCTGCTGGCCAGTCAACGACGCTGTCCTGGTCGGTTACGGGTAGTCCGGCGCCAGCCCTGTCGATCAATAATGGCGTCGGAACGGTAACCGGCGAAACGTCGATATCGGTATCTCCCGCCAGTACCACGACCTATACGCTCACGGCCACGAATACAGCCGGTTCGGCCTCTGCGAATGCGACTGTGACGGTCGCCGGGGACCCTCCGCTGGCGCCTACAAATTTGACCGCTACAGCCATATCAGCGACGACCGTCAGTCTCTCGTGGATCGGCAGTAGCGGCGCAGTCGGCTACCAGGTCTACAGGAGCGGCATCCAGGTTGGGACGACCGCCGGGGTATATTATTGGGATGCAGGTCTTACGGCTTCCACGACTTATACCTATACCGTCATGGCCTACAACGCAACTGGAAACGTTTCGGTCCCATCCGCTCCCGCTTCCGTGGCCACGCCGGCGGGGCCGGCTTTGGGAGGTTGCCCGGTGTTCCCGGCCAACAATGTTTGGAATACGCCCATCAACAATCTGCCGGTTGATCCAAACTCCGCAGCCTATATAAATACTATTGGCAGAAGCGCTCCACTGCATGCGGACTTCTCTTCAACGGGCGGTGGGATCCCCTACAATATCGTCCCGGCGGGCCAGCCGCTGGTCAGTGTCGATTTCGTGGCCAACAGTCAAGGAGACCCGGGTCCCTACCCGATTCCTGCCAATGCTAAAATTGAGCAGGGGTCGGACCATCACGTCCTGGTCCTCGATCAAGGTAATTGCAAAATCTATGAGTTATGGGAGGCCTCGCTGAACACGGACGGAGTTACCTGGTCAGCCAATAATGGAGCGATATTTGATCTGAATTCCGACATTTTGCGCCCCAGCGGCTGGAGCTCCGCGGACGCGGCGGGCCTACCCATACTGCCCGGACTGGTCAAATACGACGAGGTCATGTCGGGGCAGATTAATCATGCTATCCGCATGACGGCGCCTCAGACGCTCGATACCTTCAGATGGCCGGCGCGTCACGAGGCCTCGAGTCTCACCGGAACCCAATACCCACCTATGGGCGAGCGCTTCCGCCTTCAGGCGAGCTTTGATGTGACATCGTTTCCCGCCCCGGTGCAAGTGATTCTTAATGCTCTGAAGAAATATGGAGCGATCCTTGCCGACAACGGATCGTCCTGGTACCTGACCGGGGCCCCGGATTCACGGTGGAATGATTCGGAGATGGCCACCATTTCGCAGGTATTGGGAAGCAACATGGAAGCAGTGGCCGAGTCGAGCCTCGGAGTTGAGATAAATTCCGGCGCGGTGGCCAACTCTCCTATGGCGCTGGTTGGCATCTATCTGAACCAACGCGAAGTGAGCGCTGACGCAAGAGTGAATGCGCAAGCCATCCTGACCGAGGCGGCGCCCTCAGGAGGAGCGACGGTGTCGGTGGTCAGTTCAAATTCGGGTGCGATAAGCGCCCCCGCTACAGTCACCGTTCCCGCGGGTTCGGTGGCGGTGTCAGTCCCCGTTACCATCGGCAAGATCGCGGAGAGCACGCCCGTCGTGTTGTCGTCGACGTACGGCATAGTTACCGCCCCCTCACCCGTTTTGCTCGTGAATGGCACAAGCAATATCCTCGTTCCGCTGCTTTCGGCGATGAGTGTATCGGCCGCTACGGTAACGGGAGGAACAAGTCTCACCGGCACGGTGACCTTGTTCGGTACGGCACCGTCCGGAGGGACGACAGTGGCCTTGTCGAGTTCGAACGCGTCCGCCGCTTCAGTCCCGCCCACAGTGTTAGTCCCCGCGGGAGCGACAGCCGCCTCGTTCGTGGTTACGACTTACGCTCAAACGGCCAACGCGCTAGCCACAATCGGCGCGAACTTAAACGGCGAGGCTCTGGCGGTTCCGATCGCTATTACGCCCTAGTAGATCGATTCCTAAATAATATTGCAATACTAGCTGTGGTGGAGTATACTGCCATACCACTTCTTGGTGGTCATGGGCCATGCCTTTTGCCAGCACTCGTGCCAAGCTGAATCTCATCGATGAGGACCGGCAGTTGCTGGACCGCTTGTCCCAGTCGCGGTCGGAGTCGCTGGCACGCGTGCAACGGGTACACATTTTGCAGCGTTATTTTCGGGGGATACGAGCCGCATTGCAGGACTTGCCCGGTCGAGGCCGGCCAGTTTCCATGACGGATGAGGATAAGGCGTGGGTCGTCAGTTTGGCCTGCCAAAAGCCTAAGGATCTGGGATATGCCCAGGAGTTGTGGACCACCCGGCTCGCCAAACATACGGGCATGAGCAAGGCTGAGATCGCCCGCGTTCAGATCGGTCGCACCTCGGTCCGCCGCATTCTGGGGTGACCTATTCCCCGGAGGAATCGCCCTTACGCAGGCTCGCCGAAAACTGACCTTCAAACTGCGGAAACGGCGCTTGACGTGTTTGAGGTCAACCATCTCCGCAATGGTACACCAAAACATTTATATATGGAACTGTTGTTTTGTCACAAACGCTAAACGATGGCCAGCACTTGTCCAACCTTTGCGGCATACCTCGTAGGGTGCAGCCCACGGATCTTCACCGGCTCATTTTGAATCCCCAGGAATGAGTCAATTCCCGTGTCCGTAAGTGCTCTGGCGCCTTCGCCGAATCCACCTCCTGGAAGGAAGACCTGACGGACCGCCGGTGGCCATGATCCCCCGTCTCGTTGAGAGCGGCCTCTTTGGAAACCTCGCGGCTTAGACTGCTCCCGAGCTTGTTCGCATCGTTGGTATAGATCTGAGCGTCGTAGCGGCCGCGTGAAACGGCAACGTATGCCAGACGGGAGTTAATAAGATTCTGGAGGGTGTTTTCACTGTCCACGTGAACCAGTACGCGATCTGCTGTCGCGCCCTGGCCACTATGGCTGGTCACGGCATAACCGTAGTCGAGATGCGGGTGCTGACGGAGATTGAAATAGACATCGCGCCCAGAGTCGAGCCGGATTCTCAGATCACCTGAAGCATCGACCTTCTCGATCGTTCCCAGTTGCCGGTTGGCGATTCGCTCGTTCTTGTAAGGCGCGGTAAACTGAACGCGGTCTCCGACCGAATACTGCCGTTCCGCTGTGCGGTAGACGCTGACGCCCTGGAGACGGCGTGGATCGTAGGTCACAGTTCCTCCCCGCTTTCCGGGCGCTGCCCGTTGGAGAGGTACCCAAACTGCTCCGCTGTCACTTCTCCGGTGAGTCGCCATTCGGCGGTGAGCTTACCTTGCCACTCCCCGCGCACGTGATCGCGCTCGGTGTAATAGCTTTGCTCCGGTGAAGCGAATTCGCTCCGGTGATAAGCCTGCGCCTGCCCGGCGCTCAAAGCTTTGGAGATCGTCACCACGACTGGTACCCCTCAGTCGAAAATCGCCCGCTGAACTTGACCTTTTTCCAGCCGCTATTGCGGCGCGCGGTCTTCTGATTCCGACGATGGCACGGCCACCCCGTGCGGCGCGCCACTTGAGAGAACAGCCGCCGCCTGCGGTTTCACAACCGGGATGAAGCTGTCGATTGGACGGGGGACGAAGCCGCGCTGCTTCCGCTCCTGCGGAACCCACGGGAAATGTGTTGGCACAACCAGATTCCCGGACGTGAAGTACCCGGTCAGATCGGCCAGCCCTTGGATCACCGAATCCATCACCAGCGGTTCCACGCAGCGGTCGAGATGATAAACCTTGCGTTTGCCGGAATGATCGTGCGCCACCGTGGATTTCGCGTGGCTCAAGTATTCGACCTCGATGCTGCCGATGCATTCGCTTACCCATTTGGCAGAACGAGGCTCGCCGGCGCGCAGGAAGATCTTAGTCACGGGGCCGCCGAGCAGCGTCTCAGCATCTTCACCATATCTGGCCTCGATCCCGGCGTGACCAGAAGAGCAGAGAACGACGCGCAGATTGGCACTGCGACCCTCAGTCAGAGCAGCTGGAAGTTGAGGAAGACGCTGCAGACCTTCAAGGCGATCGAGGATGATCCAGACCGGGCGCGCGCCGCCCTCAGCAGAGTTCACAAGACGAACGAGCAGCGAGTCCAGCCACAGACTAACGAGCGGGCGCAAACTCTCGCGGATCTCAGCCCGGCCCGGCAGAAAGAGCCAGCCATCACGCTCGAGGGCCCAATCGGCGGCGCTCCACCGGCCCACAGTCTCGCTCTCCGGCGGGAGAAGACGAAAAGCTGCTGCGGCACCGCTAAACATTGACCGGACCCGCGCACGCTGATCGCTGAGGTCAGGTGATACGAGCGCTGCCAGCGGCGTCCCTGCAATTCGCTGGTCGACCTCCTCGAAGCGACTCAACCACGCTGCGAGTTTCGCAGGCGTCGGGCGCTCCCGGAAGGTCAACCACGCGAAGATGCTTCGCGCTGCGCCAGTCGTGTCGGGATCGTCCTGAGGTCTGTCCGGAAAGAGAGACTTTACCACCGTCAGAGCTTCGGGACCGTATCGCACTTCATCGGCTGGTGTCCAATAAGGCATCCTGGCATCAACGGGATTCAGGATGAAATCTCCCTTGTCGGGAGCGTAGAACTGCGGTGTGAATTCAAGCGCGGGATCATAGACAATCGCTGTTTCGCCACGGGTGCGGATCTGAGGAAGGAGTTGGCGAATGAGAGAGGATTTGCCGGTCCCCGGATCGGCCTATAAGGAGAATATGATGTTCCTCATCCGTGCGGGGAGTGCGGACCATGCGATGATCCGGCTGGCGTTCGGCCATGCGCTCTCTTCGCTCTGCCAGACGCTCTCGCAGGGCTGGCGGATCCGTTGTCTGAAAACCTATACCGTCTGAGACCTTCAGCCGATTGAACTCGAAGCGGGTGACTCGTCTCGGTCCCTGTCGAAACGGCCGGCGCGTAACTGCCGGATCTGGCCCCAGTCCTGCCGGGCAGCGAAGGGTACGAGAAGCAGCACTCCGAGGCCAAAGGAGATTGCTTTGCGAGCAAGGTTCCACAGGTCCTGCCCGTTATAGATCACCCGCCGGAGCTGCTCGTGTAGTTTTTCGTTGTCAGTTTCCTGGGTGTTAGGGGCGGCGAAAGACGGTTCCATTTTCGGCGGGTTAAGCGGAGCCAACGGAGCCAGAGTACTTCAGTCTTGAAAAGCGCCGATGGGTAGGCAGGCCAATGGGCGGGGACGCGGTATGCACTCTACAGTTAGTTTCTATAGATTTTGTCTTGGCGGTTGGGCATGGGATGCGCTATGATCCCAGTCTGCGCCAACTGCTGATGCTCTGAACGGATAGAGAACCCCGCAACAGAGGCATCGATGTTCGCCGATTCGCAATGCCGACAAAAGACACGCCAACCATGGCCCTCGCCTGGTGTTCGCTGCGACCGAACCTTATGCCAAGACACAACCGATTCTCCAATTCTGCGGTTCCTGTTGACGGCGCGGGAGGGCGGCCTGTGCGCTGATAGGCTTCGGCAGGGAATAAACTCAGACCATGGTCGCCAGCCTGGCGGCGGTTGCGGTTGTGTGTCCGCTCATCAATCATAGCTACTTGGCACCCGGTTAACCCGCCGAGAATGGCTCCCTCTTATCCCGCCGCTAACATCCTGGGTGACCCATTCGAGACTTTGCGCACCTCTGCTCTGGGCGCTCCTGGTCAGCACGAAGGTGCTTGCGGCTGCCGCCGAACCATCCGGAGGAACCGGCGCCGGGACTGCATCACTGTCATCCGCAAGCAATCTGTGTTTGCCGGGATAGTTGACAATGAGCAGGCGAGCGTGGCCGGAACCGCCGCTCACGCTGGCCAGATATGTGAAAGGTATTCTCGCTTTAAAGGAGTCCACACACACTCAATACCCCAGCCGAGAAGGAGCGCCGGGAAAATCAATGCGCCGATCATCGCAGTAATCGTGAGGACGGGTTTGGGCGCCGCGACCTCCTGATCGCTGTCCTAATATTGAACCCCCCATACTTTTCGTTTCCCGTGCCCAAGTCCGGTTCAAGCTTGAGGAGCATCGGCTGCTGCTGGAGAGCGCCATCGAAAGCCGTCTCGACGACCGGTTGAAAACAGCTGATCTGCTCGCCAACCCTACAGCTGCGCTGCTCGGGATTCGCAGGAAGTGGACGCAAAATCAGCAGTTCACTCGCGCCGAATGGTCGGTGCTCGGGCAGTACATTCAAGGCGGATGCGACGCCCCCTCGTCCGATCCTGAGTTGCCGAGCCGTGAGACTTTCGCCCAGCACCACCGCTACAAGACGCTGGGCCCCGGCACAATAACCAAAAGCCGCGCGTCCGAGTTGTGCGCGGATTTCATGCGGACCGTCAACGGTTGCGATCCGCAGGACTGGACACCATCAGGCCTCCGCTGCTCTCCGAGTTCATCAACCTTGTCTTCCTGCCATTCCAGCGGGGCAAATGGAAGTCCAGCACTGCCGGTACCTCGGAACATCGGATCACGGGTCATATCGTCAAGGATCTCGGCAATGTAGCTACGACGAAGTTCACACCGCGATCGCTACAGGTGTACCTACAGCAGAAATTCGAGGCTGGGCTCTCGTACAGTGTGGTCCAGCACCTCAGGTTCCACCTGAAGGCAATCTTCCGCCTGGCCGTTGCGGAAGGCATTCTGACCGTCAATCCAACGCTCTCTCTTTACAAGCCGCAGGGCCTGGAGAAGCCGAAAGGAAAAGCGATGACCGGGGCTCAAGTTGCCATTGCCGTCGATGTTGTTGAGTTTAGGGAAAAAGTGATACTTGGACTCGCGATCTTTGGTGGTTTTCGTCCAGGAGAAATCCTCGGACTTCAGAGAAAGCACGTCTCAAATGGTGCCTCTGTAATCGGAGTTCAGCAGCGGGTCTACCGCGGCGAGTTGGATAATCCTAAAACGGATGCTTCAACACGTACGGCCGCTGTGCCGCCGAAGACGGCCGCGCTGCTCCGCCATTGGTTGGAGATGGCGGTCCCCAGCGACCCGGAAGCATTCGTGTTTGCGGGTGAAACCGGAAAGCCTCTTTGGAGGGATACGCTGCTGGCGGACCACATCAAGCCGAAACTAAAGCCTCACGGGCTGGATTGGGTAGATTTCCAAGTCATGCGGCGGACTCACGCAACGTTGAGCCACGAAGCGGGCATCGATCCGAAGGTCCAGGCTGACCAGCGGGGTCATGGGCTCGGTGTTGCAATGGATGTCTACACAAAGACGACGACGGAGGCACGGGCCGAAGCCGCACGGCAGCTCGAAGAGTCGGTGCTGGTGAACTGAATGCTTAATGTAGTGGAATGTAGTGCAGGATTTTCGAAGGCTTCTAAGTTATTGATTCTGGAGCGGGAGACGGGGTTCGAACCCGCGACGTCCAGCTTGGGAAATTGGGCAATCGTTTGTTTTTAACGATATAACCGCGCACGGCGTTGATTCAGGGGCATGAAGAACGCCAATAAAACGATAGTTCGTTTCCGAGCCTACCTTAATGGAGGGTAAATGGAGGGTATAGCGAAGGCAAAATCCATCCTCTGGAATCTCGGTGCGTTTCGGGTCGCAGGGCGCCAGCCGACGCAGGTGCCTTGGTTGGGCAGTCGGGTCCGATCCCGTTCGTTGAGTCCAAGTCCGAGCGTCCCCCCGGATGGTGCCAATTGTTCTCCCGGGGCAGATCTGTCCGAAAGGTGTTAACATTGTTTGGACAGATATTGTCCTCAATATGTATGCAAAACTCGGACAGATCAAGGCGCATCGCGGCCCGGCGCTGGATTTGAAGGCCCAGATCCTCGACCGAATGCGCGCTCGAAAGCCATTCCTCGCGTGGACACCGGTGGACTTCCTCAACCTTGGCGCCCGCGCCGGGGTCGACAAGGCCCTCCAAAGACTCACACAGTCCCACGACATTCGGCGTATCGATCGCGGACTCTATGACGTGCCCACAGTGAACCGCCTTACCGGAAAAGCCACGACCCCCGATTACTCAGCGATCATCGACGCCGTCGCACGGCGCGACCAGGCTCGAATTCTGGTGGACGGTATAACCGCAGCAAACCAGCTCGGCCTTAGCGACGCCGTTCCAGCCCATGTCGTCGTTCATACGGATGCCCGCATTCGTCCCATCAAACTCGGCAACCTCACGATCACTTTCAAACTCACCGCGCCCAGCCGCTTGTATTGGGCCGGCAGCCCTGCCATGCGCGTCGTCCAGGCCATACACTGGCTGCGAGATCTATTGCCCAGCGACCAGACCAGAATTCTGAAGCGGCTTCAGTCCATCATTTCCGATCCGGCGCACGGAACCGCGATCCGCCAGGATCTTGCCGCAGGCATCCACACACTGCCGACATGGATGCAGGATCTTGTCAGGAACGCGACTGCCGAGCGCCACCCGTCGAACGGCGCATCTAAAATTCCTGCTCAAAGATCATGAACGACAACTTTCTCGAAATCATATCGGCGTCTGCCATGGATCGCAGAGATTTGTGGCTCACTACCGCCGCGCGGCTTGGTACTACGGAACAAAACGTCGAGAAAGACTTCTGGGTATGCTGGGTCCTGGACGCGCTCTTTCATGGGCTGCCTCCCCATGGTCCGCGCCTCCTGTTCAAGGGCGGAACATCACTGTCGAAAGCCTTCGGATTGATCTCGCGATTCTCTGAGGATATCGATATAACCGTTTTCCGAGCGGATTTCCGGCTCTCTCTTTAGGCCAATCGACCCTCACTTTTTCCCAGCTTCACGATCGTGTGAAGAGACTCGCTGCCGGACTGAGCAGTGCCGGTTCCAGACGTGATTGGGCCGCTCGATCGACAGGCCGCGCAGCAGGTACGGGTAGATCTCGTGACCTGGCACCGGCCGGCTCAAGTTTGGTTTCGGATAAAGAGCTTCGAT
>Ga0302326_10002678_pt1 | contig 43006 bp, 39 predicted proteins | sample Palsa_T0_3_FD_202264 | JGI IMG/M metagenome (GOLD analysis project Ga0302326, IMG submission 202264) | Peat permafrost microbial communities from Stordalen Mire near Abisko, Sweden - Palsa_T0_3 | ecosystem: Environmental > Terrestrial > Soil > Palsa > Peat permafrost | place: Sweden: Abisko...
CATCGGCACGCCGCCGCTCGCGAACAGGATCGCGGCGAAGACGGCGAGATACCCATAGTGGGCGACCAGGCCGGATATCTGGGAGAGGTGGGCAGGTGTCATCGCCGCGCGTTACCATACCCAGGATACCGCGAAACTAACGCGTGAACGATGGCTTTGGCTGCGGCCTCTCAATCGGGTTCGGCGCACCGGGTCGGCAGCGACGCATCTCTCAATTTAGGGGCGGCCGGCCATGGCCACTTGGCGGCGCCCGCTATACGACTCGACCCGTGTGGAAGTTGGGCTTTTCGATCGCGGCCGCCGGCCTGGCGTCGCTCGCAAGCGTTGCGGGCGGACGGGCGAGCGAGGCGCGCTCGGCGGCGAACGCCCACCTGGAGCGGTTCCTGCGGGCCGAACTCGCCGAGCCCGGCGCCCCTGGACCAACCGACGTCCGCTATGCCGTCGCCTATGCCGACCTCGCAAACAATGGCCAGCGTCAAGCCATCGTCTATGTCCAGGGCGGGGACTGGTGCGGCAGTGGCGGGTGCCTGACGCTCGTTCTGGCGCCAAGCCACGGCGCCTGGCGCGTCGTCGGGCGGGTTTCCGTCACGCGAACGCCGATACGCGTCCTTGCGACCAGGAGCCATGGGTGGCGCGACATCGGCGTCATGGTCGAGGGCGGTGGGATCCAACCGGGGTACGAAGCGGCGCTGTCGTTCAACGGCAAGCGCTATCCGGAAAATCCCACCGTCCCCCCGGCCCGCCGGATGAAGCGCATTTCCGGCCGGCTGCTGATTTCGGACGACGATCCCGGCCGCCCGCTCGACCACTAATAGCGCGAATGATTTTCAGCGCGCCTCGCACATCAGCCGATCTAGGTGCTTGCGGATGTGCGCGGCTTCGGCGGCGGTGCCGGCGAGCGAGATGGCCCGGTCAAAGGCGGCCCGCGCCTCGGCGTTGCGATCGAGCTGCATCAGGAAGGCGCCCCGCGCGCCGTGATAGTGGAAATAGCCCGACAGGCGCTCCTCCAGCGGCGCGATCATCGCTAGTCCCGCCCCTGGGCCGCGCAGCTTTGCCGTCGCTACCGCCCGATTGAGGGTCACTACCGGCGAGGGCTGGATACGTTCGAGCGCTGCATAGAGATGATCGATCTGCCCCCAGTCGGTGTCAGCGGCCCGCGCCGCACGCGCGTGGGTGGCGGCGATGGCGGCCTGGATCTGATAGGGCCCGGGACGGTCGTGGCGCATCGCCTTGTCGATCAGCGCCAGGCCCTCGGCGATCAGATTGGCCTTCCAGAGGCCGCGGTCCTGGTCCTCGAGCGCGATCGCCTCGCCGTCTTCGCCGAAGCGCGCCGGCAAGCGGGCCTGCTGCAGCAGCATCAGCGCCGTCAAGCCCATGATCTCCGGCTCGGTCTGGAAGAGGCGCAGCAGCAGCCGGGCGAGCCGGATCGCCTCCTCGGCCAGGGGCGCGCGCGCCGTGTCCCCGCCGGCGGAATAGCCTTCGTTGAAGAGCAGGTAGATCATCGCCGCAACCGCCGCGAGACGCTCGGCGCGCTCGGCTGGCCCAGGCGCCTCGAACGGGGTGTCGGCTTTGGCGATCCTGGCCTTGGCGCGGGTGATCCGCTGCTCCATCGCCGCCTCCCCGACCAGGAAGGCGCGGGCGATCCGCGGCACGGTCAGGCCCGAGACGATGCGCAGCGCCAAGGCGATCTGCTGGGTGGCCGGCAACTCGGGATGACAGCAGATGAAGAGGAGGCGCAGCACATCGTCGCGATAGTGCGATCCGTCCAGTCGCTCGGCGAGCGGCGCTTCGACATCGTCGAGGTCGGAAATGACTTCGTCGGCGGGCAGCGGTTCCTGCCTACCGGACTTGCGCACGCCATCCAGCGCCGCATTGCGCCCGACCAGGATCAACCACGCCGCCGGATCGCGCGGCGGCCCGTTCACCGACCAGTTCTTCAGCGCCCGCAGCGCCGCCTCCTGGAAAGCCTCCTCCGCCATGTCCAGGTCGCGGAAATAGCGAAGAAGCGCCCCGACGGCCTGCGGCCTGGCGGCGACCAGCGCGCCGTTGATCCAGGCAAGATCGCTCACCCGGCCGCGCGGCTTTCGGGATTGTAGAGCGCGATTGGGCGGATCTCGTAGGCGCCGCCCGGGTTGGCCGCGGCCAGTTCGCGTGCGACGTCCAGGGCTTCGTTCAGGTCAGCGACCTCGATCACGTAGAAACCCAGCAGCTGTTCCTTGGTTTCGGCGAATGGGCCGTCGATCACGAGCGGCGGCTCCTGGTTCTTGCGCAGAGTCGTGGCGGCGGTCGTCGGCAACAGGCGCAGCGAGGGCCCCATCTTGCCGGCCTTGATCAGGCGTTCCTGGACTACGGCCAAGCGGGCCATCACGGCGTCGTTCTCGGCCTTGGTCCACGACCAGACCACATCCTCGTCGTTGTAGCAGAGCAGCGCATAGAGCATCGGCAATCCTTCCTTTCTCACCAAGGACGTCGCACCATACCGCCGCCCGACCGATCACAGCGTCCGAGCGCGCCCCGATGGCGATTTTTGGCGGTTCGCATGGCGGCTTTTGGCGATCGGATGGCGATTTCTTGGCGCTTGGGTGGCTACTCGATGGCTACTGGATGGCTACTGGATGGCTACTTTTGGCGGTCCGATGGCTCGTTTCGGTCCGTCTTCGGCTCCCCATATCCCATTGTATTTGAACAGCTTCATTCCCAGGACATACAAGTCGAGACAGGCATACGACGAGTTCGCACGAAGTTGGCCGATGCAAGAGCGCGGCGCGACGATTTGCAGAAACGGCATGATGGGGGAATGGATTTCCGGTACTCTGCCAAGGAGTTCATCATATTGCAATATTCCGCCGCGGGCGTCAAGGGGCTGTCGGGCTAGGCGCCCCCCGGACGTCCTAGGGGCGCGCCACTTTCATCGGAGAGCCGAATGACCGCGAGACAGGTGTTCACTCCGGCCGGGAACAGCCGGCCGCGCTCTCCATGACCCTCTGAAAAAATCGCGGAGCCCGATCGATGGCAATTCAGGCAATCACCCCGTTCCTCTGGTACGACACCGCCGCCGAGGAGGCGGCCAACCTCTACGTCTCGCTCTTCGCCAACTCGCGCATCACCCATCTCTCGCGCTATGGCGACGCCGGCCCGGGTCCGAAGGGAAGCGTGATGGTTGTCGACTTCGAACTCGAAGGTCGGAGATATGCGGGGATCAACGGCGGACCGACCTACAGGCTGAGCGAAGCCTTCTCCCTCATGGTCGACTGCACCGAACAGGCGGACATCGACCGGCTATGGACAGCGCTGGGCGACGGCGGCTCGTACAACGTCTGCGGCTGGCTGAAGGACAGGTTCGGCCTTTCCTGGCAGATCAACTACGCCGGCCTTCCCGACCTGATGACTGGCGATCGGGGCGCCCGCGTGATGGCCGCGATGATGAAGATGGGCAAGGTCGACATCCGAGCCCTCCAGGACGCCGCCGCGGCCTAGCGGGCGGGCCGGACTGGCATGGAGGCCGTGCGCCCGGCCACGGTCGTCCACTCCCTGACGCGCCAGGCCTTTACGAGTCCGTTCGTCACATAGGGATCGGCCTTCGCAAAATCCTCGGCGACGGACTTGTCCTGCCCGGAAAAGAGGAGAACAGCCCCGTCGACGCGATCCGCCAGGGCACCTCCCAGGACCAGCGCGCCGGCTGCGTGAGACGCCCAGGCCTTCTCGAGATGCAGGTCGCGGAACTGTTGTCGCCGATCGAGGTAATCGTCGGAAGGCTCGTAGAACAGCAGGAAATGTTTCATCTGACCCTTCTTACACCGTGAGCATCATGGAGTTCGTCGATGGGAAGGTGGCCCGCGAGACCCAGTATTTCGGCGATCCGTTCGAGCCGGGACCTTCGCGCGCGCAATGGATCGAGCGGATGCGCTGAAACTTGGCTGCCTTGAGGATGGCCATCCGCCGCCCGCTCGCACGCTTGGACCTGCCGATCGATACTGAGTCTCTCGCCCGCTATCTCATTGGCAAGGTGTTGGTGCGGGAGCTGCCTGAAGGCGTCGCCATCGGTCGTATTGTCGAGACCGAGGCGTATATCATCGGCGACGCCGCCGGGCACGCCTACCGGGGGATGACCGAGCGTAATGGTTCGCTGTTTCTCGAGCGCGGGCACGCTTATGTCTACCTGGCGTACGGCATCTCATACATGCTGAATGTCTCGAGCGAGGTCCCGGGGATGGGCGCCGGCGTCCTGATCAGGGCGCTCGAGCCGCTCGAAGGCATCCCGATCATGAGGCTGAATCGCGGCGTCGAGCGCCTGCGTGACCTGGCGCGAGGACCAGGAAGACTCGCCGCCGCGTTGCGGATCGACCTTCGCCTCGACGGGCTCGATCTTTGCCGAAAGGGCCCGCTATGGCTCGCACGCGGTGACCACGAACCCGGCGAAATCGGCCAGAGTGTCAGGATCGGGATTTCGCGGGATGCGGACCGCCTCCTGCGATTCTATCTCCGCGGAAGCCCGTTCGTCAGCGGCCCAAGATCGCTCAATGAATAGACCGCCGGAGCACATCCCTACTCCCACTCGATCGTCCCGGGCGGTTTCGACGTTATGTCGTAGACGACACGGTTGACGCCGCGGACTTCGTTGACGATCCGGCTCGCGGCTTCGGCGAGGACGGGCCAGGGGAATTCGAAGATGTCGGCGGTCATGCCGTCGGTGGAGGTCACGGCGCGCAGGGCGACGACCTCTTCGTAGGTGCGGGCATCGCCCATCACCCCGACGGTCCTCACCGGCAGGAGAACAGCGAAGGCCTGCCAGATCGCGTCGTATAGGCCGGCCTTCTCGATCTCGGCGAGCCAGATGGCGTCGGCCTGCTGGAGGACGGCGACCCGCTCGGCGGTGACTTCGCCGGGGATGCGGATGGCGAGTCCCGGTCCCGGAAAGGGGTGGCGGCCGACGAAGGGCGGCGGCAGGCCAAGTTCGACGCCGAGGGTCCGCACTTCGTCCTTGAAGAGCTCGCGCAGCGGCTCGACGAGTTCGAGGTTCATTCGCTCAGGAAGGCCGCCGACGTTGTGATGGCTCTTGATCACGGCCGAGGGACCGCCGGTCGTCGAGACGCTCTCGATTACGTCCGGATAGAGAGTCCCCTGGGCCAGGAACCGGGCGCCGTCGATCTTTCGCGCCTCGCGCTCGAAGACCTCGATGAAGGCAGCGCCGATCGCCTTGCGCTTGGCCTCCGGGTCGGCGACGCCGGCGAGCGCCCCGAGGAACCGGTCGGCGGCGTCGACATGGATCAGCGGGATGTTGAAGTGGCCGCGGAAGAGGGAGACCACCTGCTCGGCTTCGCCATGGCGCAGCAGGCCGGTGTCGACGAAGACGCAGGTGAGCTGATCGCCGATGGCCTCGTGCAGCAGAACCGCGGCCACCGAAGAGTCGACCCCCCCTGAGAGGCCGCAGATCACCTTGCCGTCGCCTATCTGGGCCCTGATCCGCGCCACCGCCTCGGCGCGGAAGGCGACCATGGTCCAGTTCGAGGAGAGGCCGGCGATGGCGTGGGTGAAGTTCCACAAGATCCGCGCCCCGTCCGGCGTGTGCGCCACCTCGGGGTGGAACTGGACGCCGTAGAGCTTGCGCTTCTCGTCGGCGATGACGGCAAAGGGCGAGCCGGGGGACGAAGCCACGATCTCGAAGCCGGGGGGAATGGCGGTGACCTTGTCGCCGTGGCTCATCCACACCACGCGTGAATCGCCGACATCGCCCAAGCCCTCCAGCAGCGGGGAGGCCCTCGCGATGGTGATCTCGGCGCGGCCGAACTCCCGCGCGTGGCCGCCTTCCACCGCTCCGCCCATCTCGGCGCAGAGGGTCATCTCGCCATAGCAGACGCCAAGAACAGGAACGCCGAGATCGAAGATCCGGCTCGGCGCGGCGGGACTGGCCTGGTCGCCGGCGCTGGCTGGTCCGCCCGACAGGATGACCGCGCCGGGGACGAAGTCGTCGAGGATGGTCTCGACGCGGTCGAAGGGATGGATCTCGCAGTAGACTCCGCTCTCGCGCACCCTCCTGGCGATCAGCTGAGTCACCTGGCTGCCGAAATCGACGATCAGAACCCGGTCGCGTGGCATCGCCGTCATGGCCGCGCTTTAGGAGAGAATCGCCGCGAAGTCTCGCGGCCGCGTTCTCGCCGGGCCGCCGCGCTTGACCTCGGCGAGGGCCTGATCGAGACTTCCAGGGGCGTGGAGGGTTGGGTGCCGATTTCGCCTGCAGGGGTTCTGAAGGCGCTGTTCATCAGCCTGGTGCTCGCCCTCTCGGCGTATGCGGTGGCGAAGCTCGATCTGTTCGGACTCGAATCAGCGTCCGACGGGGTCGCCGACGGCGTCTATCAGCGGATCACCGCCGCCGACTACGGCGCCTCGCGCCGCGGCCAGAAGACGATCAGCGTCGTCTCGCTGGACGACACTTCGCTCCAGACCATGCGTGGCTACGGATGGACGCGGTTCCCGCCGACCTACGACCAGCAGTGGACGATGCTCGATGATCTGATGAACGTCGGCGGCGCCCCACCGGCGGCGATGTACGTGGACTTCGTCTACATGGGCGAAGGGGCGCCGGACGAAGGCTTCGGGGCCTTTGTCGACGGCGTCGCGGCGGCGACCCGCGCCAAGCAATGGTCGGCGAGGCCGGGCTGTGTTTCGGACCCTCTGGTCAAGATCGCCTGCATCGATGCGGTCGGGGGGACGCCGATCGTCTTAGCCCGACCGTCGCCCGCCGATCTCGACTTCTTTCCTGACGCCGAACGCGCGCTGGACCAGGTCGCGGTTCTCGCCCCGGCCCTCGTGGGCGTGAAGGCCTATCCGCTGATCAGCCGCTATGAATTTGACGCCGCCACCGCGGCGCGCCTGGGCGTACACGGTTTCGACATCTCACCGGCCATGGCCATTTACGCCGCCTGGTGCCTTGGCCGCAGAGACGCTTGCGGCATCGCCGCCTTCCGGAGGCTTCAGGCGCGCGCCCGGCTTGCGCTGCAGGGCCGGGCCTCGCCCGCCGAAGACTACGCCAAGGTGTTCGACGCGCCGATGGACGTGGTCTGGGGATCGCGCCCTGATCCGGACTATATGGCCATCACCCGCGCGGTGAGTGGCCGGCCGGCGCCGTGCCGGGGCGAGGGCGAGGGCTGGCGCGCGCGCCTGGGCGAGCAGATGGTGGGCCTTCGCGGGCCGGGGGCGGGGGTGCGTCAGGAATGTCCATACAATCTGACCCTGGGCTACGACCGTATCGTCGCCGGCAGCGGTCTGGACAAGAACGACCTGGCGCGGCTGGTGGCCGGGAAGCTGGTGATGGTGGGCGGGGAGTTCCACGCCTCGAGCGACTGGGTGGAATCGCCGGTGCATGGCCAGGTTCCCGGCATTCAGTACCATGCGATGGCGCTCGACAATCTGGTCGAGGACGGCATCGACTACCGCCGTAGCGCCAGCGCCATGCTCGACTCCGACCTGCTCAAGAGCCTTCTGATCGGCGCCCTGGCGTTCTGCGGCATTCTGGCCGTCATGGTGCGAAACAGCCTGCTCGATCACGCCATGGCGACGCGCAGCGAATCCAAGCTCAGGCCGACAGTCTACGGGCCCTTGTACGTCGTGCTCTACGGCGCCTCGATCGGAATGGTGTTCCTGGCCACCTGGCTGGGCGTGACCTATGTCCATCGCTCGCCGATCAACTGGATCGGGATCTCGGCCTGCGTCCTCGGATTCCTCTTCTACGCCACGCGAGAAACCCTGCCCGCCGACGTCCTCGGCTCGATCGAGCACATCGGCCTTGTTCGCCGACTGGTCGCGGCGTCCAGGTACTGCCGCTCGGCGATGAGGTTCGAGGAGGACCGGCTGCTGAGCCGCCCGCCCGCCAAGTCCAACCCGGCCGCTTCCCCCCAACCCACGCGTCCCAAACAACAGAAGGCCCCAGTCCATGCTCCAACCTGACGCCATCCTCCCCACGACGCCCCAGCGGAAAGCAGCGCGGCGCCGCCTTGGCCTCGTGCTCGCCGCCCTGCTCCTGACGCCAAGCCTCGCGACGGCGGCCAGTCTCGGCACCGTGACCAAGGCGCTTAGGCCCCAGCTTCGGACCTTCGACGACAAGGGTCAGCCGCTGGGCGCGATACCAGCGACCAGCCTCAAGCTCCCCGCGCCGATCGTGGCCTTTGGCGTCGGCGGCAGCATCGGCGTCAGCCAGGGCGGCAAGACCATCTTCCTGCGCGGACTGGACGTCGACACCGCGGGCGTGAGGGCCGCCTGCGCGCCCGTGCAGCAGGTGGCGCGGACGTCGGGCTCGGCCTATGCGGCGTCGAACATGGGGCTCGGAGGCGCGGCTGACTGCCAGAGAACGGCAAAATGACCCTATCCCGCCGGGACCTGGCGATGGGCGCGGCCTCGCTTGCCGCTATGACTGCTCTGCCGCCGCCGGCGCGGGCGGATGTGTTCACGATCTCCGGAAAGAAGGGTCCCTTCGTCAAGCAGGTCGCCGGCCGGACGTTCGGCTGGACGCCAGGTCAGGGCGGGTCGCTTGGCCTCGCCAGCGATGCGATCAACCAGGGCCAGTATCAGCAGGCTCGGTTGCGGATGCCCGCGACCGAGGCGGCCGTCCGGGCCCTGATCGCCAAACTCGAGGCGCAGTGGCCCTATGCGAGGGGGCCGGCCCCAAAGGTCTTCATCGTCGGCGTGGATTACTACAACGCCTATTCGCTGCCGGATAATTCGATCGTCGTCTCCCTGGGGTTGCTCGATCACGCCGGATCCGACGACGAGGTCGCCTTTGTCCTCGGCCACGAGCGCTCGCATCTGCTCCTGGGCCACTTCGCCGGGGCGGGCGCGGCCCAAGGTTCTGGCGATCTGGCGAGTAGGCTGGGCCAGGCGTTCCTGGTGAGCTCGGCGCTCGGCGCGGCGGGCGCGGCGGGGAGCAACTTCGGCGCCGCGGCGGTCGCGGCCCGAAACGCTGGGGCGACCAGCGACGCGCTGCATTTCCTGCTCGGCGTGACGGCGGAGCCGACCCACACCCGCGACCAGGAGGACGAGGCCGACGCCATGGGCTTCGATCTTTCGCAAGCAGCCGGCTGGTCGGCGGAGGACGCCTCGGCGGTGGTCTTCGACACCATCCAGGCCGACAAGGACAAGAGGAAGGAGATTTCCGACGCCCTCCAGCAGCAGCTGAAATCGGATCTCAGCCAGGCCATCAGCAAGGACGCGGCGGCCTCGTTCCTGTCGGGCGGCCTCTCTACGTCCAATCTGCGGGCGGGCATCTTCGAAGCCGGCGGGCGCATCGCCATCGGCGCGGCCGCGGCGCACAGCCAGGGTCCGCAGCACCGGCCGCCGGCCGAGCGCAAGAAAGGCATCGCCCAGTATTCCGCCGACGCCTATCCGGCAGGCGCGCCGCTTCGCGAGGAACAGCGCGTCTGGCTTCAGCGGGTCCGGGCCACCCCGGAGTTCGCCCAGGCCAAGATCGCGGTCCTGGCGGTGGCCGACGCGATGAAGGCGAGGGCCGCCGGCGACTACTCCGCGGCGACGGCCCAGATCAATCAGGCGATGGCCACCAGCTACCGCACCGCTCCGATGGTGCTCTGCGAAGCCGCCCGCCTCCGTGAAGACATGGGAGACACCGCCGGCGCCGACCGGCTGTTCTCGCAGGCCGACGCCAGCCCCGACCAGACCGTGGACGGGGCCGTCGACCATTGCCGGATGCTCTTCCAGGCCGGCCAGAACGATCGGGCCCTGCAGCTGATCAACGCGTCGATCTCCCGCTTCGGCAACGACGACAAGCCCTTTCTGTCGCTGCTGATCGCGGTGTCGCGGCAGGCCGGGCGCCAGGGCGACGCCGACCAGTATCTTCAGCGCTGCACCGCCTACGGGGACCAGGACCTCACCCACGATTGCGAACTGGCGGCCGGCCAGAAGGCCACGCCGGCAAAGCCCAAGAGCCCATTCGGCCTCCCCTCCTTGCCGCACTTCTAAGGGAACGGCGGGCGGGAAGAGCCCTGAGCCTCTATCGCCGTTCCAGCGTCGCGATGAAGAAACCGTCGGCCCCCGCCGTGCGCGGCGTCAGGCGCCGGGGAGCGCCGGCGATCGAGAAGTTCGGCTGGGTGGCCAGGAAGGCGTCCAGGCGATCTTCGTTTTCCTCGGCCAGTGGCGAGCAGGTGACATAGACCATCCGACCGCCGGCTTTGACGAACGGGGCGGCGGCGGCGAGAATCTCATCCTGTTCGCCGATGCGGCGCGACAGCTGGGCCGGGGTCAGGCGCCACTTGGCGTCGGGGTGGCGTCGCCAGACGCCCGTGCCGGTGCACGGGGCGTCGATGAAGACGACGTCCATCCGCCCTCCCAGACCGGCCAGGGGTTCGGAGGCGACGGGTGATCGAACCTGGAGATTGCGCACGCCCGCGCGCCGGCCGCGCCGGACCGTTTCGGCCAGGCGCCTTGGATCGGCGTCGAAGGCCCAGAGCTGGCCGGTGTTCGCCATGGCGGCCGCCAGGGCCAGGGTCTTGCCGCCGCCGCCGGCGCAGAAATCGAGGACCTGGCGGTGAGCGATGTCGCCGGCCGCGGCGGCGGCGATCTGGGAGCCCAGGTCCTGGACTTCGAACCAGCCTTTCTCGAATTCGGGGGCGGCTTCCACCGGCGCGGCCCGCTCGCTGGCGTGGGGAGCGGCGATTCGCAGGGCGTCAGGATGGGCGGCTAGAACCTCGGGGTGGAACGCGGCGAGAGCCTTCGTCACTCGGCCGATGTCGGCCTTGAGGGTGTTGACCCTAAGGTCGACCGGCGCGCGCGCGGCGAGTGCCTCGCCTTCCGCGGCCCGATCCTCGCCAAAGACGCGGTTCAGGTGCGGGTCGAGCCAGTCCGGATAGTCCCCGCGCACCGCGGCCGACGCCTCGTCGAGGGGCTGGGGGTTTTCGAGGCGGTCGTATTCGGCGCCGGCGAGCGCGCCGGGACCGTGAGGGGCCTCGGCGGCGGCCGCCGCGATCCGGTCGGTGGGCCAGTCCCAGGCGAAGCGCAGCACGCCAAGGGCGCCGGCGCGCGGCCTCTCGTCGTCCATCCTCCAGGAGATCGAGCGCCGGCGGCGCAGCACGTCCAGCACCAGCCCGGAGACGAAGGCCCTGTCCTTGGCTCCTGCCCACCGGGCCGTATCTCCCCAGGTCTTCAGCGCCAGGCGGGCCGGCCGATGGCCGACTTCGATCTCGGCGAGCACGGCGAGGCTGGCCGCGAGCCTGCCGGCGTCGCGCATGGCGCTTGCCTAGACCGCGCTTGGGTAGTTGGGCGCCTCTCGGGTGATCATGACGTCGTGGACGTGGCCCTCCCGGGCCCCAGCGCCGGTGATGCGGATGAACCTCGCGCGCTCCTGGAAGGCGGCGATGTCGCGGGCCCCCAGATATCCCATCGCGGCGCGAAGTCCGCCGACTAGCTGGTGAATTACCGGCTGGATCGGACCCTTGTACGGGGTCTGGCCCTCGACTCCCTCGGGAACGAGCTTGAGCGCGTCCTCCACCTCCTTCTGGAAGTAGCGGTCGGCCGAGCCTCCGGCCATGGCGCCCAGAGAGCCCATGCCGCGATAGGCCTTGTAGGATCGGCCCTGGTAGAGGAACACCTCGCCCGGCGCCTCGTCCGCGCCCGCGAACATCGATCCGATCATGACGCTCGAGGCGCCGGCGCCGATCGCCTTGGCCAGATCCCCCGAGTAGCGGACGCCGCCGTCGGCGATCACCGGCGTGGCCGAGGACGCGGCGGCCCGCACCGCCTCGGCGATAGCGGTGAACTGGGGCACGCCGACGCCGGCGACGATCCTGGTGGTGCAGATCGAGCCTGGTCCGATGCCCACCTTGATGGCGTCGGCGCCCGCGTCGATGAGCGCACGGGCGCCCTCGTAGGTGGCGACGTTGCCGGCCACGATCTGCACCCGGTTGGTCTCGCGCGCCAGGCGGCGCACGGCATCGCCGACCTGCTTGGAATGGCCGTGGGCGGTGTCGATGACGACGACGTCGGCGCCGGCCTCCATCAGGGCCAACGATCGCTCGAAGCCGGCGTCGCCAACGGTCGATGCCGCGCCGACCATCAGCCGGCCGCGGGAATCCTTGGCGGCGTGGGGGTGGGCTTCAGCCTTTTCCATGTCCTTGACGGTGATCAGGCCGACGGCGCGATAGTCATCGTCGACGACGATCAGCCGCTCGATCTTGTGGCGGCGCAGCAGTACGCGGGCTTCATCCTGGCTCACGCCCTCTCTGACAGTGATCAGGCCCTCGCAGGTCATGAGTTCGGAGGCGCGGGCGCCGTTCGAACCTTCGAAGCGCATGTCGCGATTGGTGAGGATGCCGACGAGCTTGCCGCTGCCGCGCTCGACGACCGGAAAACCGGAAATCCGGCGCTGGGCCTTGATCTGGCGAATCTCCGAAAGCGGCGTATCCGGATTGATGGTCAACGGATTGATGACCATGCCGCTTTCATAGCGCTTCACCTCACGCACCTGGTCCGCCTGCGCCTCGAGCGAGAGGTTTCGATGCAGGACCCCCAGCCCCCCCGCCTGGGCCATGGCGATGGCCAGGCGGCTCTCGGTGACCGTATCCATGGCGGCGCTGACCAGGGGAATGTTCAGCTTGATCGCGCGTGTGAACCTTGTCGTGGTGTCCACCTGGGTGGGCATGACTTCCGACGGACCGGGTTCGAGCAAAACATCGTCGAAGGTGAGACCTTCGCGAATCTCCATGAGACTCTCCGTTTTGCGGGTCGGGTATAGCCTCGCGACCGAGAGGGGGGAAGCCCCCGCACGGCCACGCCGCCGCGACACCCCGAAAGCCACAAGGCGGGATCGACCGCCCCGACTGGGCGAAACTCAGTACAAGCCGGCCGCGCGAACAGAGTCGCGCGGATCTACGGCCTGGAGAAGATCAGGAGGTCGTCTTCCTCGGCCGTCCCCTGCCCCTCTTGGCGGGCGCCGCGGGCCCGGCCTTGGCCGCAGGCGCGGCGCGCTTGGTCGGTTTCCTGCCGCCGGAGCCAAGGCCTAGGCTCTTGGCCATCGCCGAGCGCCGGGCGCTGTATGACGGCGCGGTCGTCGGATAGTCGTGAGGCAGGCCCCATTTGGCCTTGTATTCCGCGAGGGTGAGGCCGCGCGTCGTCAGGTGGCGCTTCAGGGTCTTATAGGCCTTGCCGTCCTCGAAACTGATCAGGGCGTCGGGTGTCACGCTCTTCCTGATCTGGGCTGCGGAGAGTTTTATTGGTTCTGGCGCAGTTGCCTGCGGGGCGCTGAGACTGGCGAGCGTCTTGTGAACGGTCGCAATCAGCGCCTGCAGTTCGCCAGGGGCAATCTTCTGGTTGGCCGCGAAGGCCGCCACCACACTGGCGGTGGAGTCCAAGAGGCTATTGTCGTCTTCTGACATTGGGTAACTTCGCTCTACTTTCGGGGTTCAGGCCGCGCCTAGGGCGGCTGGAGGGGCTTATCTCAGCAATATGAGGATTAGCCAAGTGCGGAAATATTCGAAAGCGCTCCGATCGGTCGCCGATTGGTGCAGTGCAACTCGAGATCACTGAGTTATCGTCCGCCGAATGCGCGACCGATGAAGTCGCGTCGGCACGCGCGCTCCCAGCACAGACGACCGGCGACCCTTCGACCAAAAGATCGCCGTCCCTCGAGAAATATCCTGGCCGGCTCGAATCGGCGTAGCGCCCGGCTATATGAAGAATGAGAGTATTGCCCCCAGATGCGGCGCCTGCTCTTTCTCGCTCTGATCTTGGCGGCCTTGCCCGTCGCGGTCGGGGCCGTCTCGCCGACGTCGAGTCCGGCCGCATCGCCCTGTACGAGCGCCACGGTCGTCTGCGCCGAATGGGTGAGCCTAGGCCGCGGCTCGGCCCGCGCGATGATCTATCGCACCTCGCCGCTCGATCACCGCAACCCCCGCATACGTCAGGCCCTGATCATGATTCATGGCGCCCTTCGGAACGCGGATCACTACTTCCGAACAGCCACCGCCGCGGCGTTTCTCGCCGGCGCATGGGACGACACCGTGATTATCGCCCCCATGTTCGCCTCCGGCGACCCCGGTTGCATGGACAAGCTGCGCCCGCGCGAGGTGAGCTGGAGCTGTACTGGCGACAGTTGGCGCTCCGGCGGCGCTGCGACCAGTGATCGCGACCTGTCATCTTTCGACTTTATCGACACGCTATTGAGAAAACTCGCGGACAAACAAGCCTTTCCGAGTCTGAGCGCCATAGTCATCGCCGGACACTCCGCCGGCGGTCAGTTCGTCTCGCGTTACGAGATGGCCAATCGCGTTCACGACGGGCTCGGCGTCGCGGTCTCCTACGTGGTGGCGAATCCCTCCAGCTATGCATGGCCCGACGCCACGAGGGCGCTGCCTATCGATGACGGCTCGCCGCAGAAGGCGACCGCCGCCTGGAGAGATGAAAATCCCCACACGAGGTTCAGTTATGGCCCGTTCGATGGCGCCAAGGCGCCGGGCTACGACCGCTGGCCCTACGGCCTCGAGAATCGAGTCGGCGGATACACCGCGAAGATGAGCGATGAAAAGTTGAAGAAGCAGCTGGCGTCGCGAGCAACGACCTATCTATTGAGCCAGGTGGACACCCTTCCCCTTGGAGGATTTGACGACTCCCCCGAGGCCATGGCCCAAGGCGCCACCAGAAGAGTGCGCGGCGAAGCCTTCGTGAAATATATCGACGATAGTCTCGGCGCGAAGAGCAAGGTGATCATCGTGCCGGAGTGCGGTCACAATGATCGGTGTGTCTTCACGACCGACGCGGTTCTTCCGGTGATCTTTCCCCGACAAGCGCCTTAGACCGGCGCGCTCGCTCACGGCTGCGCGGAACGGCCCTGGGCGCGAGGAATCGCCAGGAATCGGCGGAACGGTTACTCTGGCGGATGTGGAGAACGGCGCCCGACACCCTCCTGGCACGGCCCTGGCGCGCTTGTTCGCCGACGAAAGCCGCCTGGGAGAGGCGGTATCCTTCTCGTTGCCCGGGGGCGCGCCACTCTTCCTGGCCGGGGAGGCGGCCGACCAACTGTACTGGGTGCGAAGCGGCAGGCTCGCCGCCTACGAACCCCACGCCGGCGGCCAGAGGTTCCTGGGCCTGATCCGCCCCGGCGAACCGACCGGCGAAATATCTCTCGTCGCCGGAACCAACCACAGGGCCAGCGTCATCGCCCTGCGTGACTCCGAGATCCTGGCCCTGCCTCGCGACGAGCTCTTGGCGGCGACCCAGACCGATCCACACCTGATGGCCGAACTCGCCCGCCTGGTGGCCAGGCGGATGCGCGAAAACCCCGACGAATCCCTAGCCGGCTATCCTTCGGTGTTCGGGTTCATCGGCATTACCGATGGCGTCGACGCGCGCCGTCTGGCCGAGCGGGTGGCGGACCTCATCCGCCACATGGGATATCGGGCCGTGGCCGTCGGGATCGAGGCGCAGTCCTTGCCCACCGAATGGTTCTCGAATGTCGAGAACGCCCACGACTTCGTCTTCTACGCCACCGAGGTCGACGAGAAAGCTTGGCGCGGCTTCGTCGTTCGCCAGGCCGATCACCTGTTTCGCGTCGCCCTTGCGAAATATCCCCCGCCGGCGCCGCCGCGCGCGCCTGAAGGCATGGCGGCCAACGCCCAGAAACCAGCCGATCTCGTCCTCGTCCATCCGCGCGACTGCCACACGCCCACCGGCGGCCCCGGATGGTTCGCCGCGTTTCACCCCGACAGGATCTTTCATTTGCGCCGCGCGCACGTCCATGACGCCGATCGGCTGGCGCGGATCGTCACCGGCTCGGCGGTGGGACTGGTGCTCTCGGGTGGGGCGGCGCGGGCCTACGCCCATGTCGGCGCCATCAAGGTCCTTCGGGAGCGGCGCATTCCGATCGATTTCGTCGCCGGCGCGTCGATGGGCGCAATCATCGCCGCGGGCGTGGCCATGAACTGGGACGAGGCCGAACTGGACCGCCGGCTGAGAAAGGCCTTCGTGACCTCGAGCCCGGTCGCCGACATCGCCTTTCCCCTGGTCTCCCTGAGCCGGGGATCGCTGATGCGCGCGCGCCTGGCCGAGCACTTTGGCGACCGCGACATCTGCGATCTATGGACGCCTTTCTTCTGCGTTTCGTCCAACCTGACCACCGGCGGCTACAAGCTGCATCGCCAAGGCTTGCTGCGCGAGGCCCTCGCCGCGTCGGCGGCGCTGCCAGGGGTCCTTCCTCCCGTCGTTCAAGGCGACGATGTCCTGGTCGACGGCGCGATTATGAACAACTTTCCCGCCGATCTCCTGCACGCCATGAACCCCGGGCCAATCGTCGGAGTCGACGTGACACGCGGTCGAAGCATCGACGCCCACGATGTGGCGCCAGCCTCGCTCTGGCGGTGGCTCCGATCGGGCGACTGGCGCAAGGGGCCTCCGATCGTATCCCTGCTGATGCGCGCGGCGACCATGGGCACCGCCCAGGGCATCGCCGTGTCCAGGAGCGCTTCGGACGTCCTGATCCTGCCAATGGTCGACCACATCGAAATCCGCGACTGGCGGGCGTATGACGAGGCTGTGGCGGCCGGCGAGCAGGCGACCAGAGAGACCCTGGACAAGCTCGATCGACGGGTTGTCGATCTGCGTCGCCGGCCGCTCAGGGCGACGGGCGCAATCGCAGGTGCGGCCGCAGAGCAAACGGAGCGCGCCTGGTAGGCCCCACGCAACTCGAAACGACCGGCGCCGTTACCCTCCAATCTCCGGCTTCGCCGGCAGTTCGCCCGCTGGATCAAGCGCGCTGAGCGCGCGGCCGCCAAGGCGGAATCAATCTAGGCTCGCGCGCGATGGCGGTTTCTCAGCTTCACCTCACCCTCGCCTAGGTCCGATGCGTCCGCCCCAACAACTGCGCCTGAAACTGAGATCGAGAACAGGCGCCGAGCGAAGGGACATCATCGTCTCGCCCGGCAACAAGGCGGCCGTGGACGCCCTGGACGCGTGGCCGGCGTGGCCGGGAGGCTGCGTGGTGCTGGTCGGCCCGGAGGGGTCCGGCAAGTCGATCCTGGCCAAGGACTGGGCGACGCGCGCAGGGGCGCGGACCGCCAACGCCGCCAGCGCCGACGTTTCCCGCCTCGACGGCCGGCCGATCCTCTTCGAGGACGCCGACCGGCAGGCCGCCGATGAGACCCTCTTTCACCTCATCAATATCGCCGCGGCGGGCGGCAGCCTGCTTCTTACCGCCCGTTCGCCGCCCAAGTCCTGGGCCACTTCCCTTCCAGATCTTCGTTCGCGGCTCAACGCGCTGGTCGTCGCCCAGATCGAGGAGCCGGACGATTTCCTACTCGAGGGCGTCCTGCGAAAATTCTTCAGAGAGTTGAGCATCAAGCCTTCCGACGATGTGTACCCGTATCTAATCCGCCGCATCGAACGCTCGATCCCGGCGGCCAGGGATGTGGTATCCCGTCTTGACGAACTGGCCGCCGCGGGCCAGCGGGAGATCACCCGAGCCCTCGCCCGGCAGGTATTCGAGCAGGAAGATTCGACCCTTGACCTCTTCGAGTGAAGCCACCCAGGCAGCGAGCGGTTCGGCCGCATCGGCCGGCAAGCTGCGTCCCGTCGACACCGACGCCGCGGTCGCGTCGCCCAGGCCGCCTTCCCCGGGCGAGCTTCTGTTTGGCTCGCCCAAGCGTTTCTTCAACCGCGAGCTTTCCTGGCTGGCGTTCAATCGCCTCGTCCTGGCCGAAGCGGCCAATCCCCGACATCCGCTCTTCGAACGCGTGCGCTTTTTGTCGATCTCGGCCAATAACCTGGACGAATTCTACATGGTCCGGGTCGCCGGGCTCAAAGGCCAGGTTCGCGAGGGCGTCCGCGTCATCAGTCAGGATGGCCTAACCGCGGCCGAACAACTGACGAGGATCGACGCCGAGGCCAATCGCCTGATGGCCGACCAGCAGCGAATCTGGATCGAGCTACGCGCCGAACTTGCCGCGAACGGCTTTCACCTTCTCGACGCCAAGGATGTCGGCCCGGCCGACCGCGCCTTGGCCGAGGCTATCTTCTCGGCCAGCATCTTCCCGGTGCTCACCCCCCTGGCGATCGATCCAGCCCACCCGTTCCCCTTCATTCCCAACCTCGGTTTCTGCCTGGCGCTGAAGCTGCGACGGCCGTCGGACAGTCGCGATCTCTACGCGCTCGCGCCGATCCCCAACCAGGTGGCGAGATTCTGGGAATTGCCGCCGCAACCCAACGGCCGTCGGAAGGTCCAGCGCCGGTTCATCGCCCTGGAGAGCTTCCTGATCCTCTTCCTCGACAAGCTCTTTCCCGGTTGCAAGGTCGAGGGTAGCGGCCTCTTTCGACTGATCCGCGATTCGGACATCGAGATCGAAGAGGAAGCCGAAGACTTGGTCAGGGAGTTCGAGGCGCGCCTGAAGCGGCGCCGGCTGGGCTCGGTAGTGCGTGTGAAGATTCAGGCCTCGATGCCTGACGACCTTAGGGAATTCATTCTCGAAGGTCTGCGCGCCCAGAGCGCCGATGTCGTCCAGATCGACGGCAAATTGGGCTTGGCCCAGATGGATCAGTTGATCCCCGCCGATCATCCCGAACTTAAATTTCCCGCCTTCCAGGCGAGGTTCCCCGAGCGCATCCGCGATCACGGCGGCGATTGTTTCGCCGCGATCCGGGAAAAGGACATCCTTGTCCACCACCCTTTCGAGAGTTTCGACGTCGTCGTGCAGTTCCTGCTCCAGGCGGCTCGCGACCCCAACGTTCTCGCGATCAAACAGACCCTCTATCGAACCTCCAAGGACAGCCCGATCGTCGCCGCCCTGATAGAGGCCGCGGAAAACGGCAAGAATGTCGTCGCCCTGGTCGAGATCAAGGCCCGTTTCGACGAGGAGGCCAATCTGAAATGGGCCCGTGATCTCGAGCGGGCCGGCGTCCATGTCGTCTTCGGCTTCGTCGAGTACAAGACGCACGCCAAGCTCTCGCTGGTGGTCCGGCGCGAAGGCGAGGCGCTGCGCACCTACTGCCATTACGGCACTGGCAACTATCACCCGGTCACGGCCAAGATCTACACCGACCTTTCGCTGTTCACGACCGATCCGTCGCTTGGCCGGGATTCTGGTAGACTATTTAACTACATAACTGGATATGCTCAGCCGGAGCGCTTGCAGAAGCTGTCCTATTCACCGATCACCATGAAGACCGATCTCCTGGCCCTCATCGATCACGAGGCGGAGAACGCCAAGGCCGGTCGGCCGGCGGCGATCTGGGCCAAGATGAACGCCCTGGTCGACGCCGAAATCATCGACGCTCTCTATCGCGCCAGCCGCGCCGGCGTTTCGATCGACCTGGTCGTCCGCGGCATCTGTTGCCTGCGCCCGGGCATCGAGGGACTCTCGAGCAACATTCGCGTCAAGAGCATTGTCGGACGCTTTCTCGAACATTCGCGGATCGTCGCCTTCGCCAACGGCCGGCCGATGCCCTCGACCGAGACCCGCGTCTTCATCACGTCGGCGGACTGGATGCCGCGCAACCTCGATCGGCGGGTAGAGGTCATGGTTCCGGTGGAAAATCCGACCGTCCATCAGCAGGTGCTTCAGCAGATCATGGTCGCCAACATGAACGACGAGGCCCAGAGCTGGCTTCTGAACGCCGACGGCGCCTATCGCCGCAACCCGGGATGGAACCGCAAGGGGGCTTTTTCAGCTCACGAGTACTTCATGACCAACCCGTCCCTCTCGGGTCGAGGCCACAAGGTGAGAGACCTTCCCCGCGCCTTCGAGCATGTCGGCTTCGCCGGATAGATCCTCGCCCCATTGCGACGCCGCCGTCATCGACGTCGGCTCCAATTCGGTGCGTCTCGTCCTCTACCAGGTGGAGGGCCGCTCCATCTGGACCGTCTTCAACGAGAAGGTCCTGGCTGGTCTGGGGCGGGGACTCGGCGCCAGCGGTCGACTGTCACCGGGCGGCGTCGACATAGCGAGGCGCGCCCTCCGCCGCTTTCGGGCCCTGATCGAGGCAAGTCGCTCGCGCTCGATCTTTCCGGTCGCCACCGCAGCCGTTCGCGAAGCCGGCGACGGCGGCGACTTCTGCCGCCGAGTGAGGGCGGAGACCGGGCTGAAGCTGCGCATTCTCTCCGGCGAGGAGGAGGCGCGCCTGGCCGCGATGGGCGTCCTCGCCGGCGCGCCCGGATCTCGGGGCGTGGTCGGCGATCTGGGTGGATCGAGCCTCGAGCTTGCCCGCCTCGGCGACAATGGACCAAGTGGGGGGGTCAGCTTGCCGCTAGGCCCTTTCGCCGTCGGCGAGTCGGCGAAGTTCGAACCCGCCCGGGTGCGCGCGGCGGTCGCCCGACACCTGGCCGCCCGGGCCATCGACTTTCGCGCCGACACCCTCCACGCGGTGGGTGGAGCGTGGCGGAACATCGCCCTGCTTCACATGCGAATGTCATCCTATCCGCTTGGGATCCTTCATCAATACGAGATGAGCCGCCGCCAAGCCCTCGAGGCGGCGCGGTTCGTGGGCCAGCAGTCGAAGACTTCGCTGGAGCGAATCGAAGGTGTCTCCCGCCGTCGTGTCGAGGGCCTCCCCCACGCCGCCGTGGTGCTGGAATGCCTGGTCGAACAGTTGAACCTCGAGCGGGTGGTGATTTCCGCCTTCGGCCTGCGCGAAGGCCTGCTCTTCGAAGCGATGCCGATCGAGGCGCGGCGCCGCGACCCCCTCGTCGAAGGCTGCGCCGCCCTCGGATTCCGCGAGGCGCTGTCCGAGGGTCTGGGGGCGGCGCTGGAAACCTGGCTTGCCCCGGCCTTCTCCAGCCTCGACCCGGTCCTCGAGGGGCGCGACTCGATCCTGCTGGCCGCCGCCTGCCGCCTGGCGGATCTCGGATCGCGCCTTCATCCGGACCACCGCGCCGATCTGGTCTTCGATCAGGTGCTGAGGGCCCCCATCGCCGGCATGAATCATCATGATCGGGTATTCCTCGCCTGCGCTTCCTTTGCCCGCCACACGGCCGCCAGCGATATCCGCGCGCCCGAAATCGTGTTCCGCCTGCTTGGACCGGACCAATACCAGAGGGCGCGCGCACTGGGGGCCGCGATCCGCCTGGCGTGCGACATCTCCGGCCGCACGTCGGAGCTTCTCGCCCGAACGTCGCTCGAGTTCCGGCCCGGCGCGGTCGTCTTGCGGGCAGGTCAGGAGCTGGGCGACGAACTGCTGGGCGAGATTGCCATCAAACGCGGCGGCGCCCTGGCGGCAACCCTCGACCGCGAGCTGAAGATCCGGCCAATGGCCGCCAAGACCCCGGGCCGGATCGAGCAGGTTGGAGCTGGTTAGGTCTCCGGCTTCGGCACCCGCCGGACCTCGACGACACGGACCCGGCCGGCGTCGAGGACGAGGCCAAGCTCGCCGCGCTTCAGCTTCAGGGCGTCCTCTCCGAAGGCTTCCCTTCGCCAGCCGCTAAGGGCGGCGACCTCGGCCGCCTCTTCGGCGGCGATTTTCTCGAGGTCGGAAACCGTGGCGATCAGCTTGGGGGCAACCCCGATGTCGTCGGACCGGGCCTTCAGCAGCACCTTGAGAAGCTCGACCACCGGGCCGACATTGGAGGAGACAGGCGCCCCGCGCGGCGCCTCCGGCGCGTATGACTCCGGACTGGCGAGCGCGGCGGCGAGAGCGGCCAGGAGCTCAGGCGCAAGCCTCGAACCGGCAAACCCCCTCGGCAAGGCCCGCAGACGATCCAGGCCGGCCGCGTCGACAGGTGTGTGGACGGCCAACTCGTCGATCGCTTCGTCCTTGAGGACGCGGCCGCGGGGCAGATCGCGCGTCTGCGCGGTCCTCTCGCGCCAGGCGGCGACGGCGCGGAACGCCGCCAGGTACCTGGCGGTGTGCCGGCGGGGCTTCAACCGCCGCCAAGCGTTCTCCGGATCGAGGTCGTAGAGCGCCGGATCGGTCAGCGCTCGCATTTCCTCGGTGACCCAAGCAAGACGGCCCGCCTCCTCCAGGCGCGCGTGGAGCAGCGGATAGAGCCGGGCCAGATGGGTGACGTCGGCCAGGGCGTAGTCGAGCTGGGCGTCGCTGAGCGGCCTGCGCGCCCAGTCGGTGAAGCGGTGCGATTTGTCGAGGGTCACGCCCAGCATCTGGCGCGCCAGGGCGTCATAGGCGACCTGTTCGCCAAAGCCCGCGGCCATGCCGGCGATCTGGGTGTCGAACAGGGGCCCGGGAATGACGCCGAGGTTATTGAAGATCTCCACGTCCTGCCGGGCGGCGTGGAACACCTTCTCGATTTTGGGGTCACCGAGAACCTCGAGAAACGGCCGAAGATCGATCTCGGCCGACAGGGGGTCGATGACCGCCTCGGCTCGCGGCGACGCCGCCTGGATCAGGCAGAGCTTGGGCCAGTAGGTGGTCTCGCGCATGAATTCGGTATCCACCGCGACGAACGGTTCGCCGGCCACGCTCTCGCAGAACGCCGACAGCTGGGCTGTGGTGGTGATTGGCGTCATCGGCTAGCTATAGGGCCGCGAAACGGCGAGTCTGCAAGGGCGATCGGCCGCCGTCGCCCGGCGGGAAAGCCGACGTTCAAGAGGCGCGCGCGGCCATGACTGAGCGAAAAAACGCCCTCACCTACGCTAAGGCCGGCGTCGACATCGACGCGGGCGCTGCCCTGGTCGAGCGTATCAAGCCTCTGGCCCGCGCCACGCGCAGACCGGGCGCCGACGCCTCGCTCGGCGGATTTGGCGCCCTGCTGGACCTGAAGGCGGCCGGCTACCAGGACCCGCTGCTCGTTTCGACCACCGATGGCGTCGGCACCAAGCTGAGGATCGCCATCGAGACCGGCCGACCCGACACCATCGGCATCGATCTGGTGGCGATGTGCGCCAACGACCTGCTCGCCCAGGGGGCCGAACCTCTGGTGTTCCTCGACTATTTCGCGACCGGCGCCCTGGATGTCGACGCGGCGAGCCGGATCGTCGCCGGCATCGCCGAGGGTTGCAAGATCGCCGGCGCCGCCCTGGCCGGCGGCGAGACGGCGGAGATGCCGGGCATGTATGCGGCCGGCGACTACGATCTCGCCGGCTTCTGCGTCGGGGCCGTCGAGCGCGACAAGGTTCTACCGAAGCTCGAGGATCAGCGCCGCGGCGATCTGGTCATTGGCCTCGCCTCTTCCGGCCCTCATTCGAACGGCTACGCCCTGATCCGCAGGATCGTCTCCCTGAGCGGTCTTTCCTGGTCGGCCCCGGCGCCGTTCGCGCCACACGTCAGCCTCGGCGAGGCCCTGCTCTCGCCCACCCGCCTCTACGTCAAGGGCGTTCTGCCGCTGGCGAAGGCCGGCCTGGTCAAGGCCGGCGCCCACATTACCGGCGGCGGCCTCGTCGAGAATCCCCCGCGGGTGGTGGCCGAGGGTCTCGAGGTCCGCCTCGACTGGCGTTCCTGGCCGCTCCCTCCCGTGTTCGCCTGGCTCGAAGAGATGGGCGGCCTTACCGATCACGAGCTGAGGCGGACATTCAACTGCGGGGTTGGTTTCGCTCTGATCGTGGCCGCCGAGAACGTCGCCGAGGTGCTTTCGCGTCTCCTGGACGCCGGCGAGGACGCCTTCGTCTGCGGGGAGCTCGCTACGCGTCGATCCGCCGATGTGGACCCCACCGACAACTAGCGATCGGCAGACCTCAGCCGACGATCTCGTCCTCGCCGAAGAACTGGGCGATCTCGGCGGTCGCGTTTTCAAGGCTGTCGGAGCCGTGCACGGAATTCTCGCCGATGGATTGGGCGTAGAGCTTGCGAATCGTCCCGCGCTCGGCGTCTCCCGGATTGGTGGCGCCCATCACCTTTCGGTATCTGGCGATGGCGTCCTTGCCTTCCAGAACCTGCACCACGACTGGGCCGGAGGTCATCATCTCCACCAGCTCGCCGTAGAAAGGCCTCTTCTCGTGCACGGCGTAAAACCGCTCGGCGGCCTCGCGGCTCATGCGTATGCGCCGCTGGGCCACGATGCGAAGGCCCGCATCCTCGATCAAGGTGTTGATCCTACCGGTGAGGTTTCGCACCGTGGCGTCCGGCTTGATGATCGACAGGGTGCGTTCGGTCATGGGCAAAGCGCTCGGGGGGCTGGGCGGCAGGGGTCCGGGCTTATAGCCACGCGACCTTGCGCCGCCAAGCAGGAGGGCGTGCTAGCCTTTTGCGCGATGGAGACTCTCGAATCAGGATGATGGGCCGGGCCGCGATCATTGCCTGCTGCGCGCTCTTCGCTTTCGGTTGCGACGGAACGGCGGCGCGAAAGACTTCGGTCGGCGCGACCGCCGCGCCGACAGCGCAAAACGACAGTGGGACGATTGCGGCCGAGCTATCCGGCGCCCCCGCGCCGGGTCTTCCCGTGGCCCCGCCATCGCCTGCGCCTCCTTTGGCGGCGACGCTGTCCTCCCCGCAACCGCGGCCTCAGCCTCAGTTTCAGTCTCAGCCTCCGTCGGCTCAGCCTTTGCCACCATCTCCAGCCGCCCCAACCGTGGAGCTGGCGCATGCGCCCTCGCGGCCTGACGCCGACTGCAGCCAACTGGTCTCGACGGCGCTGCGCCTGATCTGCGCCACGCCTTCGCTGGAGGCGGCGGACGAGGCCGTGTCGGACCTCTACCGGCGCGTCGTCGAGCGTTCCTCGCCTCCAGAGGGCGACTCGGTGAGAGAGGCCCAGAGGCGCTTCGCCGACGAACAACGGGCCTCGTGCTCGGACGTCCCCTGCCTGGAAGCGGTTTACAAGCAACGATTGGCCGAGCTTCGGACCCAGGCGGAGGCCGCGCCCTAAGGCCAGAAGCGCACCCATCGGCATCCTGTCGGCCAGCCAGGGATCGACCCGGCGGCCGCTTCCAAGTGCGCCATGATCCAGGCTATAACTGCCAAGACTCGAAGCGCGGACCTCGGGACGAGGATGCAGGCGAAGGCGACCAGACAGGGCTGAGACCGAAGCCGGGCAAGGGCCGCCAGCATGGCGGCGCCTTGGCCGCAAGCCCTTCCGCCTGCCTTCAATCCACAAACACCCGAGCCTCATTCATGCTTCGCATCACCGATCTCGTATTCGACGCCTGGGGACGGCGTTTCTTCGATTCCGCCACCGCCCTGCTGCCCGCGGGCGCCAAGGTGGGCCTCGTGGGGCGCAACGGCGCGGGCAAGTCCACCCTCTTTCGCCTGATCCGCGGCGAGCTCACCGCCGGCGGCGGATCGATCGACCTGCCCAAGGCGGCGCGCATTGGTTGGGTCGATCAGGAGCACCCGGCGACGCCGGTCAAGCTGCTCGAAACGATCCTCGAAGCCGATACCGAACGCGCCGCGCTGCTGGTCGAGTTGGAGACGGCGCCGCCCGAGCGCATGGGCGACATCTACGCCCGCCTCTCCGACATCGAAGCGGACCGCGCGCCGGCGCGGGCCGGTGAAATTCTGACCGGCCTTGGCTTCAGCATCGCCGATCTCGACCGGCCGATGGCCGAATTCTCCGGAGGCTGGCGTATGCGGGCGGCCATGGCAGCGGCCCTCTTCGCCGAGCCCGACCTGCTGCTCCTGGACGAACCGACCAACTACCTCGATCTCGAGGGGGCCCTCTGGCTGGAGGCGCGCCTCCGAAAGTACCCTCGGACCGCGCTCGTCATCAGCCACGATCGCGAGTTGCTCGACCACTCGGTCGATTGGATCCTCCATCTGACCGAGGGAAAGCTCGACCTCTACGCCGGCGGCTTTTCCCAGTTCGAGCGCCAGCGCGCCGAACGGCTGCGCCTGCAGGCCGCGACCCGCGTGAAGATCGAGGCCCGGAGGGCGCATATGCAGTCGTTCGTCGACCGCTTCCGGGCCAAGGCCAGCAAGGCGCGACAGGCCCAGTCACGCCTGAAGATGATCGCTCGCCTGCAGGACGTGGCGCCGGTCATCGAGGAACATGTCGCGCCCTTCGTTCTGCCCTCGCCGCAGCGCCCGTTGGCGCCGCCGCTAGTGCGCCTCGAGGACGCGCGGGTCGGCTATGGCGGCCCACCGGTGCTCGCGCGGCTGAACCTGCGCCTCGACATCGACGACCGCGTCGGCATCCTGGGCGTCAACGGGTCGGGCAAGACCACCTTCGCCCGCCTGCTGGCCGGGAACCTCGCGGCCAGCGGTGGCCACGTCCACCGCGATCGCAGGATGAAAGTCGGCTGGTTCCATCAGCACCAGATCGAGGCGATGGACGGGGAGGACACGCCACTCGGGATCCTTCGCCGGTCGATGGCCGATGCGACCGAGACCCAGGCGCGCTCGGCGCTGGCGCGGTTCGGCATGACCGCCGACAAGGCCCAGACCAAGGTCGCCTCCCTCTCGGGCGGCGAGCGCGCCCGCCTGCTCCTGAACCTGGTGGCGATGCAGCGCCCGCACCTGCTGATACTGGACGAACCCACCAACCACCTGGACATAGATAGCCGGCGCGCGCTCACCGAGGCGCTCAACGACTACGAGGGAGCCGTGATCCTGATCACCCACGACCGCTCGCTGATGGAGCTCGTCGCCGACCGCTTATGGTTGGTGGCCGGCGGTTCGGTCAAACCCTTCGACGGCGATATGAGCGACTATGCCCGGTTCGTACTCGACAAGGCCAAGCAGAGCGGCCGGGTCGCCGACCCAGCCCCGACGCGCCGACAGGCGCTGGCGCTGGCCACCGCCGAGGCGGCCATCGCCAAGGAAACGCGCACGATCGCTGAACTGGACGCGATCCTCGGCGTCAGGGAAGCGGACGACCTTCGCCGCCGGCGCGAGACCGCCGCTCGTCGCCTCGCCCGCGCCGAATCCGAGTGGCTCGCCGCCGCGGAGAGCCATGAAGATGACGCTGAGCGCAGGTGAGCCGCGGCAAGGGAAATTTTGCTTCCCCGAGGGAAAACAACGATCAGCCGCACGTAACTGAAGTCACGACCCCGGTTCGTTCATCGTAGAGAATGGTCTGGCGCCGCGAGTCATAGTCGTGCTCGATCGGGCAGGTGGCGCAGAGAACCCGTCGCCGGCCGGGCTCCAGCGGGATCGGTATCTCGGTCCGCGGTCGCCCTACGAGGTATTTCAGGGCGACGGCGCCGCAGCCGTCGATCCCCGACCGGGGCGCCTGGGAAATCCTTGGAGGCGCGGGGGCAGGCGTTGGGGGAACGGGCGTCGGAGCGGCTGCAGCCGGCGCTGGAGTCGGCGGCCCGGGCGTCCCGGGCGGAGGGGCGGCGCAGGAGCCGACGCCGATCGCCAGGCCGAGCGCCCCGGCCATGCTCAAGACCCTTGCTTTTCCCATCCCCTCTCCTCCCCCTGTCGCCAATAGGCGACCCCGTGACCCGCCTCCTTGAACGCCGACCACGCTCGCCTCGACCGCGCCAGGGCCAGCTCATCCTGGCCGTCGAAGATCACCATGCAGCGCTCGAACCCGGAAATGTCCCCGGCTTCCGCGCCGTCCACCAGAAACAGGGCCTGCGCTCCGTTGGCGTTCTCGTCCCGGAGCGTCAGAAGCACCGGCTGACGCGTGGCCCCGGGTTCGCCGTCCAGGCCATGGCCGAGGAAACTGTCGTCGCGGTAGATCCAGAGCCAGCGGTCCAGGTGTTCCATGACATCCGTCGACGACGCCTTGACGAGCGCACGCCAGCCCTTGGCCAAGGTGCGCTCCAGAAGCTCGGGCAGAATGCCGTCCAGGGAGCTGCGCTCGAGATGATAGAACCAGACCTCGCAGGCGGCCTCACCCATCGGCGAGCAGTCCCTCGGCCAGATCCGTGAGAATTCGTCCGACTCGGTCAGGATGCGTGACCACGGCAAGATGGTGCATGGATGCGGCGGCCACAGTCCAGCCACGTCGCCGCGCTTCTGCGGCTTCGGCCGCGTAGGCGCCGCTGAGGCGAAGGTGGGCCGCCTTCACCTCGACCGCCAGATCGAGGGTCGGCGCGGGCGTCTCGAGGAAGCAAAGCGGCAACCTGGGAAGCTCATCTAGGAACTCGGCCCGCACGTCCCGATCATCGATGAGCGCGACCGTGGGATCCGGCTCGAACCAGCAGTTCCATGGCGGCGCCAACCCATTTTCGGCGAGCCCGCGCAGGCGCTCGGCCAAGGTCGGCGTCGCTGTCTCGAGCCAGCTTCGGCCCGGATGCGGCAAAATCGCATCGACGAAAACGACCGCCACCGGCGGCGTCGCCGCGGTGTCGACGACCGAAGGGGCCAGGGCGCCAGCGCCGCTATGCAGGGCAAGCACCCACGCACCGTCGAAATCCTCAATCTGGCGCGCTATCCGCGCGGCCGCCCCGGCGTACCAGTCGGGGCCCCGAACCCCGCCGTAGTCGATCGCTCTGGCCGCGACTCCCTCGCGTCGCAGCGCGCGTTCCACGCCCCGCCAGCATCCTCTGCCGACCAGGGGGCTATGGACGAGGGCATAGCTCGCCCGGCCAGCGGCCATGGGGAAATCAGCCTTCGTAGAATTCGGCCACCAGGGCGTCGAGCAGCCTGACGCCAAATCCGGTCGCGCCACTGGGAATCGTCGGGACGGTCGAGGCGGGCTTCCAAGCCGTCGAGGCGATGTCGAGGTGCGCCCAGGGGACCTTGTTGACGAACCGCTGGATGAACAGGGCCGCGGTGATCGACCCGCCGTAGCGCGGCCCTACGTTCTTCATGTCGGCGACGTGGCTCTCGAGATTCTTGTCGTATTGCGGCGGCAGGGGCATCCGCCAGAGCGGCTCGTCCGTCGCCTTGGACGCTGCCAGAAGATTATCGGCCAAGGTGTCGTCGTTGCTGAACAAACCGGCCAGATCCTTGCCCAGGGACACGACGATGGCGCCGGTCAGGGTGGCCAGATCGACGATGAAGCGCGGCTTGAAGCGGTCCTGGCAGTACCAGATGGCGTCGGCCAGGACGAGCCGACCCTCGGCGTCGGTGTTGATGACCTCGACCGTCTGCCCAGACATGGTCTTGACCACATCCCCCGGCCGCTGGGCGGCGCCGTCGGGCATGTTCTCGACCAGACCCAGAATGCCGACGGCGTTGACCTTCGCCTTGCGCGCCGCCAGGGCATAGAGCGCGCCAGCCGCGGCGGCGGCCCCGCCCATGTCCCAGATCATGTCCTCCATGCCGTCGGCCGGCTTGAGAGAGAGGCCGCCGCTGTCGAAGCAGACGCCCTTGCCGACAAAGGCTACCGGCGCGGAGGCCGGATCCTTCGCGCCCTTCCACTGGAGTACGGCAAGCTGACTTTCCCTCGCGCTTCCCTGCCCCACCCCGATCAAGGCGCCCATGCCGAGCTTCTTCATCTCCTTCTCGCCCAGGATCTCGACTTCGAGGCCGACATCGCTGAGCTTGCGCACGCGCCTGGCGAACTCCTCCGGAAAAAGGATGTTGGCCGGTTCGGAGACCAGGTCGCGGGCGAAGACGATGGCGTCGGCAAGGGTCGAGAACGACTTGAAGGCCTTGGAAGCGGCTTTCTCGTCGTCCACCGCGAGTTTCACTTTCCGAACCGAGGGTTTCTTGTCGGCCTCCTCGGTGGTCCGGTGCTTGTCGAACCGATAGGCCGCCAGGCGGGCCCCGAAAGCGGCGCGGGCCCCCTGCTCGGCGGTCGCGCCGGCCAGCCTCATGACGAGGGCCGTGGCGCCGGAACCCTTGGCGGCCTGGAAGGCGTGCGCGGCCGCGAGTTCGGCCGCCCGGCCGTCGAAGTCATGCTTCTTGCCCGCCCCAACGACGATGACACGGGCCGCGGCGATTCCGTGCGGAGCGATGAGGTCGAGGGTCTGGCCGGCCGCACCGGTGAACCGGCCCTGGTCAACTGCCCGCCTGACCGCTCCGGAGAGTTCGCCGTCCAGATGTCCGGCGGCTGTCGACAGCTCTCTGGGCTCGAAGACGAGCATCGCGACGGCGTCGGAAGCGCTGGCCTGTGCGGCTGCGGGAACGAATTCTATCTTCATCGGCGTCCTCTCTCGTCTTCAAGGCAGGCGGCATAGTGCAACGGGAGGGTGACGGAAAGGGCGCACTCCCGCGCCGGCAATCCGCAGGTCAGCGGATTGGACCTGTGGAAGCGTGGCCGCGGTCTGGCTCGGGCCACGGACGACCCGTCAGACGATAGGGCAGCTCTTCACCTCGCGCCTAAGACCCGCGCGAACTTCGAAGAACGCGGCTCTAGGCGGTGGCCGTTGCCGTCCCGAGGCCCTTCGGTGAAGGCCCATACCTGTTGGGTCCTGGCGTCCCATCCATGCAACCGCATTCGATAAACGTCCAGACGAAGCCCACCAGCGGAATGAAGTTGATCAGGACCATCCAGCCTGTCCTGTCGCGGTCGTGCCAGCGTTTGATCTGAACGGCCAGCGACGGCCAGACCAGGGCGAGCAAGAGCAAGCCGCCAACAAGTCCGACGCCGGAGAAAGCGCCGCCGGGGTTTCCTGCCAGCACCGCGGCGCTCATGGCGCCGCTGATGGTGAAGGCCCAGACCGCCCACTGAACTATCGACAACAGGACCACGCCAATCCAGAAATGCGACCGGCGGATGCGCCCCTCGAACGAGAGGAACAGGTGCATGAAGTCCATTTTGAATCTCCCCCTATGCGCTTCTGACGCAAAGGTCAGGCTAGCACCGCGCAATCAAGGCCGGAAGAGGCGGGCGCGTCGCGTCCTCAGGCCAATTCCGCCAGCACATCGTCGGCCGAGACACTGTCGCCGGCCGCGGCTCCGATCTTCTTCACGACTCCATCCCGCTCGGCGCGAATGATGTTCTGCATTTTCATCGCCTCGATCACGCAGACGACCTGACCGGCCCGGATCTCGTCGCCCTCGCCGACGTCCATGGAGATCACCAGCCCTGGCATCGGGCAGATCACCTGACGGGAGGTGTCCGGCGGCGCCTTGGGAGGAAGACGGTGGTGAAGTTCAGCCGAAGCAGGCGTCAGGATCAGGGCTCGCGTGGTTGCGGCTCGATGACGGATGCGAAAGCCCTCGACGGCGAAGCCAACGGTGGCGGTGAACTCTTCGCCGTCGAGCCGCCCTCGGAAGAGGGCGAGGCCAGGGCGCCATTGAACGCCTTCGAGCGCGACGACCCGATCTTCAGCGAGCAACGTCACCTCGAGGCGTTCGCCGGAGCCAGTAAGCCTGACCCGTCGCGTCTCATCGCCCACGACCACCACCCATTCGCCGCGGGCCTCGACATCGCTGCGCCTGCCGCCCATCGCACGGGCCGCCAGCAGCCGGTGCATGAAGGCGGCGACCGCGGTCATCAGATCTATCTGCCAAGGAGTCGGCGCCAGACCCTCGAAACCATTCGGAAATTCATCGGCAATGTAGCTGGTGGAGAGTTCGCCTGCCTTGAATCGCGCCTGGTCCATGACCGCGGAGAGGAACGGGGCATTGTGTCCCACGCCCTGGATGTCGAGGTCCTCGAGCGCCCGGGCCATCGTCCGGACCGCGCCCGCGCGCTCGGGCGCCCACGTCGACAGCTTGGCGATCATCGGATCGTAGAACATCGTGATCTCGTCGCCCTCGCGCACGCCGGTGTCGTTGCGCACCAGGGCGCCATCCCGCGCCCCCTCCGCCGGCGCCTGATAGCGGACCAGCCTGCCAATCGACGGCAGGAAACCTCGATAGGGATCTTCGGCGTATATCCGGCTCTCGATCGCCCAACCCTCGATTCTGACCTCCCCCTGGTTAAATCCCAGGGGTTCGCCAGCCGCGACCCGGATCATCTGCTCGACGAGATCGAGGCCGGTGACCAGTTCGGTGACCGGGTGCTCCACTTGAAGTCGGGTGTTCATCTCAAGGAAATAGAACGACTTATCCTGACCGACGACGAACTCGACGGTGCCGGCGGAATCGTATTTCACGGCCCTGGCCAGCGCCACGGCCTGCTCGCCCATCGCCTTTCGCGTGACAGGGTCGATCAGAGGCGAGGGCGCTTCCTCGATGACCTTCTGGTTGCGCCTCTGGATCGAACACTCTCGCTCGAAGAGGTGGAGCACATGGCCATGCTGGTCGCCGAGCACCTGGATCTCGATGTGGCGTGGATGTTCGATGAACTTCTCGATGAAGAGCCGGTCGTCGCCGAAAGCGCCCTTGGCTTCGGCCCGGACCGCCGGAACCGCCTCCTCGACCTCGGAGCCACCGCGAGCGACGCGGATGCCCTTGCCCCCGCCGCCGGCCGAGGCCTTGATCATGACCGGGTAACCGATCTGCTCGGCGATCTTCACCGCGTGCGCCGCATCGGCGATTTCGCCGACCTGGCCAGGGACGACGCGCACCCCGGCCGCGACGGCCGACCGCTTCGAGGCGATCTTGTCTCCCATCGCTTCGATGGCTTCGGGGTTGGGACCGATGAAGACGACGCCGGCCCCGGCGCAGGCTCGGGCGAACTCGGCGCTCTCCGAGAGGAAGCCGAAGCCTGGATGGATCGCTTGCGCGCCGGTGGCCTTCGCCGCCTCGAGGATCGCCTCGCCGCGGAGATACGACTGGCTGGCCGGAGACGGTCCGATGAAAACCGCTTCGTCGGCCATCTCCACGGCCAGGGAGTCGGCGTCCGCGTCGGAATAGACGGCGACGGTGAGGATCCCCATTCGCCGGCACGTCTTGGTGATGCGGACCGCAATCTCCCCGCGGTTCGCGATCAGGATTTTCGAGAACATCTGGTTTCGGCGACCGGTTTGCTCGCTATATCTGATGCCGGTTAGACGGGACCGCCGCCGATGACAACGGCGACCCGCCCAAGCCCCATCGTGGAAAACCCCAATGACAGATCTTGCCACCACCTCGAGCCGCTCCGCCAGCGGCTTCGATCTGACCCCACCCAGTGACATCGAACGGGCGCGCCTGGAGGCCGGCCTCAGTCCGGCCGAGCGCGACGTGCTGCTTCGCCATGGCACCGAGGCGCCCTTCTGCGGCGGACTGTTGGATAACAAGGAGAACGGAGTCTACTGCTGTCGGCTGTGCGGCCTGCCGCTCTTCCGCGCCAAGACCAAGTTCGAGAGCGGCACCGGTTGGCCGAGCTTCTGGGCTCCGTTCGATCCGGCCCACGTCGCCTCCGTCCGCGACCTCAGCTACGGCATGGTTCGCATCGAAACCCGGTGCGCGCGATGCGGCAGCCACCAGGGCCACCTCTTTCCCGACGGTCCGGCTCCCACCGGCGATCGTTATTGCATCAACTCGGTCTCGCTCGTTTTCGTGCGCGACGGCGAGCCCTTACCCGATCCTCTCAACCGCGGCGACCATGTCGCCGATCGGCCGACCTAGAGGGGAATATTGTCGTGTTTCTTCCAGGGGTTGGAGAGGGTCTTTCCCTCGAGGCTCGATAGCGCCCGCACCAGCCGCCGGCGGGTCTCGCGCGGCATGATCACATCGTCGATATAACCCCTGGCGGCGGCGACGAACGGATTGGCGAAGTGCGCCTTGTATTCCGCTTCCCGCGTGGCGAGCTTTTCCGGATCGCCGATATCGGACCGGAAGATGATCTCCACCGCCTGTTTAGGCCCCATCACCGCGATTTCGGCTGTCGGCCACGCATAGTTCAGGTCGCCGCGAATGTTCTTTGAGCTCATCACGTCGAAGGCGCCGCCATAAGCCTTTCGAGTGATGACGGTGATCTTTGGCACCGTGGCTTCGGCGAAGGCGAAGAGCAGCTTGGCGCCGTGCTTGATGAGGCCGCCCTGCTCCTGCTTCGTGCCAGGCATGAACCCTGGGACGTCGACGAAGGTCAGGATCGGAATGCCGAAGGCGTCGCAAAAACGGACAAACCTCGCGGCCTTGCGCGACGCGTCGATGTCGAGAACACCGGCGAGAACCTGCGGCTGGTTGGCGACCAGACCCACGCTCTCGCCGTTCATCCGGCCAAACCCGACGATGATATTCTTCGCCCAGTCCGGTGAAATCTCGAAGAAATCCGCTTCATCCACGACCTTGAGGATCAGCTCGCGCATGTCGTAGGGCTTGTTCGGACTGGTCGGGACCAGGGTATCGAGGGAAGCCTCCTCGCGGCCAGGATCGTCGAAGCTCCGCCGAGCCGGCGGCCGCTCGCGGTTGGATAAAGGCAGGAAGTCGACGAGCCGGCGGACCTGGGTCAGGGCCTCGAGATCGTTCTCGAAAGCGCCGTCGGCGACGCCGGACTTGAGGGCGTGGACGCGGTATCCGCCCAGGTCCTCGTGGCTGACGTCCTCGTTGATGACGGTCTTCACCACGTCCGGACCGGTCACGTACATGTAGGCGGTGTCCTTCACCATGAAGATGAAGTCGGTCATCGCCGGCGAGTAGACGTCGCCGCCGGCGCAGGGGCCCATGATGACACTGACTTGCGGGATGACGCCGGAGGCGAGGACGTTCTGGAGGAATATGTCGGCGTAGCCGGCCAGGGAGTCGACCCCCTCCTGGATTCTCGCCCCGCCGGCGTCAAAGAGGCCGATGATCGGCGCTCCGTTGCGCGCCGCCATCTCCTGAACCTTGACGATCTTCTCGGCGTGAGCCTTCGAAAGAGAGCCTCCGAAGACAGTGAAATCCTTGGAAAAAACGTAGACGAACCGACCATTGATCTGACCTCGGCCGGTGACCACCCCATCGCCCGGAATGCGCTGGTCGCCCATGCCGAAGTCGTGGCTTCGATGTTCGACGAACATGTCGAACTCCTCGAAGGAGCCTTCATCGAGAAGGACGTCGAGACGTTCGCGGGCGGTGAGCTTGCCCTTTGCGTGCTGGGCCGCGGTGCGTCGCGGTCCGCCGCCGGCAACGGCCTGGGCGCGCCTCTTCTCCAGCTCTTCGAGAATGTGCTTCACGACGCCCCCGCTACAGGATGAGCAGGCAGGCGTAACGGTGAGTCAAAGTCCTGACAAGCCGGGCGAAATTCACGCGGGGTTCAGGTTGAGGGCCTATCGATCTCTCGGGGGCGCGCAAGGAACTGAACGTGGCCATCGACAAGGACCTCGAGGCGGCCATCGCCGTCACCCGCTTTGGTCTGGGGGCGAAGCCGGGAGAAATAGGCCGGGCGCGGGGCGATCCGCAGGGCTTCCTCGCCGATCAGATCCGCACCCAGGGCGCCGAGCTCGCAGATTCCAGCGGGGCTGGGTCGATCGCGAGAATGGGCGAATTCCTCGCCTACCAGCAGGAACGCAAGACCGCCCGTCTGGACGGCGATCCCAAATCAGATCCGGTGAAGATAGCGGCCAAGCTGATCCGCCAGGACACCGGCGCCGATTTCCTCGCGCGCGTGCGGCTGGGCGCGGCGACCGATGCCGGATTTCGCGAGCGCTGGGCCCTCTTCTGGGCAAACCATTTCACGGTCTCGGCCAACAAGCTGGCCACTGCGACCCTCGTGGGACCCTTCGAGAGCGAGGCGATCCGACCCCACGTCTTTGGCCGCTTCGAGCCCCTTCTCGTCGCCTCCTCGAGCCATCCGGCGATGCTGATCTACCTCGACCAGGCGCAATCGATCGGGCCCGGCAGCCGCCGCGCCGCCTTCGCCGCGCAGGGCGGCAGACGCGCCGGTCTCAACGAGAACCTGGCGCGCGAGATCATGGAGCTTCACACCGTCGCTGTCGACGCCGGCTATACCCAGGCCGACGTCACCGAATTCGCCAAGGCCATGACCGGCTGGAGCGTCGCCGGCGCCAGGGAGCCGGAGGGGCTTCGGGGCCGCTTCATTTTCCGCGAGGGCGCCCACGAGCCGGGCGCGCGAACGATCATGGGCCGCAGGTACGCCGAAAACGGAGCGGGACAGGCCCTCGCCGTGATGAAGGACCTCGCAGGCAGCCCGCACACCGCCCGCCATATCGCCGTCAAGCTCGGCCGCCACTTTGTCGCCGACGACCCGCCCCCTTCCCTGACCGCGCGCCTGGAGCGCGTCTATCTGTCCACCGACGGCGATCTTGGCCAGGTCGCCAGGGCGCTGATCTCGGCGCCGGAGTCCTGGGATCCGCAGGCGCGCAAGTTCAAGATGCCCTACGAATTCATGGTCTCGAGTTGGAGGCTTGCGGGCGTCGACCCCGACCGGCTCGAGGTGGTGGCCCCGACAATGACCGCGATGGGTCAAAAACCGTTCAGCGCTCCATCGCCGAAGGGCTGGTCGGAGGCCGCGCAGGATTGGTGCGCCCCGGACGCGGTCATCAAGCGAATGGCGTGGAGCGAAGGCCTTGCCGACAAGGCCGCCGGCGACCGCGACCCAAGCCAGCTTGCCGTCGAGGCCCTGGGCCCGCGGCTCACGTCGGCGGTGGCCAAGGCTGTCTCCCGGGCGGAGACGCGCTCCGAAGGCCTCTCCATTCTTCTGATGAGTCCGGAGTTTCAGCGCCGATGACCAATCTGACTTTTCCCCAGCTTTCCCGCCGAAAGGCCCTGTTAGGGGCCGTTGGCGTCGGCCTTACAGTCGATTTCCTAGGCTCGCGCACTTGGGCCGCAGTGGACGACGACCTCGCCAGGAAGAAGCTGGTGGTGATCGTCTGCCGGGGCGGCCTGGATGGCCTTTCGCTCTCACCGCCGGTCGGCGACCGGAACTATGCCAACCTCCGCGGTTCCATCGCCATCCCCTCCTTCGGTCAGGCGGGCGGGGCGCTGAGACTGGATGACACCTTTGGTCTGCATCCGTCGCTCGCAGCCGTCCACGCGCTTGCCGACAAGGGCGAGGCGCGCATCGCGCCCGCCGTCGCCACCCCCGACCGCGAGCGATCACACTTCGAGGCTCAGGATGTCCTCGAGAGTGGCGCGGCGGTGGTCTACGGGACAGCGTCGGGGTGGCTCAATCGCGCCCTCGAGACCATGGGCCCGCCGGGCAAGGTGAAGGCCATTTCCATAGGTCCCACCGCGCCCCTGATCCTTCGCGGCCGGATCGAAGCGGCCTCATGGTCGCCGGGCGGCGGCGCCCAGCACGATTCACGCCTACCTGGCATCCTTCAGGATCTCTACGCAAACGACCCCTTGCTCGGGCCGGCTCTGGCGAGCGGCGTCATGACCCAGGCCATGGCCAAGGTCGCGGCTTCGGACGGCGCGCCCCCCGACCCTTCCCCCGCGGCGGGTGACGCCATGAGCGCCGGCGCTGGCGCATCCGGGGACGCCATGCTTCGGCCGGTTCTGGCCAGGGGTCTGCCACAGGCGCGCAAACTCGGCGCGACGCTGGCGGGCTTCATGGTCCAGCCGGGCGGCGAGCAGATCGCGGCGGTCTCCATCGATGGGTTCGACACCCACGCCAACCAGGGCGCAGCGCAGGGTCAACTGGCGACGCGCCTCGGCTACGTCGATGCGTTCATTGACGCGCTCGCCAGCGGTCTGGGTCCGTCGTGGAGCGACACCGTCGTCGTCATGACGACCGAGTTTGGCCGCACCGCGCGGGTCAACGGGACGGGTGGCACCGACCACGGCACCGCCTCCACCGCCCTCGTTCTCGGCGGCGGACTGAAGAAGGGCGGGATCATCGGCGACTGGCCAACGCTCCAGCAGGCGCGGCTCTTCGAGAACCGGGACACCGCCCCAACTCTCGATATGCGCGGCCTTTTCAAGGGTGTCCTACGCGACCATCTGGGCGTCGATCGCGCCGCCCTGGACAATACCGTGTTCCCGGGCAGCGCCACCGTCGCGCCGGCCGCGAACGTCGTCTGAGGCCTTGTCAGGCCGCCTCCGCCGTGGCGGCGAGGCGTTCCCAGGTCGTGGCGACCATGCTTGGGCGAGCGTTCATCCTCTCGACCCATCTGGCGAGGTTTGGGGTGGCCGCAAGCAGATCCGCGCCCTCAGGCGCGTCGCCGAAAAAGGCCAGCTGCGGCGCCAGGACCAGATCGGCGATCGAAAGGCGGTCTCCGGCCATGAACGCGTTCTCGCCAAGCAGTCGGTCGAGTTCGGCGATGCAGACCCTGGCCCTGGGAAGAGCCTCGGCGATCGCCGTCTCGTCGACCGGGAGGCCGAAGCGGGGCGCGACGAGGCGGGGAAAGACGATGGCGGCGCTGACGTCCTTCATCACATACCAATCGGCGATCCCGCAGATCTGGTTCATCCGCGCTTCGGCGCGCGGCTCGGTCGGGGTCAGGGGCGGCGCGGGGATGATCCGGTCGAGGTAGCGTAGGATCGCCTGGGTTTCATAGAGCACGAAGTCTCCGTGTTCGAGGACGGGGATCCGACCGAAGGGATGGCGCTCCAGATGTTCGGGACTCCCGAGGCTACCGAACGCGAGCGGCGCCAGCCGCCAATCGGCGACCTTCTCCTCGAGGCCCACAAGGGCGCTGCGGACATAGGGGCTGCCCGGGACGCCATAGAGGACGAATTCGCTCATGGATCAGCTTCTCCCTCGGTTCGATCTCAATCCTCGGCAAAGGCGGCGAAGGCCTGGAGCAGGCTGGGCCAGCCACCGCCGAGTTGCTCGGCGTGCTTGGCGGCGCTGTCGCCGAAACGCTCCAGGTTCCGATGCTCGAGGCTGACCAGAGTCGAGCCATCGCCCTGGGCGGCGAAGCTGATTTCCACCTCGGTCACCAGTTTCGCGTCGTAGCTCCAGCCCGCGTCGATTTGCCAGGCCAGGAGCACACGGCGAGGCGGATCCCAGACCAGGACCTTGCCCCAATCTGTCTCCGATCCATCCTCGGCGCGCTCGAACCAGCGCCCAGCGACGCGTGGTTCGATGACGATCTCGGCGTGGGGATTGTCGCCGATGGTCATGCCCTTCGGCCACCATCGGCCCATGTCTCCGGTGAAGGCCGCGAATGCCTTCTCCGGGACTACTTTCACCCGAACGCTGCGTTCAATTGGAGCGATGGTCATCGGCGCCTTCCATGGTCTCGATGTGTTCGGCGAAGGCTGCGAGCGCTGACGCCCAGCGCTCGTCGAGCCAGCCGCGCATGGCGCCGATACCCCTCGGATCCAGCCGGTAGATCCGCCTCGAGCCGCTGGCCCTCTCGGTGACCAAACCCGCGTCCTTCAGAACCCGCAAGTGCTGCGAGACTGCGGGACGGCTTACAGGCAGCACCTTCGCCAGCTCGCCCACCGCCGCCGGCCCCCGGGCGAGTCGCTCGAAGATCTCCCGCCGGGTGGGATCGCCGAGCGCGCCTATTCCCGCCAAGGCAGTTGCGTTAGCCATGACTTACCGTAAGTCATAACGCACACGAACGCAACCTCGAGCGTACTCCGCGCCCGCGACGGGTCGACCCGAACACCGTCCGGAACAAATCGAAGGCGGACTTGCGGGATTGCCCTGGCCGCGGGGTGACTTGGCCAGACATATGGTCGACAAGCCGATGCCCGACCATCGCGACCCTGGCCGAGGCTCACTCTCGTGCGGGGACACAGTCGATGCGCTCTCGAGCCCTGACCTTGCTGTCAGCGTTTGCTTTCGCCCTCCCCGCCACCGGCGCACTGCCGCAGGCCCAAGCGACCCAACCTATCGCCGGGAGCGCCTTTCCCCACGCTATTGTCGTTGCCGCGGAGCCGGATGCAGCGGAGGCCGGCCTGAAGGTGCTGCGCGCCGGCGGCAATGCGGTCGACGCGGCGGTGGCTGTCCAGGCGGTCCTGGGACTCGAGGAGCCACAGAGTTCGGGGCTTGGGGGCGGGGCCTTCATGCTCTTCTACGACGCCAGGAGCGGCCGCACGATCGCCTACAACGGTCGCGAAAAGGCGCCGGCTGAGGCGACGCCGAAACTCTTCATCGGCGTGGACGGCAAGCCGCTGGATTTCATCACCGCCGTCCTTTCGGGACGCTCGACCGGCGTGCCGGGAGCGCTCGCCATGCTCGCGCTGGCGCACAAGGAGCACGGCCGGCGCCCCTGGAGCAGCCTCTTCGGGGATGCAATCCGCCTGGCCGATCAGGGTTTCGTGGTGCCGCGGCGGATGGGCGCGGCCATGAACCTCAGCTTCTTTCCTCAAACCCACACGCCCGACGCGGTCGCCTATTTCACCAAGCCCGGCGGAGGTCGCTACCAGGCTGGCGACACCATGCGAAACCCCGCCTACGCCCAAACCCTGCAGGCGATCGCCGCCGGCGGGCCAAAGGCCCTCTACGAAGGCAAGATCGCGGCCGACATCGTCGCCAAGGTGCGGGAAGGCGCCCTTCCCGGCGCCCTCGCCGCCGCCGATCTCGCCGCCTACAGGGCCGAGGAAGGCCCGCCGCTGTGCCGGCCGCACCAGGTCTACCTGGTCTGTTCGACGCCCCCGCCCTCCGGCGGCCTCGGGGTTCTCGAGCTGCTGGGAATCCTCGAACACACCGATATCGCCGCGCTCGGTCCCGCCGATCCGAAAGCCTGGCGCACCTTTGTCCAGGCAAGCCGGCTGATGTACGCCGACCGCGACTATTACGAAGGCGATCCCGAGTTCGTGAAGGTTCCGGTCGCCGGCATGCTCGATCCCGCCTACGTCGCCGCCCGCGCGCGCCGGGTGGACGAGACCGGCGTGCCCTCCCCCGGCGATCCGCCGGGCGGTCCCGGCCACGGCGCCGACGTCAATGTCGAGAGCCAGGGAACGACCCAGATCGTCATCGTCGACGACACCGGCAATGTCGTCTCCATGACCACCACCGTCGAGAGCGTCTTCGGGTCGGGCAGGATGGTCGACGGCTTCTTCCTCAACAACCAGCTCACCGATTTTTCGTTCGCGCCCAGCCAGCCCGACGGCCGCCCGGCCGCCAATGGGCCCGCCGGCGGCAAGCAGCCTAGGTCGTCGATGTCGCCGATCATCATCTTCGACAAGAAGGGCAGGGTCGCGGCCGCCGTCGGATCGCCTGGCGGCAATTCGATCGTCGCCTATGTCGCCAAGGCCCTCGTGGGTTTCATCGACTGGCGCCTTCCTTTGCAACAGGCCGTCGCGTTGCCCAACCTCGTCGGACGCGGTCTCACTGTCGCGGTGGAGAAGGGCGCCGACGCGCCAATCGTCGACTACCTCAAGGCCAGCGGGCTGCCGGTGCGCGCCGGCGCCGGCGAGAACTCCGGATTGAACGGCACGACGGTGACCAAGGCCGGCTACGTTGGCGCCACCGACCCGCGCCGCGAGGCCGAGGCCGTCGGATACTAACGCGGCATTGCGCCGCCCGGTCTTTAGCGCTTAGGTCGCCGAAGCAATGTAATCGAAGGCTCACGAACCCATGCAGACCGCCACGACAGCCGCCAAGCCCAGCTACCTCGGCCTCCTCAACGCCATCTCGCTCGCCGAGAGCAATGCCGGAGTGCTGCTCACGGCGTGGGCCGACGCCACGCCGAACGAGGATCTAGCCTGCGTCCTGCGCCTGGTCGCGGCCAGGGAAACGAGCCACGGCGCCCTCTTCTGTCGCCAGCTTCGCGAACTCGGCTTCGATCTTCGGCAGAAGACCGATCCTCAGGCGGCCAAGCGCCTGGCGAAGTTCGCCGACCCCGATGTCACCGACCTCGAGAAGATCGGACCGGAGCGGCGGGAGACCGGGGATGAGTTCGCCGAGATCGAGCGGCGCCTCGCCGACGGTGAATTCGATCCGATGACCGCCAATCTCCTCACCTGGTACATCGCCGAGGAGCGCGATTCCGGCGCCCGCCTGCGCGAGGCCTACGACTGTGTCCGCGGCGCGGCCAAACACGGAGCGCGCAAGGCCAACGGCCACGCCGCCGCCGGGGACTCCGGTCCGAGCGCCGACGCTCAGGCGATCATGGCCTGCATGACGGCAGGCTTCTCCCGCCTCGAAAAGTCGATGGAAAAGCTCGCCAAGGCGGTGAAGTAGGGACGTTCGCTCGGCCGGCGCTGGCCTACTGGCCAAAAGGTTGGATCCTCACTCGGGGCGTTGTTCCCAGGCGATCGCCTGCGCCATCAGTCGCTGGGTCATGGTCTGTAGCGGCGGGGACTTGGGATCCATCCGCTGGATCATGCCGACGAAGAGTAGGTCGTTGGCCGGGTCGATCCAGAACCAGGTGCCGGCGGCGCCGTCCCACTGGTAGGTCCCCTTCCCCACCGGCACGCCGACGAGGTCGGGATCGGTGAAGACCGCGCCGTTATATCCATAGCCGAAACTGGGACGAATCGCCTGGTGGCCGACGCCGAAGGCGCCGCACATGAGGTCCTCGGAGAGATGGTTGGCGGTCATCAGCGCCACCGACTGTGGCGTCAGGAGACGGGCGCCGCCCAGGACGCCGCCGTTCAGCAACATCTGGGCGAACCGCGCATAGTCGGCCGCGGTCGAGATCAGGCCGCCGCCGCCCGAGGCCAGGGCGGGAGGGGCGCTGTGCAGCGGCAGAATCGAGCCCTCCATTACCTTCAGGCCGCCGGTCTCGCTCATCCGGTAAAGGGTCGCCAGCCGCTCGCGCTTCTCCGGCGGAACGTGAAATGCGGTGTCGGTCATCGATAGCGGCGCAAAGATGCGCTCATGCATGAACCGGGGGAGGCTCATGCCGGTGAGCGCTTCGACGATCGCGCCCTGAATGTCCATCGAGACGCTGTAGAGCCATCGTGTTCCCGGCTGGTAGGCCAACGGCAGCCCCGAGACCCTGGCGGCGAACTCCGCCAGAGAGGACGCGCGCCAGATGTCGGCGGCCCGGTAGAATGGCGTCAGAGAGTCGGTCGGATCGAATCCGTAGCTGAAGCCGGCGGTATGGGTCATCAAAGCCCCCAGCATGGGGGCGTGGACGGCCGGCTCGAAGACCGGCTTTCCCTCCTCGTCCGGACCCGCGAGCACCCTCATCTCATCGAAGCCCGGCAGAAACTTGCCGATAGGATCCGTGGGCCGCCAGCGGCCCTCCTCGTGCAGCATCATCATGGCGACCGCCGTGACCGGCTTGGTCATCGAGTAGATGCGGAAAAGGGTGTCCGTCTTCAGCCGCTCGCCTGTCGCCAGGTCCTTCAGCCCCATCGCGCTCTTGCGCACCATGCATCCGTGGCGCGCCACGAGGGTCACGGCGCCGGCGAGTTCCCCGGCGTCGATCAGGCCCGAGAGCGCGGCGTCGATGCGATCGAGTCCCGCGGTCGAAAGCCCGACATCCTCCGGTGTCGCGGCGGAGAGCGCGACGGTTCGCTCCATCATCATCTCCTCCGCCATCGGGGCGCGCTCCTTCAAATGGGACGTCGCTCAGAAGAACTCGTCCAGCGTGCGATAGAACTCGAGCTTTGCCTCGTCCAGACTTGCGAGCCGGAAGGTTGCCCGCAGAAGACCAACGCCGTCCAGGCCGGAGCGTTGAGGGGCCGGAACGCGGCGGGA
>Ga0302326_10002679_pt1 | contig 42983 bp, 44 predicted proteins | sample Palsa_T0_3_FD_202264 | JGI IMG/M metagenome (GOLD analysis project Ga0302326, IMG submission 202264) | Peat permafrost microbial communities from Stordalen Mire near Abisko, Sweden - Palsa_T0_3 | ecosystem: Environmental > Terrestrial > Soil > Palsa > Peat permafrost | place: Sweden: Abisko...
CGACACCAGGGAACCCTACGACCCCGACTAACCCCAGACCACAACGACGCAAAGTAACCAACCAACCCATCGAGGGGTCAAAATTCAGGAGCCGCCAGAGGGTCAGTTTTCAGATGCCGTTGACATTAATGTGCGTTTCGGCGGAATCCATGCCATCCGCGATATCTCATTGCACCTCGACAACGAGGAGATCATGGCCGTCATCGGCCAGAACGGCGCCGGCAAGTCGACGTTGCTCAACGCGATCTGCGGTCTCGTGTCCGCCAAGGGCAGTATCCGGCTGCGTGGCGCGGAGTTGCTCAAGAAGTCGCCCGAGGAAGTCATCATGTCCGGCATCGCCCGCAGCTTCCAGGATCCGCAGCTGATCGAAAGCGCCACGGTCCTGGAGAACATCCTGCTCGGCCTGCACTCCGCTCGCCTGTACCGGCCGGTCGACCAGGTGCTCCGGCGAGGCCGCGTGCGCCGCTTCGAGGCGGAGTCGGCTACGAAGGCCGTTGGCATCGCCGAGCGCATGAATCTCGCCGGCGACCTCGACCGGCCCGTTTCGGCTCTGACCTACGGTGCCCGCAAGATGGTCGACATCGCGCGGGCGATGATCGGCGCCCCGGATTTGCTGATCCTCGACGAGCCTTCCTCAGGCCTCGACGTCGATGAGCAGCTAAGGGTGACGGATGTCCTGCAGTACATCTGGAGCGAGCGGAAGATAGCGGTTCTCATGGTCGAGCACCATATGGACGTCGTGGACCGGCTAGCCAGCCGTGTGATCGAGCTCCGGGCCGGCGAGCTCAGGCTCAGCGACGAGCCGGAGACGCTGGCCTTGGAGCGGCGCGAGCCTGGCTGACGACCCGCGACGCGATCACATGCGACTACCTATGCTCACCGGCACAAGGGAGATGGCGTAAAGAGCAATGTCAACGACTCTGACCCTCCTGGCGAATGGCCTATGGCTGGGCAGCACCTACGCGCTGATCGCGCTCGGCATGGTTCTTGCCTTCCGCGCGACGCGTACGCTCAACTTCGCGCACGGCGAACTCATGCTACTAGCGGGATACGTGGTGGCGAAGCTGGAGGCGAATCATACGCTGCCCGCTTACGTCGCCGTGGTAGTCGCGATCGTCGCCACGTCCGTGGCAGCGGCATTGGTGTACCTGCTTGCGCTGCGTCGCACGACCGGGATGCAGATGTTCGTCGCTGTCGTGGTGACGATCGGCGTGGCCTCGGTCGGCGACGGCCTGATGGCATGGGGTTTCGGCCCGAACGACCAATATCTAAGGCTGCCGGGGATTCCTGGCACGGTTCTGTCGGTGTCCGGTGCGCGCGTCAGCCTCTTCACGATTATCCTGGGCGGATTCTCGTTCTGCCTCGCCGTCGCGGTGGCTCTGGTGTTGCGTTACACCCGGGTCGGCATGCGGCTGCGGGCCGCCGGCCAGAATCCGCTGCTTGCCAGCCAGGGCGGCGTACATGTCGAGCGGATCTACACGGCGTCGTGGGCCGCCGCCGGGGCACTGGCCGCCGTCGCCGGGATCTGCTACGGCGCTTCCAACGTCGTCAACGTATCGGTGACGGCTCTGGCGCTGAATGCCTTTCCGGCGATGCTCCTCGGCGGGCTGGACAGTATCGGCGGTGCGATCCTCGGCGGCATCATCATCGGGATGATCCAGACGGCGGTATCGATCTGGGGCAACGGTCAGCTCGCGGGCGTCAGCAGCTACATCGTGCTGCTGCTCGTACTGCTGGTCCTGCCGCACGGGCTGTTCGGGACGCGGGAGGTGGCCAGGGTATGAGGCTACTTCAGGTCCGTCGCCCTTGGGCGACGGAGATCACTCCGCAAGATACCGAGCCTGCGAGCGTCCGCAACCCCGCGCGAGCGCTCAGCGTTCCGTTCCTGGCCGGCGCAGGTTTGCTTGCCCTGATATCGATTTACTTCACAGTTTTTCAGACTGAGTACAACATGTACACCTACAACCTGTGCCTGCTCGCCGTGCTCGGCGCGCTGTCACTCAACCTGCTGATGGGGACGGTGGGGCAGGCCTCGATCGGGAACGCGGCTTTCATCGCCCTGGGCGCGTTCGGAACGGCATTCCTGGACCGCGCCGGCGTCCCGATGCCGGCGGACATCCTGATTGCCTCACTGGCTACTGGCTTCATCGGGCTGATCGTCGGCTTCCCGGCCCTGCGGATCCGGGGTCTGTACCTCGTGCTGGGAACGCTGGCTACCTACTTCATCGTCATCTACGTGACGACGGTTTATGAGTCCGACACCGTGGGCGGCGCTGGTTTCCAGGTGACCGTGCTCTTTCAGTCTAGCGGCCTGCTTAACGGCCAGCGTCTGTGGATCTGGCTGCTGACGGTGATCGTGGGGCTGGTCCTGACCGGCATGCGCTGCATCGACCGGGGCAGACTCGGCCGCGCGTGGAGGTTCATCCGTGACCACGAGGTCGCTGCGCCTGCTGTGGGAATAAGCGTGTATAAGTACAAGCTAGGCGCGTTCTGGCTGTCTTCGCTCTTGCTGGGCTTTGAGGGGAGCTTGCTGGCGCACTTCAACGGCTCCGTGACGACCGATGCGTTTCCGCTCGCGCTATCCATCTCCTACGTGGCGATGGTCCTTGTCGGCGGCCTGGACTCCATGCTGGGAGCAGTCATAGGCGCCGGATTGGTGACAGCACTGCCCATCGTCGTGCCTCAGCTCGTAACGAGCCTCTCCACCGGAGATGGATCCAGCAGCACTGGCGCAGATCTTGCCACAGTCGTTTACGGGCTGCTGATCATCTTCTTCATGACACGGTCCCCTCGAGGGGTCGCGGGCTGGCTTGAGACCTTCGCGCAGAAGCTGAGAAAGGGGATCCGCCTCCGGCGGCAGCGCGTCTCACCCGCCGCCGACGACGGTGTGGCGTGAGACTACCGTCGAGTTCATCGAATATCGTCGACGCGCAGATTCATGTTTGGGAGGACGATTCCCCAAGCCGGCCGTGGGTCGCTGAATTCGCGCGGACGCGCGAGTCGTTCCTCGGGCACGGCATCGCGGTCACGGCCGACCGAGCGGTTGCGGCCATGGACGCGGTTGGCGTCGCTGCGGCGCTGGTGACATCGTTCGGGATCTACGAAGATATCGACTACGCAGTGCGCTCAGTGCGTGCCTATCCTGACCGGCTCGGGCTGGTCACGCATGTCGACCTCGCCGGCGCGGACCCTGCCGCGGAGGCCAGCGCCTACCTGGCGGAGGCGGATGTCCTGGCTCTGAGGATCTCCTTCCTTTCCACCGACCGCGCTGCCCGCTATGAGGCCGCTGCCGGCTATGAGAGGCTGGCAGCCGGCGAGCTTGACTCGCTTTTCGGCCTTGCCGCCGAACGGGGAGTCCCCGTCATGCTCGTCGTCACTGGCCGCTGGTCAGTGGTCGAGCAGGCAGTTCTCCGGTACCCGGACACCGCGTTCGTCATCGATCATCTCGGCATGGTTCAGGGTCCCGACCGCGTTCCCTCGACACTACGATTCGCCTCCCTTGACGACGTCCTGCGACTGAGTCAGCACCCGAATGTTCATCTCAAGCTGTCCGGTGCGCCTGCCCTGTCGAACGAGGGCTACCCCTTCCGGGACATCTGGCCTCCGGTGCGGCGGATTGTCGACGCGTTCGGCGCCGAAAGGGTCTTCTGGGGCAGCGATTTCGGCCGCACTCGTCCGTCACATACGTATGCCGATGCGGCCGGATACTTGCTGCACCACGAACTGCTGACGCCACGAGAGCGGCGGATGGTCATGGGGGAGAGCCTGCGCCGATTCATCGGCTGGCCAGACGAGGCGGCAGGGCCGCCGGTTCCCGGAGGTGGCAGCATGGCGGAACGGAGCGCGGAGTGATGTTGCTGGAGGACGGGTGCGCGGTGGTAACAGGTGCCGCGCAGGGCATCGGCTTCGCCATCGCGGAGATCTTCACCGAGCACGGATGCGCCGTGGTTCTGGCCGACATCAACCGAGCCGGCTGCGCGGCCGCTGCCGGGCGGCTCGCCGCGTCGGGAGGGCGCGTGGCGGCGGTCACGGCCGACGTCCGCGACTCCGGCGACATCCAGCGCGCGATCGACCTGGCATCGAACGCGTTCGGCCCGGTCAGCATCATGGTCAATAACGCCGGAGTTCCTGAGGATGCGGCCATCCTGGACATGACCGGGGAGAGCTTCGATCGCATCGTAGCCGTCCACCTCAAGGGCGCATGGTTGGGCACCAAACTCGCGGCAGCGCACATGGTCGAGCACGGCCGTGGCTCGATCATCAACATGTCCTCGATCAGCGGCAAGATCGGATTGCCGAACCAGACGAACTACGCAGCGGCCAAAGCGGGCATTGTCGGCCTGACGAAGTCGGCGGCCAAGGAACTCGGAGCGTTCGGCATCCGGGTGAACGCGATTCAGCCTGGGACGATCCGCACGGAGCGGACTGCGCAGATCGCCGCAGGGAAATGGGAAGCGAAGCTACTCGAGGCGCCTTTGGGGAGAGAGGGAACTGCCCGCGAGATCGCCGGGCCTGCGCTTTTCCTGGCGAGCGAGCTGTCGAGTTATATGACCGGTGCCGTGCTGGAGGTAGCGGGCGGACGTCATGCGTAAGGTGCGGCTCTTCGCTCCGGGTGCCGTCGCGGTCGTTACCGGCGCTGCGGGCGGGTTGGGCACCGCGATCGTCGACACGTTGGCAAGCGCTGGATGCAGGGTGCTGGCTGTGGACGTTTCCCGGGACGGACTCCAACGGCTGGCGGACATTCATCCCAGCATCTGTACCTTCGCCGTTGACCTCACCGCCGATGATGCACCGTCCGAGGTGGTGAAGGCCGCTGTGCAAGCGTACGGAGCGCTGCACGTCCTGGTGAACAACGCAGGCATCACCCGCCATGGCCGTGCGCTTGAGTTCCCCGGCCACGAGTGGGACAGGGTAATGGACATCAACCTGCGAGTGCCCTTCCTGCTCTCCCAGGCATCCGCCCGCGTCATGTCCGGAGGCGGATCCATTGTCAATATCGGCTCGATCGGCGGCAGGACTGCCAATCCGAACAATGTGCCGTACGGAGTTAGCAAAACTGCTCTGCTGGGCTTGACCATGCATCTCGCGCTGGAGTGGGGGCCACTCGGCATCAGGGTCAATGCGGTGAATCCCGGGATGACGACATCCTCGATGCACGGCCTTGTCGTAACGGATGCGATGAAGGACGCCCAGGCAGAGCTGGTTCCGCTAGGCCGGCTCCCGGACCCATTCGACGTCGCGGACGCAGTCGCCTTCCTGGCATCCGACCACGCGCGCAGCGTTACCGGAGCTGTGCTCGACGTCGACGGCGGATACCTGCTCAGCTTGATGTCGACACTTCCGCGCGGTGAGACGCGCGGAACCCGGTCACCCGCCACGTGAGCGCGGAGCGGAAACCGGTGCGGATCGCGCCGGCGCGATGGGCTCAGAGCTGCGGCAGCGCGACGTCGCGCAGGTCGGCGACCACTTGCACCGCCAGGAACTTGGAGTAGAGGCGGGCGTCGATCAGTGAGCCACCCATGATCCAAAGTCCTGGCTGCGCGGTCCGCTGCCACATGTTGCGCATCACGTGGTCGGCGTTGAATCCCCAGACCGGGCCGACTTTGGCGGCAACGTCGTCGCCGAGCATGGCGGCGATGGCGTGCTGCAGATTCCGGTATCCAGTCGCGAGTACCACGAGGTCAGCGGGAATCATCGTTCCGTCCGTCCTGGTGAGTCCGTGAGCGGTGAACCCGGTGACGTCCTCGGCTTGCAGCAGCGCGATCTTGCGATCCGCGATGAGCGCGGAGCAACCGACATCGATGTAGTACCCGCCGCCGCGGCGGAGATACATCATGTGGAAGCCAGTGTTGTCGGGCCCGAAGTCCAGCTTGAATCCGACTCGGCGCAGGCCGTCGAGAAGATCCTTGTCCAGCTCACTGGTCCGGTTTGTCAGCCACTGGTAGGTCTCGCGGAGCACCTGGTACGGGATCGCCGCCGTGATCAGGTCCACGTCCTCCGGCGGCGGTCCCTCCGAGTACACGGCGTAGACCATCGTGCCGCTCGGCACCAGGCTGACGACGCAGGTAGGGCCTCGCTGGACCATGGTCACCGAAGCGGCGCCGTTCGCGTAGAGGTCCTGGGCGACGTCGTGACCGCTGGTCCCCGCGCCGATGACGATCGCGTGGCGCCCGACATACTGCACGCCGCTGGTGAATCGGCTGGAGTGGACCACGTCTCCCGCGAAGCTGTCGAGGCCAGGCAGGTCTGGCATGTTCGGGTTACCTGTAGAGCCCCCCACCGCCAAGATCAGGTGCCTGGCGCGGACTGTCCGCTCCGATCCGTCCTGCCGCAGCTGTACGGTCCAGGTGCTGGTGGCGTCGTTGTAACGCGCCGACGTCATCTCCGTGGACGTCCAGACGTTGAGCTCCATCGCCTCGGCGTAGGAGTCCAGCCATGCGGCCAGCTTGTCCTTCGGGACGAACGTCGGCCACGTCGGGGGGAAGGGCATGTACGGCAAACTGTTCGCCCAGACCTCGTTGTGGAGGGTGAGGGAGTGATACCGGCGCCGCCAGTTATCGCCGACCCGCGGCAGCTTCTCCACCACGAGAGTATCGACGCCCATCTGCCGCAGGCGGGCGGCGATGATCAGGCCGCCCTGGCCACCACCGACGACCAGGACCTCGGGATCGCGATCCTCGAATCTCCGCTCGGCGGTGCGTTCATCCAGCCAGTTGGCCCCGGCGAAACTCTGCGAGTACTTGACGCCGCTGGGCCGCCGGGCACCGACGCATTCTTCGTGTCCGTGCAGAGACTGCAGCGTGGTCAGGAGGATCCAGGCTTTCGGGTTGCCGCCATCCCTGGCCGCGAGGAGACGGACAAAGGCAGTGGCGTGACCCTGAGCTGTGTCGAAGTCAAAATAGGCCTCGATGAGATTCTTGGCCGACCTGCGTACCAGCCGCGGGGGCGTCCGGTCCGTCGACATGCGGACGTTCGCCGGGGTGACCGCCGCCCGCTGCTCCTGCCAGGCCCGGGCGATCTCCGTGGCCGTGGTGAACGTCCGGTACGTGCCCGTAAACGCGAGGATGTCCTTCCAGTACCCGTCCTCGACGAACAGGTCAGCGAACTGCTGGGGATCGGGCGAGCCGGCCGCGGCGATGAACCCGTCCAGCCATCGCTCGACCTCAGCGCGGGCGGGCGTGTCCGCAAGCGCACCGGGCATAGTGTCATCTCCTCTTGTGAGCCTGCTCCTAATCAACTCATAGTCCGGCACCTCTGTCAACAGTAGTGTTGACACTCGTATTGGCCCACAGCAGGGGTTGCGGGTTGCTCAACTGGCAGAAGAGCAATTCGCTCAACGTTAGCGTTAACTCACCATTCATGGCCGACGGCGGGACGCTGGCCGGCTATGGCAAAGCTCCGTCGTGCAGGCCGCAGACGACGGAGCTCGCGGCAGGGTATTAGGCCGCGCTGCGGCAACGCAAGCGCGGCGCGAGCCTCCGGAGTGGCCGCAGGCCTCGGTGCTACGGCCGGGCCGTGATCGGGATGGCGGCCTCGGGGAACGGGAAGCGGGCAGCCGCCGAGCGGCGGTGAACCAGGACGGTCCGGTCGAACGACACGCACACGTCTCCGTGCTGGTTGAGCCCGCGCGTGAAGACGGAGACAATTCCGGCGAGCGGTCGGCTCTTGGACTCCCGGGCGGCGGTCACCAGGCTCTCGGCATAGATCGTGTCGCCAACGAAGAGCGGATGGGGAAGCCTGATGTCAGTCCAGCCAAGATTGGCGACGGCGTGCTGCGATACGTCGGACACGCTGATGCCCAGCACTATGGCTACCGACAGGCCGGAGTTCACCAACTGCCGGCCGAACTCTGTGTTCGCGGCGTAGTCGTCGTTGAAGTGAAGCTGGTGGGTGTTCATCGTCAACAGCGTGAACCACGCGTTATCGGTCGCTGTGATCGTCCGGCCGAGCGGGTGCTTGTAGTGGTCGCCGACGACGAAGTCTTCGAAGTAGCGTCCCAGCCCCGGTTCTCCTTGCATGACCGTCTCTCCAGTATCATAATAAGAATAATAAGACTGATACTACATGGAGGCGATGGTGGAGACTACTGGTCTGCTCGAGGGCGTCAACGCCGTGGTAACGGGCGGAGCGAGCGGGATCGGTGCGGCCATTGTCCGGCAGATGTCGCTCGCGGGCGCGCAGGTTGTCGTATGGGACGTGCGGCCGCCGGAGCCCGGCGCATTCGAGGATCTGAAGTCCGACATCCCTTACGTCGAATGTGACGTCTCCGAGCCGGTCAGCGTCGAGGCTGCGCTTCAGCGGACGGAGGCACTCGCCGGCTACGTCGAGTCCCTCGTCAACAATGCTGGCGTGACCCGCGATCACCTTGTCAAGGACCTGACGGTCGAGGAGTGGGACACGGTCCTGAATGTCAACCTCAAGGGCGCGTTCCTCACCACCAAGACGGTTACTCCGGGCATGGTGGAGCGACGACGCGGGACGATCATCAACATCTCCTCACTTGGGGGCAAGGTCGGCACCGTCGGTCAGGCGAACTACTGCGCGTCGAAGGCGGGTCTCGTCGGACTTACCAAATCCAACGCCAAAGAGTTCGCTCGTTACGGGATCCGAATCAACGCGATCCAGCCGGGACTGATCGACACGCCGATGACCCGGGCCCTGCGTCCCGAGATCTACGAGAGGAAGCTGGCAGAGGTTCCGCTGAGGCGGGCGGGCACGCCGGAGGAGATAGGCAGTGGCTGCGTCTTCCTCGCCAGCGAGATGAGCAGCTACATCACGGGGACTGTCATCGAGATCGGTGGCGGACGGTACATTTGAGACGGCTGAGAGAGGAAGGACCTATGTCCGAAGCACCAGCCGTCAGCGTCGCCAGTCCCGACGGGGACGGCATCGTCCTCGTTACTATCAACCGCCCCGAGAAGCTGAACGCCTTGCGCGAGCTCGAGCATGACCGCTTCGCAACGATCTGGGCCGAGTTCGACGAACGCCCTGAGGTCAAGGTCATCGTCGTCACGGGGGGCCAGCGCGCCTTCAGCGCCGGGGGCGACCTGGGCTTCGTCCAGCAGGTGGCGAACGACGATGGGGTCCGCGCCAACGCCTGGTGGGCAGCGCGCGGCATCGTCAGGGGCGTGCTGGACTGCCGAAAGCCGGTTATCTCGGCGATCGAGGGCGTGTCAGTCGGGGCCGGCAACGCAGTAGCACTGATGGCGGACATTTGTGTTGCGGCCGAGGACGCGAAGATCATCGACGGGCATCTCGCCTTCGGGGCTTCGCCGGGCGACCACGCGGCGTTCCTGTGGCCCCTCGCGATGGGAATCAACCGCGCCCGCGGCCGCCTTCTCCTGGGTCAGGCGCTGCTTGGAGCCGAGGCGGCCGAGCTCGGGCTGGTGTTCGAGGCTGTCCCCAAGGGCCACGCACTGGCCCGTGCGATGGAACACGCACGCAAGATCGCGTCCTTCGATCCCTTCGCGGTCCAGGCAACCAAGGTCTCGTGCAACGGCATCCTACGCCAGCATTGGCAGACCTTCGAGGCCAGCCTGGCGCTGGAGTTCATGTGTTTCGTAAACGGATCCGCCAGGGAGTCGCTCGCGAAAGTCGCACCCGCCAAGCCGGCGAAGGAAGACCCCCGGCAGCCCAGGGTGGGTCCTGGCGCATGAGCGTCCCCGCAGACCTTCAGCAGCGAATGGCAGCACTGGCTGCCGCCGCCCGGACTGATCGCATCGCCGACTGGAACGGGTCGGTCCAGATCGTTGTCGGGGGCGCCGGATGGGTCACCTGCCTGGTCGACGGATCTGGCGTGCGCCTCGCCGAGCCCGGTACGGATGCCGCAACCACGCTGCAGGTCACCTCGGCCGAGGCCGTCCGCAGATGGCTGGTAGCGGGCGTCGACTTCACACATCTCGTCGCCTCGGGCGACTTCGCCATTGAAGGTGTGTACTTCGACGTCCTGCTGCTCTCGAAGGCACTCGGGCTTCGGCCGGACCGGAACAGGAGTGCTTCTCGATGAGGAGCGTCTATCTTTCGGGCGTCGGACGCCTGCCGTTCCGGAGCAGGTACCCCTTCAATTACCAGGAGCTGGCCCTGGACGCCGCCAATCTGGCTCTCCGCGACGCGATGGCGGATAAAAGGGCGGTCGACTCGGTCGTGTATTCGATCTACAACGACCTGTTGCTGCGTCAGGGCACACCGGACGTGATGCTTCATGAGTACCTTGGCTTCAGCGGGAAACCTGCCCAGCGCGTGACCCAGGGTGCCGCCACGGGCGGCTATGCGATGAAGGCGGCGTACGCCGATGTGGCGTCGGGACTGTCGGATGCCTGCCTGGTCATCGCCGTGCAGAAGGCACTCGACGTTACCGAGACTACCGCCGGGCAGCGAGGGGACGCGGCGCTCACGGCCGAGAACTGGACTCTCGATGCCACCTGGGACATGCCATTCGCTCAGCAGCCGTGGGCGCTCATCCTCAACCGCTACATCGCGGCCTACGGAGAGCCGACTCCCGCTGACCTAGCCGCGATCGCGGTGAAGAACCGTGGCAACGCCGTGCTCAACGAGTTCGCCCAGCTGCGAACCGCGGTCACTCTGGAGGAGGTGCTCAACTCCCGTCTTGTCGGTGCACCGACCACCATGTATGAGTCGTGCCTGTACAGCGAGACTGCGGCCGCCGTACTGCTCGTCTCGGACGACGCGCCGGCTTCGCTGCCCCGGCGCCTGCAGGTGACCGGTGTCGGAACTTGCCACGCCGATGGCGTCGCGTGGTCCGACGCGGCGGCCGAGCCGTGCATCCCGTCGGTCGGTGGCTCGATCGCTCGCGCATACGCCATGGCCGGAATCACCGACGCGGCGGCGCAAGTGGATCTGTTCGAAGTCCACGATCTGACGACGGGTGTCGAGCTTATGACGTATGAAGAGCTCGGACTCGCTCCGCGCGGCGAAGCGACCAAACTGCTTCGCAGCGGCCAGACCCAGCGTGACGGCGCGACGCCGGTCAACGTCTCGGGTGGCCGGATCGCCGCCGGACACATTGCCGGGGTTTCAGCGGTCTTCAGCATCTGTGAGGTCGCAGACCAGCTGCTCGGTCGTGCCGGGAACCATCAGATCCCGACTCCAAAGGGCGTCGGCGTCGTGTCGGCGACCGGCGGGGCTGGGCTGAGCCTCGGCGCGGCTGCGGTGCTGACGCGGTGAGCGTGAAGTCGTAATTGCCCCTACCAGGAAGGCATCCGCATGGCCACGGACACCCCGTTCGAGATCGAGGATGAGCTGAGGGTCGTCTACAAGTACGGCTACGGAGGCATCACGCGCTTCTTTTCTGCGTTGCTCGACCAGCCGGGCGGCTATCAGGTGACTTCCTGCGAAACTTGCGACCTTCTGTTCTGCCCGCCCCGACTGCAGTGCCAGGAGTGCTGGGGCCGGACCGCCTGGGTCGAGCACACCGGTGAAGGGACGATCGAGTCGGTGGTGTGGGCCTACTGGATACCGATCGACTCGCCCGCGCGTGCGTACACCGACCTGCCCTATGCCTACGCGGCGATCAGGCTTGATGGCTGCCACAACCTGCTTCGGACCCGGGTCTGCGGGCTGCCGCAGGGGTCGCCACTGGCAGAGATCACAGGCCGGCGCGGACGCCTCAAGACAATCGAGGAACCGACCGGCCGTCTCGGTGACCTTTACTTCGTCACCGACGAACCGGCCGGCGGCAAGCCGTCGGCATAAGAGCGGCCTGCCCCCTGATGGGGTCAGAACAGGACTACCGGCAGGGCATGGAGGCCGTAGACGAACATCTCATGCCGGAACTCGAGGTTGGCCAGGTCCGCGGCGAGCCGCGCGTCCGGGAAGCGCTTGAAGAACATGGGCAGCGCAATCTGAAGCTCAAGGCGCGCAAGCGCCTGGCCAATGCAGAGATGAGCGCCATAGCCGAACGCGAGATGCGGGGCAGGAGCGCGGTCCAGCTGCAGCTTGTCAGCTTCACTCCACACCTTCGGGTCGCGGTTCGCCGCCGGTACGTGACAGCAGACGTAATCACCAGCCGCGATAACAACACCGCCGATGGTCACGTCCTGCTCCGCACGCCGTAGCGGGCTCATGTGGGTGATCGACAGGTAGCGGAGCAACTCACGGATGGCGATGTCAAGTTCCGCGTCGCTCGCATCACGCGTGAACAGGTCACGAGCGGCATCGTTGGTCATCGCTATCAGCGCGCAGAGAGAAAGCATGTTAGCCGTCGTCTCGTGCCCCGCTAGCAGCAACTCGAAGCCAAGCCCGCCGATCTCCAGGTCCGTGAACTCGTCGCCATGGTCGCGGGCGAGGTCTGCGATGAGGCCGGTTCCTGGCTCGCTGCGGTACTGACGTGACAGCTCGGCGATGTAAGTCGGCATCTGCGTCTTCGCCTCGAGCTTCGCTTCAGGGGAAGCGGTCAAGTCCAAGGCCACCTGGCTCCACGCATGAAACTGGCCACGGTCCTGGTAGGGCACACCAAGGAGCTCGCAGATCACCAGGGACGGGATCGGCAGCGCGAAGGAGTGCACGAAGTCCACTGCCGGGCCGGCGTCCGCGCATTCCTCGAGTGCCTGCTGGGCGAGAGCCTCGATCACAGGGCGGAGCTTGGCTACGCCCGGCGCCGTGAACGCGCGTTGGAGCACCTTGCGGTAGCGGGTGTGGTCCGGAGCGTCCATCCGGTTGAACATGCCAGGGATGCGGTCCTCGACGCTGGCGTCCTTGGCGAGCAGCGCGAGGTGGAAGAAGGCCGAGCTCATGGCAGGGCTGGTCAGGACCTCACGGACGAGATCGTGACGCGTGACGAGCCAGGCCTCGTCGCCGCTCGGCATGACCACCTTGCTGACGCCCTCCAGGTCGCGCAGCCGGTCGAAGATGGCCGGCGCCACCAGAGGGTTCTCGCGTGGCGGGTTAAGTGTGGGGATGGTCGTGACGGTTACAGCGCCCATGATGTCGTCACTGCTCCTTGTCGTTCGGCGCCTCGGGCTGCGACTTCTTGGTCCGGGCAGTGCTGCCGCGAGCGCCGCCCGTGGCGTACAGGATCTGGCCGGACACATATGACGAGCCCGGGCTCGCGAGGAACGCCATCACATTTGCCAGGTCCGCTGGCTCGGCAACCCGCCGCAGCGGTATCGACTCAGCTGCGCTCGCGACCAATTCCTCGAACTCCATGCCGCGCTTGATCGCCAGGTCGCGTGTCTGCTGGGTGATCGTGAAGCCGGGGGCTACCGCGTTGACGTTGATGTTGTGCGGGCCGAGCTCGAGGGATAGCGCGCGAGTGAGACCCTCGATGCCGGCCTTTGCGGCGCAATAGTTCGCCTGATCGACGTTACCCTGGGCGGACGTACTGCTGACCAGGACGATCTTGCCCTGGTGCTGCCCGACCATATGACGGGCGGCCGCGCGCGCACAGTTGAACGAGCCTGTCAGGTTCACGGCGAGGACAACCGACCACTCCTCGTCGGTCATCGAGAGCAGGGGCGCGTCGCGCAGCAGGCCCGCGCAGCAGACCAGGACGTGAAGCCCGCCCAGATCGTCGATGCAGCGGCGTACGGCGTCGTCGACCTGGGCTGAGTCGGCCACGTCGGCGACGAGCATCAGGGCGGCGCGGCCGTGGGCCTCAACGTCTGCCGCGGCCTCCTTGAGCCCGTCAGCGTTCCGGTCGATCAGGCCCACGTCGAAGCCATCCGATGCGAGATTCGCCGCGACGGCGCGTCCGATGCCCTGAGCGGCGCCGGTGACGACGGCAACCTGCGGCTTCGGGTGATCCAGCGACATAGAGCGTGCCTCCGGTACATTTTGATTATAAGCATTATCACGAAGCCGTCATCTTGGATAGCTCGGCGCTCTTGACGTAGTGATGCTATCAGAGTGATGATTATGATGATAGTGATGGACGCGAGCGTAGTTTCGCTGCAGGGTCGCCTCGGGAGGTTCACGGGCGAGCGGTCGGCCGCAATCAAGGAGCGCGATGAGGACTGCGACATTCAACCCCCTCGACCTGGCGTACCAGATCAACCCGTTCCCGCATTACGCCACGCTTCGCGAGGAACCGGTCGAGTGGGTCGAGCAGGTCGGGGCCTACTGGGTAGGCCGCTACGACGGCGTCTATGACATGGTGCGGAAGCCCCAGGTTTTCTCCCATCGCCGCTTCGAGGAGATCTCGAAGGGCGAGTTCAATCCTGTCCCCGGTGTCCGCTCCCTGCTGTCGTCCGACCCGCCGGACCACACCCACATGCGCACGCTCGCATCTGTCGGGTTCAAGCCAGGCAGGCTCAAGACGCTCGAGGAATTCGTGGCCGACCTTGCCAGGTCATACCTGGACCAGTGCACAAAGGAGGGCAACAGTTTCGACTTCCAGGTCGACTTCGCCGACCGGATCCCAATCGACGTCATCTCCCACCTGCTCGGCGCCGACAACCGCAGGCACGAAGACTTCAAACGCTGGGCCCACCAGATCCTCGCCGCCAGCCAGCGGGCCAGCATGAACGCCGAGCAGCTGGCGGAGATACAGCGAGCAGTTGACGAGGCGCGCGAATATTTCACAGCCTTGATCGCGCGGAAGCGCCGGGACCCGGGCGACGACCTCCTCTCGGCCTTCCTTGACGCTGAGGTCGGCGGCGACCAGCTCACCGACAAGGAGGTCCTCGGCCTGGCGATCCTGCTGCTGATCGGTGGCGTCGAGTCAACTGCCCATCTCATCGGGAACGCGATGCACCAGCTCTGGGACCACCCCGACCAGCTCGAGCAGGTGCGGAGCGACCATAGCCTGATCCCGGGCCTCATCGAGGAGACGCTGCGGTTCGACCCGCCGGTCCTGACGGGGTTCCTGACCACGAACGTCGACGTGGAAATTGGCGGCGAGCTGATCCCGGCCGAGTCCTCCGTCGTGGCGGTCTGGGGCTCGGCCAACCGCGATCCTGACAGGTTCCCCGACCCCGACACGTTCGATATAAGACGCGACAACCGCGGGCACATGTCATTCGGCCAGGGCCCCCATTTCTGCCTCGGTGCCGGGCTTGCCCGCCTTGAGGCCAGGACCGTTCTGACGCAGGTCTTTGAACGGATCCCAGACATCCGCCCCCTAGTCCCCGGCCAGGCTGTCACGCAGATCCCGTCGTACTGGACCCGCGGGCTGGAATCCCTGCCAGCCGCCTTCGGCCCGCGCGGGACCGCGGAGGCCCGATCATGAGGATTACCACCACGGCGGGCGGCGCGGTGAACGTCACCGTCGACAAGGGGCTGTGTGCAAGTTCAAGTGCCTGCGTCTTCTCGGATCCGCAGGTGTTCGAGCTCGACGAGGACGATGAGTCGCGTGTCATCCCCGGAGCCCCGCCGACCAGTGAAGCGAGCCTGCGCGAAATCGCCTATAACTGCCCGGCCGGCGCGATCACTGTCGAGTCACTCTGATTGCTTGGCTTAGCCATCACAGCACCCACACCATTTCCCAGCACAGGAGAAGCGCGTGACTGAGGTCAACCACGTCGGCGTTACCGTCTCAGACATTGATGCCGCGGTCGAATGGTACAAAAAGGTCTTCGGCCTCGAACTCATGGCTGGGCCGATGGACTGCTCGCGGCACACTATCGGTGCCGAGCGCCGACGCGATGTCTTCGGCGAGCAGTGGGGGGCGATGAAGCTGGCGCACCTGATGACATCCAACGGAGCGGGCATCGAGCTTTTCCAGTTCCTCGAGCCGCCGGTGGAGTCGCTCGACGACAACTTCACTTACTGGCGCGTCGGGCCGCACCATGTCGGCCTCACCGTCGATGATTTCGACGGTACGCTCCGGCTGCTGCTGGAGGAAGGCGGCCTGCAGCGCACCGAGGTCTTCGATGTCTACGGAGGCGCGCTCATCGCCTACTGCTCCGATCCGTGGGGCAACACGCTGGAGATCGTCAGCAAATCCTATCGCGATCTTTCAGACGCGACCACGCAATCCTGAGGCGGGAGCCTGGCGTGGGGCCTGCGCCCCACCGATGCCGGCCGGTTTGCCGGCCTTCCAGCGCGGCGGTGCCAGTCCTCGCATGCCTGGCTCAGTTTGTGCGCGGCATGTATCCGACCACGCCGCTCTGGCCGCCGTCGACGGCGAGCAGCTGCCCGGTGATCCACGCAGAGTCGTCGCTCGACAGGAAGAGCGTGGCCGCCGCGATATCCCAGCCTGTGCCCTCCTTGTGCAGCGGCACGCCGGATGCGCGCTCTTGCCGATGGGCGGCGATCTCGTCCTCGGTCATGCCCATGGTGACCAGGCGTCGGCGCCCCATCGGCGTCCATACCTGACCAGGGCTCACTGCGTTGACCCGGATACCTCGCGGGCCATACTCGATGGCCATGGTGTTCACGATGCTGTTAATCGCGCCCTTGGACGCTTCGTAGTCGAGCTTGCCGAAACTGCGCATCGCACCTAGCGAGCTGATGTGGGTGATGGCTGACCCGCGCGTCAGGTACGGGAGCGCAGCGCGGCAGGTGCGGATCGTGCCCATCACATTGATGTCGAGCGTGCGCAGGAAGTCTTCGTCGCTGCTTTCCAGCGTGGCAGCATCGCCGAGGATCGCAACGTTGTTGACGACGATGTGAATGGCGCCGTACTGCCTGGCGACGTCGGCGACGGCCGCGTCAACCTGATCGCGGCGTCGCACATCGGCAATGAAAGCTTGCGCCTCCAGACCAAGGGTCCGGATCCGGCCGACCGTATTCAGGGCGGCGGCGGAGTCGACGTCGAGCACGGCTACCTTGGCCCCCGCGGCTGCCAGGAGGACCGCGATGGCAGAGCCGATGCTCGGCGGCTCGTCCCCGGACCCGCCGGCGCCTGTCACGATGGCCACCCGGCCGGCGACCCGATTCCTCGAGCGCTCGAACAGCCCGGGCGGCGCCGACAGGGACAGACCCGCGATCTCATCAGTCATGCTTCGCCCTTCGTGACGGGGAGCTCGGGGAGCCGGCTTCTTGGTAAAACATCCTACGAAAGGTTATGATGAATATAAGCATCTAGCAACGGCCCCCGGCGTGCGGAAGCTGAGCCGCCAGGGATGCCTAGAGCGTGCGATGCGGTCTACTAGCCCCCGGGCCGAGAACGAGGACAACGTGACCACGACGTTCGACTTCGAAGGACAGACTGCGCTCGTGACCGGAGGAGCTTCCGGCATCGGAGCCGCGATCGCGACCTTGCTGCTGGAAGGCGGAGCCAACGTATTTGTTGCGGACCGCGATCCGTCGGGTACTCCCGAAGGCGCTGTTGGCTGCGAGGTCGACGTGTCGAGCTGGGAAGAGATGTCCGGCTTCGCCGTCACGGCACACGGGCGCACCGGCCGCATCGACGCGATCTTCAACAACGCCGGGATCAATGCCTACACCAATATCATGGATGCGACAGTCGGCGAGTTCGACCGCATCATGGCTGTCAACGCGCGCGGCGTGTTCATCGGAATGAAAGCCGTCCTGCCCTACATGGTGCACGCGGGCCGCGGCGCGATCGTCAACACCGCCTCTAACGCCGCGAAAATGGCCATCGCCGACCGGGCTTCCTACACCGCCAGTAAGGGCGCCGTCGTGGCGATGACCCGGCAGGTGGCCGTGCAATATGCCGCTGCCGGCGTCCGGGCGAACTGCATCAACCCCGGCAGCACAAACTCGCCGATGGTAGCGCGTATCATCGCCTCGTCGGCCGACCCAGAAGAGACAGGAATCCGGATGCGGACCCGCCAGCCGATGGGGCGCCTCGCTGAGCCGTCGGAGATCGCCGGCGCGGCCGTTTTCCTTGCCTCGGACCGGGCGTCGTTTATTACCGGCGTGGACCTGAATGTCGACGGCGGTTGGACCGCAGCCTGATCCGGGCCTCACCAGGGGGGACACTGTCCGATGACCTATCTGCGTCCTGAGCAATGGGTACACATCGCGCTCCGATGTGAGGGCGGCGTCACTACGGCGACGCTTCATACCGAGGGCGGCCCCCTGATCTGGAATGCCCAGGTCCATCGTGAACTGGTCGACTTCTGGACCTGGCTCTCATTCGACGAGGGGACCAAAGTACTCATCCTGACTGGCTCCGGCGACAGGTATTGCACGGAAATCGACGCCCCGAGCGCGACCAAGAGCTGGCACGAGCTCTGGTGGGAGATGCCGCGCATTATCGCCGGCCGGATCAACGCGACGGTGCCAGTCATCAGCGTCGTCAACGGCCCCGTCTCCATACACTCGGAGATCCCGGTGCTGGGCGACATCGTGCTGGCGACTGAGGATGCCACGTTCTCGGACCGGGCGCATGTACCGCGGGGATTCACGCCCAGCGACGGGGTCCACATCGTATGGCGGCACCTGCTCGGCCCATCACGGGCGTCGTACTTCCTGCTGACGGCCTCGGAGCTGACCAGTCAGGACGGCCTTCGCATCGGGTTCGTTCACGAGATCCACCCACGGGAGCAGATCCTGGGGCGAGCACGGGAGCTGGCAGCGCAGCTGGCTGAGCTGCCGAGGGAGATGCTGGCGTACACGTGCACGGCGCTGCGCATGGTCGACAAGGACGACTACACCCACGCTATGAGCCACGGCCTTGCGCTCCAGGGGATGCAGGCGCTGGCTAGGATCCAGTCCGATTCGGGGGCCCGTTGACCCGTTCCCTGGCCAGCGGTATATTTCTTACAATCATTATCTTGTTCCCCGCGAGGATGATCGCGCTTGCCTGAGCACATGCTGGAGCCGTTCCGGGTGGCGGTCCCCGAGGCCGATCTCGATGACTTGCGCAGTCGGCTGGACCGCGTTCGCTGGCCCGATGAGCTACCTGGCGCCGGGTGGGATTACGGCGTTCCGCTAAGTTACCTTAAGGAACTGACCGCGTACTGGCGCAACAGCTACGACTGGCGTAAGGAAGAGGAGCGCCTCAACCGATTGGACCAGTTCATCACCATGATCGACGGCGCAAGGGTGCACTTCTACCACGCGCGCTCGGCGGAACCTGGCGCAGTTCCTTTGCTGCTGCTGCACGGTTGGCCCGGTTCGGTCGTGGAGTTCCTGGACGTCATGGGCCCGCTCACCGATCCCGTCGCCCACGGTGGCGAGGCAGGCGATGCGTTTCATGTGGTCTGCCCTTCGTTGCCAGGCTTCGCGTTCTCGGGTCCTACCCCGGAGCGTGGCTGGCACCCATGGCGTATGGCGCATGCCATGTGCCGGCTCATGGAGATCCTGGGCTACCCCCGGTACGCTGCGCACGGCACCGACTGGGGGAGCCGTATCGTACGTGACATGGGCCTGATCGACCCTGACCATCTTGTCGCTGTGCACACGAGCCTGCTCCGGACGCCCCTGCCGGCCGGGGAGGACATCGGCAGGCTGACGGACGAGGAGCGCGACCGGCTGGGCGATTTCGACCGGTTCAATGCCGAACTCAGCGGCTACATGCACATTCAGGGAACGCGTCCGCAGACGCTGGCCTATGCCCTTTCCGATTCGCCCGTTGGCCAGCTGGCCTGGCTAGCGGAGAAGTTCAAGGAGTGGACGGACTCGGAGAACGTGCCTGAGGACGCGGTGCAGCGGGACTCCATGCTGACCAACGTGATGGTTTACTGGCTCACGGGCACGGTCGGCTCTTCTTCGCGGATCTACTACGAGCAGGTGCACTGGGAGGGGAACGACCGGCCGGACAGTAGACTCAACTGGAACACACCTCAGCCCTCTGTCGTTCCGACCGGGGTGGCTGTCTCGCCTCGGGAGCTGTTCCGGTCGATTCGCCGGTTCGGTGAGCGCACGGACAACATCGTCCGGTGGACCGAGTTCGAGCGCGGGGGCCACTTCTCCGGCCTGGAGGTACCGGAGCTCCTAGTCGCGGATCTGCGCGCATTTCTGCGTGATTTCCGGGAAGCGCTGAGCGTGCCGGGCTGAGGTGGGCCCATGCGGCCGCCGTACGTCGTGATGCTGTCCTGACGTCGAGCGTTGCTGACCGTAATGTGCTGTTGATGTGGAGGTGGCGAACCGATGCCCGGAGCGGCCACCGCTGGTTGACGAAAGGGAGAGTTGATGACGGCGGAGGCACGGAATGCCACCCGGGTTCCCAAGGCGTCTGACGTCCTGGCCAATCTGCTCAAGGTGCGGATCCTCAGCGAAAGGCTGCAGCCTGGTGAGCGGCTTCCGCCCGAGGCCGAGCTGATTGAGCAGTACAAGTTCAGCCGCGGGACCGTAAGGGAAGCGCTGCGGATGCTCGAGATCGACGGGATCGTCGCCGTGCGCCGTGGCCCGCGCGGGGGTATCGAGGTTGCCGAGCCTGACGTCTCCAGGGTGACGCGATCCCTTGCCGTCTTGTTCGCTTTCGACGGCACGCCGGTGCGCGACCTGCTGGAGTTCCGGCTGGTGATCGAGCCAGGAGCGGCCTCGATGGCCGCGCGCCACGCGACCAGGGAGCAGCGGGACCAGCTCCTGGACTCAACGTTGGAGCCGGACAACAGCGTGCCCCACTCGGTGCAGTTCCACCGCGAGCTCGGGCTGGCCACGAACAACGGATTCATGAGCACGATGATGACCTCGATGAACCAGGTGCTCGAGTGGCAGACGAACAGCCAGGAGCTCTCGGCCAACGAGCGACACGGCACGACTTCGGCGCACCGGCGGATTGCCGAGGCGGTGAGCAAGGGCGAGGAGGCCAAGGCCGCCCGCTACATGCACGCCCACCTGGTGCAGTTCATGGAGCTGCTGGGCCGGCAGGGCCGCCTGGACCTGCCGGTCGTACCCCGCCCGACTGACAGCACCCGGGGACTGAGCGCCGCGTTGTACTGAGCCGACCCGTCAGCGGACCAGCCGTCCGCCATTGACTGATCGTTATCATAATGCTTATTATCATAATGTTAACGGCATAGCCGGGCGGGACGCCTTCGCCCAACGGCCACTGCCCACAGCCTGTTGCTAGGAGGACCAATGGCCGACGGCCTGTTCCTGGCCTTTACTCATCCTCGTGCCGCCCAGACCGAGGAGCAGATGAACACGTGGTACTCCCGCTTTCATCTGCCGGAGATCCTGAGAGTCCCCGGAGTGGAGACCGCCAGCAGATACCGGTCGCTGGAGCCTGATCCTGAGTTCGCTTACCTGGCCGCCTACAACCTGCGCGGGGACAACCTCCGCGACATCGTGGCCAGAATCTTCGCCGATGGTCCCAACCGAACGCCTACCGATGCGACCCGGCAGGAGCCCCCGACGTCGTTCGCCCTCTACGAGTTCATCGAGTCCCAGCAGCGCCGGTAGCGGGGCCGGTGGCACAACGGTACTGCTGACGGAACATCGGAGATCGTGTGTCGGACGAGCTGCATTTCGCCTGTGATCTGATCGTCGTGGGCGCGGGCATGGCGGGACTCACCGCCGCCGCCGAGGCCGGCCGCCGCGGGGCATCGGTGGTGGTCCTGGAGAAACAAGCGCAAACTGGCGGGACCGCACTCGGCTCGGGCGGCTATCTGTGGACGCTGCCGTCTTTGGAGTCCATGCGGCGTACCGCAGCTGACGGCGACCCCGCTCTTCAGCAGGTGATCTTCGAGGAATTTCCCCGGCTGGTCGATGCCGTGCGGTCCTGCGGGGCCATGGTGGACGGCCCGATCGACGTGCTGAGCGGCCGCGGTTACCACGTTGACATCCAGGACTACCTCGGCAAATGCGCCCGCGTCATCGAGGTCAACGGCGGCATCGTGATGCGAGAGTCGGTTGTCACGGAACTGGCCATGAGCGCAGGCGGCCGGGTCAAGGGCGTGGTCGCGGAGCAGGCGGGCGACGTGGTGAACATCCAGGCGCCCTCGACGCTGCTGGCCACGGGCGGTTTCGTGGCCAGCCCTTCGTACACTGACGAGTTCATCGGCCATCGCCAGACTCCAATGCGGGTCCGTGCGAGCCGGGCCAGCACCGGCGATGGCCTTACGCTAGCCCGCCAGGTCGGCGCTGCGTCAGCGCGCGCGGCTGGCTTTTACGGGCATCTCGTCGGCACCGGCATCCCGCTGGACGACCTAATGAAGATGCGGGCCTTCGGTCTGTACCACAGCGAGCACTGCCTGCTGCTCAGCCGGGAGGGCTTCCGCTTCGTCGACGAAAGTCTTGGGGATCACATGACGGTGCAGGCAGAGCATTTCAGCCGGCATCCAAGCGCGGCGCTTGTTTGGGATGAGCGAATCCAGCGTGATGTCGTGATGCAGCCCTGGATCTCAGGCAGCCCTGGAGAAGACCGGCTGGAGATCGCCTCCCGCGGCGGTGCCCGCACCGCCCACGTCGCCGGCCTCGCCGAGATGGCGCATGTGCTCGACTCGTGGCACTTCGACGGCGGGCAGGCCGTCAAGGCAGTGGAGGCGTTCAACGTCGCGGTCACGCGTGGTGAGCCGGTTAAGCCTGCCCGCGAGCATCACATCGCCCCGGTAAACGAACCGCCGTTCTATCTCGTCGAAGTCTCGCCAGCTATCACCTTTCCCTACGGCGGTATCAGGGTCGACTCTCGGGCCCGTGTTGTCGCCGAAGATGGCCGGGCAATTCCGGGGCTGCTCGCTGCCGGGTCGGACGTCGGGGGGGTGATGGGCCCGGACTATACCGGCGGTCTCTGCACGTCCGGCGCCTTCGCGCTTCGCGCACTTTCGAATCTGGCGGATGACCAGTGAACGAATCGGGAACGGCCGAGCCGGACCTGTCTGTTGCCGACATGGCGACGTTGCTTACGGCAGGCTACGCTCAGCCGACGCCGACGTGGCTCTATGTCGTGCGCGCGGGGCTGGTGCCCGGTACGCCGACTGCGGAGTTCCACCGCTGGTACGACGAGATCCACTTGCCGCGGATCCTGTCGGTACCCGGCTTCAACTGGGCAAGCCGCTATCTGGCGTCGGGCGAGAGCAGTTTCTTCGTCACGATCTACTCCGTGGACGGCCCGGAGGTTTTCGAGTCGGAGGCGTACGCATCGCTCCCCGGCTGGGAGCACTGGCGTAGCAGCCTCGTGAATTGGACGCGAGGCCTTTACCGGCTCGACAACAACCTCGGCCATCGAGGCCGCTAGCGCGGCCGCGATGGAGGCGAGTCCACCAGCAGCTGGCCTAGGGGGATCGACGCGTCCGCCACTCGGTCGGGCGGCACATGCTGCCCGCGCGTCAGCGCGCCGCGGGCGGCAATGTAGTCGGGCGCCCTATTCACACAGCTGATCGCCATGAAGCGCCCGTCGCGGTAATAGAGCACCGAGAACTTCTCCGTCTCCGGGTCTCCCCGGACGACGTAGTCGTCATACCCGGCCGAGAGGCCGGCCATATGCAGCTTGATGTCTCCCTGATCCGACCAGAACCATGGCACAGCCGTATAAGGATGCTCGAGGCGAGCGAGGGTGGCGCCGGCGGCTTTCGCCTGGTCGACAGCATTCTGCACTGATTCGAGGCGGACCATCTCGCTAGTGCCCATCGGGTTGGGGCCCACGGCGCAGTCGCCCGCGGCGACGACGTTCGCGACGCTCGTCTGCGCGAGACGGTCGACCACGATGCCGCCGGCGCACGCAGCACCGAGTTGCTCGGCCAGCTCGGTGCGCGGCTCCACGCCGATGGCTACCAGGACCAGGTCAGCTTTCACGATGGAACCGTCGGACAACTCGACCCAGCCGACCTTGCTGCCAGTGCCGCGTATCTCGGCAACCTCCGCGCCGAGCCGGAACCTCACGCCGCGTCGTTCGTGTGCCTGCTGGTAGAACTCGGCCATCACAGGCGCGGCGACCCGCGACAGCAGGCTGGACGCGGCCTCCACCACAGTGACGCGCATGCCATGCTGCTGCGAGACGGCTGCGACCTCCAGGCCGATAAAACCGCCGCCGACGATCACCACGTCTGTGGCCCGCGAGTAGGCCTGCCGCAACGTAAGGGCGTCCTCGACATCCCTGAGGTAACAGACCCCGGCAAGGTCCGTGCCCGGCACGCGCAGTTGCCGCGGTGCCGCGCCCGTGGTCAGGGCGAGGTTGTCGAAGGGGATCTCCTCCCCCTGACTCGACCTGGCCAGGCCGCGCCCGCCGACGAGCCTGATCTCACGGATGGCAGTCGAAAGGCTCAGGTCGATCCCGCGCTCGCTGAAGAAGGCCAGATTGCGCAACGTCAGTAGGTCCGGGCTGGTATTGCCCAGCAGGAAGGCCTTGGACAGCGGCGGCCTCTGGTACGGGAGGTGCGACTCGGTGCCGACGAGCCTGATCGGGGTGTCGACTCCCAGCTCGCGCATCGTGACGGCGACTTGGAGGCCGGCCTGGCTGGCGCCGACGATCAGCGTTCCCCCGGTCACAACTGCGTCACGGGGAGCGCGACGACGATACCGTCTTTGTCCTCGGTGAGGACAATCTGGCACGACAGTCGGCTGTTGGGGGTCCGCTCGGAGGCGGTGCCGCTGAGCATGTCGTCCTCAAGTTCCCCCATGGACTGCAGCGTTCTCAGGAAGGTGTCGCCCACGTATACATGGGAGGTGGCGCAGGCGCACGAGCCCCCGCACTCGCCGATGATGCCATCAACGCCATTCTGGACGGCCAGGGACATGACCGACTGGCCCGCTTCTCCGTCCAGGATGGTCAGGGAGCCGTCCGGATGCTCGTACACGACCCTGGGCATTGATAGCTTCCTTCCGCAATCAAAGTTTCCTGGTTATGATTATAATCATCAGTGGCCAGATAAGGAAAACCATGCATGATAGGGACGATGCCGGGTCCGGGACCGCGCGGGTGAGCTCTGCGGTTGACGACAGCCGAGCCACGAAGGCGAGCACGAGCGGATGAAGGTTTACGAGGCGATGGCCCGGGCGTTTCTTGACGAGGAGGTGGACGCCATCTTCTCGCTCATGGGCGACGGGAACATGTACTGGATGGCGCACCTTCTGGAACTGGGAAGCGTCACCAACGTGCATGCGCGGCACGAGAACGCCGCGGTGGCTATGGCCGACGGGTACGCGCGCACCACCGGCAGAGTAGGGGTTGCCACTGTCACAAGCGGCCCCGGGCTCACCCAGGCGGCAACTGCGATCATCGGAGCCGCCCGCTATCACGTCCCCATGGTGATATTCGCAGGCGACACTATCCCAGGGGATCAGCTTGCCCTGCAGTACATCGACCATCGCGCCTTCGCGACGCTGTGCGGGATCCACTGGGAGCCCGTGCTCACGCCTGGACGCGCATTGGATGCCGTGCGCGCTGCCTTTCACCGGGCCCGCACACTGCACGAGCCGGTGCTACTGAGCGTCCCGATGACTCTCAAGGGCAAGGACCTGCCGGGGGACTACCAGTATCTCCCCTCGAGCTCACTGATCCATCGCGAAGGCCGTCCGGTCCCCGGCGCCGCGGCACTTGACGACGCGGCCGGCCTGATCGCCTCGGCCCGCAAGCCCGTCATCATCGTGGGACAGGGCGCCGTGTCACCGGAGGCGCTGCCGGCCGTCGAACGGCTCGGCGACCGCATCGGTGCCCTGTATGCGACGACGCTGCTGGCCAAAGGAGCTCTCGGCGACTCCCCGTATGACCTAGGCACATCCGGTACGTTCTCGCTGCCGCATGCGGAACGAGCGCTCGGCGAGGCGGACCTGGTCATCGGCGTCGGGGCGAGCCTGAACAAGTTCACACAGCAGGACGGCTATCTCTTCGAGAAAGCACGGACTATCCAGATCGTCGACCGGCCGGCCGCCGCCATGATCCACAGCTTTCCGGTTACCTGTTACCTGCAGGGTGATGCGGCTCTGACGGTCCAGGCCCTGGACGACCTGCTGGCCGAGGGCGACTACCACGGCGACGGCATGCGCGCGACGTACGTCAAGCCGGAGTACGACCCTTTCGAGAACAACACCCTCGGCCAGGTCGACGCCGAAGAGAACGCCATGGACCCGCGCGCCCTGGTGGCCGTCCTGGAGCAGGCCATCCCCGACGGCGCCATCGTCGTCCATGGCGCCGGCCACTTCTGGTCGTTCACCAACAAGGGGCTCACCGGCCGCCGCGGCCGCCGTTACTTCTGCAGCCTGGGCTTCGGCTCGATCGGACAGACGCTGCCGATAGCGATCGGCGCGGCGGTTGGCAACCGCGGCGTACCTGTGGTGATGATCGACGGAGATACCGGCGTGATGGTCCATCTGCTCGAGCTTGACGCGGCGGTACGGCACAACCTCAAGCTGCTGAGCGTGATTCTGGACGACGACGCCATGGGTGCGGAGTTGCACAAGCTCCGCCTCGCCGGTGTGTGCGCCGACGCGAGCATCGTGCCGACCCCCGACATCGCGGGGATCACCCGCGCGCTCGGCGGAACCGGGACTCTGGTCCGCACCGAGGACGAGCTGAGGCGGGAATTGCAGAGCTTCGACTGGCAGACCGTGCACCTGATCGACGCGAAGATATCGCGCTCGATATCGGACATCACTGCTGTAAGTGCCAACGAGATTAAGCCAGAGTAGGCCGTATCCGCCCAGGGGCCTGCCAGCTGATCGGCGCGGAGCCGGTGTCAACGGCTGACGATGAGCTGCACCTTCAGGCGCCCCTTCGCCGGGACGGACGCCACCTCGAACGCCCGCTGCGCCTCGGTCATGAGGAAGCGGTGCGTCACGTACCGCTGGTGCAGGCCGGGAAACCTGCGCAGGTACTCGTCCGCTTGCCGCAGGCACCGGCGACGCTCGCTCACGATCCCGCCGCTGACGGCGAGCCCCTTGCGGAACACCGTCTGCATGGCAACAGGGTAGAACGGCTCATCCGGCACACCGAAGTAGAACAGGCGCCCACCGGGCGCCAGAGCCGCGATTGCGTCGTTGAGAGTGGCCGTCTGGTGGCCAACCGCTTCGATGACAAGGTCGGGCCGCTCCGAGTCCTTGATAGTCGCCGCCCAGCGATCGCCGGAGCTGTGCACCAGCTCGTCGATCTGGAAGTCCTCGGCCAGGTCGGTGCGATCGACACGATCGACACCGATCACGGCCGCGGCACCAGCGGATCTGGCGACGTGACAGAACAGGACTCCGAACGGCCCGAGCCCCAGGACGGCGACGCGCAGGCCGGTAAGGTCCCCGAGCAACCGGACCGTCTCGACTACGCAGGCCAGCGGCTGCAGCGTGAGGGCATCAGAGGTTTCCCGGTCATCCGGCACCTGCATCAGGTTGTCGCTGCGGGAGACAGTGAACTCTGCCATCGCGGTGGTCCGGGTCGCCCAGCCAACCGCACGGCGGCCAACGGGCAGCTCGGGGTCATCACTGGCGATAACCTCGCCGACGACCTCGTGCATCGGGAAGCCTGGGACGTTGGCGGCCAGAGTCGAGTCATCCGCGAACAACGGGGAAACCCTGCCTGCGAAGTACGGCAGGTCGCTGCCGCAGATCGCCCCGCCGTGCACTCTGAGCTGGGTCTCGCCGGCCACGAGATCGGCAGGATCAGGCGCCGGGACGCTGACCTGCTTGAAAACCCCGGGCTCGATCAGCTGTTGTGCCCACATCCGGCGATCTCCGTTCGTTGGTCGCTGCCGTCGGTGCTGCACCGACGTTTCCTGAGATGAGTTATAATCATAATGAGATTATCAGCATCTCGCGAGAGGGCCTTGAATGACCGATGCGACCACTGGCGTTCCGGCGCTGAACATCGGGTTCTCCTCCGAAGCGCTCGCGGGGAAGGTTGCCATCGTCACGGGCGCGGGCTCTGGTATCGGCGCAGGCGCCGCCAGGTGCATGGCACGCGCCGGCGCGTCGCTCGTCGTGGTGGACGTCAACGGCGCAGCCGGCCAGCAGATCGCGGATCAGGCTGGTGGCGTCTTCATCCAGGCCGATGTGTCCGACCTGGCCCAGATCACCGAGGCGGTGCGCCAGGTTGCTGACCGCTTCGGTCAGGTCGACATCCTAGTCAACAACGCGGGGATCACCGAGTTCACTGACGTGCTCGACATCAGCGAGCAGCACTGGGACAAGATCCACGCGGTGAACTCAAGGGGATTGTTCTTCTTCCTGCAGGCAGCCGGGCGCGAGATGGTGGCACGCGGCGGAGGCTCGATAGTAAATATCTCCTCGATATCAGCCCGCGGCTACAGCTTCACGTCATCCGCGGCCTACTCGTCGTCGAAGGGCTCGGTCCTGGCACTGACCCGTACCGCCGCGCTCCAGCTCGCCCGTCACAACGTCAGAGTAAACGCGATATGTCCCGGCGTGACTTTGACTCCGATCCTTGACCAGTGGCGCGAGTCAACCGACGCGGCGCGGCAGCAGTGGGCCGACATGCTGGCCGGCATCCCGCTTGGCCGCCCCAATCTCCCGGAGCATATCGGCGCGCTCGCGGTGTTCCTGGCCACCGACGGCGCCAGCACGATCACGGGGCAGTCGTTCACAGTCGACGGGGGCATCATGCCGAGCTGACCCAGCGCCATGACGGCACCGTCCGGGCGCTGGACAGCACCTCTGTCTAGGAATATCATTATGAGCATTATGAGCCTACCGATCGTAAACGCTCAGATGGCCGCCGAATGGGCGGCCGACGAAACGCGCGAGCGGGATTTTCGGGGTGCGGTCCGCAGATGGATTAGTGAGAACCTTCCGGCGTCATGGGCACATCGGTCATTCGGCGCCGGAGACGAAACTCACCTGGATCAAAGGCGAGTTTTCGGCAGGCTGCTGGGCGAAGCCGGGCTGCTGTCGCTCAGCTGGCCCAAGTCGGTCGGAGGGCTGGAGCTCGGTGCGGCATGCCGGATCATCCTGCTGGAGGAAATGATCGCCGCCGGCGCACCTGAGCCGCTCAACACGAACGTCCTGGGCATCTTCGCTCCAACGCTGATAAAGTTCGGGACGGCTGAGCAGTGCGCCCGGTTCCTCCCCGGGATGCTGACTCACGACGCGATCTGGTGCCAGGGTTTCTCTGAGCCGGACGCCGGCTCAGACCTGGCCGCAATCTCGACGAAAGGTCAGGCAGACGGTGATCACCTGATTGTCACCGGGCAGAAGGTGTGGACCTCATACGCCCACCTAGCCGACTACTGCTACCTGTTGCTCCGTACTTCGAGCCACTCGGTCCGTCACGCTGGCCTGTCGCTGGTCATCCTGCCGATGCGGCAGGATGGCGTGCTGGTCCGGCCGCTCAGGAACATCGCCGGCACCGACGAGTTCTGCGAAGTCTTCCTTGACGGCGCAAGGGTTCCATTCGCCAACGTTGTCGGCAAGGCCGGGAACGGCTGGTCAATCGCCATGTATGCGCTGGCCCAGGAACGTTCGGTTGGCCTGGCCCAGCGATCGCTTAAGCTTAGCGGCGAGTTCCGTCAGCTGGCCGAGATGACGCGGACCTTGCGCTGCCAGGGCAATCCGCGAGCCACCGATGCTTTCATCTCGCGGGCGGTCGTCGACGCGTTTGTCCGTTCCGTTGCCGTGTCGGCGACGGTACGCCGGGCCATTCAGCTCGACTCCGAGGGCGTCGACATCGGCGCGTTGTCGTCTATCGCCAAGGTTGCCTGGAGCGAGGGCCACCAGGCTCAGATGGACCTGGTCTCCGAACTTCTCGGGCCGGAGTTCGTGATCGACCAGCCTCCCGGCGCCGACTGGTATCGCGCCGCCATGTATGCGCGCGGCGAGACGATTTACGGCGGCACCTCCCAGGTCCAGCGCAATGTGCTCGCTCGCTCGCTCGGACTGCCGAAGGGAACCTAATCGTGACGAGTGCCGAGAGCACGGCCGGGGTCCTCGCCGAAGGGGTCGTGGCCCTCCTGGCTAGCCATAGTTCCGGTCCTGGCCAGGTCCGGGATGCGTCAGCACTGCTCAAGGAGGCCGCGCGCGCAGGCTGGCTCGACGCGGTCCATCTGGGACTATCGGGTTCCGACGGTCTGGAGCTTGAGAACGCCTTTGTGGTCTGCGAGACATTCGGCCGCCATCTCGCGCCGTTCTCCCTGCTCGTGGCAGCGGGGTTCGTCAAGCCGCTGCTAGCTGAGCTAGGCGCGGGTCAGTTCGCAGTTCGGGTCGAGTCGTGGCTGGACGACGGGGCGGTTGTCGCAATCCCGGCACCACGCCTGATCGCTGATCCGGCGTGCAGTCAAGAAGCTAGGTTCGGTCTTGGCGGCGACCTCAGGGCCGAGGAGAGCAAGGACGGGGTCCGGCTCTTCGGCTCGGTCGACCGAGTCACGGACGCCAGCGCGCAAGGGCTGATCGTTACCGCCGGCAACCTGCTGGTTGCGGTCCCGCTCGACAGTCCAGGCGTCACTGTGCGGCCAGTTCCGGCAGTGGTCGCCGGCCACGAGGTGGGCCGCGTGGAGTTCGACGGCGTTGCGGCCGACTACAACCTAATCCATCGCGGTGACGTACCTGCCGCCGTGCACCGGGCCGCAACCGCCTGGAACCTCGCCCTCGACGGTCTCGCGGTGGGCATCTGCCGCGAGCTCGTTTCCCGCACCGTCCAGTTTGCTCTCGACCGTCGGCAGTTCGGCCGACCGGTCGGCGCGTTCCAGGCGGTGCAGCACTTGTGCGCAGACATGCACATCGCGGCAGAAACGAGTTTCAGTACCTTGCTTGCCGCAGCAGCTATCTGGACCACGACGCCGGACGACTCACTCGAGCACGTCGTTGCTTCGCGGCTGCACGCCGCCTCGGCTGCGGTAGCGGCAAGCGAAATGGCGATCCAGGTCCACGGCGGGATCGGCATCACCTGGGAGATGGGGATTCACGCCTGGTACCGCGCCGCCCAGTTTGCCCAGCGTTATCTCACTGAGGAGGCAGAGCTTCGCACATTCCTGGCTAGGCGGCTCGTCGCTGCTACCAGTCCAGGGGAGGGAGAAGCCGGATGAGCGGCCACAGGACGATGGGCGCGCTGGTCGCAGAGCGTGCGGCAACGCACGAGCACGCAGTCTTTGTACACGTAGGCCCCGACTCGGTGACCTACAGCGAATTCGACGCGCTGGTAACGCGCGCGGCACAGGGCCTGCTGGCACTAGGGGTAAGGCACGGCGACAGGGTCTGCATCGCCCTGCCAAACTGCCTGGAGTTCCTTGCCGCCGGCTTCGGTGCCATGCGACTGGGCGCGATCCTCGTTCCGCTGAACCTCGAGTACCGCAGTGCCCAGGTTGCCTATGTCCTTGCTGACGCTGAGGCCCAGGTCATCGTCACCTCGCCGGAGTTCTTCAGCCAGCACCGGACGGTACTGGAAGACTCGAACCTGGCGATCGCGGTGCTCACGGGCACCGAGCTTCCTGCCACGACCCGGCTACGCTGCCATTCATGGCATGAGGTACTCGAGACCGCGCACCTGAGCGCGGACCTACCCGACGTCGCTGCGGGCGACGCGCTCGCGATCATCTACACCTCGGGGACGACGGGCGACCCGAAAGGCGTACAGCTCAGCCATGAGCACGAGCTGACGCTTGCCGAGAACATCGCGGCCAGCACGTCGTTGTCGAGCGATGATTGCTTCTACAATTTCTACCCGCTGCACCACAACACCGGGCTGGGCATCATTACTTGTGCTGTGCTGACCGTCGGCGCGAGAATGCTGTTGACCGAGCGATTCTCTAGGAGCTCCTTCTGGCGGGACGTGATCGACCACGGTTGCACCGTGTTCTACGGGATGGGTCCGGTCATTGAGATCCTCGACAAAGACGAAGCGGCTGGCGTTGCCGCGCGCGGGCACTCCCTGCGGGTCTGCTTCGGCATCGCGATCGGGGAGGAACAGGCCCAGCGGTTCGGCAACCGCTTTGGCGTCGACTTCGTCGGCGGCTACGGTTCGACCGAGGTCAACATGGTGGCGATTGCTCCGATACCCAGTGGGCATCCAGGTGCGGCCGGCAAAGTACTGGACGATTTCGAGGTCGCCGTGGTCGACTCAAAGGACCGGCCGGTCCCGGCAGGCGATGTCGGCGAGATAGTCGTACGTCCACGGCGGCCGTATATCACCTGCCTGGGCTATTGGCGTAAGCCTGCCGAAACGACGAGGGCATGGCGCAACCTCTGGGTACACACCGGCGACGCCGGCCGCCTTGACGAGGACGGCTATCTCTACTTCGTCGACCGGATCCACGACGTAATCCGGCACCGCGGCAATAACATCTCCTCGCTCGAGCTGGAGACACTGATCGTCAGCCTTGACGGGGTGACGGAAGTCGCGGTCATCCCGGTTCCTTCCGGCCTCGGCGAGTTCGACCAGGATATCTGCGCGGTCGTGGTGCCAAAGGCGGGTCGGACCCTAGACCCGCAGCGCGTGATTGACCTGTGCACCGCCGAGATGCCGAAGTACGCGGTGCCCCGTTACGTCGAGTTCGTACCGGAACTGCCCAAGACGCCCACAGGCAAGGTGCGCAAGGCCGTGCTACGCGCCAGGCCGTCAGCACCGGACCGCTGGGACCGGGAGTCGCAGGCAACTGCTGCCACTGGAGCGCTGGAAAGGTAGGACACCGATGATAGGTCAGTTTGACGGAACGACGGTGCTCGTGCTGGGTGCATCGGGAGGGGTGGGCCACGCTGCGGCCGGGATGCTCCTCGAGCGTGGCGCCCGTGTCGGCCTCCACTATCGCGGCCATTCAGAGCCGGTCGAGCAACTCGTCGGCAAGTATGGTCCCGACAAGGCTGTCGCTGTGCAGGCGGACCTGACCGAGATCGAGTCATTGCAGGCCGGCGTGGATACGGTGGTTTCAAGCTTCGGCCAGCTGGACGGGTGCCTTGACACAGTGGGCACCGCGCTGAGGATGAAGCCCTTTCTCGACATCCCAGAACATGACATCGATTCGACCATCGCGGTCGAGCTCCGCAGCGTGATCACGGTCGCACGGGCAACATTGCCGCACCTGATCGCGAGTGGGAGGGGACGGCTGGTTTTCGTCGGTTCTGACTCTGGCAAGGTCGGAACCTCGGGCGAGGCCATCTCCGCCGCATGTCGCGGGGGCATCATCGCCCTAGCCAAGTCGTTGGCGCGTGAGTACGCCCGCAAGAATGTCCTCGTCAACGTCATCTGTCCGGGCCCCACGGCGACCGGCCTCTGGGACGACTTGGTCAAGAACGATGAATTCGGCGGCAAGCTAGGCACAGCGATGGTGCGCGCAATACCGCTTCGCCGCATAGCTGCCGCCGAGGAGGTTGCCTCAGCGGCGGTATTCCTGCTCTCTGCTGAGGCCTCGTTTATCACTGGTCAAGCGATCAGCGTCAGCGGAGGGCTCACGATGTCATGACCCGCCGGCCACTGGAGGACGTTCGGATCATCGCGGTCGAACAGTACGGCGCCGGTCCCTGGGGTTCGGTTCATCTGGCCGACCTGGGAGCAGATGTCATCAAGATCGAGGACCCGCGAACCAACGGCGACATCGGTCGCTATGTGCCGCCCTTCGCGGAAGAGGAGGACAGCCTCTTCTTCGAGTCGCTTAATCGCAACAAGCGTAGCCTCAGCCTCGACCTCACCACCGCGGCCGGTCAGCATGTGTTCCGGCGCCTCGTCGCGGAGGCCGACGTCGTCTATTCCAATCTCCGCGGTGACGTGCCGGCCCGCCTTGGCCTGACCTACGAGGATCTTAAGGACGTCAACCGGGCGATCGTCTGCTGCTCCCTGTCTGCCTTCGGCATGACTGGCCCCCGCGCGGCCGAACCAGGGTACGACTACGTCATGCAAGGGCTCACGGGGTGGATGTCACTTACAGGTGAACCCGATAGCGCTCCGCAGAAGACCGGACCGTCACTTGTCGACTTCGCCGGCGGGTATGTCGCCGACTGTGCACTTCTGGCTGGACTGCACGCGGCGCGGCGTGACGGTATCGGGATGGACTGCGACGTGTCCCTCTACGAAACTGCGCTAAGCATGCTGAACTACCTCTCGACCTGGCATCTCACCGGAGGCCGCCAGCCCACGCGCACACGCCACTCCGCGCACCCGTCGCTAGTTCCCTTTCAGAACTTCGAGACCTCCGACGGCTGGATCGTGGTTGCCTGCCCTAAGGACAAGTTCTTTGTGCGGCTGATCGTCGCCTTGAGCCTCGACCAGTTGCGAGGCGATCACCGTTTCTGCGATTTCGGCGCCCGACGGGAAAACAAGGATGCTTTGCTGGCAATCCTTGAACCGGCGATCAAAGCCTGGCCCTCCGACAAGCTCCTCGCCAGGCTCACTGATTCAGGCGTGCCATGCGCCCCCGTCAACGATGTCGAGCATGCTCTGCGCGACTCGCATATCGAAGCGCGCGGCGGGATCGTCGAGACTGAACATCCGCGCTTCGGCACCGTCAAGACGGTCGCGTCGCCGGTTCGTGTCGGGAAGCCCGCCGAGACACATCACCGCGCTCCGTTCCGCAACGAACACGCCAAGGAAGTGCTGACCGGTCTGCTGGGATTCGACGAGGCGACGATTGCAACGCTGCGCGCCTCGGGTGCCTTCGGAATTGTGTGCGAGGGCACGGCATGACGATCGCGCGCGACTTTGTCGAGTGGGCCTGGGGAGTCTCGCCGTCCGATATCCCGGATCCGGTCCGGCGACGGACTGCGCTGCACACCCTTGACGGCCTCGGTACCGCCCTGGCCGCCGCACGGATGGAGGTCGCGCCCTTTGCGGTGCCAGTCGCACGTTCCCTCGGTGCCGGGACCGAGGCGAGCATCCTGGGCTCGGTGGAACGGGCCAGCGCGGCGGGAGCGGCGCTCGCCAACGGGGTGCTATTGCACAGCCTGGACTTCGACGACACCCATACTGCGGGTCTGGTTCACTCCACCGCAATGACCCTTCCAGCGGCCCTGGCAGTTGCCCAGCGCGAAGGCAGGTCCGGTGCGGATTTGATCCGCGCGCTGGTGCTCGGCCACGAGCTAGCCGGACGGCTCAGTCGCGCCGCTCCCCACGGGTTCCACACCAGGGGCTTTCACGCGACATCGGTCTGCGGCCCTTTTACAGCAGCGCTAGTCTCCTGCATGCTTTCCGGCCTGACCGTCGACCAGACTGTCGCCGCACTGGGCATCGCGGGGAGCCAATCCTCCGGCAGCATGGAGTTTCTGGCTACCGGCGCATCCACCAAGCAGATCCACCCAGGCTGGTCGTCGCTGGCGGGAGTCATCGCGGCCGGGCTCGCCGCGCAAGGTGCGCTGGGACCGGACACAATCATCGAGGGTGAACGCGGCCTCTTTGCGCTCTTCGCGGCAGTCGAACCCGACCTCGGTTCCATACTCGCCGACCTTGGCGACCAGTGGCAGATCGAGAGCGTTGCCATCAAGCCGTACCCTGCCTGCCATCTCATGCATCGCGTCCTCGACGTAGGCCAGCAACTCCGGCTGAGGGTAGATCTCGACCAGGTGCGGGACGTCCTCGTACGAGTCCCCGCGGAAAGCGTGCCGATCGTGTGCTCGCCGGAGGGCACGAAGCAACGACCGCGCTCGCCGTACGAGGCGAAGTTCAGTGTCCAGTGGAGCCTTGCCGCGATGCTCGTCGACGGCGAGATCGGCGTCGATACTTATCGCGGCGACCGGATCGACCGTGCCGACGTACACCGTCTCAGCACCCTGGTTCGCTATGAGCCTGTCGACGGCGACGTACCGGCGGCCGAGGAGCCAGGCGATGTGACCGTCTGGCTCGCTGACGGGTCCCGCGTGCGAATGCGCTCCGACGACGTCGCCTTCGGCGCTGGCGCTGGCGCTGGCGCTGGCGCTGGCCTTCGCGCCGACGTGCTCGCAAAGTTCCGGCTCAACGCGGGCGTAGCCGAGCGGGCAGCCGAGCGTGTCGTGGCCGCAGTTCTCGACCTGGAGGCGGTCGCCGACCTCAAGGAGCTCGCTGCTGCCCTAGATGGTGTTGCCGCAGAGTGGGGACGTGACCAATGAGCAAGGCTTACGCCGGGGCGGCCATCGTCGGAGTGGCCGAGTCGGATCTCGGAGTCACCAACCGTTCCGCCCTCGAACTCCAGGCCCAGGCGGTATCACGGGCGCTTGAAGAAGCCGGGCTGAGCCTGTCGGACATCGACGGCCTTGCGTCCGTCGGCATCCCGCGTTTCCCCGCCATCCAGGCCGCCGAATACCTTGGCCTGCATCCGACCTGGAGCGAGAGCACGTTCACAGGAGGATCCTCCTTCGAGGTACTGACCGCCCGCGCCGCGCAGGCAATCACGGCAGGCCATGCCGATACCGTCGTCGTTGTCTACGGGTCCAACCAGCGGTCGGCCAGGTCGCGCGCGCTCGGCGGCGTCCTTGACCCACTGCAGCCCGAGTCTCAGTTCGATGCGCCCTACGGTGCCCTGAACCCCGTGTCGTTCTATGCCCTGGCCGCCGCACGTCATATGCATGAATACGGCACCACCTCTGAGCAGCTCGCCGAGATCGCGGTCGCGGCGCGCGAGTGGGCTCGGCTGAATCCGAAAGCCTATCGTTACGGCTCGGACGCGCTCACGGTAGACGACGTGCTCGCCTCAGCTCCGATCTCGAGCCCGCTGCACGCGCTAGATTGCTGCCTGGTCACAGACGGAGGCGGCGCGGTGGTGCTGACCTCTACGGCTCGCGCCAAGGACCTGAGACAGAAGCCGGTGAAGGTTCTCGGCCACGGCGAGCGCGCGACCCACCACGGATTCACCCAGATGCCCGATCTGACCAGCACGGGCGCAGTTGAGTCAGGCCGGGCGGCGTTCGCTGAGAGTGGTCTCAAGCCGGATGCCATGGACGTGGTACAGGTCTACGACTCCTTCACCATCACCGCGTTGCTGTCTCTTGAGGCCCTCGGGTTTTGCGGCCGTGGCGAGGGCGGCGCCTTCGTCGCGGACGGCAAGCTACGCCCCGGCGGCAGCTTCGCTTTCAACACCACGGGCGGCGGCCTGTCCTATACCCATCCCGGCATGTTCGGGATTTTCCTGATCGTCGAGGCGGTCCGCCAGCTGCGCGGCCAGTGCGGGGAGCGGCAGATCGACGGAGCCGAGACTGCTGTCTGCCACGGCACCGGTGGCATCCTCTCCCACAACGCGACTCTTATCTTGGGATCTGACCGATGACCGCACCTTTCTTCGAGTTCCCCATGCGGCCGGTCCTGCCTATCACCGAGGACACCCGGGAGTGGTGGGATCAGACCCGTGAGCGTCGGCTCACAGTGCAGTCCTGCCGGGCCTGCCGCGCCGTCCAGCTCTATCCGCGCTGCCTTTGCGTGGCATGCGGTTCCTCGGACGTCGAGCTGGTGTCCGCCTCGGGTCTGGGGACGGTTTACTCACGCACGGTACTCTCGAAATCGCCGAATCCAGAGTTCTTCGTCCCGCCCTACGTCGTCGCGCTCGTGCGCCTCGAGGAGGGGCCGGTGGTTCTGACGAACATCGTCGGCACCGGTGCCACTGATGTGGAGTGCGACGATCCGGTCACGGTGACCTGGGACGCCATGTCAGATGGCCGGCACCTGCCTTTGTTCACACCCGTCTCATCGCCGGACCCCTCAGGATAGGGAACCCAATGGACTTCACCCTTAGCCCCGAGCAGGACTCGTTCCGGAAAATGCTCCGTGACTTTGTCCAGCGTGAGATCGAACCTGTGGCGCGCGAGTGGGAACTCTCAGGCCGTTACCCGACCGAGATCGTCGAGCACATGAAGGCAATGGGCCTGTTCGGTCTGCTCGTACCTCCGGAGTACGGCGGCGCAGGCGCGGACTTCGTCTCGTTCGCCCTGACCTTCGAGGAGATCGCGCGAGGCTGGATGGGCGTCGCCGGTACACTCGGCAGCCACTCGATCGCATGCTGGCTGATCGCCCGCTACGGCACTAACGATCAGAAGAACGCGTTTCTCCCTGACCTTGCTACCGGGAAACGGCGCAGCGGCATCGCGCTCACCGAGGCGCAGGCTGGGAGTGATCTTCAAGGCATCAGGACCACGGCCCGCCGCGACGGCGACCACTACATCGTCAACGGCTCCAAGATGTGGATAACCAACGCCCGTTACGCCAACCCCCTCCCCACTTTGGTCAAGACCGACCCCAACACGACTCCGGCCCACAAGGGAATGAGTGTTCTCCTTGTCGAGGCGACCCTCCCCGGTTTCTCGGTATCCCGCGATATTCCCAAGATTGGTTACAAAGGCACCGAGTCATGCGAGGTCGTTTTCGACAACGTCAAGGTGCCCGTCGAGTGCCTCCTGGGTGGGATCGAGGGCCGCGGCATGCAGCAGGTGCTGTCCGCGCTCGAGACCGGCCGCATCAACGTCGCTGCCCGCGCACTCGGCGTGGCGCAGGCCTCGTATGACAAGGCCCTCTCTTACAGCAAGCAACGCGAGGCCTTCGGCCAACCGATCTCCGCCTTCCAAGCGATTCAGCTCAAGCTTGCAGACATGGCGACAGAGATCCAAGCGTCCAGGCTGCTGACCTACTGGGCGGCAAGCAAACTGGACCGCGGCGAGCGCGCTGACCTGGAGTCCAGCATGGCCAAGCTCTTCGCCTCTGAGGTGGCGCTCAAGGCAAGCCTTGAATCGATGCGGATCCACGGCGGCTATGGCTACTCCAGCGAATTCGAAGTCGAGCGTTACTACCGAGACGCGCCGCTGATGGCCATCGGCGAGGGCACCAGCGACATTCTCCGGATGGTCATTGCCAAGCAATTGCTCGCCGGCGCCGAACTGAGCTGACTACGATGACCAGTCCCGCATCCACCAGTCGCATCGGCGTCGTCGTCCCCAGCGTGAACACGGTCATCGAGGGCTGGTACCCGTATTTCCTCCCCGCCGACGTGCGCCTAGTCGTGAACCGCATGCTGATTGCCAAGACCGTGACAGCCGAGTCGCTACGGGAGATGGACGGCTACGGCATTGAGGCGGCTCGGACCCTCGCGACCGCGCGACCCGGTGTAGTCATCTACGGCTGCACGGCCTCAAGCCTGGTAGGTGGCCGCGATTACGACCTCCGGCTCATGGACGAGTTGCGGGAGGCCACCGGGGTCGCCGCGCTGACCACCACTGAGAGCGTCCTTCGTGCGCTGGCGCACCTTGGCGTCGGCACAGTCGCGGTTGCCTCGCCGTACACCGAGGAACTCGGCCAGGCCGAGGTGGATTTCCTGTCGAACGCCGGACATCCAGTGCTCGGTCACGCGCACCTAGGAATCCTAGGCGGGTTCGATCTGGCCTCGCCGTCCGCCGAAGAAATCACCCGGATAGCGAGGCAGGCCTGGCACAACGCGGACGCTAACGCCGACGGGCTGTTCGTAGGCTGCATGAACCTGAACTCCCACCTCGTCATCGAAAGCCTCGAGGCCGAGCTTGGGGTGCCGGTAGTGACAGCCACTCAGGCGAGCCTCTGGGCAGCTCTGCGAGAGCTGGGCCACAGCGGCATAATCTCCGGTCCCGGCCGCCTGCTGCGCGGCCTGCCGTCACTCGACAAGAACTAATGTGTTGTTCGGTGTTTGTCACGCTACAGCTTCTCAGAGAGGCGTACCCGCCCAAGCGGTTCGCACTTCCTGGGCAGGCTGTCATTAAGAGTTCGACATGAGAAGAACGGGTTCCTTGAATCGGCAGCAATCCTCAACAAACCCACGGCTGGCCTATTGAGCCAAAGTCACCGACTCTCAAACGACAGGTTGGGAACCAGTGAAGATAACCGCGAAGCAGATCGAGGGCACACGCCAGCTTTTCTACGCCGGGGGGAAGTGGCGCGAACCTGCTTCCGGGGAGTACCTCGCGAGCTTCGATCCTGCGACGGGGGCGTCATGGTACGAGCAGGCGGCCTGTGGGCGCGACGACATAGACGCTGCAGTGGCGGCCGCCCGCTCGGCTCTCGGTGACCCGGCGTGGCGCACGATGACCCAGGCCGACCGAGGCCGACTGCTATTCAGGTTGGCAGATCTTGTCACGGCGCACGCAGCTGAGTTGGCCGAACTCGAATGCCGGGACATCGGCAAACTCCTCAAGGAGACGAGTGCCCTCGCTGTCATGATGGCTGAAACGCTCCGCTATTGGGGCGGCATGGCCGACAAGATTCAAGGCGAGACTATCCCCCTCAATAAGCCCGATATGCTGAGCTTCACGCGGCGCGAGCCAATCGGAGTAGTCGCTGCAATTGTCCCGTGGAACTCGCCGTTGTACGTCCTCGGCGACTCGCTGGCACCTGCCCTCGCGATCGGCAACGCGCTGATTGTGAAGCCCTCCGAGCACGCCGCCGCGTCGGCCTTGGCGCTTGCCGAGCTGGTTGAGGAGGCCGGCTACCCGGCCGGGGTCTACAACGTGGTCACTGGTCTCGGTAACGTGGCCGGTGAACCGCTGACCCGCCACGTCGGGGTTGACAAGATAGTGTTCACAGGAGGCTCCGCGACCGGCCGGCGAGTGGCTGCCGCGGCCGCAAGCCATCTGGTTTCGTGCAACCTGGAGCTGGGTGGAAAGTCGCCGAACGTCATCTTCGCTGACGCAAACCTGGACAGGGCAGAATCGGGGATAGTCGCTGGGATATTCGCGGCTAGCGGCCAGTCGTGCGTCGCGGGTTCCCGGATATTTGTCCAGGAGGGTGTCTACGACGAGGTGCTCGATCGGCTCGTCGCAGCGGCGCGCGAGATCAGGGTCGGACATCCGGTCAAGCCTGACACGCAGCTCGGCCCCATCGCACTCAAAGAGCAGCTGGAGAAGGTGGAGCGCTACATCAAAATCGGCCGGCATGAGGGCGCCCGCCTGCTCGCAGGTGGCCAGCGGCCTGAGGGGCATGCCACGCGCGCGGGCTGGTACTTCGAGCCGACAGTGTTTGCCGATGTCGATAATGCCATGCGTATCGCTCAGGAGGAGATCTTCGGCCCGGTCGCGTCAGTCATAAAGTTCTCGTCGGAAGCAGAGCTGATAAGGCTGGCGAATGCTACGCCCTTTGGCCTTGCCGCGGGCATCTGGACCTCTGATATCGACAAGGCACTGAGGTTTGCTGAACGGATCGACGCGGGCACGGTTTGGATCAACACCTACCGCTCGCTCGCCCCCACCACGCCGTTTGGAGGATTCAAGCAGAGCGGTTACGGCAAGCTGCGGGGTCTCGAAGCGATCCGCGAATTCACGCGAACCAAGAGTGTCATCGTCGACTATTCCGGCCAGTCGCAAGATCCGTTTGTCCCGCGCACTTAGGGCAGGGACAGCGACCCGCGCCGCGGACCCGGGCGATGTTCACCTCATGCCCGGCGAGCGTCAAGAACCGGGACCCATCCGCCGTCCTTGCCCTGTTTGTCGCGAGCCAGACGGAGATTGGTAGCGGTCGATGATGTCGACCGTCCAGCGGGCAGGCTCGTCGTCTTTACGGCACTAGCCTCGACGAGGCCGTCCGGGAGGCTCTGGGATAAGTCTTCGCGCGCAGCCAGTACGCAATCGCCGTTGCCGACGCAGATTTTTGCGATCGACGTAGTCGGCCGCGTGGGGGGTAAGATCCTGCTCGCTCATGCCGCATCCCAGGCGACGGGAAACTCATAGAGACCGTAGACAGTATGGTCCGACTTGAACCTGAGTTGTCCGCGGTCCACGGCGACGCGCAATCCCTTGAAGCGGGTGAACAGCGCCTTGAAGACAATCTGGAGCTCCGCCTCGGCGAGCGTTTCACCCAAGCAACGGTGAGTTCCGTGGCCGAATCCCGCGTGTTCCTTGGCATTGCTCCGGGACAGATCGAGAATCTCGGGGCAGTCGAAGATCCTGCCGTCGCGGTTGGCGGCTTCGGACGACACGACGATGCCATCGCCCGCCTTGATCTTCTGGTCGGCGATTTCGATGTCGTCCATCGCGACCCGGCAACGGCCGGATTGGGCGATGCTCACGAACCTGAGGATCTCGTCTACCGCATTCGCGATGAACTCTGGGTCGGTGTTCTTCTCGATGAGCCTCCGCTGCTCGGGGTTGTCGATCAGGGCCAGTGTGCCAAGAGCGATCGAGTTGGCGGTCGTCTCGTGGCCGGCAGCGAAGAGAAGGCGAGTGGCCTCAGCGAGTTGCTCGAGAGTGCACAAGCCCGTACTGACGTGCTCTCGGATCGCTGCGGAGAGCATGTCGTCTTCACGAAGGTTGGCTGCCCGCTCGGCGAGCAGCGCTTGGCAGAAGTCGAGCAACTCTCCGGCTGCAGCTAGCGATTCCTCCTGGCTGGAACGCCAGGACAGCATCGCATTCGTCTTGTGCTGGATCCAACTGTGGTGATCGTAGGAGGCGTTGAGCATACTGAATATGACCTGAGACGGAACGGGCACCGCGAACCTCTCGACCAGGTCGGCTGGAGATCCGTCGCGGGCCAGCGAGTCGAGCGCGTCGTCGACTATCTGTTCGATACGGGCTCGCATCGAGTTGATTCGCCTGACGGTGAACCACTTTGTGAACATCCGGCGTTCGACGTTGTGCTGCGGGTTGTCCTTGTTGTTGAAGGTTTGCAAGCTACTCGTCCGATAGCCAGCGCGTGCCGGGCTAACGTGTGGGTAGCCCGGCAGGTCGGGGCGCGAGCTCACCCCAGGGTGTCCCAGGATCAGGCGACCCTCTTGGTAGCCGGTGACGAGCCAAGCATGTGCGCCGTTCCACAGCGTCACCTCGATGACGGGACGCTGTGGAAGCGAGGCTGTGTACTCGGGCGGCGGTTCGAAAGGGCAAGCGACGTCGCGCTGCGCCGGATAATCGTGCAGTTCGACCCCACTCATCCGCTCTCCTTTTGCCCTGGCCTTCAGACGCCGCTAGCGCCCGCCTGCCGGGGACTGGACCCAATTTATTCCCCATACATTATTATCATTATGATTGCTATTGAGCCGGGCCGTCAACCGAGCGCGTGCAATCTTCGCAGCAGTGAGTGGCTCGCGGCTGGTTCACCGGGAGTGCTCTGCAGCTAGGTAGTCCTCGTCTGGCAGGCTGGCACCCGCACTACCACGTCCTCCAGGTCCACAACCAGGGACCTGGACGCCAGCGTCATCGCGGCGCTGCACGCCACATACAACGCCCTCCAGCGGGCCTTCCCGTGCTGCAGGCGCCGGTCGGCGCTGACCCGGCCGCCGGGCTCAATCGCCTGCGCGCTGACCCGCTGTCGGGCAAGGATGCGCCTCGCCTCGGCGACGATGCGTACAGCACGCCGAGCGGTTGTGAACCCCCTTCGAACCATACGCCCCTCTCGTCACAAGGGCTTTCTGGCCACCCCGGCCAGGCACCAGAACCTGCTCGGATCGCTGGGCACGTCGGCG